>Ga0209450_10000455_pt1 | contig 20944 bp, 15 predicted proteins | sample FrelakmetLWP11LW_FD_187149 | JGI IMG/M metagenome (GOLD analysis project Ga0209450, IMG submission 187149) | Freshwater lake sediment microbial communities from the University of Notre Dame, USA, for methane emissions studies - LWP11 LW (SPAdes)... | ecosystem: Environmental > Aquatic >...
GCACACCTACAACCACATGTCGGCCGGCTGGTCGTGGGCCTTCGACACGCCGTTCGCCTGGTTCAAGCAGAACGCCTCGGCGCTCGGCGGCATCAACCAGAACATGGTGGTGTCGTGGCCGGCGCGCATCAAGGACAAAGGCGGGCTGCGCGAGCAGTTCGTCCACGTGATCGACGTCGTGCCGACCGTCCTCGAGGCGAGCGGCATCCGCGCGCCGGAGACGGTCGACGGCATCGGACAGGCGCCGATCGAGGGCACCAGCTTCGCCTACACCTTCGACGCCGCCAACGCGCGGGTACCGTCGCGGCACCGCACGCAGTACTTCGAGATGATGGGCCAGTGGGCGCTGTACCACGACGGCTGGTTCCTCAGCACCAAGGTCAACCGCGCGCCGTGGCAGGCCTTCGGCCCGGCCAACCCCGACCCGCTGAACAACCAGGTGCTCGAGCTCTACGACCTGAACACGGACTTCAGCCAGACGCAGGACCTGGCGGCGAAGCACCCGGACAAGGTCAGGGAGATGAAGCAGATGTTCATCGCCGAGGCCCACAAGTACCAGGTCTTTCCGATGGACGCCTCGGTTGGCGCGCGGATTGTCGCGCCGCGGCCGAACATCACCGCCGGGCGGACCGAGTTCGTCTACACGCGGCCGATGACCGGCCTGCCGCAGGGCGACTCGCCGAACATCCTGAACGCCTCGTACACGTTCACCGCCGACATCGAGGTGCCGGCCGGCGGCGCCGAGGGCATGATCGTCACCTCCGGCGGCCGCTTTGCCGGCTACGGCTTCTACCTGCTCAAGGGCAGGCCGGTCTTTCTCTGGAACCTGGTCGACCTCGAACGACTGAAGTGGGAGGGCGCCGAAGCGCTGACCCCCGGCCGGCACACGGTCGAGTTCGAGTTCCGCTACGAGGGGCTGGGCGCCGGCACGCTTGCCTTCAACAGCTTCAGCGGGCTGGGCCGGCCCGGCAACGGCACGCTGAAGGTCGACGGCAAGCCGGTGGCGACGAAGCGCATGGAGCGCACGCTGCCGATGATCCTGCAGTGGGACGAGGCCTTCGACATCGGCTCCGACACGCTGACCGGCGTCAACGACGCCGACTACCGGCCGCCGTTCCCGCTGACCGCCAGGCTGAACAAGCTGACGATCCGCGTCGACCGGCCGCAGCTGTCGCCCGAGGACGTCAAGCGGCTCGAGGCGGAGATGGGCAAGGCCGCGATGGCGCGGCAATGAGCCCGCGGGCGACGCAGCGGCAACTCGATCAACGGAAAGGGGAGGATCGATGACGGCTTCACTTGACTGGCGCAACGCGGCGCGCCCCGCGGCGATCGCGGCGCTGATCGCGACGGCCCTGCTGGCCCGCACCGCTGTCGGCCAGACCGCCGGCATCGATCCGGCAGCCACGCGGATGCTCAAGGCGTCGACCGAGTTCGTCGCCGGCCAGAAGCAGTTGACCGTCGAGACGCGCAACTCGCTGGAAGTGGTGCTCGTCTCCGGACAGAAGATCCAGTTCCACAACACCGCGCGAATGGCGGTCCAGCGCCCCAACCGCTTCGTCGCCGAGCGCACCGGCGACCTGGTCAGCCAGGTCTTCTACTACGACGGCAGGTCGCTGACGCTGCACAACCCGGCCGACAAGGTCTACGCCACGGTCGCCGCCCCCGGCACGATCGAGCAGACGCTGGACTTCGCCCGCACCGCACTGGACATCATCGCCCCCGCCGGCGACCTGATCTATGCCAACGCCTACGACATCCTGATGACCGACGTGACCGACGGCTTCGTCGTCGGCAAGAGCGTCATCGAGGGCGTCCGCTGCGACCACCTCGCCTTCCGAGCGCCGCACGTCGACTGGCAGATCTGGATCCAGGAGGGCGCCGAGCCGCTGCCCCGCCGGCTGGTGATCACCACCCGCGACGTCGCCAACGCGCCGCAGTTCTCGGTCACGGCGACGAAGTGGAACCTCCGGCCCCAGTTCGCCGAAGGCACGTTCAGCTTCACCGCCCCCGCCGGCACGCGGCAAGTCGACTTCCTGCCGCTCGACATCAAGCGGAAGTAGGCCGGTGCGGCACGAAACGAGCGAAAGGACAACGACATGACCCCTCGCAGATCCCTCCGGCCTTTGTTGCTCGGCCTCTCGGCGCCGCTGCTGCTGCTGGCCGACCGTTCGGCCGATGCGCCGCTCGGCGTGACCTTCGTCCGCGACGCCGCGGCCATCGTCGGCGCCCCGCGGACACCGATGTCGGTCGCCGGCGTCGCCCGGCGCACCACGGCCCGCGTCGTCACGGTCGAGGCGGCCGCAGTCACCACCGCCGCCGTGGCGACGACTGCCGCGGTCGCGGGCACGGCTGCCGCCGCGAGCGCACAACAGCAGGCGGCCGTCGCGAAGCAGCAGCAAGCCGTAGCCCAGCAGCAGGCGGCGGTTGCCCAGCAACAGGCCGCAACCGCGCAGCAGCAGGCCGCGACGGCCCAGGCGCAGGCGAACCGGCCGGCGATCGGCACCGTGGTTCCCGACCTGCCGGCCGGCTGCACGACTTCTCCCAAGAGCGGGGTCGAGTACTACGACTGCGGCGGCGTGTTCTACCGCAGCGCCTTCCAGGGCAACAACCTCGTCTACGTCGTCGTGCAGCAACCGTGAGCGACACCTCCGTTCGGCGCCGTCGGCCTGGCGCTCGGTGATCAGGTCGTCGGGGCCGCGCCGGCGTCCCGGGCACCGGCCGGTGGCGAGCCGCGCTCCCGCCAGGCCTGCGGGGCGAGGCCGGACCATCGCTTGAAGGCGCGGCCAAAGGCAGTCGACCCGGAATAGCCGAGCCCGCCGGCGATCTCGTCGATGGCTGTGTCAGTGTCGCGCAGCAACTGGCGCGCGACGTCGAAGCGGGTTTCCGCGAGCAGGTGGCGGAAGGTCGTGCCCTCGAAGCGCAGGCGGCGGTTCAGGGTCCGGCGGTGCATCGCGAATGCAGCGGCCACACCGTCCTCCGACGCATGGCCTGCGACCAGCATCGCGCGCAGCACGCGGCGCACGGCCGGGCCGGTGTCGCGCGGACACTCCCGTTCGATTGCGTCCACCAGCGCCGCGGCGGTCCTGCGCACCGTCGGGTCGGCGCCGGGGACCGGGCGTCGGAGCAAGTCGGCCGGGAACACCAGCGCTGCCTGCTCGGCGTTGAAGCGCTGCGGCGCGTCGAAGTAGCGCTTGAACGGCGCCACGTCGCGCGGCCTGCGCATCGGCAGATGCACCTCGGTCGGGTGCCACGCCTCCCCGCACAGACCCTGCATGATCCGCTGCGCGATTCCCATGGCAAGCAGGTGGATCTGGTCCGACCCCGCCACGTTGCGCTCATAGATGCTGTAGCTGAGCATTGCAACGCTGCCGCTGACTTCCAGAGTGACCACCGCGCCGCGGTCGTGCACGTGCATGCTCTCGATGACCGTGCGCCAGGCGGTGCCGACGTCCGGCGAGTGCCGCGCCAGCAGCCCGATGATGCCAAGCACCGAGAAGTCGCAGCGCCCTGCGACCAGCAGCATCAGGTCCGGACGGCCGGTGCGCTCGATGCAGCGGGCCAGCAGCTCGCTGGACTCGCGATAGGGAATGGTCGACTCCGGGTGGCGCAGCCGGCCCTGATCGAAGCCCAACTCGGCAAACAGCGCTTCCGGATCGAAGCCCAGTTCGCGGAGCAGGCCCGGCAGGTGCATCAAGGGACTGGCGCGCACCTGGCCCTCGCCGACACGCGCGACACTGTCCAGTTGCGGTAGTGCGGCAGATGACTCGCTGCTCGACAAGGCGAACTCGCGTACGGGCCACTCGGTGCAGGCAGATGTCGCAAATTGTAGAGCGCGGCGATCGGCGCAGTGCAAGGATCCGGCGCCCCGGGGCCGCACGGTCGATGCGCGTGCAGACCGGGCACGCCGCGGTCCGGTGGATCGCTCGCTCACGGGAGGCCAGCAATGAGCGCTGAACTGAAGTTCCTTCGCGGCGCTGCGGCGCTGTGCCTCGGCGCCGCGGCTTCGATGCCGCTCGCCGCGCAGGCGCAGGCCGCAGCCGATACCTGGCAGTTCCGCGCCTCGGTCTACGGCTACTTCCCGACCGTCGAAGGGTCGTCGCGCTTTCCCTCGGGCGGCAGCGGCCCGACCATCGACGTCGACGCCAGCGACATCCTCGACGCCCTGAAGTTCACCTTCATGGGCACCTTCGAGGCGCGCAAAGGCCACTGGGGCGTGTTCACCGACCTGATCTACCTGGACCTCGGCGACTCCAAGACCGGGTCGCGAGACTTCGCAGTCGGCGGCGCGGGAATCCCGGCCGGGGTGACGGCCAACCTCGGCATGGACCTCAAGTCCTGGGTGTGGACGGTCGCCGGCCTGTACTCGCTTGCCGACACACCGCACAACTCGACCGACCTGCTGTTCGGCGCGCGCATGGTCGACCTGACGCAGACGCTCGACTGGAGCCTGAGCGGCAGCCTCGGCGCGATCGGCCTGCCGGGACGCGCCGGCCGCAGCGAACTGAGCGGCACGAACTGGGACGCGATCGTCGGCCTGAAGGGGGTGGCCACGCTCGACGCCGGGCGCCGCTGGGTGCTTCCGTACTACGTCGACGTCGGCACCGGCCAGTCGAAGCTCACCTGGCAGGCGCTGGCCGGCGTCGGCTACTCGTTCGACTGGGCCACCATGACGGTGGCCTGGCGCCACCTCGAGTACGACTTCGACTCCGACAAGAACCTGAAGGACATTCGCTTCAGCGGGCCGTTCTTCGGGCTGACCTTCCGCTGGTAGCCAAACCCGCGCGCCGATCGGCCGGACTCACGTGCCCCCGTTGCGCCGTCGCCATAGCGCTGGCGAGGTCCCTGACCAGCGACGGAACGCGCGCGCGAAGGTCGACGAGTCCGAACAGCCGAGCCTGGCCGCGACCTCGACGATCGTTATCCGGGGCGATTCGAGGATGATGCGCGCGGCATCGAACCGAGCGGCGTCGACCACCGATCGAAAGCTGGAGCCGCAGGTCTTGAGCCGTCGCGCCAGCGAGCGACGACTCATGCCGAAGGCCTTGGCGGCGATCGCCAGGGCGCCGAAGCTCATCTGCTCGGCCCCGTCGATGCCCGGATCGAGCACCTCATAGCCGAGCATGGCGATCCCGTCTTCCTCGATCAGAAAGGGCGCGGCGCCCTGGTCGTGCACGTGGAGAAACTCGCGGAGCGCCTGCAGTCCGCGCCCGACGGTGTCCGAATTCGCGACGAAGTACCCGAGGACGCCAAGCGACGTCAGATCGGCGCGCATTCCTGCGCGTAGTCCGATGTCGGTCAACCCTGTACGGTCCACCGCCAGCCGCAAGGCGCGGCAGAGTGCGGCAAACGGCACGACGTTGTCGGCATGGGCGAAGGCCCGTTTCGAAAGTCCCGCTTCGCGCAGAAGCGGCTCGGCCTCGACGCCGAGGCCCGGGCGACGGCCGAGGCCGGCGTGAAGCTGGCCGAAGCCGCGGCAAAGGAAGTCGAGGCGCGCGAAATCGCGATCGACACGTACATCTACGCCTATCCGCTGGTGACGATGGAGATCACCCGGCGCGTGATGACCAACGTCGAGAAGCCCGAGGGATCGAAGGCGCCGATGGGCCAGTTCGCAAGGTTGCGCAGCTATCCGGCCGTCGACGACCATTCGGTCACCGCGCCGAACGCGGACACCCTGTACACGCTGACCTGGCTCGACGTGTCGAAGGAGCCGTGGATCGTCAGCATCCCGGACATGAAGGACCGCTTCTTCCTGTTCCCGATGCTCGACGGCTGGACCAACGTGTTCCAGGACCCGGGTAAGCGCACCACCGGCACCAAGGCGCAGAAGTACGCGATCACCGGGCCCGGCTGGTCGGGCACGCTGCCCGCAGGCGTCACCGAATACAAGTCGCCGACCGGCATGGTGTGGGTGCTCGGCCGCATCTACTGCACCGGCACGCCGGAGGACTACAAGGCCGTGCACGCGCTGCAGGACCAGGTCTCGGCAGTGCCGCTGTCGGCCTACGGCAAGCCCTACACGCCGCCGCCGGGCATGGTCGATCCGGCGATCGACATGAAGGCGGGCCCGCGTGACCAGGTCAATGCCATGGACGGCGCGGCCTACTTCAAGCTCTTCGCCGAGCTGCTGAAGGCCAACCCGCCGTCGGCCGAGGACGCGCCGATGGTGGCCAAGCTGGCGAAGATCGGCATCGTGCCGGGACAGGACTTCGACGCCTCCAAGCTCGATCCCGCGGTCGTCAAGGGCATCGACGCAGCGCCCAAGCCGGCGCAGGAGAAGATCTCCGTCTACCTCAAGGAGGCCCTGGTCACCGGCGACGCCAAGCTCGAGAACGGCTGGCTGTTCTTCAAGAACACCGGCCTGTACGGCACCGGGTATCGGAACCGGGCGATGATCACCTGGTACGGGCTCGGCGCCAACCGGCCGCAGGATGCCGTCTACCCGACCTCCGAGGGCCCCGAGCTGCTTAAGAAGTACAGCGGCGCGAACAAGTACGTCATGCGCATCGGCAAGGGCGAACTGCCCCCGGTGAACGGCTTCTGGTCGATCACGATGTACGACGCCAACTACTTCTTCGTCCCCAATCCGATCAACCGCTACACGGTGAGCTCGCGCAACAAGTTCAGGGCAAACGCCGACGGTTCGATCGACCTGTACATCCAGAAGGACTCGCCGGGCAAGGACAAGGAGCAGAACTGGCTGCCTGCGCCCGCCGGCGAGTTCGTGCTGATGATGCGCCTGTACTGGCCCAAGGAAACGCCGCCGTCGATCCTCGATGGCACCTGGAAGCCGCCGGCAGTCCAACAGGCTTCCTAGCCGGAAGATCGCGATCCAGGCCGGGGCGGCGCCGCATCGGGCGCGCAGCCTCGGCCACCCGGCCCTGGCGTGCGGCAGCCCCCCTGTGCCGCCGCGGTGCCGGCGACGAGCGATCGACGCCTCGACGTGGTGGCTGGAAAGCAGGCGCGGCAATGCGCGGCGGCCCGGGCCTGGCGATGTCCGGTCGTCTGGCCGGACGCGGGCTGAGGCAGGCCGTCACAAGGCGGTCCGCGACCGCACAACGGACCGTCCGACCGGCGCAGACCGACCCGTTGCGGGTATTCGGCTGGCCAGATCGAGGGCCGCAGAGCGGGCGTCGAGCGGCGGCGCCGGCGATCAGGTGGTGGCCTGGTGGCTCTCCAGGGCCATCCGGGCGATAAACCCCGAGCGAGTCTCTCCCGTGGCGCGCGCCAATGCGTCGAGCCGGTGCAGCACGCGACGCGGCAGACTGATGTTGACTCGCTCCAGCGTGTCATCAAGCACCGCGGGGTCCACCTTGACGACGGCCCAGACCCATGCCTTCCATTCCTTGTGCTTCTTCCGCAAAGCATCGACGCTGGACGGCTGAGGAATGTCCTGCCCCGAATCAAGGGCGGTTTCGATCCAGGCAGCGATGGCTTCTTCGGCCTTGGCCATGGCCTCTTCCATCGTGTCACCGGCCGAGAAGCACCCAGGCAGGTCAGGCACAACGACGCCGAATGCTTCAGTCTCGGTGCCAGGTTCAATCGCGACGGGGTAACGCATGTTGCAGCCTCTTCTCAGATGTCGGCCTGCTGCCGTACGGCCTTCACCAGGCCGATCCCCAAGTCCTTCTTGGGATGAGGTACCACCACGATGCCTGTGCGCTGCGGGTGTGTAAAGACATGATGAGATCCGTTGACACGGGCAAGTCGCCAACCTGCCTCTTTGAGTTCACGTATCAGATCAGCGCTACTCATTTGTGTATTATACACACGAAGGCGTCGGCAAGTGGCCGATCCCGGGTCCGCGCACGCCGCCACCAAGCGGTCATCGAGCGGAGAGCCGTCGTGGTGACCGCGCGCTGTCGGCCCCTGGCGGCCGGTGGCTGCGTGCAGGCAATGACCGCGCAGCGCGCGGCACCAAGATCGAGACGCCGCGGCGCCCTGTGGAGCGAAGTCAAGGAGGAGGCGCCTGCCAAAGGCAGGCGCCGGGGGACATGAGCGCAACAGGGCGCCGCGGCGTCTCGATCGCGCGATACCCGCTTTCTCGTTCGCGCCACCGTTCTCGCGTTTGACCTGCCGGGATCCATGCCCGGGCCACCCGTCCGCCCCGGCCGGGTGCAGAATGTGGCGACCGTGCGTCGCCACCGGCGTGGCACTCCTGCCGTGAGGAGCGAACCCATGCGCAACTGCCTCCTGTTCTCGCTGTGCGCCCTGCTGGCCGCCTGCGCGGCGCCGCGCGAGCCGGGCCGCCAACCCGAGTCGCTGTTCGACGACAGCCTGTTCGCCGCGCCGTCCGAGCGCATCGGCGCCGACGAGCTCTTCCGGCTCAGCGACGCGATGCGGCGCTACCTGCAGCACCCGCAGATCGAGGCGCAGTTGCGGCGCAAGGGGCCGCACCGCGGCCTGCTCGAGGCGCTCTACACCACCGGCGAGCTGCGCCTGGACTACGACGCCCAGCGCACCCGCAACGCCGCCCAGGCATTCGACGAGCGCGCCGGCAACTGCCTGTCGCTGGTGGTGATGACCGCGGCCTTCGCCAAGGAACTGGGGCTGACGGTCCGCTACCAGAGCGCCTACCTCGAAGAGAGCATCTCGCGCAGCAGCAACCTGCTGCTGCGCAGCGGCCACGTCAACATCACCCTCGGCCGGCGCTTCGTCGAGCCGCGCTTTCCCGGCCAGGAATCGATGACGGTCGACTTCCTGCCGGCCGAGCAGATCAAGGGGCTGCGCACGCGCGAGATCGACGAGCAGACGATCGTCGCGATGTACATGAACAACCGCGCCGTCGAGGCGATGGTCGACGGGCGGATCGACGATGCCTACGCCTGGTCGCGCGAGGCGGCGCGGCAGGATCCGCAGTTCCTCGGCGCGGTCAACACCCTCGGCGTCGTCTACCTGCGCCGCGGCGCGTTGCCGCGGGCCACGGCGGCATTCGACCACGTGCTGCAGCGTGATGCCGACAACCTGACAGCACTGGCCAATCTCGCCTCCGCCTACGCGCGCCTGGGGCGCATCGGCGAGTCGATGGAACTGCGCCGGCGCCTGGCCCGGCTGGAGCCCGAGCCGCCGCGGCACGTCTTCGACCTCGGCCTGGCGGCGATGAAGAAGCAGGACCTCGGCCGCGCGAAGGAGCTGTTCGCGCGCTAGGCGGCGCGCCGGCAGCCGTGGTCCGACGCCGCTAAGGCGCGCCGAGCAGCAGGTACAGGCTCCAGTTGCCGCTCGTGCCGAGGCCGACGCCGAAGTACAACGGCCCAAGGAAGGTGTCTGCGCCGAGGTACACCGACCCGGCCCACAGCGTGCCCGGCGACGGCAGGCCGTCGAAACGGTCGCCGATCCGGCCGAGTTCGGCCGAAGCGCCGACGTAGACGCCCGAGCCGAGGATGTCCGGCAGCGGCAGCGTGCGGTTGTAGTACATGAGCCGGCCGAACCAGTAGTCGCGCCCGGTGAACTGGTTGACCCGGTAGGCCGACAGGCGCAGCGGGCCGCCGAGCGAGAACGACTCGTAGGCCGGCATGTCGGAGTCGAAGTGCGTGCCGGCGTACATGGTGGCGCTCAGCGTGTGCGCTCCCCAGCTCTTGATGCCGCGCACCGAGCCCTCGATGCGCTGGTAGTCCTGCGCCGAGCCGAACGACTCCAGCGCCGCGTAGGCGAAGGCGCTCGCGCCGTAGCCTTCCCGCGGGAACCACGCCGCGTCGGTCTGGTCGATGAACAGGCCCAGCCGCATGCCGGCGGTCGTCTCGCGCAGCGACGGCAGCAGCGGCGAGCCGGTGTCGACCCGCGCGTGGACGCGCGACCACACCGGCCCGAGCCGCAACTGGCCCCAGGTGCCGAGCACCGCGCCGGCGTCCACGCCGGCCTGGGCGACGCTGACCAGGTAGTTGGCGACCTTGTCGTCGCCGACGAACACGCCGCGCGTGCTCTGGCCGACCAGCGCGCTGGGCGCGACGAACCACCGCCCGGCCTCGTTCAGCGGCTGGTAGAACTCGGTCGACAGCCGCGTGTCCTGGCCGATCTGCGCCTCGGTCAGCCACTCGGCGCCGAGCTGGTTGAGCCAGGTCCTGCGGTACTGCGCCAGCAGGTTGAACTGGCTGTCGCCGGAGAAGTCGCTGGCCAGAGCGAGGCCGAAGCGCAGGTAGTCCGGCCCCCAGGACTTCTCGCGCGGCTCGATCAGCAGCGCGCGCGGCCCGGTGTCGCCGCCGACCACGCGGTAGCTGATGGTCTCGAAGTCGCGCGTGCCGAAGACGCGGCGCAGGTCGGCGCCCAGCTTCTCCTCCGTCAGCGGCTCGCCCGGCTGGCTCTCGACCAGCTGGCGCACCACCTCCGGGTTGGTGCGCTGCAGCCCCTCGACACGGATCTCGTCGACCGTGCCCAGCGCCTGCGCCTGCCTGACCTGCCGGCTGCGCACCGCCGCGTACTGCTCCGGCGGCACGCTGTAGCGCGCGAGCTTCTCGGCCATGGTCCGCGCGGCCTGCTCGCCGACCTTGATCGCGTCGGCCGCACGGTCGAACGAGCCGGAGGAGATGTCGCCGAGGTCGGGAGCGATCAGCACGTCGCGTTCGCCGAGGCTCCTGATCTGCTCGTCGACCGTCTGCTTGCCGAGGAAATTGATCAGCTGGCCGGTGATCGACAGCGCCGAGGTCAGCTGCTCGCGCTTGAGCGGCGGCGTGGAGATGTTCACCGCGATGATCACCTCGCCGCACAGCCTGCGCGCCTCGTCGATCGGCAGGTTGTTGGCGATGCCGCCGTCGACCAGCAGCCGGCCGTCGCGCTCCACCGGCGCGATCGCGCCGGGCACCGACATGCTGGCGCGCATCGCGTTCGCCAGGCTGCCGCTGGCCAGCACCACCGACTCGCCGGTCTCGATGTCGGTGGCCATGGCGCGGAACGGCACCGGCAGCTTGTCGAAGTCGGTGACGGCGAAGGCCGGCGTGGCCAGCGTGCGGAAGAACGACTCGATCGACACCCCGGCGATCACGCCCTTGGGCAGGGCCAGCCCGTCGGCGGTCACGCCGAACTCCGGCGCGAACAATGTCTTGTAGTCGTCGACCTTGCGCCGCACGGCGATCTCCTTGCGCGGCGGCTTGTCGCGGAAGATCGCGTCCCAGTGGGCTTCGAGCACCAGCTTCTCCATCTCCGCCGTGGTGCGCCCGGCGGCAAAGGTGCCGCCGACGATCGCGCCCATGCTGGTGCCGGTGACGCAGCTGATCGGCACCCGCAGTTCCTCGAGCACCTTCAGCACGCCCACGTGGGCGAGGCCGCGCGCCCCGCCGCCGGACAGCGCCAGGCCGATGCGCGGCGCCGTCGCGACGGCGGCGACGGCCGGCGCGGCGGGCAAGCCGGCGGCTCCGGTGGCCTGGGCGAAGGCGGCGCCGCCGGGCAGGGCGCCGGCGAGGAGCATGGCGGAGAGCGCGAGTGCGCTACGCAGGTTCATTGCAGTGTCCTTGCAGGAAGGGCGAGGCGGCCGGCGCCGCCATGCGCGAGCCGAATCATGCCGGGCATCGGCCCGATGCGGGTAGCATCCGCGCTGCGTTCACGCCCCGATGACCCGCCTCCTCTACACCGCGCTCGGGACGCTCGTCGCGCTTGCGGCAGTGCTCGCGCTGGCCGTCGGCGCCTTTCTCGGCGGACTGGACGTCGATGGCGAGTTCCTGCGCGCGCCGATCGAGCGGGCGCTGACGGCGGCCTTCGACGTGCCGACCCGCATCGAGGGACCGGTGCGGCTGCGCACCGGCCGCGCCGCCACGGTCTCGGCCGACGCGCTCGTTCTCGCCGACCCCAGCGGCGCCGCCGGCGCGACGCTGGCGCGCGGCATCGCCCCGCGTGCCCGCATCGACGTCGCGGCGCTGCTGCGCCGCTCGGTGCTGCTCGAGGAGGTGAGCGGCGAACGCCTCGAGCTCGCGCTGCGCCGGCAGGCCGATGGCCGCGCCAACTGGCGGCAGCTGTTCTCCGCCCCCGGCGGCCCGGCAACCGTGTCCTTCGCGGGGATCGAGCGGCTGCGTATCGGCGCCGTCGTCGGCAGCTACCAGGGCGACGGCGGGCCGCCGCTGTCCTTCGCCATCGCCGACCTCGACGGCGCAGTGCCGCGCGAGCAGCCGCTGCGCGCCTCCGGCACGGCGGCGATCGGCGAACGGCGGATCGGTTTCGACCTGCGCACCGCCTCGCTCGACGGACTCGCCCCGGCGGCCGGCCTGCCGCTGCAGGGCACCCTGACCTGGTCGGGCGTGCAGGCGCGCCTCGACGGCACGGTTCTCGATGGCGGCAGGCGGCTCGAGGCGTCGATCGAAGCCGCGGCGGCCGACGCCGCCGCCCCGCTCGCCGCCCTCGGCGTCGTGCTGAAGGAGCCCGGCGCCCTGGCCCTGCGCGCGCGGCTGAGCCTGACCGCGACGCGGGCCGAGGCGACGGAGTTCAGCGCGAGCCTGGGGGCGAGCAGCGCCTCCGGCGCCGCGAGCATTGCCTGGGACAGTCCGGGACTGCGCCTCGCGTTCGACCTGCACAGCGATCTGCTCGACGCCCGCCCCTTCGTCGCCGCGGCGCCGCCGCAGGAGGGCCGGCAGGCGCTCGTGCAGTGGCTGGCGCGCCTGGACGCCCTGGCGGCCGTCGCCGAGGTGTCGATGAAGCTCGCCGCCGACCGGATCGATGGCCTGCCGGTGACCGTGGAGCGGCTTCGGCTCGACCTGCAGGGCGCACAGCACGCGCTTGCCGGGACGCTCGCCGCCGCCGTGGCCGGCATACCCGTCGATGCGACGCTCGACTACGACGCGCGCCGGCCGCAGCGCACCCTTGCCGCACGGATCGACAGCGGCGCGGCCTCCACGGCCTCGCTGCCGGCGGGAAAGAGGCAGATGGATGTCGCCGGCTCCGCCGGCCGCATCCGCGGCCGGCTCAGCGGCAGCGGCGCCGACCCGGCCGCGATCGTCGCCTCGCTGCAGGGCGAGTTCGATGCCCACCAAGTGCGCTGGAGCCTCGGCCAGCGCCGGCCGCCCGTCGAAGGCCGCTTCGACCTGGTGCGCGTCGCGCTGCGCGGATCGACGGCGTCGGCCGAGGTCTCGGGTCGGATCCGCGGCGAGTCATGCCGGCTCAGGATCTCCGGCGGCGCCGCCGCGCCGCTGCTCGCCGGCCGGCCCTGGCCCATGCAGCTCTCGGCCTCCTGCCCGAACGAGCGGCTCGGCGCCAAAGGGCGCATCACGCTTGCCGGGCGGCGCGCCACCGCCGAGCTGGACTTCGATGTCGCCGCGGATCGCCGCGGGCCGATGGCGCGCGCCACCGGCCTGCCGCCGGCCGTTCCCTACCCGGTCGCGGCGCGCGGCGCGCTGCGGCTCGAGACGCAGCGGGCGCAGGTGCGGCTCGATGACATCCGCGCCGGACGAAGCGGCGGTTCCGGGGAGCTCCACTATCCGCTCGGCGGCACGGGCACGCCGCGCCTTCGCCTGGCGCTGGCGACGCTGAGCCTCGACGAGTTCGCGGCGACGCGCGCCGACGACGATGCGCCCGCGGCAGCGCCCGGCCGGACGCTGCTGAACCCGCGGCAGCGAGTGCCCGACGCCGACCTCGAACTGACCGCCGAGCGCGTCGAGCTCGGCGACGCGCGGCTCGCCGGGTTCCGGCTCGAGGCCGCCGTGCGCGCGCGTGCCGTCCGGGCCGCGCCCTTCGCGCTCGACTGGGAGGGCATCGGTCTGCACGGTCAACTCGACGCGGATTTCGGCGGCGCCGTGCCGCGGCTGAACGTCGAGGCCACCGCGCAGGATGCCGACCTTCGTCCGCTGCTGGAGCGAATCGGCGCCGACGGGGCGCGGGTCCACGCCGGCCGGCTTACCGTGGCGGCGAAGGCCGAGGGCAACAGTCCGCGCGAGCTGCTTGCCGCGGCGTCGCTCGATGCCGCGATCGACCGCGCGCGGATCGAGTTGCCGCGGCCGCTGCTGCCCGGCAAGACGGGCCGCGGATCGATCGACGCCACCTTTCGGGCAGCGGCGGGCCAGCCGTCGAAGCTCGCCGCCCGCGGCAAGATGGACGGCCGGCCGTTCGAGCTGGCGGCCGAAGGCCCGCCAGTCGACGCGCTCGGGCGCCACGGCGCCGCAAGGCCGTTCGCGCTGCGATCGACGATCGGCGACGTCCGCCTCGAAGCCGACGGCAGCTTCGCGGGCGACGGCTCCGCCGGCGCCCGCGTGCACCTGGCCGGCGCTCGCCTCGACGAGCTGGGCCGCCTCGTCGGCTTCCCGCTGCCCCCGGTGCAGCCCTATGCCGCCAGCGCCGAGGTCAGGCTGGCGCCGGGCAGCGCCGACGTCTCGGACCTGCAGGCGAGCTTCGGCAACAGCCGGCTCACCGGTCGCCTGCGCGTCGAGCAGCGCGACGGCCGGCGCGCGCTTCACTCGCTGACGCTGCATGCGCCGGAGCTGCACCTGGAGGACATCGGCGCCGGCCAGTGGCTCGGGCCGCCCGGCAACAGGGCCGCGGCGGACGCCGGAGCGCCGTCGCGAGTGACCGAGCTGGTCGAGCGCCTGCTCGAAGTGCTGCCGCGCGCCGACGTCGAGGCTTCGATGCAGATCGGCGAGCTGCTCGGCGGCGGGCAGCCGATCGCCGGCGGCAAGGTCCTGGCGACAGTGAACGCCGGCGCGCTGCATGCCCGCCTGCTCGAGGTGCAGGCGCAGCAGGGCACGGCCAACGCCGAGTTGCGCATCGACGCCGGCGCGTCGCCGCCGAGCTTCAGCCTGCGCGCCGACGCGCGCGACATCGAGTACGGCTCGCTGGCGCAGGCGCTGAACCCGTCGTCGTCGTTGAGCGGAACGGTCGATGCGGTGGTCGACCTGTCGGCGCAGGCGCTGCCGGCCGACCTGAAGGCGGCGCTGCTCGGCACGGTCGACATGGCGGCCTACCCGCGCGAGATGAGGCCCGATGCGCTGGGCCTGTGGGGCGCCGGCCTGCTTCCGGCGATCCTGCGCGCCGTCGATCGCGACTCGCAGGCGCAGGTGCATTGCAGCGTCATCGGCTTCGCGGTGGCCGACGGCAAGGCGCGCAGCGACGGCTTCTTCGTCGAGACGACGTCCGTGCGCATCATCGGCGATCTCGAGGTCCGCCTCGGCAGCTGGGAGATGGAAGGAAGGATCGACCCCCGCCCGAGGACCCGGCGGCTGTTCGCCATCTCGCCGAGGCTGCAGATCGGCGGCGCGCTGGGCAGCCCGTCGCTGTCGGTGGCCCCCGAGAGCGTGGTGCTGGTGCCGCTGCGCTTCGCCTCGCCGCTGGGGCTGTTCGCCCGCGACTGGCTCGGCCGCGGCGGGCGCGGCGGCGGCAAGGCCGACTGCCAGGAAGCCTTCGCGCGGCTGCTCGAAACGCACCAGGACCGGGCCGCCGTCCGCTAGGGCGCGGCGCGCAACGGCGCGCGAAGCGCCGGCCCGGCGGGCGTCTGTGGCACGATTCGCCCACCATGCGACAACTCAGCAAGAACGACGCGCTGTTCCTCGCCTCCGACAGCGCCCATTCCAGTTCGCACATCAGCCTGGTCCAGATCTACGACCCGTCGACCGCGCCGGGCGGCAGGCTGCGCTTCAAGGACTTCCTGGCGCTGGTGGAAAGCCGGCTGCACCGCTCGCACGTCTTCCGGCACAAGCTGCGCAGCGTGCCGCTCGGGCTGGACGAGCCGTACTGGATCGAGGACGAGAACTTCGACCTCGAATACCACGTGCGCAACATCGCCCTGCCGAAGCCCGGCGACTGGCGGCAGTTCTGCATCCAGACCTCGCGCATCCACGCCCGCCCGCTCGACCTGAACCGGCCGCTGTGGGAGATCTACGTGATCGAGGGGCTGGACGCCATCGACGACCTGCCGAAGGACAGCTTCGCGCTGCTGACCAAGCTGCACAACGCGGCGATCGACGTCAAGCGCGGCACGGCGATCATCACCCTGCTGCACGACACGACGCCTCGGCCGGTGAAGCCGGAGCCGCCGGAGCCGTGGTTCCCGGCCTCGCCGCCGAGCCCGCTGGAGCTGGCCTGCCGCGGCCTGGCGCGCACCGTCACCTCGCCGCGGCGGCTGGTGAGCCCGGTGTGGAATGCGGTCGCGAGCGTCGTTCCCGCCGCCCGCTCCTTCGCCGCCGAACTGCTGCAGACGCAGGAGACGCTGCCGCTGACGCGCTTCAACTCGGTGGTCTCGCCGTACCGGGTGTTCGAGACGCGGCGCTTCCAGCTCGACGAGTTCCGCGAGATCCGCCGGCTGGTGCCCGGCGCAAGGATCAACGACGCCGTGCTCGCCGTGTGCGCGGGCGGGCTGCGCCGCTACCTGGAGGCGAACGAGGAGCCGCCGGAGCAGGATCTGTCGACGCTGCTGCCCGTCTACGTGCGCGACGCGGAGGCCGGCGCGGCCGGACGGCCGGAGGTGGAGTGGGAACGCATCGAACTCGGCGTGACGATCGCCGACGCCCGGCAGCGGCTGGCCTTCATCCGCTCGCAGACGGCCGCCTCGGCGCTGATGGCCCGTGCCGTCGGCGCGCGCGAGCTGACCGACATCGGCACGCATGCACCGGCGGCCACGCTGGCGATCACCGGCAAGATGCTCGGCCGGGCGCTGCTCGGGGTCGGCCGCCGCGCGCCGCTGGCCAACTGCGCGATCACCAACGTGCCCGGCCCGACGGTGCCGATCTACCTGAACGGCGCCCGCATGACCTACTTCTCGGCGATCATGCCGATCAACGACGGGCTCGGCCTGGTGTTCGCGGTGACCAGCTACGACGGCAAGGTCATCATCTCGCCCACCTCGTGCCGCGAGCAGATGCCGGATCCGGAGGCCTTCGCGCAGTGCCTGCGCGACTGCTTCCAGGAGTACCTCGCGCTGGCCCGCGAACGTGCGCGGGCCCGGCCGCGCGCCGGGCAGGCGAAGACTAAGCCGCCGCGAGGCGCGAAGTCAGCCGGTAAACCCGCGCGAACATCCCCGGCGCCGGCTCGAAAGGCCGCCAGCCGTCCTCGGGCTGCGCCAGCCGGTCCGCGACGATCCACAGCACGAGCGGGTTGAAGCCCAGGCCGAGGTGGCTGCCCGCCACCCGGATGTTCTCGTGCAGCGACCGGTTGCCGTCGATGGTCGCCTCCTGCGGCGGCACGACGCCGTCGGCCACCGAGTAGATGCAGGAGATCGGCACCGGCAGTTCCTTCGGCCGGCGCAGGTACTTGGCGCGCGACTGCGCCAGGTGCGCCTTGGCGCCCATCGGGTGGGCGATCACCCGGTACAGCGCCTTGACCAGCGGCGGCGACTGGCTGCCGGCGGCGTCGAAGCTCACCGGGCTGCCGAGCGTGATCACCGAGCGCACGCACTCGGTGGCCACGTGCGCGCCGTACATCGCGTACATCCCGCCCAGGCTCCAGCCGACCAGGCTCACCTTGCGGCCGGCCCGGTAGTGCATGTAGCGGATCTTCTGCTCCAGCGCGCTGGCGTGCCGGCTGTTGAAGCCGACGTTGCGGCCGAAGCCCCAGGTCTGCACCTCGTAGCCGCGGTTCTCGATGAACAGCTTCAGCGCCACCAGCGTGCCCTCGTTGGCCATGAAGCCCGGCAGCAGCAGCACCGGGTGGCCGTCGCCCTTCGGCGTGCGCGCCAGCCATGGCAGGCTCCACGGCAGCGAGGCGATCTCCAGCAGCGCCCGCGGCTCGATGATCTGGTGCAGCAGGCGCGGCCTGCCGCTGTATGCGTGTCTCCTGGTCATCTGCGTCGCCGTCGTCTCCAGCCCCCCGGCGCCGTCACCTGCCGGCGCCGAACCGGGATCAGTTTACGTCGCCCGCCGCACCGCCCTGCGCGGCCCACTGCCGCTCCGCCTCCCGCCTGACCGCGGGCAGCAGCAGCAGGCGGATGGCAACGATGCCGAAGCGCGCCCAGCGCCAGTAGCGGCGGAACCGGCGGCGCGCCTGCGCATCGGTGGCCGCCGCGCGCGTTTCCTGCGCGAAGCGCGTGACGCCGGCGGCGACCTCCTCGGCCTCGAGCGTCCAGGCGATCTTCACCTGGCCCGGCTCGGCATAGGACGCAAACGCCTCGGCGGCGATCGCGGTGAACGCGACATCGCCCAGCCACGGCCGGCAGCGCGCGCCGCAGACGACGAAGCGGCCGGCCTGCTGCTCCAGCACGCCCCAGCCCAGGCCCGCCGTCTCCTGCAAGATGCCCTGCGGCGCGCGCGGCGCGCCGCGCCTGGTGCCGAGCAGGGCCTCGCGCAGCCGGACGATGGCGCGCACCGCCGGCAACGACTGCATGTCGAACGTCGCCGCCACCTGCATCACCAGCGCCGCCGGCGCGCGGATGGTCGTCTCGAAGCGCTCTCGCACGTCGGGGTTCGGGATGTATCGGTCGAGCAGTGCGGGAGGCATCGGCGTCGCCGTGGTACCGACGGTGACCTCGCACCGGCGATCCGGCCGGTCGGGGACGATCCGCGATCCGTGCAGTCTAGCCAGGTGAGCGCCTGCCTCCGCCTGCCCATCGCGCGCCGTCGTGCCGCGACCGCCTCGACAGGCGAGCAAGCCGCCTCCTCCATCGCCCGCTGGGGCGAGGCCAGCGGGCACCGCACTGGCGCACTGCCAGTTCTTCGTGGTCGACCTGGCCGGGCTGCTCGGCGTTTCGAACTCGGAGCCAGCACGCGAGGACACGCGGTAGAACGCCCACGTCTTCGAGCGCCGCGTCACCTTCGCCCGCGCGGAGCGCTCGTCCCCCGAGGGGCGAGACGTCTGCCATCGCCGCGGCGCCTTCGTGCCGGAGGCCTGCGGCCGCGTGCGCGTCGAGCGCGACGGCACGATAATTCCGCGCGTGACTGCCTGAGCGCTGCCGCGACTGCCCAAGCGACCGAACCCGCCCGGAGACCGAACAATGATCCGCCGCCTTGCCGCCCTGCTCGCCGTCCCGCTCGCCGCTGCGTTCGCCGCGCTGTCGCCGGCCGGTGCGCAGCAGCCCTCGCCGAAAGCCGCCGCGCGCGCCCTGCCGACCGATGTCAAGACCTGGACGGGCGACTTCGACGCGATGGTCAAGCGCCGCGTCGTGCGCGTGCTGGTGCCGTACAGCCGCACCCTGTACTTCAACGACAGGGGCCGCGAGCGTGGCCTCGCCGCCGACCTGGTGCGCGACTTCGAGCGCTACATCAACCAGAAGCACGCCAGTCAGCTCGGCAAGCGGCCGATCACCGTCTACATGGTGCCCACGACCCGCGACGAGCTGCTGGCCGACGTCGCCGCCGGGCTGGGCGACATCGCTGTCGGCAACCTCACCGTCACCGAGGCGCGGCGCAGGCTGGTCGACTTCTACGCCCCGGCGGACCAGAAGCCGGTCAGCGAGGTGGTGGTCACCGGGCCGAAGTCGGCGCCGCTGGCATCGGCCGACGAGCTTTCAGGGCGCACCGTGCACGTGCGCCCGGCGTCGAGCTACCACGAGAGCCTGAAGGCGCTGAACGAGCGGTTCGCGCGCGAGGGCAAGGCGCCGGCGCACCTGGTGCCGGTGCCCGACGCTCTCGAGGACGAGGACATGATGGAGATGCTCAACGCCGGCCTGCTGGAGGCGATCGTCGTCGACGACTGGAAGGCGGCGATGTGGGCGCAGGTGCTGCCGAAGATCACCGTCAACACACAGGCGGTGGTGCGCACCGGCGGACTGACCGGCTGGGCCATCCGCAAGGACAGCCCGCAGATGCAGGCAATCCTCGAGGAGTTCCACGTCAACGTCGTGCGCAGGCACAACCTGGACATGGCGCGGCGCAAGCAGTATCACGCGCGGGTCAGGCAGCTGAAGGACCCGACCGGCTCGGCCGAGTGGCAGCGCTTCGCCTCGACGGTGGAGCTGTTCCGCAAGTACGGTGAGAAGTACCACTTCGAGCCACTGATGCTTGCCGCCCAGGGCTACCAGGAGTCGCAGCTCGACCAGAGCGCCAAGAGCCACGTCGGCGCGATCGGCGTGATGCAGGTGATGCCGGCCACCGGCGCCGAGCTGCGGGTCGGCGACATCAAGCTGATCGAGCCGAACATCCACGCCGGCGCCAAGTACATGGACCAGCTGATGACGCGCTACTTCCCGGACGCGAAGTTCAACGACGCCAACCGGTCGCTGTTCGCCTTCGCCTCGTACAACGCCGGGCCGGGCAACATCTCGAAGATGCGCAAGGAAGCCGCCCGGCGAGGCCTCGACCCGGACAAGTGGTTCAACAACGTCGAGCTGGTCACCGCCGAGAAGATCGGCTTCGAAACGACCACCTACGTGCGCAACATCTACAAGTACTACGCCGCCTACAAGCTGGCCATCGAGGTGCAGGAAGAGCAGCGGCAGGCGCGCGAGGCGCTGCAGCAGAAGAAGTGAGCGGCAGGCCGGCGTCACCGCTGCGCCCGCCGGCCCGCCTCCTCAGAGGTCGAGGCCGAGGAACAGCGCTCCCTCGATCGGGTTGAACACATACGGTTCGACCGGCCGGAAGCCGAGCGCCGTGTACAGCCGCACCGCCTCGGTCATGCGCGGCAGCGTGTCGAGCAGGATGCGCCGGTAGCCGGCCGCGCGCGCTTCCTCGACGACGCGCACGGCGAGCCGCCGGCCGGCCTGCAGCCGGCGCGCCTGCGGCCGCACGTACAGGCGCTTCATCTCGCAGGCGTCGCCGGCGAGCGGCCGCAGCGCCACGCAGCCCAGCGCCTCGCTGCCGCGCCACCCCAGCAGCAGTCGCCCGGCCGGCGGTGCGTACTTGCCCGGCAGCGTGGCGAGTTCCTCGTCGAAGCCCTGGAAGCACAGGCTGAAGCCGAGGCTCTCGGCGTACTCGAGGAACAGCGCCCGCACCACGGCCAGGTCGGCCGGCAGGTCGGCGGCGCGGATGTCGATGTCGTCGGGCGGAGGTTCGGTCGGCACGGCGCTTTCGGCGGCGGGGGACGGCGGGTCCGCCAATCTACCGCGCCCCGCGCCTGGTCAGCCACGGCAAGGCCTTGTCGCCTCGGCTACCCTTGCGCGGCGCGTGCTGTCGCG
>Ga0209450_10000456_pt1 | contig 20893 bp, 19 predicted proteins | sample FrelakmetLWP11LW_FD_187149 | JGI IMG/M metagenome (GOLD analysis project Ga0209450, IMG submission 187149) | Freshwater lake sediment microbial communities from the University of Notre Dame, USA, for methane emissions studies - LWP11 LW (SPAdes)... | ecosystem: Environmental > Aquatic >...
GACGAGTCGTTCGGCAGGACGATCGCCGACGCCATGGAAAAGGTCGGCAAGGAAGGCGTGATCACGGTCGAGGAAGGCACCAGCCTGCAGAACGAGCTCGACGTGGTCGAGGGCATGCAGTTCGACCGCGGCTACCTCTCGCCGTACTTCATCAACAACCAGGCCAACCAGTCGGCCGAGCTCGAGAATCCGTACATACTCCTGTACGACAAGAAGGTCTCGAACGTGCGCGAGATGCTGCCGCTGCTCGAGGGCATCGCCAAGGCCGGCCGGCCGTTGCTGGTCGTCGCCGAGGACGTCGAGGGCGAGGCGCTCGCGACCCTGGTCGTGAACACCATCCGTGGCATCGTCAAGGTTGCGGCCGTGAAGGCCCCGGGCTTCGGCGACCGCCGCAAGGCCATGCTGCAGGACATCGCGATCCTCACGGGCGGCACCGTGATCGCCGAAGAAGTCGGCCTCACGCTCGAGAAGGCGACCCTCGCCGACCTCGGCCAGGCGAAGAAGATCGTCGTGGAGAAGGAAAACACCACGATCATCGACGGCCACGGCAAGGCTGCCGAGATCAAGGGCCGCATCGCCCAGATCAAGCAGCAGATCGAGGAGGCCACCTCGGATTACGACAAGGAGAAGCTGCAGGAGCGCATGGCGAAGCTCGCCGGCGGCGTCGCAGTGATCAAGGTCGGCGCGGCCACCGAGATCGAGATGAAGGAGAAGAAGGCCCGCGTCGAGGACGCACTGCATGCCACCCGTGCGGCCGTCGAGGAAGGCGTGGTCGCCGGCGGCGGCGTGGCGCTGATCCGCGCGCAGAAGGCGCTCGAGAAGCTCGAAGGCGCGAACGAGGACCAGGCCATCGGCATCAAGATCCTGTCGCGCTCGATCGAGGAGCCGCTGCGCCAGATCGTCGCGAACGCGGGCGAGGACGCCGCGGTCGTGCTGGCGGACGTCAAGAAGGGCAAGGGCACGTACGGTTACAACGCCGCGACGGGCGAGTACGGCGACATGCTCGAGATGGGCATCCTGGACCCGACCAAGGTCACGCGTCTCGCGCTGCAGAACGCCGCCTCGGTGGCGGGCCTGCTGCTCACGACGGAAGTGATGGTCGCCGAGTCCCCGAAGGACGAGGAGCACAAGCACGGCGGCATGCCCGACATGGGCGGCATGGGCGACATGGGCATGTAATGCCTCGAGGCGTTACCGCTCGATGAACGAGGCCCGGGAGGCAACTCCCGGGCCTTTGTCGTTGTGGGCGTGCTCGCGCAGAAGTAGCGCCCGGGCCGGCGCGCGCCATTGGCGCGCTGCAATTCGTGATGGCGGGTTTCTAGGCATATCTGCGGATTGCGGGTTGTCGCTGCGGCGCGTCGACTTCAGCCACAACTCGAAGATCCTCAGGGGGCGTCGCAGTGGCCACGCGAAAGGGACTTCTGCTCTGCGCAGTAGTTTTTCTGGTGGCTGCGCCCGCGGGCGCCGACAACCTGCCACTCGAGTACAGGGTTTTCCCGAGCGGCACACGGTTGCTCGCCGTGCGCTACGTTCAGTCGTGGGGCGGTGATTTCAACGTCCGCGGCGAGACGCTGGACAGCGAGTTCGATTACAGCGACCAGCTGGGGCAGGTCGCAATGGCCTATTACGGCGGCGAGAATCTGCGCTACCTGCTCTACGCGGCGCTGCCCTTCGGGCGGACGGAGGCCTCGAGCGACGTCCTCGGCCTGGATGCGGCGAGCAGCGGGCTCGGCGACGGGTACGTGGTTCTCGGGCTCATGCCGATCGTTCGCGAGCGCTACCACATCGGGCTCAGCGGCTGGCTGATCTTCCCGACCGGCGAATACGACTCACGGCAGCCGGTCAACCAGGGGCTGAACGTCTGGTCGGCGCGGATCGAGGGCAACTGGACCTGGCGGCCGCGGCCGGACTGGACCCTGGAGGTGACCTCGGGCATCCGCTGGTTCGAGGACAACTACGACTTCGGGCCGATGAGCGCCACGCTCGAGCGCACGCCGCGCGGCCTGTTCGAGACGCACCTCACCAAGCAGGTGCGGCCCGGGCGCTTCCTCTCGCTGGACTACTACTACCACTGGGGCAGCGAGACCACGGTGAACGGCGTCGACCGGGACGACGCCTGGGACGACCACGCCCTGCAGGTCACCGCCCAGTGGAAGCTCAAGAGCCCGCGGATGCTGACGATCTGGTATCGCAACGACTTCGTGGTGCGCAACGGCCCGGAGTACCAGTCGATCGGCGTGCGCCTCATGCAGTCGTTCTGACTCCGCTGCGTGTGGTACGGGCGCGCAGCCGGCTCGTGCTGCCCGGCCACGGCGCCTGTTTCCTTGCCGAAAGCGGAACACCGATACCCTGTTGCTTGTTGTCCGGCAAACTCACCGCCCATGCGGTCAATTTGTCGGAACATGCATTCAAGGGGTGCTTACCTGCGGTCAGCCGCTCCGCTACTGCTGCTGTGTCTCGCCGGCGCTGCGAGCGCCGCGGGCGACCCGTTCGGCTGGCACCGTGGCCCGGCCACGCACATCACGCCCAGGAACGTCACGCGCATCGAACCCGCGTGGACGCACCGCAATGGCGACATGGCCGCGAGTCAGGGTCAGCCTGCGAGCGTGTCGGCGCAGTCGACGCCGGTCCTGCTGCCGCGCGCCGCGGGTGAGCACCTCGTGTACTGCACGCCGTTCAACCGCGTCATTGCGCTCGATCCGGCGTCCGGCCGGGAGCGGTGGGCCTACGATCCGCAGGTGCCGCGCACCAGCGAGCGTCCGTATCGCTGTCGAGGTGTGGCGTACTCTGAGGTGCCGCAGGTGGACGCGCGAGGCGCGTGCCGACATCGGATCTACATCGCAACCAACGATCGCCGGCTGATCGCGCTCGACGCGCGCGACGGCAGACCCTGCGATGGATTCGGCCAGCGCGGTGTGGTGACGCTCGTCGAGCACGAGCGCGACGGGCTCGAGCGGGTCGGGACGAGTTCGCCGCCCGCCGTGGCGAACGGCGTGGTCGTCGTCGGTTCGTCGGTGATCGACTTCGCCTACGCCGAGGCGCCGCGCGGCGTGATCGCTGCGTACGACGCCGTCACGGGCGCGTCGCGCTGGAGCTTCGACCCGCTGCAGGGCGTGAGTGGTACCGGCGCCGGCAACGCCTGGGCGCCACTGGCAGTGGATGCGGAGCGCGATCTCGTGTTCGTGCCCACCGGTGCGCCGTCGCCCGATTACTATGGCGCGCTGCGTCCCGGCCGCAACGATCATGCCAATTCGGTGGTGGCGCTGCGCCTGGCCACGGGAGAGGTCGCGTGGTCGTTCCAGCTCGTGCACCACGACCTGTGGGACTATGACACGCCGGCGCAGCCGGTTCTGTTCGAGTGGCGGGGAACAGATGGCCGCCAGGTCCCCGCGCTCGCGCAGGTGAGCAAGCAGGGGTTCGTGTTCGTGCTCGACCGTCGCAACGGCCGGCCGCTGTTCCCGGTCGACGAACGCAACGTGCCGGCGAGCACTATTCCCGGCGAGACCGCGTGGCCGACGCAGCCGTTCCCGGCCGAGTCGCTGCGCTTGCTGCCGACGCGCGTGACGCCGGACGATGCGTGGGGCCTGACGTTCTGGGACCGCGGCAAGTGCCGTGATGCACTCGCCCGGCTGCACAACGAGGGTATCTTCACGCCGCTCGCCGAGCAACCGACGCTGTTGTTCCCCGGCAGCCTCGGTGGTGCCAACTGGGGTGGCGGTGCCTATTCGCCGCAGACGCAGCGGTTGATCGTCAATGTCAACGCCGCGCCGTTCGTTGCGCACCTCATTCGCGGCGCGGGCAGCACCACGCAGCAGGACCATCCCGTGGCCGGGCAGAAGACGATGTTCGTCACCATGGAGGGCACTCCGTACACGCTGGCGGTCGGCCCGCTGCTGTCACCGATTGGCATTCCGTGCACGGCGCCGCCGTGGGGCCGGCTCGTGGCCATCGACCTCGGCACGGGGCGCATCGCGTGGCAGGCGCCGCTCGGTTCGGTGCACGAGATGGGGCCATTCCCGCTGCCCTGGCACATCAACTGGGGCACGCCCAACCTCGGCGGCGGGCTCGTCACCGACGGCGGCGTGTTCTTCATTGCCGCGACCATGGATCGGCAGTTCCGCGCGTTCGACGTTCGCGACGGTCGCCAGCTCTGGACCTACGAGCTGCCGGTCGATGCCACGGCCACGCCGATGAGCTACACGTTCCAGGGACGTCAGTACGTGCTCCTGAACGCGGGCGGGCACGCGATGTACAGTCGCGGCACGGGCGATTACCTGATCGCCTTCGCGCTGCCGGCGAACCCGCAGCATGACGCGCCGCGGGACCTCCCCTGGCCGTTGCGCGACGTGTCGCAGGCGCGGACCGCGCACGAGATACTGCACGATGGCCGCATCCGTCTCACGATCGAGCATCGTCCGTTGCCGGGCGTGACGCCGGAGATGCTCGCCTGGTGGTATCGCGTGCTGCCGATCAGCCAGGTCGAGTTCGATGGCGCGCTGCGTCCGATGTATCACCTGTTCCACCCATTCGAGCACGGCCGCATCTGGGTCGAGGAACCCGCGACGGACGGCCAGCCGGGCGTCGGTGCTGGCGGCGTCGTGGCGCGCTACGAGTGGTTCGGGCCTTACGACAGCGAGGGTGCGGCGCGCGTGATCGAACTGTCCCCGCGGCGCTTCGTCAGTCGGCCGCAGGTGGCCGGCCTGACCTTCGGCGAGATCCGCCACGACTGGGGCACTTCCGCACAGGGCGCGACCTATACGGTCGAGACGTTGATCGGCGTGGATTGGCCCCTCGTCGGACCCTGGGTGAACGCGCTGTTGCGCCGGCACGTCTTCAGCGATGGGATGCTGCGCGAGTGGCAGCGCCACCAGGTGGAGGAGGTGGGTTTGCTGCCGCACTTCCTGCCGCAGTTGTATGCCGGGCGCAATGATCGCAACATCTACCAGCTTGGAAAATAGCGGACGGAAAGCAGGAGCGTATCTCCTGTTTTCCAGGGGGAACAGATGAACCGTCCGACGTCGAGCGCGCCACGGCGTGCGATTGCAGGGCTGGCCTGCGCGCTTTGCGCGCCCGCGTCCGCGACCACGCTTACGGTGACCGACCCGACGGGCCAGCCGCTGGTGACGGTGATGGTGCGAGAGCGCCGCGCCGATGGCGCGAACCTGGACACGTCGGATGACGGCTACCAGGCGCCCGGCGTGGGACGCGTCGTCGCGCCCGAGGTCACTCGCTTCAGCGATGCCGCGGGGCGAGTCGACTTCGAGGTCCGCGACGAACCGATGGAATACCGGCTGCGCATGCCCGGCTACCAGGACCTCTCCGTGCGGCCTGCACTCGAGCAGCGCGAGCTGCAGGTGACGCTGCAACCGGAGACCGACCCGGTGAAGCTGGCCGAGGCGCGGCCGGCCAGCTCCTGGCTCGGCGCGCTCGATCTCGGAGACCGCGAGACCAAAACGCACTTCCAGCTGCAGTGCGCGTTCTGCCACCAGCAGGGCAACGCGTTCATCCGCATCGAGCGCACGCCGGAGGAGTGGAGCGCGATCATCTTGCGCATGATCCGCTACGGGTCGCGGCTCTCGTCCGCGGACCGGAGGGCACTGCCGGAGAAGTTGACCATCGGCTTCCGCAAGCTGCGCGAGAACCCGCAGCTCGTGCTCAAGCCGCTCCCCTGGAGCCCGGCGCTCGCCGGCACGACGATCACCGAGTGGCCGATCGGCGACGTGTTCAGCCAGGTGCACGACATGCTCGTGGCCGCCAACGGCCTGGTGTACGTGGCCGACAACATCCAGGACCGGCTGTACGAAGTCGATCCGCAGTCCAACCAGGTGACCGTCTACAAGATCCCTCACCGGCCGGGCGAAAGGAACGGTGGCCTGCTCGCGGGACGCCTGAGGGAGTTCCAGAAGCACGACAGCACTTCGAATGCCCACTCGCTGGCCGAATCCCGCGTCGACGGGCACATCTTCATCACGCCGTCGGCGCAGCGTCGGCTGGTCGAGTTCGATCCGGAGACCAAGGCCTTCACGCTGCACGAGATGGAGGAGGGCTTCTACCCGCACACCATCCGCGTCGACCAGCAGGACCGCGTGTGGTTCACGGTGGCACTGTCGAACCAGGTCGCGATGTTCGATCGTGCGACGCAGCGCTTCACGATGTACGACCTGCCGACCCGCGGCTTCCGCGAGTGGCTCAACGTGCGGCTGATCGGCTTCATCTTCAAGCTGATCAACTGGGGCGTGCCGCTCGCCAACTGGCTGCCGGTGGATCGCGCCGCAACGGGCACGCCTTTGCCCTACGGCATCGACATCACGCCGGACGGCAAGGTGTGGTTCGCGCGCCTGCACACCGACGAGATCGGCTCGATCGACCCCGAGACCGGCCGGATCGCCATGGTCGCCACGCCGTTCAAGGGCCCGCGCCGACTGCGCACAGACGAGCAGGGCAATCTGTGGATCGCGGCTTTTCCCGAGTCGGCGATCGCGCGGTTCGAGCCGGCCACCGGCAAGTTCACCCGCTTCGACCTTCCGCTCGAGCCCAAGGGCGGCGACACGCCGTACTCGCTCAACGTCGATCGCCCGCGCGGCATCGTGTGGGTGAACGGCAACCAGAGCGACTCGCTCTATGCATTCGACATCGCGAGCGAGACGTGGCAAGTGATCCCGCTACCGCGCCGCGTGAGCTTCACGCGCGACGTCGAGTTCGATCCGGCCGGCAGCGCCTACACGTCGATCTCGAACTTCCCGAGCTGGCACGTCGAGGACGCGCAGCCCACGCTGATCCGCGTGCAGCGGCCGTCCACCGGCCCCGGCTAAGGCGCCGCCTTCACCTTCGCCCGCGTCGCCGCGATGAACTGCGCCATCGCGGCGTCGCGATTGCGCGCAATGGCCTGCACGTGGGGGTTCTGCGCCAGGCGCTGCAGCAGGGACTGTGCCGCCGGGATTTCGGCCAACGGGTCCAGGCCAAAGAGCTTCTGCGCCACCGCGTTCGCAATCTCCACGCTGTAGAGGAACACGATGTCCGCGAGCGTGAACTCGCCGCCCGCGACGTACGGCGTGAACTTGCCGTGGCGCTTGAGCGTCGCGAACCCGGCGCGGAGGTCGTCACGTGCCTTGGCCTTGATCGCGTCGGGCACGGTCCCGCCGAAGAACGCCTCCCCGAAGCACGAGCGTGCGGGCAGCTCGATGTAGAGTTCGATCTCTCGCATCAGTGCGCGCACCTGCGCCCGTGCGAACGGGGCCGGGGGCAGAAGTGGCTTGCCTTCGCCGCGCTCCTCGAGGTAGTCGAGGATCGCGCTCGACTCGTTGATGAATCCCTCGGGGGTCTCGAGGAACGGCACCTTGCCGCGCGGGCTCTTCGCCAGCACGGCCTCGCTCTGCTCTGGGATGGCCAGCACGTACTCGAACGGCACGCCCTTCTCCAGCAGGGCCAGTTGCACCATGTTCGTGTAATTGCTGACAGGAAATCCGTGGAGCTTGAGCATCGGTCGTTCCTCGATGGGCTGGAATCGTCAGGGACGGGGGCGGATACCGTACACCAGCAGCAGGTTGCCCGGCATCTGGCCGAACATGCCGTAGCCGGACAGGATGAACAGCTGGTCGCCGTTCACGATCGCCCCTCCGACGTCGATGGCGCCGCCGTGGCCTTGCGCGCCGTTGCTGGCGGAAAAGAGCTGCGCCGTCTCGATGACGCGCAGCAACCTGCCGTTGCGGGCATCGAATATCCGCAGCCTGCCGTCAAGCGCACCTGCGTAGACGACGTCCCTGGCGACGGCGGCGGCCGCCGACTGGCCGTAGTAGTAGCTGCAGGCAGGCCAGGGCGAGCGATCGGACTTGCCCTGGGCCATTTCCGCGAGGCCGACGAGCGGGGCGTCCGCCGGATAGAAGGCACAGCCGCGCTCGACCGGGTGCGACCACAGCAACTTGCCGTCATCGACTGCGAGTGCGTAGACGCCGGGCTTCGGCACGTAGCCCGGGATCTTGCGCTCGGGATCGGCGATCGGCACGTAGACGCGCTTGCCGTCCGTGGCCATGCCGTGGTGGACGCCGCCGTTCGAACTGCCGGCGCCGATGCGCCTGCGCCAGACGACCGCCCCATTGCGGTCGGGATCGAGCGCGAACACTTCGCCGGATTTCTGCCCGGCCAGCAGCAGGTCGCCTTGCCTGCGCTCGAGCAGGATCACCGACGCGCCAAAATCGAAATCGGGCCCGTTTTCCTCAGGACAGCTCGCGCCGCCACCGAGGCAGGCAGCATTCCACGCGTCGTTGGCCAGCGCCTGGAATACCCAGCGCTGTGCGCCGGTCTTCAGGTCGAGGGCGATGATGGCGTCGCTCCGGTCGGTGGCCGGCGACGACGAGTTCTGGCCCGTGCCGAAGTACAGCGCTCCGCGCTTCGCGTCGACCGTCGGGGCGTTCCAGACGACCGCTCCGCTCGGTCCCCACATCTGCACACCGTCGCGGTTCAAGTGGGTCTTCGCGGCGTGGGGCGTCGTGTCGTAGCGCCACACCGTCTTCCCGGTCACCGCTTCGAGGGCTGCGATGCCACCGTGCGACCGGCAGCACTCGTGCGTCGGCAGGCCGGCGGCCGCCACTTCGAACGACGACAACGGCGTGTACAGCAGTCCGTCGTGGTAGGTGAGGGGACCACTGATGATCGAGGTCGGAAACCACTTGACGCGCTCGCGCCAGCGCAACATGCCACCGGACGCATCCACCGCGTAGACGGTGGCCATCTCGTCGGCGAAGAACAGCGTGGCGACGCCGTCAGGCGTGCGGTCGAGCGTCAGCGCCGAGTGCACGGGAGCATCCGTCTTGAACGACCAGCGCACGCAGCCACTCTTGCGATCCAGTGCCAGCAGGTGCGAACCCTTGCTGCCGATGAACACGGTGTCGCCGGCGACGACGGGCTGCGAGCGCATCGCGGTGACCGCCGGCAGCGCGATCGACCAGAGCAGCTCGAGCTTTTTCACGTCACCGCGCTGGATGGTCACGTCGCTGGCATGGCGCGCATTGTCGCGCCCGAGGCCCCAGTTCTCGTTGCCGGTCACGGGTACCCGCGTTTCGCCCGGGCAGGCTTTCTCCGCGATCCACGCGTCGCGCCTGCCGTCCTCCTCGGCGGCCAGCCACTTGGCGAGGCGCACGCGCTGCTCGGGGTTCAGGGCCGCGGCCTGCGGCTGCATCTTGCCGAACTCCATGGCCATCAGGATCTGGGACGCCGGCAACTGGCGCAGCGTAGCCGTGGGCGGTGCCTTGGTCTCGGGCACCTCGTGGCAGATCGCGCAGCTCGTCTTGAACAGTGCCGCCGTATCGTCCGGTGCTTCGGCGCTGGCGGCGGCGTTGCCGGCCCACGCCATCATCAAGCCTGCAGCGACGGGCAGTGCGCTGCGCGTGCGTCGGCCCATTGGCGTCCCGGTAGATACGCTCGTGTTCATTCTTCTGGTTCCCTCGGCGGCCGTGCAGGCCGCGCCGCGCACACTGTATACGCGCCGCAGCTCGCGTCCGCTATGGTCCCGCGGCCGCCGTGCTCTTACTATCCGCCATCCGCTATCCGCTATCCCTTGTCCCCAATGCCCCTCCTCTGGCTCTCCATCGCCATCCTCTGCACCGTCGGCTATCACCTCGTACTCAAGCTGACGCCGGCGGGGGTCAACCCGCTGCTGTCGCTGATGCTGACCTATGCGCTGGTGACGCTGGTGTTCGGTGTCATCCTGCTGGTCGCGCCGGGTGGGTTCGAATGGCGCCACGAGTTCCGCCAGCTCAACTGGACGGCGCTCGCGCTGGCGGCTGTGATCGTCGGCCTCGACCTCGGCTTCCTGTACCTGTATCGCGGCGGATTCGAGGTGAGCCTGGGCGCGCTGGTCACTCAGTCCGCGGCGGCGATGCTGCTGCTGGTCGTCGGCGTGGCGGTATTTCGCGAAAAGCTGACGACGGCGAACGCGGTCGGCCTGCTGCTGTGCCTGGCCGGGCTCTGGCTCGTCAACCGGCGCTGAAGCGGCTACCCACCGACCCGCCGGCCCGAGGCATCGACCAGCAGCTCACCGTCTTCCTTGCGGAAGGGCCCGGGCGGCAGACGCTCGAGGAGGTCGAGCACCAGCTCGCTGGGACGGCAGAGCCGGACCCCCTTCGGCGTGCAGACGATGGGTCGGTTGACCAGCACTGGATGCTGCACCATCGCCGCAAGGATCGCTTCATCGCCGACTGACGGGTCGAGCAACCCGAGCTCGGCGGCCGGCGACTTCGTCGTGCGCAACGCGCCGCGCGGCGTGAGTCCCGCGGTGGCGAACAGGCCGAGCAGCTGCGGGCGGGTCCAACCGGTGGCGAGGTACTCGACCACGGTCGGCGCGTAACCGGCGGCCTCGATGATCGCCAGCACGTTGCGCGACGTGCCGCAAGCCGGGTTGTGGTAGATCACGACCGGAAAGGCGTCACTCATTCTGTGCATCCCGTTCCCGTCGGATGGTCCGCACCGTCATCCAGATGAACGCGCCCACCACCGCGAGCATCGCCGTCATCAGCAGAGCCATGCCCGGCCCGGCAAGGCGCCAGGCCTCGCGCAGTCCGAACACCACGCCGATCGGCGTGCTCACCACCAGGATGGGACGGGCGATGCGCACGGTGGCCGCTCAGCGCTCGAGGCGTTCCCAGCACGACGGCGGCATCGCGTCGAAGAACATCTGCACCTTGTGCAGCAGGCTGTTGCGATCGGCCCAGGCCAGCTGCTCCTGCAGGCAGTCCAGCTTCTCCTCCTCGGTCGGGTCGTGGTCGAGCCCGTGCGTCAGAGGTGGCGGGGGCGGGGTCTTGCCGCGCTTCTCGGCCTCTTCCTCGAGCATCTGGTAGAGCCTCTGCCAGTAGCGAGGCTGCGGATAGGCGTGGCCACGCAAACGGTGATGATCGAACAGGCGGCGGGCGCTGCTGGAGAGTCTGATTTCGGTCACGGCGACGACACCAGGGACTGGCCGGGACGGCTGCCGATAGCGTAGCCCGTTCCGGACGCCGATGGCATCCGTGGCTGCGGCAAGCCTCCGCGGCGGTCGGGGCATGGGCTATGCTCCCGACAATCCCAGGAGAGGGCGCATGGCGTCGGAAGCGGTCGCAACCTTTCGCGAGCAGTACCGGCACGAGCACATCCCCCCGCACTACCGGGGCTGGCTGCATCTGGCCTTCACGTTCGGCATCGGCGGCGCGGCGCTCGGCGGGGCGCTGTTGCAGCTCGAGGCGGTGCGGCCGGTCGAGTGGCTCACCGTCCCGCTGACCTTCCTGTACGCGAATTTCGCGGAGTACTGGGGCCACCGCGGCCCCATGCACCACCTCACGCGGGGCCTGCGCCTCGTCTACGAACGGCACACGAGGCAGCACCACCGCTTCTTCACCGACGGGACCATGGCGCTCGACCGCCTGAGCGACCTGCGAGCGGTGCTGTTCCCGCCGCTGCTCATGACGTTCTTCATCACGGCGTTCGCGCTTCCCGCAGGCCTGCTGCTGGCATGGGCGACGACGCCCAACGTCGCGTGGCTGTTCGTCGCCACGTCGCTCGGGTATTTCCTGAATTACGAGTTCCTGCACATGGCGTACCACCTGCCGGAGGGGCACGCGATCGCCCGCTGGCCGCTCATCGCCCGTCTCGAGCGCCTGCACCGCGCGCACCACGACCCGCGCCTGATGGCGCACTACAACTTCAACATCACCTACCCGATCTGCGACGCGCTGTTCGGCACCCTGCGGAAATAGGGAACATTCACCTGTTTTTCCACTCACCGCGAAAAAGAGGTGAATGTCCCCTATTTCCTGTTTCCCCCTATCGCCGCACGCGCCGCACGCCGTCCAGGGCGTAGATCGCGAGCGCGGCCCAGATGAACATGAACCCGATCGCGCGCGTGAGCGGGAACGCCTCGTGGAACACGAGCACGCCGATGAGGAACTGCAGCGTCGGCCCGATGTACTGCACGAGTCCGACGGTCGAAAGCGGAATCAGTCGCGCGCCGTAGGCGAACAGCGCGAGCGGCAGCGCGGTGATGAGCCCGCTGCCGATCAGCAGGGCGTGGATGGCCGTGCTCGAGTGCCCGAATGCCCCGCTGCCCCGCGACTCGAACCACAGTAGGAGCGCCACGGCGAACGGCGCGAGCAGCAGCGTCTCGGTCGCGAGGCCCGGCACCGACTCGACCCGCACCACCTTGCGGATCAGCCCGTACAGCCCGAAGCTCACTGCCAGGGTGAGCGCGATCCACGGCGGCCGCGCCGAGACGATCGTCAGGTACAGCACGCCCACGGCCGCGAGCGCCACGGCGAGCCACTGCGCCCGGTTGAGGCGCTCCTTCAGCACGGCCACGCCGAGCACGACGTTGAGCAGCGGGTTGATGAAGTAGCCGAGGCTCGCCTCGACGATGTGGTCGTGGGTTACGGCCCACACGTACAGCAGCCAGTTGACGCTGATCAGTGCCGCCGATGCGGCCAGCCGCAACCGCGAGGCGGGGTCTGCCAGTGCGGCGCGCACCGCTCCGACCTCGCCGCGCATCGCAAGCCAGCCGAAGACCAGCAGGCAGCACCAAACGATCCGGTGCGCCATGATCTGCAGCGCTGGCACCTCGGACATCGGCTTGAGATAGAGCGGGAACACGCCCCACATCACGAATGCAGCCACGGCCGCGGCCAGACCGGAACCGGCGCCGTGACGGCGTGGCGAGACGGACGGAGTCGGGTGGTCGAGGCCGGTCATGGGGGCGCGCATTGTGGCAGATCGGGGCGCTGCGGAAAGCCACGAGGGCGCCCGACCGCAGCGCTGCGGCACTCTACCGGCCCGTCCCGGAGGCACCGGTTCGTCGATGCGGCTCACCACGCCCCGCCTGCAGCGCGAGCACCTCACCATGCAGCGCATGGTCGAGATCTATTGCCGCGACCACCATGGGGGTGCCGGCCTCGGTCGTACCTGCGAGGACTGCAGTCGTTTCCTGGAATATGCAGGGCAGCGGCTCGAGAAGTGCCCGTACGGCGAGCGCAAGCCCACCTGTGCCAAGTGCCCGATCCACTGCTACAAGCGGGCGCAGCGTGACCAGGCCAAGGTGATCATGCGTTATGCGGGGCCGCGCATGACTCTTCGCCATCCCTGGCTCGCGCTCACGCACCTGCTCGACAAGCTGCGTCGCGTCGAGCATCCGATGGAAGCGCGACGCCGCCAGCGGCCGTGAGCTGACCGGTCAGGCGGCCCGCGCGGCGCGGCTGCCCATGAGCGGCGTCTTCTCGATCGCCTGGTCTTTCAGGAAGCCGTTCTGCGGGCGCCATGCGATGCCTTCGAGCTTGCGGCGCAGCGCCTCGGCCTCGCCGTCCTCCACCAGGCGCGCGCGCGGCGACAACTTGAGGCTGCGGTTGCTGATCCAGCTGAGATCCATGTATCCGTCTCCGTAGCGCACGCGCGACATTGCTGCGTCAATCTCTGCAGGATGCGTGCCAGTGCTCCTGGAACGTCAATTCGCAATGATTTCGCGGCTGGATTTGCCTGGCCCGGTCGACCCGGATCAGCCGCTGTCAACCCACGCGACGCCCCGGCCTGTCGCGCGCGGCCAGCATGCGTGGCCACAACGTGACGTGGTTCACGCTTGCATGCCTTCGGACGCGCCTTCGTGACATAAGCGGGCGGTAGGCATGCGTAAGGGATTTCGACGCGCCGTGCGGCGGCCGAACCGCGCTCAGAAGCCGCGCAGCTCCGCGAGTTCCTCCAGGGGCGCGCGGTCGGTGCGCAGCCCATTGATCGGCGCCGACTCGTCCCGGTAGCCGAGCGCCATGCCGGCGAACAGCATGAGTTCCGGCGGCAGCCGCAGGAACTCTCCCACCGTGCGATGCCACACCGACCACGCCTCCTGCGCGCAGGTGTGCAGGCCGTGCTCGCGGGCGAGCAGCATCACGCTCTGCATGTACATGCCGACGTCGGACCATTGCGGCGGACCCATGCGCCGGTCGAGGCAGAAGAACAGGCCGATCGGCGCGCCGAAGAACTCGTAATTGCGCGCGAACTGCAGCAGGCGGCCCAACTTGTCGTCGCGGGTCACGCCGATCGTCGCGTACAGGTCTTCGCCGCACTTGAAACGCCGCGACCGGTACGGCTCCCACAGCCCGGTCGGGTAGATCTCGTATTCCGAGCCATCGCCGCGCGGGTGCGTGCGCAGCTTGCCGCGCACGATCGCGACGAGTTCCGCGAGCGGCACGCCGGCCAGCGCGTACACGCGCCAGGGCTGCAGGTTGCCGCCGGACGGCGACTGCCTCGCGCCGTCGAGGATGGCACGCACGGTCGCTTCCGGGACCGGCGTGGGCAGGAAGGCGCGGCAACTCATGCGGCTGGCGATGGCTTCTGACACGTTCACTTGCATTCCTCCGGCATGAGACGCGATTCTCGCAGCCCGCATGACCCGCCGTCACAAGATCCTGCTGTTGGCATGCCTGTACGTGGCGCAGGGCCTGCCTTTCGGCTTCTTCACGCAGGCGCTGCCGGTGCTGCTGCGCGACGCCGGGCTTTCGCTCAAAGCGATCAGCGCGACGAGCCTCCTGTTCCTGCCCTGGGCGCTCAAGTTCCTGTGGGCGCCGGTCGTGGATCACTGGGGCACGCGCAAGCAGTGGCTGCTGCCGCTGCAGGCAGCCGCAGTGGTGGGCGCACTGCTGCTCACGCAGGTCGATCTCACGCGCGGCTACGCAGTCGTGCTGGCGGCGGCGTTCCTGTTCAACCTGGTGGCGGCCTGCCAGGACGTCGCTACCGACGGTCTGGCCGTGCGCATGCTCGATCACCGCGAGCGCGGCCTCGGGAACGGCATCCAGGTGGGCGCATACCGGATCGGCATGATCCTCGGCGGCGGCCTGCTGCTCTGGGTCTTTGCGCGCACCAGCTGGGCGACCATGTTCGCCTGCATGGCAGCACTGCTCGCGCTCACCGTCCTGCCGGTGCTGTGGCTGCGCGAGCCAGCGCGGTCCGCCGCAGACGCGGCGCAGGCGCCAACCCGGGTCGCGCTCGGCTGGGCGCAGCGGCTGCGCGTGCCCGGCATGGCGGGATTCGTGGCGCTGATCTGCTTCTACAAGTTCGGCGACTCGCTGGTGGCGTCGCTGGTCGGCCCCTTCATGCGCGATGCCGGGCTCTCCAAGGAGACGATCGCCCTCATGAAGGGCACGGTGGGGTCGATGGCGAGCCTGGCCGGGGCGGCACTCGGCGGCTGGTACGCATTCCGCGCGGGCCGTCGTCGCGCGCTGCTGGTGTGTGGCCTGCTGCAAAGCGCGAGCCTGCTGTTCTACGTCGCCGCCGCGATGGGAATCGGCGGGATCGCGATTTTCTGGGCCGGCAACATTGCCGAACACCTGCTGGGCGGCATGGCGACGGTGGCGCTCTTCACCCTGATGATGGATGCCTCCGATCCCGGACACGCGGGCACCGATTACACGCTGCTCGCCTGCGCCATCGTGCTCGCCATGGGGCTCGCCAACTTCACCGGCGCCGTGATCGCGGATGCCACGGGCTACCTGCCGGCGTTCGTCACCGGGTTCGTGCTGTCGGGCGCCGGCTGCCTCACGCTGGTGCGCAGCCTGGACGCGCGCCATGGGCCGCAGCGCCTGCAGCTGGTCTGGTAGGCTAGCGGCGCATGCAAGAGCTCAAGGCGCTGATCAACGACATCCCGGATTTTCCGAAGCCCGGCATCCTGTTCCGGGACGTCACGCCGCTGCTGCGCAACCGCTTCGACGCCACCATCGACGTGATGGAGGAACTCTTCACCGAGGCCGAGTGGGCGGCGGTGGCGGCGGTGGCCGGCATCGAATCCCGCGGCTTCATCCTGGCCGCTGCGCTCGCCGAGCGGCGGCACAAGGGCTTCGTCGCGATCCGCAAGAAGGGCAAGCTGCCGCCGCCGGTGGTGGACGTGTCCTACGACCTCGAGTACGGCTCGGGCGTGCTCGAGATGCAGACCGGCAGCGGCGGCCTGCTGCTGATCGACGACGTGCTCGCCACGGGCGGCACGCTCGGCGCCTCCGTGGCGCTCAGCCGCCAGGCCGGCTACTCGCTGGTCGGCATCGGCGTGCTGCTCGACATCGGCATCGCCCCCGGCTTCCGCTGCGGGGAGTTCGTGCCGCGCTCGGTGCTGCAGTACGGCTGATCGATCCATGAACGCGGCAGCGCCGGTGGGCGGACGCCAGGCGGCGGTCGCGTTCATCTTCATCACCATCGTCCTCGCGACACTCGCGCTCGGGATCGTCATCCCGGTTCTGCCGCACCTCATCGAGGACTTCATGGGCGGAGACACCGCCGGCGCGGCCAAGGTCTACGGCGTATTCGGGACGGTCTGGGCGCTGATGCAGTTCTTCGCCATGCCGATCATGGGCGCACTGTCGGACCGCTACGGCCGCCGGCGCGTCATCCTGCTGTCGAACCTCGGGCTCGGCCTCGACTACGTGCTGATGGCGCTCGCCCCCAACCTCGCGTGGCTGTTCGTCGGGCGCGTGATCTCGGGCATCACGGCCGCGAGCTTCAGCACGGGGATGGCCTACATCGCCGACGTCACGCCGCCGGAGAAGCGCGCCGCGTCGTTCGGCAAGGTGGGTGTCGCCTTTGGCCTGGGCTTCGTGCTTGGCCCCGCGATCGGTGGGTTGCTCGGCAGCGTGGATCCGCGCATGCCGTTCTGGGCGGCCGCTGCATTCAGCCTCGCCAACGCGGCCTACGGAGTATTCGTGCTGCCGGAGTCGCTGCCGCCGGAGCGGCGCCGGCCGTTCGACTGGCGCCGCGCCAATCCGCTCGGCTCGCTCCGGCTGCTGCGCTCGCAGCCCATTCTTTCCGGCCTCGCGGGCGTCGTGTTCGTGAGCAATCTCGCACACGTGGCGTTGCCGGCGACGATGGTGCTGTACACCGCGTACCGCTATGGCTGGGGGCCGCGGGAGGTGGGGCTGGCCATGGCGGTCGTCGGTATCTGCTCAGCCATCGTGCAGGGTGCGTTGATCGGACGCGCGGTGCGGCGGTTCGGCGAGCGGCGCGTGCTGCTCGCCGGGCTCTGCTGCGGGGCGATCGGGTTCTTCGGCTACGGGCTGGCGCCGACCGGGGCCTTGTTCCTGGCCGCCGCGCCGGTCGTTGCCCTGTGGGGCCTGGCCTCACCGGCGGCACAGGGCCTGATGACGCGTTACATCGGGCCGACCGAGCAGGGCGCGCTGCAGGGCGCCAACGGCAGCATCATGGGCATCGCGACGATGATCGGCCCAAGCCTGTTCGCCGGAACCTTCGCGTACTTCATCGGCGAGGGCGTGCGCTGGCAGGTTCCGGGCGCGGCGTTCATGCTGGCGGCAGGGCTGCTCGTGGCAGGTGCGGTGCTCGCGGCCCGCACGACGGCGAGGCATTGAGATGATGGTCTGGGACCTGGCGGGAATTCCGGCGGCTTTGCGGCCCGCCCTGGATGAGCGGCTCGCCCGGCTCGGGGAGATGGAAAAGCCGGGGACGCTCGCCGAATCTTCATTGGCTGAAGAATCGGTGATCGTCCCCGTTTCTTCGCTGCCCGTGGTGTGGGCCTGCAGCGACTTCGTCGCCGAGGCCTGCCTGCGTGATGCCGGCCTGTTGCCCTGGCTCCTCGGCGCGCACCGATTGCTGCAGGGCGTCACCGACGAGTCGTTGCAGGCCGATCTCACGGCGGGCCTCGACCCGTCCGGTGACGACGCGCATTTCATGGACGAATTGCGCCGCTTCCGTCGCCGCCAGCTCGTGCGCATCGCGTGGCGCGACATCGCCGGGTTCGCGGACGTCGAGACCGTGCTCGCCGAGTTGTCGCTGCTGGCGGACGTCTGCATCCGCGCGGCCTGCCATCGCGCGGGCGCTGCCCTGGCGGCGCGGCACGGTGTTCCACGAGGCGAGGGGGGCCAGCCCCTCGAGCTCATGGTGCTCGGCATGGGCAAGCTGGGCGGCGGCGAACTCAACTTTTCGTCCGACATAGACCTGGTGTTCCTGTTCCCGGAGCACGGTGAAACCGACGGGCCCCGTCCGCTGGAGCACGAGGAGTACTTCGCGCGGCTCGGGCGTCGCGTCGCGCAGCTGCTCGGCACGGTCACGGCCGAGGGCTTCGTCTATCGAGTGGACCTGCGCCTGCGACCTTTCGGCGACTCCGGGCCGCAGATCGTGAGCTTCGACGCCTTCGAGGACTACCTGCAGCAGCACGGTCGTGACTGGGAGCGTTACGCGTACGTCAAGGCGCGGCCGGTGCACGGCGCGGCGCCGTTCCTCGAGCTCTACCGCAACGTGCTGCGGCCGTTCGTGTTCCGTCGCTACCTGGATTTCAGCGTGTTCGAGTCGCTGCGCGAGATGAAGGAACTGATCGCGCGCGAGGTCGAGCGGCGCGAACTGCGCGACAACGTCAAGCTCGGCCCGGGCGGCATCCGCGAGATCGAGTTCATCGTGCAGGCATTCCAGCTGATCCGGGGCGGCGGCAAGCCGGCACTGCAGACGCGGCGGCTGCTCGAGGCGCTGCCACTGCTGGCCGGGCAGAAGCTGCTGCCGGCGTCGGCGGTCGAGGAACTCGGCGATTCGTATCGCTTCCTGCGGCGGGTCGAGAATCGACTGCAGGAGCGCAACGACGAGCAGACGCACGACTTGCCGCAGGACGCGACGGGCCGCGCGCGCCTGGCGCTGGCGATGGGCGCGACGGACTGGGCGTCGCTGGCGGCCGAGCTCGAGCTGCACCGGCACCGGGTGAGCGGCCATTTCCGGGCGCTGATCATCGGTCCCGGCGAGCCGGGTGCAGTTGACGCCACCGACCGCGCGCTCGAGACGGTGCTCGAGCCCCAGCTGGACGACGCTCGGCGGTGCGAGGTCCTGCGGCTGGCGCGCATCGACGATGTGACGGGCGTGCTCGACCGCCTCAACGTGCTGCGGGAGAGCACCTATTACCGCAGGCTGGACGAGACCGGCCGGCGGCGCCTGCACACCCTGTTGCCTTCGCTCCTTAAGGGTGTCGCCGGCGGTGACGGCGAGGCCGTGGCCCTCGGGCGTCTGCTGCACGTCGTCGAGCTGATCGGCGGACGCACGGTTTACCTGGCCCTGCTCAACGAGAACGCGGTGGCACGCAGGCGGCTGGTCGAGCTCTGCGCCCACTCGCAGTTTCTCACCGACCAGATCGCCGCGTTTCCCCTGCTGCTCGACGAACTGCTGGACGAGCGGCTGTTCGAGACGGTGCCGTCTCGGGCCGAGTTCGAGCAAGACCTGCGCGCGCGCATGGACGGCGCCGAGACCGACGACCCGGAGCACCAGGTGGACCTGCTGCGCCAGTTCCAGCGGGTGGCGGCGTTCCGTGTCGCGGTGCCCGACCTCACCGGCCGCCTGCCGCTCATGAAGGTGAGCGACCGGCTGACCGACATCGCGGAACTGATCTGCGCCGAGGCGGTCAAGCTCGCCTGGGGGCAGATCGCCGAGCGTCACGGCGTGCCGCAGTACGGTCCCGACGAGTCGCACCTGTGCGACGCGGGCCTGGTCGTCGTGGCTTACGGCAAGTTCGGCGGCATCGAACTGGGCTACGGGTCCGACCTCGACCTCGTCTTCCTGCACGATTCCACCGGCGAGGTGCAGCGCACCAGCGGGCCGAAGGTGGTGGACAACGGCGTGTTCTTCCTGCGCCTGGTGCAACGGCTCGTGCACGTGCTGTCCGTGCACACGGCGGCCGGGCGCCTGTACGAGGTGGACACGCGGCTGCGACCGAGCGGCAAGGGCGGGCTGCTGGTGCAGGGCCTCCAGGGCTTCGGCGACTACCAGCGCGCCGAGGCGTGGACGTGGGAGCACCAGGCGCTGCTGCGCGCGCGGGTCGTTGCCGGCAATCCGGCGCTGCGCGAGCGTTTCGAGGCGTTGCGGCGCGACATCCTGCGTTTCGCCGTGCGCCGCGCTACCCTCCGGGAAGACGTGCGCGGCATGCGCGAGCGCATGCGGGCCGAGCTGTCGAAGTCGGGCCCCGGCCAGTTCGACCTGAAGCAGGACGCGGGCGGCATCACCGACATCGAGTTCCTCGCGCAGTACTGGACGCTGCACTGGGCGGAGCGCTACCCGGAGCTGGTGACGTATTCCGACAACATCCGCCAGCTCGAGAGCTTGGCATCCGCCGACATCGTGCCGCAGGCCACGGTGGACGTGCTCACCGGTGCGTACCGCGCCTACCGGCAGCGCATGCATCACCTCTCGCTCGAGGCAGCCGGCAACGTGGTGTCCGCCGACGAGTTCCGCGAAGTGCGCGCGGCCGTCACCGCGATCTGGGACGCCACGATGTCAGGGCAATAGTGGCAGACCGAAGGTGCCGATGTTACGGTTCGGTTCCAACCAACCGAACCGTAACACCGGCACCTTCACGAGGCTGACATGGCGGAACTGCTGGTCCCGATCTCCCCGGGCGAACTGATCGACAAGATCACCATCCTCGAGATCAAGTCGCTGCGCATGACCGACGCGGTCAAGCTGCACAACGTGCGAACCGAGCTTTCGCTGCTCAACGACACGTGGAGGGCGTCGCCGTACTCGGCCACGGACATCAGCGCCGAGTGGGCTGGCCTGCGCGACGTGAACGGCAGGCTGTGGGACATCGAAGACCGCATCCGTGACAAGGAGCGCGACGGGCGGTTCGACGCCGGGTTCATCGAACTCGCGCGCGCCGTCTACGTCACCAACGACGAGCGCGCCGCGCTCAAGAAGCGCATCAACACGAAGCTCGGCTCGGCGCTGGTGGAAGAGAAGAGCTACGCCGATTACTCGAGAAAGTGACTGGTGATCAGCGGTTAGCGGCTCACTTCTTCAGCGCGTATTCCGCCGAGCAGTACGGGCACTTCGCCCAGCCGGTCGTCTCCACCGGCAGGAACACGCGCGGATGGCTGTTCCACAACTGCGTGCCCGGCATCGGGCAGGAGAGCGGCAGGTCCGCCGGCGT
>Ga0209450_10000457_pt1 | contig 20866 bp, 21 predicted proteins | sample FrelakmetLWP11LW_FD_187149 | JGI IMG/M metagenome (GOLD analysis project Ga0209450, IMG submission 187149) | Freshwater lake sediment microbial communities from the University of Notre Dame, USA, for methane emissions studies - LWP11 LW (SPAdes)... | ecosystem: Environmental > Aquatic >...
GGTCGCGGTGGTGCGCCCCGCCGACAGCGCGGCGCAGCAGCAGCTGCATCAACGGCTCGCCGCCGAAGGTGCGCAACTGGTCATCTGCCCCGACGCGGGCAGCGGCATGAGCCACTCGCTCGCCTGCGGCGTGCGCGCGCGCAGCGACGCGGCAGGCTGGGTGATCGCGCTGGCCGACATGCCAGCGGTGTCGCCGGCGACGATCGCTGAGGTCCGCGACGCAATCGCCCGCGGCCAAGAGGCGTCCGCGCCAGTGCATCGCGGTCAGCGTGGCCATCCCGTGGGATTCGGCCGCGCCTGCCGGGACGAACTGCTCGCCCTGGTCGGCGATGCAGGGGCGCGCAGCGTCCTCGCCGCTCATCCGCCGCTGCTGATCGAAGTCGACGATCCGGGCTGCCTGCTCGACATCGATACACCCATCACGTAGCGCATCGGCGCGGCTGCGGCAGTGCACTTCGCGTCCACGCGGCGCTACATTTGCCCGCTCCGGCGATTCGCGCGCCGGCTGCACCTCGATCCGTCCACCGACCGGAGCCGCCATGCTGATGTCCGCCGAGGCCTACCGCGAATCGCTGCGACGGCTGCAGCCCACCGTGTTCGTCGACGGCGAGCGCATCGGCTCGGTGGCCGACGCGCCGCAACTGGCGCCGGGCGTGGCGGCGGTGGCGAAGACCTACGAGATGGCGCTCGCCGCCGACCTGGAGCCGGTGATGCAGGCCCGCGTGACCGGATTCGAGTCTCCGGTGAACCGGATGATCGCGCTGACCCACAGCACGGCGGACCTGCTGAACAAGCTGGAAGCAGTGCGGCGCGTATGCCAGGAAACCGGCTGCGCGCAACGTTACCTCGGCGGCGATGCGCTCAATGCGCTGTACTTCGGCACCCATCGCATCGATGCCGAGCACGGCACCGGCTATCACGCGCGGCTGAAGAGCTATCTCGAGCACGTCTACGGCAACGACCTGACGCTCGGCGTGGCGATGACCGACGCCAAGGGCGACCGTTCCCTGCGCCCGGGCCGGCAGCCGAACCCCGACAGCTACCTGCACATTGTCGGGCGCAACGCGCGCGGCATCGTGATCTCCGGCGCCAAGGCGATCGTCACCGGCGCGCCGTACATGCACGAACTGCTGGTGCTGCCCGGCCGGGCCATGACCGGAGACGACGCGCCGTTCGCGGTGGCCTGCGCGGTGCCGATCGACGCCAAGGGCCTCACCATCGTCGCCCGCCCCGCGGGACGCCCCGGTGAAGCAGCCGCCACCTTCAGCGCGAGGTTCGGACAGTCGACCGGCGTGTGCCTGTTCGACCGCGTCGAGGTGCCCTGGGAGCGGGTGTTCCTCGCCGGCGAATGGGCCGAGGTGGCGCCGATGCTCACCAACTACACCAGCCAGCACCGGCACGCCTGCATCGGCGCGCGCGCCGGCTTCGGTGACCTGCTGATCGGCGCCGGCGCCTTGGTGACTGAAGCCAACGGGCTTGACCTCGACAGTCACTACAACCTGCGCGATTCGATGATCGAACTGATCAAGATCGTCGAGGGTTTCTTCGCCTGCGGCGTAGCCGCTTCGGTCTACGGCGAGACCAATGCCGCCGGCAACATCACGCCCGAGGCGGTGTTCGCCAACATCGGCAAGCTGCTGCTGGCCACCCAGATCTACGACATGCACCGGCTCGCGCACCATGTCTCGGGCGGGCTGATCGTCGCGCTGCCCGGGCCCGACGAGGATCACAACCCGGCCACTGCCGGCCGGCTCTCCGAGGTGCTGACCGCGCGCAGCGACATTCCCTACGAGAAGCGCATCGAGGTGGCGCGGTTTATCGAGGACCTGACCGCCTCCTACCAGGCCGGCTGGTATTCGGTGATCAGCCTGCACGGGGGCGGCTCGCCCGACGCGATGAAGATGGAGATCTTCCGCAGCTACCCGATCGGCAACAAGGTCGATCTCGTCGAGCGCCTGCTCGACCGCGGCGTGCTCGCCGACGCCACGCGCAAGATCACGCGCAACCGCCAGCCGGGACGCTGCTGCGTCGCCGGCTGCCAGATGACCGAACTGCCGGCCACGCAGGCGGTGCCGCTGCCGAAGCTGCCGGGCTCGCCCCGGGCGGCGACCCCAGCCCCAGCCAACGCCGACAGCCTGGCCAAGTAGAGCGCCCATGCGTGCCGATCGCGACAACTCGCTGCTGCTGGTGGTCGACATCCAGAGCAGGCTGGCGCCGCACGTCGCCGGCCACGAGCAACTGATCCGCCGCACCGACGCGCTGCTGGGCGCCGCGGCCCTATTCGGCATCCCGAAGCTGCTGACGGAGCACTGCCGGGGCCAGATCGGGCCGGTGATCGAGCCGATGCGCAGCCGCTTCGCCGCCGGCGAGATCTTCGAGAAGACCTGCTTCGGCGCCGCCGATCATCGTCAGTTCGTCGACCGCGTTCGACACACCGGCCGAACGAAGATCATCGTCACCGGCATGGAGGCGCACGTGTGCGTGATGCAGACCGCGCTCGGGCTGCGTGAGCATGGCTTTGAGGTGATCGTCGTCGCCGATGCCGTCGGCTCGCGCCAGGCGCGGCAGCTCGACCGCGAACTGGCGCTGCGGCGGATGGAACAGGCCGGCTGCGTGCTTGCCGGCACCGAGACGGTGCTTTTCGAGTGGGCAGGCAGCGGCGTCGATCCGCACTTCCGCGCCATCCTCGCCACCGTCAAGGCGCTGTGAACGGCAAGGCAATGCACGGAGGGAGCGAATCCGGTCAGGAATCCGTGGAAAATCGGCGCGACAATGAACCGCGTGCGATCGCAGTCGCTCGACGCTGCTTCAGTAATCGGGAATCTGGGAGGGCCCCATGTACAAGCGCATCCTGCTGGCCTACGACGGATCGGAGTCCGGGCAGAAGGCACTGCTTGACTCGCTCGACATCGCGCAGTGGAGTCACGCTGAACTGCACCTGGTCGCGGTGATGCCGCGGCTGGCGACGACCTATGCCGGCCTCGAGGGCGGCCTGTACATCAACGAGAGCGAGGAAGAGGAAAGGCACCGCTTCCAGGGCATCCTCGACGACGGTCTGCACCGGCTGTCAAGCTCCGGTTACCCGGCCCGCGGTGACGTGGTAGTCGGCGAACCGGTCACCGAGATCACCGCCTACGCCAGGAAGATCGGTGCCGACCTGATCGTGATCGGCCACAAGCACCTCGACAGCTGGGCCGCGCGCTGGTGGCGCGGCTCCACCTCACCGGCGCTGATCGAACACGCGCCATGCAGCGTGCTGGTGTCGATCACCCACTGAACTGATCTGTCGCCGGGCGCAGCCGGCGATGCGCCGCCACTACCAGGAGCGCACGGCCCCGGTATCGAGGTGCACGAAGTTCGAACGGGGGTAGAAGCCGACTCCACCCTGCTTCAGCGCCAGCGCCGCGTCGTGCAAGCGGCGCGTATCGCGGCCGGAAAGGCGAATGTCAATGGCCCGGCCGTGCACGTGCAGACTGTCCTTAGCCACCCGCTTGCTCTGCTGGCGCAGCATCTTGTTGGTCTGCGCCGACCGAAAGGCCGAAACCACCTCGTATGTCCCCTCACCGCAGGCCAGGTTGAGGGCGTGGAGCTGGTCGAACAGCCCAGGGTCGAAATCGCACGCTTCCCCCGTTCGGAAGTCGCGCAGCATGTTGTTCAGCGAGGCGAGTGCGTCGGGCACGTACTCACCGCCCTCGAAATAGACGAGGTTCAGCTTCTCGCCAGTGTGCGTGTGATACAAGGAAATCGACCTTGGCGTTGCGGCCCAAGCAGCGGGCGCAAAGGGCAGCGCGAGCGACAGTGCCGCCCAGCCGAAAACGCGCAACAGGCCGCGCCGCGCAGTGTCTTGGCACTCAGAACCGAATTGCATGTGGATCGACCCGATAACCCGCTCACCAAAGCGGCCGATAGTACAGCGGTGCTGCGGCGCACAGCCCTCGGCTGAGCACCCTAATGAGGTACGTGGTTACCGCTACGACCCGGTCCTTCGATCGCGACTGCGGACGGTGCCGCGCAACTGGCTGGCGTGGCTTCTGCTGGGCATCAGCGCCGTGGGCAACGCTGCCGCCAGCGACCCGCTAGACGAGGCGCTGCGCCACCGAATCGAGACACTGCGCACCACCGGCGATGCGCGGATCGGCGCCGGCTCCGCGTCCGCGCGAGCGCTGATCGCTTCGCTCTACGAGAAGCGCGGCTTCGTGCCGCTGTGGACCGATCCGCCGCGCGTGAACGCGCTGCTGGCGGCAATCGAGGCGAGCGCCACGCATGGGCTCGAGCCGCGTGACTACCACGCGGAGCTGCTCGCGACAGCACCCGCCGCGGGTGCAGGCGTCACCGACCGCGACCGGGCACTGGCCGAGCGCGAGCTGCTGCTGACCGACGCCTACCTGCGGTTCGCCTACCACCTGTATTTCGGCAAGGCCGATCCGCGCACCCTGCAGCTTGGCTGGAACTTTGCCCGCTCGCTCGACGGCGCCGATCCGGCCAGCGCACTGGCCAACCTGCTGGCCGCGCCCGACCCCGCGGCGTCGCTCGAAGGGCTGGCGCCTCGACTGGCGCAGTACCGCGACCTGCGCAGCGCGCTGGCGCGGCTGCGCGAGATCGAGGGGCGTGGCGGCTGGCCGCGTGTCAGCGATGGCCCGAAACTCGAACGCGGATCGACCGGCCCGCGCGTGCAGCAACTGCGCAACCGCCTGCGCGCGAGCGGAGACCTGGCCGCAGGTGCAGGCGACGCGCTGTTCGACGACGAGCTGGATGCCGCGCTGCGGCGCTTCCAGGCACGGCACGGCCTGGAGGCGGACGGCGTGGCAGGCCGTGCCACCTTGGCGGCGCTGAACGTCAGCTCGGCCGAGCGCATCGCGCAGGTGCGAGCCAACCTCGAACGGCTGCGCTGGGTGGCACGCGAACTGGCCGGCGACTACCTGCTGGTCGACATCGCCGGCTTCAGCGCCCAGTTGTGGCTGAACGACACCGTGGCCTGGCAGGCACGTGTGGTCGTCGGCCGGCCGTTCCGCACCACGCCGGAGTTCCGCGCGCCGATGAAGTACCTGGTGCTCAGCCCCGAGTGGAACGTGCCGCCGACCATCCTGCGCGAGGACGTGCTGCCGAAGGTGATCCGCGATCCCGGCTACCTGGGGCAGCACCACATGCGCGTGCTCGACCACGCCGGCCGGGCTGTCGATCCGGCGTCGATCGACTGGCAGCGTTACCGAGGCCACCCACGCAGCCTTCCGTACCAGATCGTGCAGGCGCCGGGGCAAGACAACCCGCTCGGCGGCATCAAGTTCATGTTTCCCAACGAGCACTCGGTGTACCTGCACGACACACCGTCGCGCGCGCTGTTCGACAAGACCGTGCGCGCCTTCAGTTCGGGCTGTATACGCAACGACAAACCGCTCGACCTGGCCGTGCTGCTGCTCGACGACCCGCAGCGCTGGACCAAGGAGCAATTGGCAGAAGCAATCGCCACCGGCAAGACGCAGACCGTGCCGGTGCGCCGGATGGTGCCGGTGATGCTGCTTTACTTCACTGCCAGCACCGCCGCCTCGGGCGAGCTTCAGTTCCGGCCCGACCTGTATGGCCGCGACGGGCCGATCATCAAGGCGCTCGCGGCGCCGTTCCGCTTTGCGCCGGTGGATGCCGGCAGGCGAGCATCGTCAGCGCGCTGACGGCTCGGACGCCTCGCCGCGCAGCTGCCGCGGCGCTTTTCGCTATGCACTGCCGCACCAGTCGACGGCGCCACGTGCGCGAGCGGCGAGAAACGCGTTGGCCTGCGAGAAATGCCGGCAGCCGAGAAATGGCTGTGGCGCTCGTCGCGCCGACAGCGGGCTCGGATGGTTGGCGGTCAGTACGCAATGGACACTGCCGGCTGCAGCAATCGTCTGCTGCTTGGCCTGCGCGTGAGCCCCCCACAGCAGGAACACCTTCGGCTGTGCGTCGTTCGCCAGCGCATCGATCACCGAGTCGGTGAACACTTCCCAGCCCTTGCCGGCATGGCTCGCCGGCAGGCCATCTTCCACGGTCAGCACCGCATTCAGAAGCAGCACGCCCTGCCGCGCCCAGCGCTCCAGATTGCCGGAGGCCGGGATCACGCAGCCGAGGTCCTGGCGCAGCTCGAGAAAGATGCTGCGCAGGCTCGGCGGCGGGCGCACGCCGTCGGGCACCGAGAATGCCAGCCCATGCGCCTGGCCGGGACCGTGGTACGGATCCTGGCCAAGGATCACGGCACGAACGCCGGCCAGTGGCGTCAGTTCGAGCGCGTGCAGCGGGCGCGGCGGATAGATCGTGGCGCCGGCGGCAGCACGCTGCGCGAGAAACGACTGCAGCGCTGTGCCTTGCGGCGAAGCGACGAAACGCTCCGCCAACGGGCGCCAATCGTCGGGCAACGCGTCTGTGTGGGCACTGAGCGGCAGTTGCAGCATGGATAGGTCTTCTATGCGCCCTCGCGGGTGCTGGAACGATACCGGGGCAACGCCCGCTCTACACTCAGCGCTGCCCCTGGCCTGCACCCGTAACCATGAGCGTCTCCACCGCCGCCCCGGCCGAAGTCCGCGAACGACGCGCGGCGTGGGAACTGCTGCTCAACGTCGCGCACGCGATCGATCACTGGGTGCTGCTGATCTTCGCCACCGCAGTAGCGAGCATCGCGGTCGACTTCGGCTTCTCGCGCTGGGAAGACCTGATGCCGTACGCCACCGGCGCCTTCTTCGCGTTCGGCTTCGGCTCGCTGCCGGCGGGCCGGCTCGGCGACACGTGGGGCCGCAGGCCGATGATGCTGACGTTCTTCTACGGCCTGGGTGCCTCGCTGCTGCTCGTCGCCATGGCCAGCGGACCGTGGCAGATCGCAATTGCGCTGACGCTGATGGGAGTGTTCTCGTCGATCTATCACCCGGTCGGCATCCCGATGCTGCTGCGCGATGCCAAGCGCCCCGGCCGCACGATCGGCATCAACGGTCTGGCAGGCAACCTCGGCATCGCTCTGGCTGCGCTTGTCACCGGACTGATCGTCAAGTACCTCGGCTGGCGGATTGCGTTCGCCGTGCCGGCATTGGTTTCGATCGGCTGCGGCGCGCTGTTCGCGCGCCTGTCGCCGGCCGAGGGCGAACCGCCGACCAAGCGCAAGGCTGCCTCGAGCGCAATGCCGCCGGCCATGCTGGTGCGCGCGGTTGCCGTGATCACCGTGGTCGCCACCACCAGCGCGCTGCTGTTCAACTTCACCACCAACGGCAACACCGAGCTGCTGCGCGAGCGCATGGCAGCGGTGGTCACCGACCCCGCCGCACTCGGCCTGCTGCTGGCGCTCGTCTATTCGATCGCCTCGTTCGCGCAGCTGCTGGTGGGCACGCTGATCGACCGCGTGCCAATCAAGCGGCTGCTGCTTTCCATCGTCGCGCTGCAGGTGCCGCTGTTCCTGCTCGCCTCGCAGGCGCACGGCTGGTTGTTCTTCGTGCTGATCGTGCTGTTCATGGGCGTGGTGTTCGGCGCGATCCCGTTCATCGACGCGATCATCGTGCGCTTCGTCGACGATCGCATCCGCTCGCAGGTGGCCGGCGCGCGGCTGGCGATCTCGTTTTCGATCAGTTCGCTCGCCGTGTACCTGCTCGGCCCGGTGGTGAAGAGCTCCGGATTCGACTTCCTGCTGGTGACGATGGCGTGCATCGCCGTGGTGACACTGGCCGCGGCAGTCTGGCTGCCGAGCACGGCCAGGCAATGACGCCGACGCTTCAGCCGAACAGCCGCGCCAGTTCCGCGCCGGGGTCGGCGGCGCGCATGAACGCTTCGCCGACCAGGAAGGCGTGCACGCCGGCGGCGCGCATTGTCGCCACGTCGGCCGGGGAAAGGATGCCGCTTTCGGTGATCACCAGCCGGCTGCTGTCGATGCGCGGCAGCAGGTCGAGCGTCGTCTGCAGCGAAACCTCGAAGGTGCGCAGGTTGCGGTTGTTGATGCCGATGAGCCGCGTCTTCATCGCCAGTGCGGCGTCGAGTTCCCTGGCGTCGTGCACTTCGACCAGCACTGCCATGCCGAGCTCGCGCGCCGCCGCCTCCAGTTCGGCGAGTTGCGCGGCGGCAAGCGCGGCGACGATCAGCAGGATGCAATCGGCGCCCCAGGCGCGCGCCTGCGCGACCTGGTATTCGTCGACGATGAAGTCCTTGCGCAGCGCCGGCAGGCCGCTGGCACGGCGCGCGTCGTCCAGGTACTCGGGCGCGCCCTGGAAGAACTGCACGTCGGTCAGCACCGACAGGCACGCCGCCCCACCGCGCGCATAGCTGGTGCCGATCGCCGCCGGGTCGAACTCCGCGCGCAGCACACCCTTCGACGGCGAGGCCTTCTTGACCTCGGCGATCACCGCCGCGCGGCCGGCGCCGACGCGGGCGCGCAGCGCGCCCTCGAAATCGCGCAGGTCGCGGCGCTCAGCCGCTCGCGCGCGCAGCGAGGCCAGCGACTCGATCGCCTGGGCAGCGGCGATCTCCTCGTGCTTGACGGCGAGGATCTTCTGCAGGATGTCGCTCATGGCCGAATTGTGTCAGGCCGCATCTCGCCGGCGAGCCGGCGCTCGCTGCCGCCCGGCTCAGGCAGCGAGCCTGCGCGTCGTGGCGACGAACGCATCGAGCTTGCTCTTCGCCGCACCGCTGGCGATCGCCTCGCGTGCCATGCGGATGCCGTCGTCGATCGAACCGGCCACGTCGGCGGCGTACAGCGCCACGCCGGCATTGAGGACGACGATCTCGCGCGGCGTTCCCGGCGTGTTTTCCAGCGCCTCGAGGACCATCGCGCGCGACTCGGCGGCGTTGCCCACCTTCAGTCCGCGATTCGACACCATCGACAGGCCGAAGTCCTCCGGGTGGATCTCGTACTCGCGCACCTCGCCGTTCTTCAGTTCACCCACCATCGTCGCCGCGCCGAGCGACACCTCGTCCATGCCGTCCTTGCCGTAGACGACCAGCACGTGCCGGCTGCCCAGCCGTTCCAGCACGCGCACCTGGATGCCAACCAGATCGGGGTGGAACACGCCGAGCAACTGGTTCGGCGCGCCAGCCGGGTTGGTCAAGGGTCCGAGGATGTTGAAGATCGTGCGCACGCCGAGTTCCTTGCGCACCGGCGCGGCGTGCTTCATCGCCGCGTGGTGGTGGGGCGCGAACATGAAGCCGATGCCGGTCTCGGCCAGGCACTGCGCCACTTTCTCGGGGCCGAGGTTGATGTTGGCGCCGAAGGCCTCCAGCACGTCGGCGGCGCCCGAACTCGACGACACCGAGCGGCCGCCGTGCTTGGCCACTCGCGCGCCGGCCGCGGCGGCGACGAACATCGACGCGGTCGAGATGTTGAAGGTGTGCGACGAGTCGCCGCCGGTGCCGACGATGTCGACCAGCTTGCTCTGGTCGGCGACCGGCACCTTGGTGGCGAACTCGCGCATGATCTGCGCCGCCGCGGCGATCTCGCCGATCGTCTCCTTCTTCACGCGCAGGCCCATGATCAGGCCGGCGATCTGCACCGGCGTGAGCTCGCCGCTCATCAGCCTGCGCCACAGCGACAGCATCTCGTCGTGGAAGATCTCGCGGTGCTCGATGCAGCGCACCAGCGCCTCGGTCGGGGTGATCGACATCGCTACTCCTTCGTCTTTGCTTCGTTCTGCGACGGCGCCAGCAGCGTCAGGAGCGCCGCACGCTGGCGCAGCAGATCGACTTCGCAGGCAAGCTGCGCCTGCGCCGCCCCCGTGCCGCTGTCGTACGAGCGCAGCACGACCTGGCAATGCGACTGCAGGTAGCGCTCGAAATCGCGCTGCGACTGTTTCAGCGCCGCGACCTTGCCGCCGCGGCCGGTGACCTTTTCCAGTTCGGCGAGCGACTGCTCGACCGCAAGGAACTGCTCCAGCATCGCGTCGGTTGCCGCCTTCCTTGCCGCGTTCAAGCAGGGGGTGACCTCGAGGCGCGTCTGCGTGCGTTGATAACACTCCTCGAGCGTGCCGGCGGATCCATGGCCCGGCGCGAGTGCGGCGACGCACAGGACAACAAGTCCGGACCACACACGCCTCATCGCCGCTCCTGCGTCAGGAAGTTCTTCAGCAACTCGTGGCCGTACTCCGAGGCGATCGACTCCGGGTGGAACTGCACGCCTTCGACCGCCATCGTCCGGTGCCGCAGTCCCATGATCTCGCCGTCGGCAGTCCAGGCGGTGATCTCGAGGCACGAGGGCAGGGACTCGCGCTCGACCGCGAGCGAGTGATAGCGGGTGGCGGTGAAGGGATTCGGCAGGCCGGCGAACACACCGACGCCGCTGTGCTCGATCGGCGCGGTCTTGCCGTGCATCAGCGTCCTGGCTCGGATCACCTTGCCGCCGAACGCATGGCCGATCGCCTGGTGGCCAAGGCACACGCCGAGGATCGGCACCTGGCCGCCGAAACGCTTCAACACCTCGAGCGAGATCCCTGCCTCGGTCGGCGAGCACGGCCCCGGGGAAATGCAGATGCGGTCCGGCTTCAGCGCCGCAATCTCGTCGCAGGTGATCTCGTCGTTGCGGAATACCGCTACGGCCTCGCCCAGTTCGCCGAAGTACTGCACCAGGTTGTAGGTGAAGGAATCGTAGTTATCGAGCATCAGCAGCATGGGCAACTCCTCAATGCCGCGCAAAGAATTCGTGAAACGCCGCGGTCGCCCGGTCGATGCCGGCGGCGTCGACATCCAGGTGCGTCACCAGTCGCACGGTCGCCGAGCGCGCCAGGATCAGGATTCCGTGATTGCGCAGGAAGCTTTGGAGGGCCGCGAGCCGGTCCGGCGGCACCGTCACGAACAGCATGTTCGTGTGCGGGCCATCCACCTTCAGCGCGCCGATCGACCGCAGGCCGTCGGCCAGCCGTTGCGCGTGCGCGTGATCGTCGGCCAGCCGCGACACGTTGTGCTCGAGCGCGAAGATGCCGGCGGCAGCGAGCACCCCGGCCTGGCGCAGCCCGCCGCCGAGCATCTTGCGGGCGCGGACCGCACGGCCGATCAGTTCGCGCGAACCGAGCAGAAGGCTGCCGACCGGCGCGCCGAGGCCCTTGCTCAGGCACACCGACACCGAATCGAAGCCGGCGGCGATCTCGCGCGGCGCCACACCGAGCGCAATGGCCGCGTTGAACAAGCGCGCGCCGTCCAGATGCGTGGCGAGGCCGCGCTCGTGCGCAAGTCCGGTGGCGGCGTGCTGGTACGGAAGCGGCAGCACCTTGCCGCCGATGGTGTTCTCCAGCGCCAGCAGTCGCGTGCGCGCGAAGTGCGGATCGTCGGGCTTGATCGCAGCGGTGATTCTTTCAAGCGCAATCGAGCCGTCGGGCTCGTTCTCCAGCGGCTGTGGCTGGATCGATCCGAGCACGGCCGCGCCGCCGCCTTCGTACTTGTAGGTGTGCGCGCTCTGACCGACGATGTATTCGTCGCCGCGCTGGCAGTGCGCCATCAGCGCGGCGAGGTTGCTCTGCGTGCCGCTCGGCATGAACAGGCCGGCCTCGAAGCCGAGCAATTCCGCCAGCAGCGCCTGCAACCGGTTGACGCTCGGGTCGTCGCCGAACACGTCGTCGCCGACCTCGGCCTCAAACATGGCGCGGCGCATGCCGGCCGACGGCCGGGTCACCGTGTCGCTGCGCAGGTCGACGAGATCAGAGGTCGCCATCGAAGCCATCCTCGACCTGCTCCGCGGCGCGCAGCACCGCCCTCGCCTTCGCCTCGGTTTCCTTCCATTCGGACTCCGGCACCGAGTCGGCGACGATGCCCGCGCCGGCCTGCACGTACAGCACGTTGTCCTTGACCACGCCGGTGCGGATGGCGATGGCCAGGTCCATGTCGCCGGCAAACGACAAGTAGCCGACCGCGCCGCCGTAGATGCCGCGCTTGCTCGGCTCCAGTTCGTCGATGATCTCCATCGCCCGCACCTTCGGCGCTCCGGAGAGCGTGCCGGCCGGGAAGGTGGCGCGCAGCACGTCGAGGTTGGTCAGGCCGGCTTTCAGCTTGCCTTCGACATGGCTGACGAGGTGCATCACGTGCGAATAACGCTCGATCACCATCTGCTCGGTGACCTTCACCGAGCCGATCTCGGCGATGCGGCCGACATCGTTGCGCGCCAGGTCGATCAGCATCAGGTGCTCGGCGCGCTCCTTCGGGTCGGCGAGCAGTTCGGCGGCCAGTTTCTCGTCCTCCTCGACATTGCCGCCGCGCGGCCGCGTGCCGGCGATCGGCCGCAGTGCGACGATGCGCTCGGTGCCCTGCGAGGTCGTGCGATCCTCGCTGCGCACGAGGATCTCCGGCGACGCGCCGACCACCTGGTGGTCGCCGAAATCGTAGAAGTACATGTACGGCGACGGGTTGAGCGTGCGCAGCGCGCGGTACAGCGACAGCGGTGCGTCGGCGTAAGGCTTGCTGATGCGCTGGCCGACCACCACCTGCATCGCGTCGCCGGCGGCGATGTATTCCTTGGTGCGCTCGACCGCACGCAGGAAGTCGGCCTTGGCGAAGTCGCGTCGCTCGGCGCGACGCACGCTGGCCCGCGTGTGCGGCGGCTCGATGTGCCGGTGCAGCCGTGCCCGCAGTTCGCGCAGCCGCTCGCGCGCGCGCGAGTAGCCCTCGGGGTGTCGCGCGTCGGCGTAGACGATGACGTAGGCGCGGCCGGTCAGATTGTCGATCACCGCCAGTTCCTCGGTCTGCAGCAGCAGGATGTCGGGCAGGCCGAGGTCGTCGGGCTTGGTCTTCGCCAGCTTCTTCTCGAACAGGCGCACGGTGTCGTAGCCGAAGTAGCCGGCCAGCCCGCCGCAGAAGCGCGGCATGCCCGGCCGCAGCGCGACCTTGAACTGGGCGAAGTGCTTCTCGATGAAGGCGAGCGGATCGCCGCGCTCCTCGCGCACGACGGCGCCGTCGGTGACCACCTCGATCCGGTGCTTGCCCGGCTCGCCGATGAATGCGCGGATCGCCGTGCGCGCCGGCAGGCCAATGAACGAATAGCGGCCGAAGCGCTCGCCGCCGACCACCGACTCGAGCAGAAAGGAGTTGGCGCCCGAGCCCTGCGCGCGCGCCAGCTTCAGGTACAGCGACAGCGGAGTTTCGAGGTCGGCGAAGCTCTCCGCGATCAGCGGGATGCGGTTATAGCCCTGCGCGGCCAGGGCCTTGTATTCGAGTTCGGTCATGCGTCACCTGATGGGGCGTTCGCGGCCGGCGGCCACGAACTTCAACTGCGGGAGTCAACGATCGACGCTGCGCGCGGCAGCGGGGCGGCTCTAGCGTCGCCAGCACCAGACTCCCCGGGCCTGCCAGCCATGCGGCTTGCAGATGGCCCGGCTGGGCATCGATACGTTGCGGTGACTCATTGCGTCGTGGCGTCTTGTGCTCGCGCCGGGTGCTGCTGCACAACCCACTGCACCGCCTCGGCGAGCGTGGCGAATATAGCATCTAGCCCCGGCGCGCCCGCGAGAGCGGCCACGCTCTCGCCCTCGTTGTAGCCGGTCTCGACCAGCGTGCAACCGCAGCCGGCCGCGCGCGCCGCCTGTGCGTCGTTGACCGAGTCGCCGATCAGCATCACCTCGGTGGGGCGCAGTTGCATGCGCCGGCAGGCCTCGAGCAGCAGCGCCGGATGCGGTTTCTTCTCCGCCACTTCGTCGCCGGCGACGACCGCATCGAAGTACCGCGCGAGGTCCATCTTCGCCAGCAGCGGAATCGTGAATTCCTTCGGCTTGTTGGTCACGCAGGCGACCTTCAGGCCGCGGTCACGCAGCTGCTCCAAGGCCTGCGGCACGCGCTCGAAGACGATCGCCTGCAGGCCGTTCTCGACCGTGTAGTGCGCATAGAACGACGTGCGGCCGCGCGAGAACGCCTCCGGATCCGCGCGCCCGTTCAGGTCGTCGGTCAGCGCGCGATGCACCAGCACCTCTGCACCCTTGCCGACGAAGGCGGCGATCCGGTCGAGCGGCAGTGGCGGCAGGCCGAAGTCCGCCCGCATCCGGTTGGCGGCGGCCGCCAGATCGGGGGCGGTGTCCATCAGCGTGCCGTCGAGGTCGATCAGCACGCCGTGCAGTTGCGACAGCTTCATGCGCTCGTGTACTGCCGGTGTTGCTCGGCCTGGGCGCGCGAGCGTGCAGCCTGCGCGGCGGCGACCGCCTTCTTCATCGCCTCGATCGTCGCCTTGTAGTCCTTGGAGCCGAAGATCGCGCTGCCGGCAACGAAGGTGTCGGCCCCGGCAGCGGCGATGGCACCGATGTTGTCGACCTTCACGCCACCGTCGATCTCAAGCCAGATGCGGCGCCCGCTCGCCTCCTCGTAGGCATCGAGGCAGGCGCGCGCCGCAGCCAGCTTGACCAGCGCCTGGTTGATGAACGACTGGCCGCCGAAGCCCGGGTTGACGCTCATCAGCAGCACGATGTCGACCTTGTCGAGCACGTGGTCCATCCACTGCAGTGGCGTCGCCGGGTTGAACACCAGCCCCGCCTTGCAGCCGCAGTCGCGGATCAGGCCGAGCGTGCGGTCGACATGGCGCGACGCCTCCGGATGGAAGGTGATCACGTTGGCGCCCGCCTTGGCGAACATCGGCACCAGGGCATCAACCGGCTCGACCATCAGGTGCACATCGATGGGCACCTGCACATGCGGGCGGATGGCCTCGCAGACGAGCGGGCCGATGGTCAGGTTCGGCACGTAATGGTTGTCCATTACGTCGAAATGGATCCAGTCCGCGCCGGCGGCGACGACGTTGCGCACTTCCTCGCCCAATCGCGCGAAGTCGGCGGACAGGATGCTGGGGGCGATGCGACAATCCATGGCGGTCTCCACGAGTAACCCCAAGATTGTACGAAGGCCCCGCAGCCCGATGGCCCGTTACCAGTTCAGCGTCCAGGTGCAGCCGCGCTACCTCGAGGAACAGTCCGATCCCGAGGAAGGCCGCTATCTCTTTGCCTACACCGTGACGATCCGCAACACTGGCGAGGTGACGGCCCAGCTGCTGTCGCGGCACTGGATCATCACCGACTCCGACGGGCAGATCGAGGAAGTGCGCGGCCCCGGCGTGGTCGGCGAGCAGCCGGTGCTGAAGCCCGGCCAGTCGTTCCAGTACACCAGCGGCTGCCCGCTTCCAACACCGGTCGGCTCGATGCACGGCAGCTACCAGTGCATCGCCGAGGACGGCACCGCGTTCGAGGCGCCGATCCCGGAGTTCGTGCTCTCGGTGCCGCGTACCCTGCACTGAGGGCTATTGCTTGGGCGGCTTGTTACGGCCGTGAAACATCGTCCACCAGACGATGAACACCAGCAGCCCCAGCGCCACCAGCGCCTCCGCGATGATCAGCCACACGGGCGGCCTCCGTTTGTTGCGACACCTTCATTCTAGAAAGCCGCTGCGCGCGGCACCGCTTGCCGTGGCGGCTGCGGCCCTGCTCGTCGCCGCCTGCCAGACCGTGCCCCCGCCGGCGCCGCCTGCGGCACCGGCGCCCAGCGTCAAGACGCTGACGCAGGCTCGCTACGAAAAGGTGGCAGCCGAGGCACTGCCGCAGGTTGCCGACGCCGATCTCGCCGCTGCCTGGCCGGCGCTGCTGGCCTCGTGCCGCAGCTTCGAGCGCAGCAACGCGCGCCGCGAGGTCTGGGCCGAGCCTTGCCGCCAGGCGACCGCGGTGCCGGCCAAGGACGTCGCTGCGCAGCGCGCGTTCCTCGCCAATCGGCTGGATGCCTATCGGGTGCTGAGCGTCACTCTCGAGGACGGTGGCGCCGAGCCGCGCCTGCTCGCTACCGAGACGCGCGGCCGAATGACCGGCTACTACGAGCCGCTGCTCAACGGCAGCCGCACCCGCGCTGCGCCCTTCGTCGTGCCGCTGCACCGTCCGCCGGCCGACCTGCTGACCATCGACCTGTCGTCGCTGTACCCGGAACTGGCGAGCCAGCGGCTACGCGGCCGGCTGCAGCAGTCCGACAAGGGCATGCGGGTCGTGCCGTACTGGTCGCGCGCCGAGCTGACCGAGGAGCGGTTGCGCGGCACCGAACTGGTCTGGGTCGATGACGCCATCGAGGCGTTCTTCCTCCAGGTGCAGGGTTCGGGCAGGGTGCGGTTCCGCGATGGTTCGATGATCCGCGTCGGCTATGCCGACACCAACGGGCACCCCTATCGGTCGATCGGCCGCCTGCTGGTCGATCGCGGCGAACTGACGCTGGAGCAGGCCTCGATGCAGGGCATCACGGCGTGGGCGCGCGCCAACCCCAAGCGCGTCGCCGAAATGCTGAACGAGAACCCGAGCTACGTGTTCTTCCGCGAGGTGCCGCTCGGCGATCCGAATGCCGGGCCGGTCGGCGCACTCGGCGTGCCGCTGACGCCCGGCTACTCGGTCGCCGTGGACCCGCGTTTCATCCCGCTCGGCGCGCCGCTGCTGATCAGCAGCGAGCATCCGGTGAGCAGCGCGCCGCTGCGGCGACTGATGCTGGCGCAGGACACCGGCGGCGCAATCCGCGGCCCGCTGCGCTTCGACTTCTTCTGGGGCTTCGGCGCCGAGGCGGCCGCGCCGGCGGGCAGGCAGCGCCACGACGTGCAGGCGTGGCTGCTGGTGCCGCGCGGCGTACGGCCGGAGAAACTGCTTAGCGGCAACTGATGGCCGGGAACGGCGCGCTGCGGACGCCCCGCCGGCCTACTTGCCGCCGATTTCCTTGAAGGTCGCCTCGATCTTGTCGAGCGGCACCGCGCCCGGCATGCGCCTACCGTCGGCGAACACGATCGTCGGCGTGCCCGTGACCTCCAGCTTGCGGCCCAGTTCCATGTTCTGCTGCAGCGGATGCTTGCAGTCGGCCGCCGGCGCGGGAGCCGCCTTGCCGTTGAGCATCATGTCATCCCAGGCCTTGGCGCGGTCCTTCGCGCACCAGATCGCCTTGGACTTCTCGAACGAGTCCTGCGACAGGATCGGGTAGAGGAACGTGTAGATGGTGACGTTCTTCAGGCCGGCGATGTCGCGGTACAGCTTCTTGCAGTAGCCGCAGTTCGGGTCCTCGAAGGTGACCAGCTTGCGCGAGCCGTCGCCGCGCACGATCTTGACGGCCTGCTCCAGTGGCAGCGTCTTGAAGTCGACGCGCAGCAGTTCGTCGCGCTTCTTGGCGGTCAGGTCGTCGCGCGTCTTGGCGTCGAGCACGCGGCCGACGAAGGCGTAGTTCACGTCCTGGTCGACGTAGAAGACCTCGGTGCCGATGACGATTTCCCACAGGCCGAACGGCATACGCGTGGCGGAGTCGGGCTTGGCGTTAAAGCGTTGCTCGACGCGGGCGCGCACCGCACTCTCGTCCGCCGATCCGCGTGCCGCCGGCGGCGGTGTCTGCGCCAAGGCCATCGTGCTGATTGCCGCCAGCACGGCAGCGAGGAACCAGTTTTTCATCGTCGTCTTCTTTCCTGTTTGCGATCGCGGCCTCAGCCGCGGGATATCGGTGTCACGGACGGGCCTCGGGCCCGGCCGCGTGGCGGATCAGCGCATTCTTCAGCGGCGGCAGCGCGTTGACCGCCGACAGCCCCAGATTACGGACCTCGCGGCTTAACGCGTCGTCGCGCGCGAACAGCCGCGCCAGCGCATGTGTGGCGAGCCGCATCAGGCCCACCGGCTCGGCCCGCGACCGCTCGTAGCGGCGCAGCAGCACCGTATCGCCCGGGTCGCGCCAGTCCTCGCGCCCGGCCAGCACGCGCAGCAACTCGGACACGTCGGCCAGCCCCAAGTTCAATCCCTGCCCGGCCAGCGGATGCACGACGTGCGCCGCGTCGCCGACCAGCGCCAGCCGCGTGCCGATCAGCCGGTCGACGGTGATCCGTCGCAGGGGAAACGACTGCGCCGGTCCGATTGCCGTCAGTGCGCCGAGGTAAGGCTGCACGCGCGCGGCCAGGCGAAAGGCGAGGCTGCTCTGCTCGACGGCCAGGGCCTCGGCCAGCAATCGTGGCGCCGACCACACCAGCGACACGTGATCGCCGGGCAGCGGCAGCAGCGCGATCACGCCCTCCGCCGGGTCGAACCACTGCAAGGCCACGCCGTGGTGCGGCCGCTCGCAGGCGAAATTGGCGACTACCGCGGTCTGCTCGTAAGACAGTTCCTGCGCGTTGATGCCGGCCGCCGCTCGCACCGCCGACCGCGCGCCATCAGCCGCCACCACCAGCCGCGCGTCGATCGCCTGCCCGCCGGCAAGCAGCAATCGCGCCGCCTCGCCCTGCTGCTGCAGGGCGTCGAAGGTGCCCTCGATCCGCTCCAGCCCGGAGGCAAACCCCGCCGCTGCGCCGAGTGCACGCAGCAGTTCGCTTTCCTCGACGATGGTGGCCAGTCGCGGCAGCGACGCCTGGTAGGCGTCGAGGCTCAGCTCGTTTCCGGCGTCGCCGAACACGCGCATCTTCGCCACCGGCTGCACGCGCGACGCGTCGACCGCCGGCCAGACCTTCAGTTGCTCGAGCAGTCCGACCGCGGCCGGCGCCACCGCATAGATGCGCACGTCGAACGGTGCCGCCGCATCGGCACGATGCAGCGGCGCCCGCGGCCCGACCAGCGCCGTGCGCAGGCCAAGCTGCGCGCTGCCGACGGCAACGGCCAGCCCGGCCACGCCGGCGCCGACGACGGCGACATCGAAGGTGGTGGATTGCTGCACGCGGCGGATTATCGCAGCGCGGCCTTGAACAACAGCGACGGGGCATCCGCCGTCCGCTCGGCTCCCATTCGAGTGGTCGACGCAGCCGGCTCGGCTATACTTCGCGCCCTTCGCTGGGGTTCCTGTTCCAGGAACCTATCCGACACGGCCAAGTAGCTCAGTTGGTAGAGCAGAGGACTGAAAATCCTTGTGTCGGCGGTTCAATTCCGTCCTTGGCCACCATCTCCCTCCCGCATTTCCCCAGAAGATGCGTTTTGCCCCATAAATTGGCCAGCTGGCCACTTTCTGGTGGTGGGTCGGGGCCCCAAACTTGGCCACGGCATCAGCCTGCTGACGAGGTTCACTCTGTGCACCTTCGAAAGGAACGGCCAGTCCTGCGGCGAGAGGGGCCCCTTCGTTCTGCCTCTGGATACCGCCGCCTTTCGGCCGGAATCTGCCTTCAGATACCACCCCGCAACCGGCCCAGTAGCGGACTTGTTGGCGGGAAGCGATCGCGGGCCGTTTCGAGCGGCCAGGAAGCGACCAGGCCCGAGCCCTTGCCGACGGGCAGGGCCTTGCCCGCCTAATTGCCACGCTTGACGAGCGTAGCCTATCAGCTACACTTCGCACATGCGCGTCGAGAAAACCGAGGAGTACCGCGAGTGGCTTGACGCATTGAAGGATCGGGCGGGTCGAGCGCGCATCCTGGTGCGGGTTGATCGCCTGATTCAAGGCAATCCGGGGGAACACAGAAATCTGACGGACGGTGTTTCGGAACTGAAGATCGCCTTCGGCCCTGGCTACCGCGTGTATTACACGCAGCGCGGGACGCGGCTGCTCCTGTTGCTGGCAGGCGGCGACAAGTCAACGCAGCAGAAAGACATTTCCAAGGCGATTTTGTTGGCGAAGAATTTTCAGGAGTAGGCAGACATGCCCAGGGCCATGGCCAAGAAAGGAAACAAGACGAAGACGACTCCGTACGATGTTGCCGAGCACTTGCGCACGCCGGAAGAGAGGGCTGCTTACCTTGACGCCTGGCTCGAGGAAGCACCAGACGACGCAGCCGGCATCGCGGGGGCGCTCGGGAACATCGCCCGTGCCAAAGGAATGACGCAGGTTGCCAAGGACGCCGGACTTAGTCGTGAGAGCCTCTATCGTGCCCTCAGCGCCGAGGGTAACCCCAGCTTCGCCACCGTACTAAAGGTCGCGAAGGCGCTCGGCGTGAAGTTCCACGCTGAAGCAGCGTGATGGATCGCAAGACTCAGATCGGCCAACTGCGGCCCTACGGCAAAGCCTCCGATAGCAGCCGCACGATGGCGCCATCTCTGCGAACCGGACGCTCAACGGTCCGGTTCAGCGGCGGGACGCGCCGCGGACGGTCCGCTGCAACCGGTTGGCAGGACCCGCCCCTCGCGTAAGAGCGAGTTTTCTCACCCGATCACACCTACCCGCGCGGGACCTGCTCAGCCCTTCATCGCGTTTAGCATGTGGTCCATAGCAAGGGCGTGCTCGCGCTGCGGGCTGAACAGAATGACCTCTGAGTCTTTGACTGCCCGCACGCTGTGGCCGGGCGGCCAGTAGAAGAGGTCGTTCTCCTTGCACGTGTCGACCTTGCCGTTCGTGTACGTCACCACGAGCTCCCCGGAGAGCATGTAGCCCCAGTGCGGCGCGTGGCAGGCGTTGTCCTCGAGGCCCTTCAGGAGCGGCGCGATGTCAGTGCCGGCGCCCAGGGAGAAGTACTCGCCGCCCATCGTGCCGAAACCGGTTGCGTCACCGAAGTCGGTGGCGACACGCGCGACGGCGCCGGGGACGTTGATCTTTGCGGGAATCTGATCCTTGGATATACGCATGACGGGTTCCTTGTTCACTGGTTCGACGAGTGTCAGTCTGCTCCTCGTCAATGAGCGTTCAGCAGGCTCAAACACCTGAATCAGAGCAAGTCATCGACTCGGCTCGCGGGGCCCAACGGTGATTAGCCGGACGCCAGCGACCGCATATCAATTGATAATGAGGACAGGCGGAGGCAAGCGTTGACCGCATGAGATTCAAGCATCCTGTTCCTTTCGGGGCCGTATAACAACCATCACAACGATGGGGACGTTGCTCAAGCCGGCGCGTACTCGTCCACCCACGGAACGGCCGCTTCCAATCGGGCAATCAGATTCGCCAACGTCTGCTGCCCCTGCCCCTCAGCGGCAACAACGGGTCGCGAACTGTCCTCCGCGATTGCTGATACCGGTCGTTGCAGTCAATCTGGCCATCCAGAACCACGGCCTAGTGTCGGGCGGCAAAATCGGTG
>Ga0209450_10000458_pt1 | contig 20843 bp, 14 predicted proteins | sample FrelakmetLWP11LW_FD_187149 | JGI IMG/M metagenome (GOLD analysis project Ga0209450, IMG submission 187149) | Freshwater lake sediment microbial communities from the University of Notre Dame, USA, for methane emissions studies - LWP11 LW (SPAdes)... | ecosystem: Environmental > Aquatic >...
CGGCAAAACCTTTAAAGTCTGATTTTATCGGTTTCTGCAGGTCCGGATCAGCAGGATCTGCACCATATACCTCGTTGTTATGGGGGGGCGACCAGACTGCCAACTGGGATAAAAAATCCGGATACCCATCCGTTGTAACGGCAGGAATATCTGCAGGCCTTTCAGGATATGGATTGTGGGCTCCTGATATCCTATGCAACTCACCGTCGATGGAGCTCTGGAAAAGGTGGGTGCAACTGGGTGCTTTTTCTCCAACAATGAGAGACCACCTTTGGTCAAACAACCCGAAGTCGATAGATCTATGGACAAATGACCACACCATGCAGTACTTTGCAAAATATGCTCAAATGCATAAGGCATTGGAACCTTACCTGCTTGACCTGGCAAAAGAATCAGCTGAAACCGGGATTCCCATCATCCGGCATATGATGCTCGAATACCCGACGGATACGGCTGCCTTGGCATGCGAGTATCAGTATATGCTTGGAACTGAGTTGATTGTTGCACCTGTGGTTGAAGAACATGCAACCTCCCGTAATGTATACCTGCCTGAAGGTAAATGGGTTTATTTCTGGTCAAAAAAAGAATATGACGGGAAAAGCCATATCAGGGTTGAAGCACCTGTTGACCAGATACCATTTTTTACCAGGAAAAACTCAACATCTGAATCGGTAAATAATTTCCTGGAAAAAATACCGATTAATACGGACTGAATATGGATCAGACAGCATTGGGGCTGAGCACATCGCATAACCAGGTAACAGACCTTGTTTTTCAGGAGTCTTAAAGGGAAATACTCTGCAGACTGGCAGGTGAAGTAGCTCATCTGGCTTCCAGACCATCTGAAATTGAAAAAAACTCCTCTGGACGAAACACAATGACCTTGAAACGGTACGTCAGCTTGTTTTTTGCGACCCGAAAAACGGCTGGGATGAGATAATTCCCGAAGATATGCTGTTTTGTCAGAATGATCTGGCTCGGAACTGGGAAATGACACTTCGCAAAGAGATCTTCTGGGCAAATGATATTCTTTGGCAGTTAAGCGTGTTGGCATACAACATATCGGTAATGATGCGCCAAAAGAAAAACAAGTTTAAAAAGCAGGAACACGGCATTTTGTGGAATGCTGGCATTGTGTTTTGGTGTGTTGCAGCATAATAGCAACGGAGTATGGCCTTCCACACCGCCCAAAGATTGTCCATTTAAAGCTTCAGATAATTTTAATGGTCTGGAATTCACAGGCAGACATACCGAGTATACAAATGCTGACACATGGTATCCGTCATGGGCTTCTGATGGAAATATGTATTCCCCATGGACTGATGGAAAGGTAAATGGATTGCGTTCGTCTTCCCAAGGAACGTCCGAAGGAAAGGATGCACATACCGGATACGCCAAGATAACAGGAGATGATCCACTCAAACTACAGGTGGTTGAGCAGGGTGTGTACAAATACGATACTTATCCGTATTTTGGTCGGTATCCATGCGGAAGTCTGGTTTATAATGGGGTGTGGTACTACGGTACCTACTGCATGCATCCGCTTGGTTTACCAGTGAATTCTGACTGTTTATATTACAGTTGGCCCATAGGAGGCCCGTTTGTTGGGTTCATGTAGTCAACAGACTTTGGCAAGACCTGGACTCAAACCCCATGTACTCCTGACAAGCCGCTTTTTGGCGAAAGCAATTTTAAAGGCGAGCCCATAAAAATTCATTCACCGCATTTCGTGGATTTCGGAAAGAACATGGAACATTCACCGGACGGCAAGGCATACCTTGTTGCTCACGGCGCTTCTGTCGGCCCCGAAGGACGCAGATACACATACAACAATTGGATAACTGGCGACGAGATATACCTTATCCGTGTACTGCCTTCCATTAAAAACATGAATGATGTGTCGCAATACGAATTTTATGCAGGCGATGATGATAAGGGACAACCGATATGGTCCAAAGACTTCCGGATGATCAAACCAATCGCAGCATGGAAGGATAACATGGGTTGCGTAACAATGACCTATAATCGTTCGTTAAAAAAATATTTTATGTGTGTGACAGACGGAATGGTTACCTGCACTTACTTTAATACCTACATTCTTGAGTCGGACAGGATGACCGGAGGATGGAGACTTGTGACCTATATGAAACATTTTGGAGAACAAGGCTATTTCGTCAATATACCATCCAAGTTTATTGCCCGGGATGGGCGGACAATGTGGCTCTGCTATTCAGCAAATTTCATCCCGAAGGACAAGATAGAACCGCTTGGAATCAGACTTGACTCTAAACCGGAAGGAAGCCGCTATGGAATGTGCCTGCAGGAAATCAAATTGATTAAACAACTTAAAAGCAAGGAGAACAGGCATATTTCTTAAATTTCCCGACCAAATTTATAAGCAAAGATGGCTATGCAGCAACTCTGTTTTTTTCTGCCAACTATGCAAAAAACTGGAATGGAATGGCTGTTAAACAAAATCCCACAGGCTCCGCTTATGGACTAATGGTTCTGGAAACTATTTATTTGACAAGAAAAACCTATGATAAATATAGAAACAATCCAAGACCGGAAGCGAAAGGTTATAATATTAATAAATAGATCTGGAAATTTCTCTGATATGATTTAAAACTTTTTCAATTAAATTATGGATTATGAAAACATTAAAGATAATCGCAAAATGTATTTTCACTTTACTGACTGGTTTTGTCTTGTCAAATTGTTCTTCCGACCATATAACAAAAGATATCAAGGAGGCAGAAACTGTTGAAAATGTAATTCAATGCACTCCTGAAGATGATTTGAATAAATTACTGAAACCCGGAGTCACTTTGGAACTGTTTCCGGGGAAATACAGGAAAGATCTTGTAATTGAACAGGATAGCATAACTATTCGTGCTTTAAATCCTGTAAGCGATAGTTCTGAGGTATGCTTTTGGAGAAGTGTAATAAGTATAAATCATGCAAAAAACGTGAATATTGAAGGCCTTATTCTGCGACAATCTCCCAGGACAAGTATTCAGATAAACGATGGTTCTTCTTACGTAAACATTAAAAACTGCAAATTCTTTGCATGTAATATTGACAAGGTTATAGTAACTGTATGGTTAGATAAAAATACAAACCATTGTACAATTGAAAACTGTCTGTTTGATATGCAAAATACAGTTGGTAAACAGGAAAATGTTCCTTCCCATGTTTATACAATTGCCATAATGAGTCACCAGGTAAATTGTAGAGATCATCAGTTTATCAGTAATTTAATTTATAATTACGGTTATGGTATTCAGTTGGGAACTGCAGGGACATGCATGGAAGAAGGAAGACATAAAGTGTTGAACAATTATATTGACCATCCATTGTCTGACGGCATCCATATTAAAGCAGCTAAATGTATTGTGCAAAACAACACCGTATATGGTGCCAGAAAATATACAATATCTGCGCGCGCCGGATATGGCACTCTGTTTAAGGATAATACCTGCAAAGATGGCTATATGGGTATCCGGATACTGGGGAAGGATCACCAGGTGATTGGAAATAAACTAATCCGGATGCGAAGAGCAGGAATGGGGCTTAGTGCATCAAGGGAAAATGGAGATGGATTTCCTGCAGAAAATACAGAGATTTACAATAATACTTTTATTGATTGCGGAGGTGCAGATGTTAATCCGATAGGTGATAAAGTATGTTCCGGAATTATTGTGGGAAACCATCTGCCGCAAAAGATAGGGAAAAATTCATTCTATGGGGAAGGAGATTCTATTGTTTATGTAAATGGAGACATTTTATAGAAGGTAGTTATCAATTAATGATTGTTCCCTGAGTTTTGTCAATTTAAATTCTAAAATCCTGAGATTAATCTGCAAGAACCGGATTATTTGACTCTTCAAGGATGGTTACCTCCAGTGTAATCTAGTTTCGAAACTTTCCATAATCATTGGAGCCAAAAAATACTCGTATTTTAACCTGGTGTAGGCCATCTTTTTTGCGAACAGGTGACTTTTTAAACGGATTTGTACTAACTTCAAGATTGTCAATTTTCATAGAGAAGTTAGATTTCTACAAATATAAATAAAATCCGCCACAGCGTATTGCTAAAGTGCTGATAATATGGGAAATAAAATTTCTGTTCGAGTCCCATCCGGATGACTATCGGGATGTTGAGATGAACTCACCGACTTCGTCAAATGAAGCCGACTATGTCGATCGAGCTCCGAAAGTAATTTTCCAATGTTTGTAGGAAACAGATGAAAAAAGAAGGAACTATTTTCCACTAATCATCAAAGGATTTGCCCCATTTGAAAAAATGTAAGGAATTCTGGCATGATGAAGGAAATTGTTTTGCACAAGAACTTCACTATTGTTGCCGTGTAGATTCAAAAAAGCATCTGTTCCTGGCTGTGGCAGGCACTGTGTTATAAGTGCATCATGCACATCTTCGCATAAAATCATAGAACCTTTTTTGAAAGGTTGTTTTCCCGAAAGATAATTTAGCCGTAGTGATGAGATATCCTTAAAATGAAATGGAACATTCCATTTTGGTTCTGTTTTGCCAGTATCCCAGACTGCCTGGCAATTGTTCATTTGAAGGCCGTTTACATCATGTGCATAGAAAATATCAGTAGCTCGTTTATCGGGAGATGATTCATAACTCATGAAGAACTGAATATTGTCAAATTTTATATTTTCCAATGGTTTGCCTTCGAACCCTTCAATTTTTGATGTTCCCTGACTATGTGCTATGATATTCTGGAATACCACATTTTTGATAGAACCCAGACGCGATTCAGGAGTTCTTTTCAATAATACGACCCATATAGCATCCCCGTTTCCCCACCAGAAAAAGTTCTTGCGATTGGTTTCAATTGTAATATTGGAAAAGACCACATCACTTACATTTGCACCATCACGTACAACAATGCTTAGTCCACGATTAGAATTTCGTATCACACAGTTACTGAATAAGATATTTTTAAAATCACCCTCCCCAGAGGTTCCGAGTTTCAAGGCAGTGGAAGTGGATGTAAGAATACAATTTGTAACCACAACATTTTCACAGCTAATGTATTTCCCTTTGATAACCGGTGTTTTTAAACAGATTGCGTCATCACCTGATTCAATTATACAATCAGATATGCAGACATTACGACAACCATCAACATCTATTCCATCAGCATTTACACCTTTTTCCAGACTTGAATAGAGTTTAATCCCATGGACATTCACAATCTCGCAATTATTCAGATTGCATGTCCAGTTTGGTGAATCCTTTATGGTGACATCCTCTATTAATACATTTTTACAATTTGTAAAATAGAGCAGTGTGATTTTGGGATCTTTCTGATATGCCCGTTTCATCTCTGCACCGCTATTCTTTGCATTTTCTGTTTCCCATTTTATAAAATCATCTACAACCTTCAACTCTTCCCAGGTCTGCTCTGCCTGTCCATCAATAGTCCCCATTCCTTTTATTGTTAATTTATTAACACTATCAGCCCTAAGCAGGCAGGCTTCATTTGGCTTTTTCAGCTTATCATCAGGTAAATAGTTCGTCACCAGGTTTTTGTAATCCTGAAAGTTCCTGCTTGCATAGAGTGTGGCTCCGGCTTCGAGTATTATTGTGATATTACTGTGCAACTCCAGCTGTCCGGTTGTATAATTACCCGGAGGGAAAAGGATTGTACCACCTCCTTTTCCTGCACATTCATCTATTGCTTTTTGTATCTGACTGGTAGTAATTTGCGATTTATTACCAGTACATCCATATCTTTTTATATTGTATATATTATCGGCATTCCGACAACTGGACAACAAAATCACAAATGAGAGGAGGGCTATTAAATTCTTCATGGGATCAAATAATAAATTTTAGTTTTGAACATCAAATCTCATTTCAATATATTTCTAATTGGTTTCTTCAAAATTACAATGTTTGTGTTATTACCGAAAAGACGTCACAGCAAATACTATATTTCCATTCTTCATTGTCACTGTCTGTTTCCCCGCAATTACTTTGTTATCTACTATTTTCAATGCCGGCTCCTTCCCGGAAGTAAGGAACTTAAAAGTCAGCGAGGTTGTGCCAAGTTTTACCACTCTTCCGTCTGCCTTACCTGTAGTAACTAACATTCCTTCGGCGCCACTTGTTTTCGTGAAGTCAACTGCCACAGAGTTCCCGTCTGCAAGACTGAGTGAACTTGTTTCACCATGGGGGGAAGAATACCAGTATTTCACGTCGCCGTTTAACCTGCCCCAGGAGAATTTTTGTCCGAATGCAGCTATCTTAAGGGAGCTGTCAGGATCGGCACCCCAGTATCCTCTGGTGGGTTTTGTGAGGACTGAGATAACTATATCATTCTCATCCTGCCAGCGGTTACGCCAGGCAAAGAAGCTGTGGAGACTGTCGCGGTAGCAAAGAGGTAGTATAGCAGCAGGATTTACCTCAGGAATATCTATCGGCCAGTTAATAAATGCACAGACACTTATGTGCGGGTAGTTACCAGCCTCATAAGAGATACCGGCTTTTTTGTCTGGTTCCAGCAGGAAGTGATTATAGTACCATTTCATTGCAGCACTTTCCTTTTCCGTTACTGCGCCATATCCTATACCGAAGTATCCGTTTCCGGAAAGATCCCGATTCCAAACATTCTGTCCGTAAGCTCCGCGAATTGGCCAGAAGTCCGGCTTCCCATCGCGAACAATAGTGAGGTATATCCACTTCAATGCTGTCATTCGGACATTAGGACGTTCTACATTTACGAAGTCCATACCCATAGCGTTTTTCCAGGACTGAATAGCGGAGAGATAAACAATATGTGAAGACATGCTGCCTGTTCCGTCTCCCTCTGCGAAGAACCCTCCGTCGCCGAATCCCTCAGTCATATTTCGAATCATACTCCTTTCACTGATCTTTAAAAAGGTGGAAATTCGTTTTTGATCAACCCATGATTCTCCGGTTATTGCCATCAGCCCGAGAGCTGCACCACCCACCTGCATGCCATAGTGGTTACTTCCAGGGGGCATGGTGCCTCTGACAAGTGATTCCATATCCACAATCGCATGAGCATCCCCTGGTTCAGTACCCTCACAATAGTTTTCTATCGCTTTACCGAACCTCTCACGGGTGGACTCATCCCATCCATCATAACACAAGTCATATCCTACAGCATACCAACCCAGTACTGGTCCTGCCCGAAGAGTTCCCCCGGGGGCTCTCCAGCTATAACGGTTATCGCGGTCACGCTGACCATTCAGAGCCAACTCGAAACACTGTCTTCCCATCTCAGCATATTTCTTATCACCAGTCAACTGGTAAAGAAGTCCATAACCTGCCACATGAGAAAAAGTGTAAGTACCTGCTGGCAGATAGGTTTCTGCCTTACTATCGTAGGCTTTAACAGCATTGCTGTACTTCGTTGGCATAGTCTCTCCATCACATCCATTTAGCTCCCGGCGCAAATTAGCGATCATTACTTTACCTTCGGGTGTTTCCGCTTTCTTCCGGAGTACAGGCAAATCACTTTTGCGGAAGAGTAAACGAGGGTGTTCTCCTGCCTTTGGAGGCTGAAAATCCTTCACCTGCAGCCACCATGGTCGTGTGTCAGCCAGATTCGTAGCCATAAGGACTGTATCCCGATAACCATCGAAAAAACCCTTACGATTAATGGTCTCGCCATCTTTTAACTTCGCGGACATCAGGTAGGAACCAACGACTATATTATCCACAACCCGGCCATCAATTAAAAAGGTATATTCACAGGGTAACAAATCCAGGGTTTGTGTTGGGATAATGAGCTTACCTTTGATACAGTTGCCATCATAAGTCAAATCATTTACCTTTACAGGGAATCCGGTAAGATTATAAATTTCGTTTAACAGGCTTAACGACCCGGAAACACCGGAAATCAGTATATTATTTTTAAAGCCGAGCCTTACAACCAGGCAGCGTTCGATGTACTCAGGACTGGCTCCTGTCAGTGCACCCTGTAAGTTCAGTGTGATATTAAGTGGTTCGGATAATATTGGGGGAGTAAATGGCTTTGATCTACCTGATATTGTTCCCTTATTGCCGATTTTTTGGGCAGACGGGTCATCTGTGTTGATCTTCACTATTGTATAGGTTCCGATAATTGTACCATCTGTTTTCAGGTTCGCTTCCAATTCCAGGTCTGCCGTGAAACCAATGTGCCTGCTCGGAACCCAATAGTTTGGTGTCAAATGAACCTGCACGGGTCCCTTTAATAAACCGTTCTTAACAGGCACTTTAGACATATCAACCCAATAAAAGCAATTATTGAAAGAGTACTTCTTTGTTCCCGGAATAATCGAGTTCCCTGCGGCTGCTATGAAGCTGTTTCCAAGTTCGAGTGCATCTACGCAAAGAGGATATTCTCCGTTTCCAAAGAACCCGTTGAACTGAATATTCCACCTCTGTTCTGATTGCCGGGCATTTAAGGTTGAAACTGGCGGTACAAATACTTGTTTGTTTTGTTCCCTCCGAAATCCGCTAAACAAAATACCAGATCCTGCAATAGTGATGAATCCAATTATACATAAATAGTATTTTCTGTGTTTTCGGACAACAGTAAATGAGGTTGATTTTAAATTTATTTTCTTTATCATTTGTGACATAGATTTATTCCTGAATATTATTTTTTACCCAATTTATAATTTGTTGTTTCTGAGCCGCAGAAAATCTGTTAATGTCATCACGTGTTAAATGTGTAAAATCTGATTTACTGTTTAGATGTTTATATACCTTTTCTACTACTGACATTGTCTCATTTACTTTATCAAATTCTGCATGACGGTCGTACTTTGCAGATAAAATCAATAGTTTGCGGGGAGCTATCAGGCTGATAATCGCATCATAATCAACCGGAATGTGTTTTTCATACCCAAAGAAGTAGCCTAGCCTCGGTATTAATCCATCATGAAGGTGAGAATATGTTTTTATACCTTCAATGTCCGGATTCCCGGAGCGCAAAGGTGTAAAAGCACAATTTACTGCAACACCACTTACTCTTTCGTCAAGAGCAGCAGTGAACAATGCAACTGTTCCTCCAATGTTATATCCCGTAAGATAGATATATTCAGGATCTGTTAATTTATTATCCAACATAACATCGATAAGAGTACTGACATCTGAAACCATTTTTCCCATCTTTGACCAGTCTGGAAATCTGGAATAAAACTGTTCTCCCTCTTCAATCCTGTCACGGAATCCAATCATTTCAAGTGTTAATACAGGAATTCCCTTTTCAAGGAACTTTTCAATATAGGGCCCGTCCCTTATATAGAAACCTGTTGAATAGGCAAATTCATGTAAGAAGATCACACAGCTTTTGTAAGGAGGTGAGAATGTGTTACCGGGAAAATAAAAATAACTTTTAAGAGAATCTCCCGACTCTGAGTAAATTGTTATTGTTTCAGGGATGTAACGGGTCAGATCGTAATCAAAAGGAATTAAATTCTCAGTTATCCTCCTGTTATTGATTCTTTTTGTTTTACAATCAATTTTCATGGGTTTTATGGGATGGGCATTTTCATTCCCGAGCAACCAGTTTATTTTCTTTTTAGTAGAATCTTTAAATGCCTCATAGTTGTAAAGATTTTTCAAAACAGTTTCCGGATCTTTTTCAGGAAATTGCATTGGATTAATCCGAATGTTGTTGTTAGCCCACTCATCAAATGAATAATTGTGAAACTTATCGATATTAATATCAGGCGCTTTATTTCGTCCAAATGCGTAATCGTAAAAATCAAAGTAAACATCATATTCCTCAGCGGGTGGTCCGTGTCCACCATCCCTGAGCCTTAAGAACAGGCGGTCCTCGGCATTATAGATATGGTAAACATTTTTTACTGAATTATAGTTTTGTTTGATGGCCCACGAGTTTCCATCTACTTCCCTGAGGGAAGAGGTTATCATCATTGCCCTTGGTGCAACAAGTGCAAGCAGGAAGTTATTATCTATAGGAAATCTGTGTTCATTACCGATAAAAAACCTCAGCCTTGGCTGAAACCAATATGGGAAAGCATAGGTGAGTTCATCCATTGTCTGGCAGTTGTAAATGTCAGTATATCTCCATGGGATCAGTATCCCGTTTCCACTACCGGGAATAACAGCTGCGATCCTTTCATCAAAGGCGCCTGCAAATGATGCCATCATCCCATTTCTCGAATGTCCGTAGAAGCCAAGTTTTTCTTTATCAACATCAGGGAGAGTAACCAGGTAATCGATGGCTCTCGATGCTCCCCATGCCCACTTCATTAATACCGTAAAATCATAATCTTTATATAATTTCCCGTAGTCCTTAGTATCATTATTGGAATAAAAGCAGATTATATAACCCCGCTCTCTGCCATTTTTCAGCCAGATATTATTTTTTTGGGTCAATATCACCGGAAAAGGTCCCTGTTTTCTCAAAGGAATATAAATCTCAAGATTCATTCTTGCCTGCCTGTCAGGTCCGAATTCAAGCAGAATTTTTCTTATAAGTGTCCCTTCTTTTTCCGATTCTTCCAAAGTTGTAACTTTCAAGTTATCCGGGGCAGGAGGGAATGATCCGGTAATCCAATGTTTCACTTGCTGCTCAACCCATCCTTTTTGTTTTTTCCAATCTGCAAGAGAATTAATAATTTTTTTCTCACCTTTTTCACAGACCGTTAAAGGATCCGGCAAAAATGGATTTGATGGGAGGGATTTAAAATCCGGAGGACATTCACCGGTTCGTTTTTGCCAGTCAATCCACGACGAATCAGATGTTGTTATCCATTCTCTTGCCCTGTCAACCTGCACCCATTTAACTCTAGCAAAATCTGGTATAATGAGGCTGTCCGTATGGTTGTCATATTCAAGAAGGCTTAAATACCAATTTAAGTTTAGGTGGTTTTGATTACAGGAACAACAGATAAAGCCTATTAAAAACAGGATAAGAAAAGCTTTGTTTAAAATGAATACGATTTTTTGTTTCATTTAAATAAATATCGATAATTCTCAAATTTATCATAAATTTGATTAAATACTTCACCCCGACTTTGTAAGACCTGAAGAACTTTTAAAATTTCAACTTGATAAATATTATGACTTCCATTATTTCAAACTATAAACTAAAAAAAGCCTTTACTTTTTGCTTAATTTGTACTGTTACTATTATATCTCATACAAATTGCAATGCTCAATACAGGCCTTCTCTGTTTTTCAGGGAAGACTGGAAAGAAATACGGCCAGCTATTCCCGTAACTCAGGAACATGTTGTAAATAAAGACCTTATTTTAGGATTGTACGGCCCGGGACTCGACAGCATAAAGAAAAGCCATCATGATACTCCGGCTGATGATCCTTATTATATCTGGTCAGGCATATCCGTTGGGAATTGGGCGGTAACACTGAAGAAAAAAAATCATTTGTTGATTTAAGCGGATATGCAAAAATCATCTGGAGATCAAAACAAAGCGGATTCAGGTGTCTGCATATCATTCTGAAACTTGCTGACGGGAAATGGCTGGTCAGCGACCTCAGTGATTGTCAGTCGCAGGATTGGCGGATTCATGAATTTAATATTCAGGACATAAACTGGTCTTCTTTAAATATCAAAACCATAGTTGAAGGGAATCCGGTAAAAACCCCCGATCTCTCAAAAGTTGACGAAATCGGATTTACCGACTTAATGGGTGGCGGGGGATCAGGGGCCTGCTCCCGTTTAGACTGGATTGAAGTTTACGGCAAAGGAGTTGATAGATAGATATTTAGTTGATCAAAACCATCAAATTAATTATAAATTCATAAATTACAGATGAGAAAGAAAAATCTATACTTAGGACTTTTAGTCATTTTTCTATTGAATTCCTGCAGTTCACCGGTAAAAAAGGGAACAATATCCAAAGACCGCATGCAATGGTGGACCGATGCCAAATTTGGCATGTTTATTCACTGGGGGGTTTATTCAGTGCCTGCCGGCTTTTATCAGGGGAAACCTGTACCCGATGCGGGCGAATGGATAATGAACCGGGGAAAAATTCCGGTAGCTGAGTATAAGGCGTTTGCCAAACAGTTTAATCCCGTGAAGTATGACCCGGAAGCCTGGGTTAAGATTGCCAAAGCTGCAGGAATGAAATACATTGTGATTACTTCAAAACATCATGACGGATTTGCCTTGTTCGAATCAAAAGCAACGGATTGGAATGTTGTGGACGCAACTCCTTATGGGAAAGACCTGTTGAAACCGCTGGCTGAGGCCTGCCGGAAGGGGGGAATTAAACTGGGATTTTATTACTCGCAGGCACAAGACTGGAATAACCCGGGTGGTGCAAGCGGCCACTGGGACGAAGCGCAAAATGGCAGTATGGATGAGTACCTTGATAAAATCGCTGTTCCACAGGTAAGAGAAATCCTTTCCGGGTATGGTGATATTGCTATACTTTGGTGGGATACTCCGGCTAATATGACCAGGGAACGTGTAGAGAAATTTCTGCCTATACTGAAAGAGCACCCCGATATGATTACAAACAGCCGGTTAGGAGGCGGTATTATGGGTGATACTGAAAATCCCGAGCAGTTTGTTCCGGCGACAGGTTACCCGGGTCGTTATTGGGAAGTATGTATGACAATGAATGATACATGGGGCTTTAAATCTGATGACCACAATTGGAAATCAACAAGAAACCTGATCCTGAAGCTTTCCGATATTGTTTCGAAGGGTGGTAATTTCTTATTGAATATAGGGCCTACCTCATTAGGTGAGATTCCGCAACCCAGTATTGAACGCTTGCAGCAAATAGGAGAATGGATGAAAATTAACAGTGAAGCGATCTATGGCACACAAGCCGGTCCATTTCCTTATTTACCATGGGGAAGAACCACACTTAAAGGGCAAAAATTGTACCTGCATGTTGTATCATGGCCTAAAAAAGGCGTTTTAACCTTACCACTGATGAACAAGGCCTTAAGATCCTGGACGCTGGCTTCTCCTAATTTAGGACTTGATCTGAAGCAGAATTCCAGCCTGATTGAGATATCTGTTCCAGCCACAGCTCCTGACAGTTTGCTCACTGTTGTGGTTCTTGAATTTGAAGGTAATCCAAAAGTGCTACCATCGCCCAGCGCCGGTAAACAAGGAACCTCTTCTTCAACTGATTCAACGACATCTGTATCCAACCTTTTTGATGGAGATCCGAAAAATATATGGAAGCCTGTTTCCGGTGAAAGCAAGGCATGGGTTGAAGTTGACCTTGGCGAAGAAATAAGTATTTGTAATTTTTCTGTTGTAGAACCCTGGCATCCACACGATAACCATGTTCAGGAATTTCTGCTTCAGTACAAACAAGGCGATTTGTGGGTGGATATTATTAGTGGAAAAACCAACGGGTATGGATATTCACAGGATTTTACTCCTGTTTCCGGAAGGTATTTCCGACTTAATATTTTCGGAACTGAAGTGCCAGTTCTGAATGAATGGATACTGAATCGAACTATCCCTGAAGCTATTTGATCTGACAGCAGGTAATTCCTGAAAAATATAGTGATCCATGGTCTTTGACATTAGAAGTCAGAACACGACAGCGAGTCCTCGTATTAAGCCCTATCTAAATCCATCCCCGGGCACGGTTCTCCGGATATCTTCTGACAATCGTCATTCCTCGGGCGGAACCGGCTGGTTCTTTAAATAGCCTCGGATTTACATATCCCGTTGAATTATTATTTCTAAATTTACTTGTGCATACTAATTAAATAAAATGAAAAATGAAAAATAAAAACGTTCCCCAAATTTCTAAAATCCTTTGTATAATCTTAATTGTTATATCAGCTTCATGTTCGAGAAAGGATAAGAATATATATGTGATTACCGATTTTGGTGCAAAGGGAGATAGTGCATCTCTGAATACAAGATATATCCAGGCAGCAGTTGACCGTGCATTCAAAAACGGTGGTGGGAAAGTTGTTGTTCCTGCCCCGGGAAAATTCATTACAGGTACTATCATGCTGAAAGATAACATCACTTTTGAAATCGAGGCAGGGGCATCAATAATTGGTTCGGATACAATTACAGATTACATTCCTTATAAATGGGAAAATTTTAACAGGGATGTTACCCCTTATCATCTTATTATTGCGAAAGATGCAAAAAATGTTACCCTTGAGGGAAGAGGAAGCATAAATGGACGCGGATGGAATTTCTGGGAATATACAGATGTACAGCCGCGTTGGATGATTACCCGGGTTGACAGGCCATCGCCTATGGTTTCGTTTGAAAATTGCACCAATGCAAAGATCAGAGATTTATTATTGACCAATTCAGCCGGCTGGACCCTGCATCTATTGGAGTGCGAACATGTTGAAGTAAATAGCTTAAGGATAATTAATAATCTTTATGGCCCTAATAATGACGGAATTGATATTAACGGAAGCAGGAACATTATTGTCTCAGACTGTTACATTAAAACATGTGATGATGCTATTTGTATTAAAGCTTATCATAAAGATTCCTTCGATATTGTTGCAACGAATAATATTCTTGAAACATCGTGTGTTGCCTTAAAACTGGATGAGAATTTTCACAATATTTCTGATGCCTCATTCAGCAATTGTGTAATCCGGAATTCTTCAAGGGGAATTGGAATTTACGGATCACACGGAGGTAAAATTGAGAATGTAGCTTTCAATAATATTATTTGTAATACTAATGCCCCCCTGGTTCTAAATCGTCCGATTCAGATAAGCTCATGGGATAATAAGGATAAAGATGGGAAGGTAATAAATAAAGCCGGATTGATTCGTAATATAACTATTTCTGATTTTGTTGCAACTACCCAGGGCCGGATATTAGTAAGCTCAAATGATGGAAAGAATGTTAAAAGTATTACACTTCGCGACATTAAAATCAACTATCCCTATATTGAGGATCCTTTATTGTACACTCCAACAATTAGAAGCTCACAAATAAAAGGTATGGAACCGGAAGCTAAAAATGCATGTGCTGCAGTGGTTGCATCAAATGTCATTGGATTTGTTCTTGACGGTTTACAAATAAGCTGGCCTGAGAACGATAATGTACCAGTAGAATGGAGACACCCTGAAAGAATTGAAAATGGTAATTTTGAAATGGTTCATCATCCTGTATATGACAAGGCAAAACAGACTGAATTCAATGCTTTGTACATGAGGAACTGCGAGGGAGGATATGTTTTTGCTCCATTAGCCTATTCATCTTCTGAATGGCTTACTCCATTAAAAATTGAAAGATCTGATATAAGGATAATCAGAAATAAAGATTAGGGGTAAGTATTGAGAATCAGGATTTAACAGTTTACTATTTCCTGACTTCTGACGATTAGTGCGGTAAAAATCAATTCTATGATTTATTTATCATTCATATTCAGTATGTTAATATTTTGCTCTTTCAATGGCAATTTTTACTAGGGTAATCTGATCTTATTAATTAAGTTGACTTTTCTTTTACTGATTTCTAATATCTTTTAAATCTCTATATGGGATCACATTTACACGTGAGGTCCATTCATTGTATATTCTGGTCAGGTCTTCCACTTTTCCGGGATACATTTGTACCAGATCATAAGTTTCCGAACGATCGTTTTTCAGGTTATACAATTCCCACGGAAGTTCATTGTCTGTTTCATTATCGAAACGGGAGACCAGTTTCCAATCACCTTTTCGGACAGCCCTGTTACCCTCATGCTCCCAGCACAAAACATCATGCAAGACTACCGTTTTACCCCGGAATAAGGGTATCAGGCTTTTTCCTTCGGATGGCAGGATGGTAATGTTTTTATATATTTTTGGATATACTGCCCCGGCCAGTTCTGTAAGCGTTGGCATCAGATCGATGATATGCGCAATATGATCATCGATTGTATCGGCTTTTATCATGGATGGATACCAGGCGATAAATGGTGTACTGCTGCCGCCTTCGTGTGTCCAGTGTTTAAACCAGCTAAATGGTGTATTACTTGCATTTGCCCAGCTGTACTCGTAACTGTCGTAAGAATCGGGTGTTCCGGGAAGTGCCCCTGGCAATCCATTGTGAACAAATTCGTGACAACCTCCATTGTCCGATAAAAAAATAATAAGTGTGTGATCTTTATCGCCGGTCCGTTCAATTGCTGACAATAATTTACCAACGTTCTGATCCATGCGGTCAATCATTGCAGCATATACAGCCATCAGCCTGTCATAATAGCGTTTTGTACTGTCGTTCAGCGAATCCCAGTTCCTGGCATTTGGGTTTCGTTCTGATAATTTCCATTCCGGTTTGATGATGCCAAGTTTCAGCATCTTTTCATATCGGCGTTGCCGGAGAGTGTCCCATCCGGTCATATATTTGCCCTGGTATTTTTTAATATCCTCTTCGAACGCGTGCAATGGCCAGTGTGGTGCAGTAAATGGCAGGTACAAAAAGAATGGCTTCTTCTGGTCTGTTTTTCTCAGCTCGTTGATGTATCCAATAGCACGGTCGGTTATGGCATCGGTGAAATACCACTGCGAACCATCACTGTTCTTAAATAGTTTATATTCGGTTTTTCCTGCTTTTATCCATTCTCCCGGAGGTTGTCTCAGGGTATCCTCGATAACCAGCTCGCGCCCTTTGGCAATGCCAAAATAGTGACCGGTAGTCCCGTTACTGGGGTACTGTTTCTGAAAACCCCTTTTCATCGGCCAGGCGTCTTCCGAATTTCCAAGGTGCCATTTTCCTGAGATCATGCAGTAATAACCAGCCCTGGAGAGCACCTCGGCCAGGGTAATGCAATTGTGGTTTAACTTACCCTGATACCCCGGCATTCCATCATCCCGGATCATATCACCGACGCCAGTCTGATGGGGGTAAAGTCCGGTCAATAATGCTGCCCTTGACGGACAGGAACGTGCGGCGTTGTGAAAATTAGTCATGCGAAGACCCTGGGCAGCAAGGCTGTCAATGTTAGGTGTATTAATCTCACTGCCGAAGCATCCTATATCGGAATAACCCATGTCGTCGGCCAGTATCAAAATAATGTTTGGTTTTTGCTCCGGTTTTTGCGAATAAAGATTACTGGTTAGTACTGAAGTTCCTGCAATGCAAAAAGAAAGAATTCTTTTCTTATTCATTTTGATAATCTTTTAATACAGTGGGATGAATATTCATTTATTATATGATTGAAATTTAGGCACAGGAGATTGCCCCATATTTAAAACGAACTTATCCATTTTAATCCTCATTTCTTCTGCAATTTTCTGATATTTCTCAATTAAATTGGTTGTTTCACCAGGATCCTCTTCCAGATTATATAACAGATATCCATGAGAAGTCAAGTCTTTTTGTTTATAATCTCCGTGTGCTTTTTTATATTTCCATTTTCCTGAACGCATAGCTTCAAATTGCCCGTCGAAATAAAAATAGAATTCATTACCGTCTCTCTTTCCTGTATTGAATAATAATCCTGAGATATCTTTTCCGTCTATTATTCTGCCGGCAGGTAATTTACAATCAGCCAGGCTGGCAAAGGTCGGAAACCAGTCGAGCATAATAGCCGGATCGGAAATTTGAGTTCCAGGCTTAATTTTACCTTTCCAGTAAACTATAGCTGGTTCTCTTATTCCTCCCTCAAAAGTTGTTGCTTTCCAGCCCTTGAGGCTGCCGTTACTACCATGACCAATTGAGTCAGGTACATTTCCGCCATAGCCTGCCCCATTATCGCTACTGAACACCACCATGGTATTTTCTTCCAGGCCATAAAATTTTAAAATATTTAAAATATCACCGACACTCTTGTCCAACTCCTGAACAACATCTCCATACAAAGAAGAGGATGTATGTTTAAATTCGGCAGAGACATGAAGCGGCACATGTGGGAAAGTATGAGCAAAATAGAGGAAAAAGGGATGATCTTTATTCCGGGAGATAAAATTCATTGCTTCAGAAGTATATCGTTGGGTAAGAGTATTCTGATATGCCGGCTGATCAACAATCGTTTCATTCCTGATGAGAGGTAATGGGGGATCTTTCCTTGGTTGCCATTCCATGTCGTTGCTATAAGGCAAGCCGAACCAATAATCAAAGCCATGTTTAAGAGGCAGATATTGCGGTAAATGACCAAGGTGCCATTTACCAATTATACCTGTTACATAGCCTTTCTCCTTTAGCAGCTCAGCAATAGTAACTTCTGAGGAATCAATACCTCCGGAACTATTAGGGAACAAGACTTCTGTGATCCCTGAACGCACCTGGTAGCGACCTGTTAAAAAACCGATACGTGAGGGAGATGATACAGGAGAACAGGAATAAAAATTGGTGAAACGTAGTCCTTCCCTGGCCATCCGGTCGAGGTTGGGAGTTTTAATATTAACATTCCCGTAACAACCCGGATCGCCATATCCAAGATCGTCGGCATAAATGAAAATAATGTTTGGCAGATGAACATGTTTTTCCTGTTTCGACTGTGCCATGGCTGTTATAGGTACCAAACCTGATACAGTTAAAATGGATAAAAGATTTGAATAATTCATAATATCTTACATTTCGGGAAAGTAAAAAGCTTTCACACTGCCACTGATCGGACTTCCATTGTAGTTTCCTGTAGAATTTCCATAGAATTTTTCTCCTGAGCGCATAAGCTTTATTTCATAGATCCCTTTTCCGCCTTCATAGTTCTTACTGATGCCGGTTGCCTCTTCGAAGGTTACCTCAAGCTTCACATAAATAACATTCTGCTTATTGGAGAATTTTAACACCTTTCCCTTCATCTTCCATCCATATACCTGGACTTCGGGTTTTCCGGAAACAAAACCAATCCTCAGATAATGATCCCAATTTGGTCGTAACCCAGCAGGGAACAAAGTCATTTCGCCATTGTTGACCGGGGCGTTTTTCCAGAAACCGTTTGCCGCATCCATCCTTACTTTTTCAAGCGTCGGAAGCAATTTTCCGAGTTCCCCAGAATGCATTTCAAGGCTATCTCCATAATTCACAATACCATCAAAAAACCGTTTATCAGTGCAGGTTCCCTGAACCCACCGGTACCAGGTAAATCCAACAATTCCATTGTGCATCGCTGTCCGCCGCAATGTTTCTTCACCTTTTTTAAACATTCTTTCTTTTACACTCAGTTTTTTCTCCTGCTCAAAAGAGAACGGTATCACCTTGTAAGGGTCGGTATTCCAACTGAACTCACCAATAAGCAGTGGTAAACCGGTATACTGATATACTGTATCATAACGTTCATATAATGTGGGTTGGTAATTGTTGGCTGAAATAACATCTGTCCAGGGTTTGATGGCATCAAGGATATCCGTTGGAGGGGGGCCGCCAAAACGGCATCCGAGGATCAGATGATTAGGATCATAACGGCGGATAGCCTTATATGTGAGCTCAAAATACCTTTCGGCATAACGTTTTACAAATGCCTGGGCATCTGTGGAATAAGCTTCTCCGGGAATTTTAGTTTTTGTTTCATTAAGTTTCCTTACATCATCTTTTGATGAAATTTTAATTTCCCAGGCTTTAGAAAGCTTTTCGAAAGAGTTATCATAACGTTTTAGAAGGAAATCCCAAGTATAATCAAAAGCAGGTTTGCCGGATTCCATTCCTAATACCAGTCGCAATAAAGAAAAGTCGAATTGTCCTGCCTGAAAACCCGGGTCGAGACCAAAATCATCGGCTTTCCCAAAACCTATTTCATTGTCGGTGAAATACCCTATCAACTCTTTAGAATACCTTAAGGGACTGCATAAAGCCCTGGCATTTTTATCGATGGCCACAAGCCATTTCGGATCAAAAATATCGGGTAATCCCCGTTTGCTGCCGGCTTGGGGAAGAAAGGGAGCTTCTTTAAAAAACTCCATAATTTCGGTAAAAGGTACTCCTTTATTGAAGAACTCTTCAGTGGTCCATGCTCCAAAAGCATTAAATCCCAATCCATTAACTCTCTGAATACAGGCATTGACAAAGTTGTCGGGACTTTGCTGATAATTATATTTCATATCAACTGTTTCGGCATATTTTGATAGTCCTGCAAATCGTCCTCCTGCTCCTCCGGCCCTGTTGATTGCACAAATCCCGCGATAGTAAAATGGCTGATTCGAGGGAGTAATAAACCACCATTGCCCTTCTGTTGTTTTTCCCACCCGAAAATATCCGGGTGTTCCCTTTAAGGAAGATTTTTCAAATTTTGACAGGGCATCTGTTTGAGACAATCCCCTGAATGGAAACAGGGCCGAAACAATAAAGAGAAAAATAAATGCCTTGTTGTATTTTTTCATTATTTTGAAATTTTATGTTATTAAATTGATTCATGTATTTAACTCAAGGTGGCACTATATTATTTGATTTGTGGTTTTAGTGCTGCAATTTCATCCGTCAGGTATTCACCGCCAAGTGCCAGGATAGCAATGGCATTGAGTCCCCACTGAGCGGCCTGGTTTGTGGAAATGAATTGCGCGGGTTTTACAATCATGCCATTGCCCAGTGGTTGGGGTGCGGTGGCATAGGTAACAGGGCGGTGGTTTAAATCGCCTTGGATTCCGAAGCCATCTCCTTCCATTAAGAGCTGCCAGGCGCGGCGCATCATATCCGGATTATTATTGCGCTGAGCTGTCCATGCCACAAGCCTTGCCAGCGACCAGCGGTATGAAATCCGTGAGGCGATATCAGGATTCTTAATGGCAAATTCCCCGAACTCGGGTTTTGGCATGGCGTAAATACGTGCATATTCCTCCAGACCTTTCGCAAAATTTTTATGGTTAAGCAGTTCGCTAAGCTCCATACCCAGTTCACAGCCGCCGAAGATCATAGCAAGTCGGGCGCCGTAGGGGGGAGCTTCGGGCCAGAAAGTAAAACGTGAAGTTAGTG
>Ga0209450_10000459_pt1 | contig 20841 bp, 13 predicted proteins | sample FrelakmetLWP11LW_FD_187149 | JGI IMG/M metagenome (GOLD analysis project Ga0209450, IMG submission 187149) | Freshwater lake sediment microbial communities from the University of Notre Dame, USA, for methane emissions studies - LWP11 LW (SPAdes)... | ecosystem: Environmental > Aquatic >...
CGTTTGGGATCGATAGACCTTGCGGCCCTGATGATTGCCAGCACCTTTTCCGCAACAGCGAAGGCGGCACGCGGTCGGCCGAGCCTGCGGGCGTTGGCCTTCAGGCGTTCGAGCCGCGGATAGTCGTTCAGCAGTGTATTTATTTTATAGGGCAGGGTGGCCAACGGCCCGATCTTGACCGCCGCCCAGTTTTCCAGGAGATAGTCGGCGTTGCGGCTTTCCTGCCCGGGGATGGGGTTGACGATGGCCAGAACGCTGCCCCTCGCCAAAACCTCTGCCGAGCTCAGCCCGCCCGGTTTGGAAATGACCACGTCGGCGATGGCCATGAGCTCATCGATCTCGGTGGTGAACCCCACGATCTTGACGCGGTGGCGCCGCGGAGGTTCTTGCTGGGCAAGTTTTCGGCTCAGCTCCGCATTTCTCCCGCATACGACAATCACATCTGTCGGGATCTCTATCATCAAGGTTGCCTGGAGGATTTTCTCGATGGGCCCGACCCCGAAACCGCCGGACAGAAGCAGAACAATGGGGCGGTCGCCTATAATCCCCTGGGCGCTGAGGCATGTGGACCGATGCTTGCGCCGGCAAAAAACCGGGTGAATGGGGATGCCCGTCACGGAGATGCGCTCCCGGTGGACGCCCCAGGAGTTCAGGTAAACGGCGCTTTCGTCGCAGGCGGCAAAATAATGTTCGCAGGGCTCTTGGATCCACATACGGTGGCTCATGAAATCGGTCGTGACGGTCACCTGGGGTACCGATATGCTTTCGGACAATCTGAGGGAGCCGATGATCTCCGCCGGCAGGAAGTGCGTGTTCACGACCATGTCCCACGTCTCGGATTTCAGCAGCTTGAGAAAAGGCTGCATGTTCAGCTTTTCCAGGGCGACCCGCAGACGGCCGCGTTCTCCGTCGCCGTCCTTGTCATTGGGCCGGTCGAGAAAATCGTAGACGTATCCGAGAAGATGGGGTGCGCGATTGGCGAAATCGAGATAGCCTTTGCCGTAAATGCGCCGGAATGCCTTGTTTGCCAGGGTCAGGACATCAATGTTGCGAATTTCCGCCCACGGCGCCGTTTGCCGAAAAGCGAGCTCCATCGCTTCAGCTGCCCGAATATGGCCGCCGCCAACGGAGGCGGATAGAATCAGAATCCTGCTGTTGTGATCGCTTGCCATGGGTGCGAGGCATCCATAAAAAGGAAAATACACGGTTCACTGCCCTTTTTTTCATCATTATCAAAAAATGAAGGTTGTTTCCACCTTGTATCCGGATTATGCATTTTATTCGCAACGGTTGCCTACATGGCGCGCGGCCCTCTTTGCCGTTGGATGGACGGACAACACAAAAAGAATACCGGCTGAAAAATCACCCGCCACGCCGTTCCCCTGGCATTCTAACCGTAAACTAACCCCATCTTAACGGTGCGCCAATTCGGAACAAATAAATTGATCGGCAGCTGAAATATCGCTAATCTGAGTCAAACCTAAATAAGGATGAACCGGCATGGCCAAAGAGCGCGTCCTGGTCGTCGATGATGAAGAAGACATACTGGAACTGGTGCGCTTCCACCTGACCCGCGAAGGCTACCAATTGACGCTCGCGGCAACCGGTGAGGATGCGTTGAAGAAGGCCAAACACGAAACGTTTGACCTGATCGTGCTGGACCTCATGCTGCCGGGGCTGGACGGGCTGGAGGTGGCCAAGGCGCTGAAGGCCGACGCCCGGACCAAGAGCGTGCCGATCGTCATGCTGACCGCCAAGGGCGAGGACGCGGACGTCGTTTCCGGTCTTGAGATCGGGGCGGACGACTACATCACCAAACCGTTCAGCCCGCGGGTGCTGACGGCGCGGGTCAAGGCCGTGTTGCGGCGCCGGTCCAGGGCGGCCCTGGACGACACCAAGGTCATCACGATCCACGAGCTCGAGATCCATCCGGGACGCCGCACAGTGCTGGCCGGCGGCAAAGCCCTGGAGCTGACCTTCACTGAGTTCCAGCTGCTCTGTGTCCTGACGCGCCGGCCGGGCTGGGTTTTCACCCGCTCCCAGATCGTCGATGCCGTGCGCGGCAGCGACTACCCCGTCACCGACCGCAGCGTGGACGTCCAAGTGGTCGGCCTCCGCAAGAAACTGGGGGCTTACGGGCATTACATCGAAACCGTGCGCGGCGTGGGCTACCGCTTCAAGGAAAGGCCATGAGAAAGCCCAGAAAACTGGTCTGGCGCCTGTTTTTCTCTTACATCTTCATTGCATTGGGCGCCCTGGTGGCGGCCGGCTGGTATTTTACGCAGTCGCTGGATGCGTTTCTTGAAGAAGAGACCGCGGTCGAGCTCTTCGATCGCGCACGCCTGATTGAAAACCAGGTCGTTCGGTATCTCGACCCGCCTGACCCGGCCGCCGTCGATGCTATCTGCAAGATCTCCGGAAAGGCCTCTGAAACACGCTTCACCGTTATTTTGCCCTCCGGCACCGTCATCGGCGACACGTGGGAAACGCCCCGGAACATGGACAACCATGCCGCCCGGCCGGAGATTGCCGGCGCCCTGGCAAACGGCAAGGCAACCTCCCGGCGCTTCAGCAACACCCTGCAGCAAAACGTCGTCTACGTGGCCGTCGCCGTCAAGATGGATTCGCAGCCGATCGGTGTGATTCGAGCGGCCATCCCGCTGGCTCGAATGGAAGCCCAGGTCGCACGGATACGCACGGAGTTTTGGGTCATCGGCGGAATCGTCGCCCTCCTGGCACTCGGGGTGACGCTCGCCATTTCCCGGCAATACGGCCTGAAAATGGCTGAGCTCAAACAGGGAGCCGCACGCCTGGCCGAGGGCGAACTGGCGCACCGCATCGCGATACCCAATTCCGAGGAGCTGGCCGGCCTGGCCGAATCCCTGAACCGCATGGCGGCCCAATTGGAAAGCCGCATGCAGACCGTCGTCAGTCAGCGCAACCAGCTGGAGGCCGTGCTCTCCAGCATGCTGGAGGGCGTTATCGCCGTCAGCCGCGATGAGCGCATCATCAGCGTGAACCAGGCCGCGGCACGGTGGTTCGACATCGACCCTGAAAAAGTCCGGGGCCGCAGCATCCCGGAGGCGATCCGCAACCTCGCCATCCAGAAGTTCGTCGCCCGCTCCCTGAAAAGCCGAGCCCCCGTGGAGGACGACGTCGCGGTGTACCGCAACGGCGAGCGCATTCTGAACATCAAGAGCGCACCGTTGCTCGACGTGGGGCCGGAACCGATCGGCATGCTCGTTGTGTTCAGCGACGTGACCCAGCTGCGCCGCCTGGAGGACATGCGCCGTGACTTCGTCGCCAACGTCTCCCACGAAATCAAGACGCCCCTCACGGCGATCAAGGGATTCGTCGAAACGCTTCACCAGAACACCGACGCCACCCCGGAGGAGGCGGAACGATTTCTCGGCATCATCTCCAGGCACGTGGACCGGCTGAACACCATCATCGAAGACCTGCTGATGCTCTCGCGGATTGAAAACGAGGGGGAGCGCGGCGACGTCAAACGCGAAAAGACCCGCCTGCGCGACATTTTCCAGAACGCCGTTCAGATCTGCCGGCCGCGGGCCGACGAAAAGCGAATCCAGATCGAACTCGGCGGAGACGATGGGCTTGCGGCAGCGGTGGACCCGGTGCTGCTTGAGCAGGCCGTGGTGAACCTATTGGACAACGCCGTCAAATACAGCGATCCCGAAAAAGCGGTGCTGCTGCAGGCAAGGACCTCCGGCAACGAAATCCAGCTCAGCGTGCGGGACCACGGGATCGGCATCGAGAAAAAGCATCTTCCCCGGCTGTTCGAACGCTTTTATCGGGTCGACAAGGCTCGCAGCCGGGCTGCCGGAGGGACGGGTTTGGGGCTGGCCATCGTCAAACACATCGCCCAGGCCCATGGCGGCCACGTCACGGTGGAGAGCAGCCTGGGCGAAGGGAGCCTCTTCACCATCCACCTGCCGCGGGATCTGGAGCACTCCTGACCGTGTTTTATTACTCCGGCAAGTAAATATGTCTGATACCAGCAACTCACGCACAGGCGGAGCGGGGTGCCCGCCGCGGCGGGCACCCCGCTCCGCCTGACATCGGCTTGAGTTGCACCTGTTTAGACGGAGTAATATCTACCCAATTTCTGATGACTTCTTGCGCGTCCATCAATTTCTAGCTTTTTCTTAATTCCCGCCTAACAACTCTGCAGTAAAAAACGAAAAAAACAACCTGCTTTTTCAGCCAGGAGGTCAACCGTGGTCAGCTCACATGCCATCCAGTGGTTGCCGGTCGACGTGGAGGATACTGCTCCCGGCACGTTTCAGGCTGTCCTGACCGCCCTGAAACAACCGGGCGCAGCCGTCCGCCTGCCGACGTCCGATGGTCTTCCCTGGCGGCTGAACAGCGCCTCGGCGGCACTCCTGGCAACTTGGGTCAACCCGGAAACACCGGTGTGGACGGACCTTCACTGGGACTCCGAGCCAGCAGACTGGCTGCAGCAGACCAGCAGCTGCAGCCTGGTGACGGAGCCGTGCATGGCCAGGGTCGCGTTCATCGCCGACCCTTTTCGCATTCCCCCTCTCGGGCAGTTTCACCTCGGGGAAGACGACCTGCTCGAGAGATCCACCACGCTCATCCTGCAAGTCCCCGGCTTTTCCATACCGACCGGCAGGCTTCGCGAGGTGTCCGGCCGTAGCCTGCAGTCGAGGCCGACCGGGCTCCCCCTCCATTTCTGGTCGGATTGGGACGACCAGCGCCGGTATCTCCCTCTTGGGATAGATGTGTTTTTCACCTGCGCGGACACCCTGGTTGCCCTGCCCCGCGGCCTGCAATCCCACTGAACTCTTCGTTCCCTCCCTCCCTCGCAAAAAAGCGTCGCATGAAACCATTCGCTACTGCCGCCATCCATGGGCAGAAGGGAGTTTGAAATCTTTTCGTATTATTTCCGGGCTGATCAAACGCGCCGGGATGCGAGGCGAACGGAAGCCAAACGGCCGAGACGCACGTCTTCCGCAGAAGGGGCGTTCATCTCAGCCTGGATCATCAGCCGAAACGGCCGGTGATGTAGTCCTGCGTGAGTTCGTGCCGCGGGTTGGTGAAGATGCGGTCGGTGGGGCCGACCTCGATCAAATCGCCCAGGTGGAAATAGGCCGTGCGCTGGGAGACCCGCGCGGCCTGCTGCATGGAGTGGGTCACGATGCAGATGGAGTACTGGGTGCGAAGCTCGAGCATGAGATCTTCGATGACCGACGTGGCGATCGGGTCGAGGGCCGAGCAGGGCTCGTCCATGAGAATGATTTCGGGGTTCACCGCAATGGTCCGGGCGATGCAAAGCCGTTGCTGCTGGCCGCCGGAAAGCCCGGTCCCGGGCTGGTCCATACGGTCCTTGACCTCTTCCCACAACCCGGCTTTCTTGAGGGACGTTTCTACGATCTCATCCAGCTCGGATTTGGTGCGGCTGAGCCCGTGGATACGGGGGCCGTAGGCCACGTTTTCGTAGATCGATTTGGGGAAGGGATTGGGCTTCTGAAACACCATGCCGACCTGGGCCCTGAGCGGCACGACATCGACGTTATTGTCGTAAATGTTGACCCCGTCCAAGACGATCTCTCCGGTCACCCGGCAACCGTCGATGGTGTCGTTCATGCGGTTCAGGCAGCGGATGAAGGTGGACTTGCCGCACCCCGAGGGTCCGATCATGGCCAGGACTTCGTTGCGGCCGACGTCGATCGACAGGTTTTTAATGGCTTGCTTGTCGCCGTAATAGACGTTGACGTTGCGGCAGACCATGCGTGGGTTTTCGACCGTGATGGCGCCGACGGTCTCGCGCTTTTCGCGGCTGACGCGGGGTCTGCCGGCATCGCCGCCGACTTTGACTTTTGAAGTGGGTTCAGCCATCGTGCCTGCCAATGCGGTTTCTTCCACCCTTGTCAATGTGAGCATATTTTGTTGTCCCGAAAGCTACCAATCGGCCGAGGATAAGTAAAGCCCCGCCGTAAAATCGGGCAGGCCAATGATGGATGCTTATTGGCCTGCCCGCAGTGAAACGGGGAACGCTTATTTCACTTCCGTCAAGGCTTTCAGCGCCTTGACGGAATCGGCCACCTGTTTGCGCTCGCCGTCCGGCAGGGGAATCAGGCCTTTTTCGCTGAGGTAGCCGTCTTTGCCCCAGGCCTTCTCGCTGGTGAACTCCGCCAGGTACTCCTTGATGCCGGGGATCACCCCGACGTGCGCCTTCTTCACGTAGAAAAACAGCGGCCGGGACATCGGGTATTTGCCGCTGGCGATGTTTTCGAAGGTCGGCGGGTTGCCGTCCACATGGGATCCCTGGATCTTGTCGTTGTTCTGATCCAGGAAGCTGAATCCGAAAATGCCCAGCGCGTTCGGGTTCGCGCCCAGCTTCTGGACGATGAGATTGTCGTTCTCACCGGCTTCCACGTAGGCGCCGTCCTCACGGATGGAGGCGAAAACCTTCTGGAACTTTTTGGCGTCGTCCTTGGAAAGCTTCTTCAAGCTCTCGAACTTGAGAGCCCCCGGCTCCATCCCCAGTTCCAGGAAGGCGTCGCGGGTCCCGGAGGTCGGCGGCGGACCGAGGACCTCGATCTTGACGTCCGGAAGCGAAGCGTTGACTTCCTTCCACGTCTTATACGGGTTGGCCACCAAGCCCTCCCCGCCCTTGGGATCCGGGATTTCCTTTGCCAGAGCCAGGAAGATATCCCTGGTGGTCAGCTTCAGTGCCGCTACTTTTTTGGAGTTGGCCACAACGATGCCGTCATAGCCGATCTTGACCTCGACGATCTCCGTCACGCCGCTCTTCTGGCAGGTCTCGAACTCGGAGGCCTTGATGGCCCGCGAGGCATTCGACATGTCCGGGTGCTGAACCCCAACGCCGCCGCAGAACAGCTTGAAGCCCCCGCCGGTACCGGTGGACTCGATTTTGGGGGTCTTGAACGACCCGGCCTTGCCGAACTTTTCCGCAACGACCGTGGCAAACGGGTAAACCGTCGAAGAGCCGACGATGCTGATGCTGTCCCGCTGTTGCGCATGGACCACGCCTGCCGTCGCCGCGACCAAAGCGGCCACGATGGCAAATACAATTGCTTTCTTCATTTGATTCCTCCTTGGGTTTAAGTATCCATCACCTCTGAACCGTTATAATTTTGAAAATAGGCACCGATTGAGAGATCGGTGCTAGACGAATGTTAGAAATTGATTTGGTAAGCCGGCGGCGGCTTACCAACGGCGTTCAAATTTTTTCCGCAGAATGATGGCCCCGGCGTTCATCACCACCAGGAATGCCAGCAGCACCATGATGGCCGCCGAGGTTCGCTCCACGAAGGCCCGCTCCGGGCTGTCCGCCCAGAGGTAGATCTGAACGGGCAGGACCGTTGCGGGATCGGTGACGCCCTTGGGTATGTCCACGATGAAGGCCACCATACCGATCATCAACAGGGGCGCGCTCTCCCCCAGGGCGCGCGCCATGCCGATGATGGCGCCCGTCAGCATACCCGGCAGCGCGAGCGGCAGCACGTGGTGCACGACCATCTGCATCCGCGAGGCGCCCACGCCCAGGGCCGCCTCGCGGATCGACGGCGGCACCGCCTGCAGTGCCGAGCGGCTGGCGATGATGATGGTGGGCAGCGTCATCAGGGTCAGCACCAGTCCGCCGACCAGGGGTGCCGAGCGCGGCAGACCGAAAAAATTCAGGAACACCGCCAGCCCCAGCAGCCCGAAAACGATGGAGGGAACCGCCGCCAGATTGTTGATGTTGACTTCGATCAGGTCGGTCCAGCGGTTCTTTTTGGCGAATTCCTCCAGGTAAACGGCGGAGGCGACCCCGATCGGAAACGACAGGACCAGGGTGATCAGCAGGGTGAAAAAGGAACCGGAAACCGCCCCCCAGATACCGGCCAGTTCCGGCTCCCGCGAATCACCGGCTGTGAGGAAAGCGGTGTTGAATTTCCTTTCTAATCGCCCCTCGGCCTCCAGCCGGTCTATCCAGTCGATCTGTTGATCCGAAACCCGCCGCTCGCCTTCCGGCAGGTCCCGCCGGAAATGGCCCTTGACCAGCATGTCGACATCGGCGGCGGCCGGAAGCCAGACATCGATGGTCCTGCCGATCAGGTCGGGGTCTTTCAAAGCCATGGAGCGCAGTTGGTAGACCGCACCGCTGCTGACCAGCGCGTTCAGTTGGCGTTTATCCTGCCGCCCCTCCACCTGGGGGAACGCTTTGAAAAGCGATTCGCGCACAAGGGCGGCGTAGTCCGCATTGACAAGGGTGTCCTGCTTGAGCACCTCGGGGTCGAAGAAGACCGTGAGTCGAACGGAAGTCTGCCAGAACGCGGAATAGCCTTTGCCGACGATGCTGACAAAGAGCAGGGCCAGAAACACCATGCTGAGCACGATGGCGGCAAGCCCGTAGAATCGGAACCGCCGCTCGGCGCGGTAGCGACGCTTGAGGCTGAGGTTGACGATATCGATGGTGCGCCGGGGCGTTGCGGCGGCCGATGGAGTAGAATGGCTATTCATACTGTTCCCGATACTTTCGGACAACGTACAATGCGATGATGTTGAGGCAAAGGGTGACGATGAAGAGAACCAACCCCAGGGCAAAGGCGGCGAGCGTTTTGGGGCTGTCGAATTCCTGGTCGCCGATGAGCAGCGTCACGATCTGGACCGTTACGGTGGTCACCGCCTTGAGCGGATTAATGGTCAGGTTGGCCGAAAGGCCCGCCGCCATGACGACGATCATGGTCTCGCCGATGGCCCGGGACACCGCCAGCAGCACGCCGCCGATGATCCCCGGGATCGCCGCCGGCAAGACCACCTTCCGGATGGTCTCCGATTGCGTGGCCCCCAAGCTGTAGGACCCGTCCCGCAGGGACTGCGGCACCGCGTTGATGAAGTCGTCGGAAAGCGAGGACATGAAGGGAATGATCATGATGCCCATGACCAGGCCGGCCGCCAGCGCGCTCTCCGATGCGACACTCAGACCCAGCACGCCGCCCGCCTCGCGGATGAACGGCGCCACGGTCAGGGCGGCAAAAAACCCATAAACCACCGTGGGAATGCCCGCGAGCACCTCGATCAGCGGCTTGGCGACCGCCCGCAAACGCTTGCCGGCGTACTCGGACAGGTAGATGGCGGACATCAGGCCGACGGGGACCGCCACCACCATGGCGATGGCGGATATCAGCGCGGTCCCCAAAAAGACGGGCACGGCCCCGAAGGCCCCCGAGGAGCCCACCTGGTCGGCGCGGATGGCCATCTGGGGGCTCCAGTCCAAACCGAACAGGAAGTCGGTGATCGGGATGACCTTGAAAAACCGGATGGCTTCGTAGAGAACGGACAAAATGATCCCGATGGTGGTAAAAATGGCGATGGTGGAGCAGGCGACCAGGATGACGGTGAGAATGCCCTCCACATGGTTGCGGGCCCTCAGCCTGAATGAAATCCGGCTGCGAACGAATAGGGCGGCGGCAACCATCAAAGCGATCGTTATAACCGCCAACGCATGACGGCTGATGGACCGCAGGCTGCGGTAATGGTCGGCAGCGGCCTGCATGGCGGGGTTGGATGTCTGGGAAACGAAGTTGCCGCTCTCGATGTTGCGGATATCGTTGATGACGAGGCTCAGCCGGTCCGCCGGCAGGCTGCGGATGGATTCCGGCATGTCCTTCACCACCAGTTGGGTGATGACCTGGCTCTCGAAGGCCAGCCAGATCCCGAAAATGAGCAAGGCGGGCAGGGCGCACCACAGAGCGGTCAGCGCGCCGTGGTAGGTCGGACGGGAGTGCATCTTGACCGCTCCCTCGGCGCGACCGTCGAGGGCGAAGGCCTTGCGCCGTCCGAAAAAATAGGCAGCCGTTGAGAGTGCCAACAAAACCACCAGCAATGAAACAGGCGCCATCGACCTGTGATCCTTTCCTTGATTGCGCGATGCTGACCCGAAGAAAGATTTATGGATGAATTGTTAGGTTCTTGTTAGGATTGAGCTAACATTTCATTAACCGTCTGCGGGGCAAAGGCCCCTTTCCCCGCGCGGCTTCGCCCCGGCGCTTCATTCGTAGTGAATTCCCGGGCTCGCCGCCATGAACTGAGCCTGCCGCGACATGAGGGAAAAGCGGGGTACGGGGGTCTCCAGGTCCGACCGGCAGGAGGCAAAGCACCGATCACGGCCCAGGGCGGACACGTACATAACACGTTTGCTGCATTTCAAGCAGGTGGGGTTGTTTTTATCGGATGCACACAAGGAGCAGGTGCGGCAAGGACTGGTCATGGGTCACTTCCTTTCATGGGAGTCTGGGCCTCGACAGGTCGTCGGCATTGGGCTGGCGATCTTTGCCGACCAGGGTATCCGGCACGCGTTATGTTTTGATGAGAGCTGCGTGAGAAAACGACGATCCTTCCAATTTCGGGCCGTCGGCCCTTTGCCGGCCGCTTGGCAATAAAATTAGGAAGGGATCTCTTGCCCGTTGCACCGAGGGAGCGGCCCGGGTGGAACTCAAATCTAACGATGGCCTAACCCGGGCGGAACATGGTTCTGCCATACTGTTCTGATTACCCGTTCCCATTACCGGAGGCCGGATGGTTTTTATAGTCGGGTTCGAAGACGCGCAGGCGCTGGATCCCCGGATCGTCGGAAGCAAATTCGCCGCGCTCGCCCGGGCAGCGCGCGCAGGGTTTGCCGTTCCCGAAGCCGTGGCGATCGCAACCAACGCACACGGGCATTTTCTCGTCTCCGGGAACTGGCCCGACGGCCTGCGGGAGGAAGCCATCGAAACCGCCCGCCGTCTTGACATCCGGCAAGGGGTGTCCGTCCGTTCGTCGGCCACGCGCGAGGACCTGGCGGGCCAAAGCTTTGCCGGTCAATATAGGAGCTTTTTGGAGGTGGACAGCGAAGAGGATCTTCTCCGCCGCATCGAGACGTGCTGGGAAAGCGCCGGGTCCGAAACCGTGCGCAGCTACCTCCGTGCGGTGAGCTTGCAGGGATCGGACACCGAAACCCCATTGCTGGCCGTCATCATCCAGCGGATGGTGGCCGCCTCGGTCGCCGGTGTCGCCTTCAGCCGCAACCCGCTTCACCCCGAACGGGATGAAATGGTGATCGAAGCCGTCAAGGGGCATGCCGAAGGCCTGGTCAGCGGGCACCGGTCGCCCTGCCGCGCGCGTGTTCACCGCGACGGCCGCGTGTCCATCGAAAGCGGCTCGCCTTCCTACCTGCGGCTGTCCCGCAAAACGCCGTGGCGCAAGATCGCCGGGCTCCTCAACCGGTTGGAGGAATCCTACGGCGGTCAGGCGCTCGACATGGAGTGGGCGGTGGATCGGGGCAAAATGCTCTGGCTGCTCCAGGTCCGGCCGATTACGGCGTTGGCGTCGGAGGAGATGCGGCCGCCGGAGGGCGTCTGGACCCGTAAGATCGCCGACGACCTCTGGGCGGACCGGCTCGAACCTTTCATGGCCGAGGTGATGCTCAGCCACGCACCGCGGTTCGATCTGTCCCGTATCGCCCGGTTCACCGGCATCCCCCCGGTGCTGCCGGCCTTGACCGTGATCGATGGCTATCTGTATGTCAATTGCGACAGCATCCGCCGCGTCATCATGCACATCCCGCGGCCGCTGCGTTTCAAAGATCTTGCCACCCTGCTGCCGGCCGGCTCACGGCTCAGCGACATCCCACCGCCACGGGCCTGGACCCTGGCCCGCATCTTTCTCAGGATGACCCTGTTGCCCCTGATAGAACCCGGGATGATTCCCTTCATCTGCCTGCGGTGCGCCCCGCGCACCATCCGCCGCCTGAGAGCCCGCATGAGGCCGGAGGAGCCCGGCTCAGCTCCCGCAGCAGCCACCCTGCTGGAGCGGTTGCAGGACGACCTCGAAACGCTGGCTTTGATCCAGGAAAACAACCAATGGCCTTATTTTCATGCGACGCTCTTCACCTGGGTTCTGCGCTGGCTGGCGGTGGACCGGCTGCAGATGACCGGCGCCGGATTCCTGGGGCTTATCAGCCGAGGCTCGAACAACGTCACCATCGGCATCGAGACCTGGTTCCGAAAGACCGCGCTGCACATCGGCTCAGACCCCGCCCTTGAAGAACGCTTCCTTTCGGAGCCGCCCGCGCAATTGGCCTTTTCATTGCCGGCCGACCTTCAGGCGCAGGTCCACGCATTTCTCCAGCGCTACGGTTTCCGGTCCCGGCATCGCACGCTGCTGATAAAACGCTGGGCCGAAGCGCCGGAGGAGGTGGTGGGCATTCTCCAGTCTTTGGTGCGCCACCCCCATGCCGGCGGGGCCGCACCACCGGCCGTTCTCCCGGTCACTGAAGAAAATCCTCCCGGCATGGTTTTCAGGCTGGCCCTCAAGCTTCTTGCCGGGGTGACGCGTCGCTTCCTGGACTTGAGGGAGGAGCTGCGATTTTTGCTGGATGAAGCGCTTTTTCGCATTCGCCGCGATCTGCTGGCCCTGGGACGGCTTTCGGGGCTGGGAGACACCATATTTTTCCTGAAACCGCTGGAAATCGAGAAAATGGCGGCCGGCCCGATGAAACCGGAGGAAGCCGCCAACTTGGCCTCCCGGCGCCAACGACGGTTTCTGAATCCGGTCGACCCCGGCACCTTCTGGGTGGACGGCCGCCCCGAATATGATTTCTGCGACGGCGGCACGTTGCTGCGCGGCATCGGGACCAGCCCGGGCCGTGTCACCGGCCGGGCGGTCATCGTGGAAGACCCCGCCGCCGCCAAGATCCGGCGGGGCGACGTGGTGGTGGCGCGCCACACGGACCCGGGGTGGACGCCCATCCTCAGCGTCGTCGGCGGCATCGTCATGGAAGAGGGCGGCCTGCTCAACCACTGCTCCATCGTTGCGCGGGAGCTCGGCATCCCGTCCATCGTCGGCGTGAGCCGGGCCACCCATCTCATCCCCGAAGGAGCGCAAGTGACCATCGACGGCGGGGCGGGGATGGTGAGGATTGAGGAAGGATGATCGGAACGCGATGTTGTTGCACCGGCACGTAAATATGTCTAATACCATCACCTCACGCAGAGGCGGAGCGGGGTGCCCGCCGCGGCGCGCCGCAACCAATTCTTCAGGCTAATTGAAGACCGTCCGCTCCCACGCCAGGCGTGAAAGCCCGGAGACATCCGTCCAGTTGCCGGCTCCGATCCAGTCTGCAATTATCCGCGCGACGTCGGGATATCGCACGGCCGCAACCGGCCGCTTGGCCAGAAAACCGTCCACCGTTTCTCCGTCCAGCCGCTTCATCACGGTCCCCAGATTCAGCACCGCGAGCGCCTTGGCGTTGGACATCTGCTCCATCTGCCGGGCCAGCGGTTTGACCAGGATTTTTTTCCCGAGGTGCAGCGCTTCGCTGGCCAGCTCAAACCCGGCATTGGTGATGACCCCGCTGCTTTCGGCCAGGTCCTTCAGGAAGCCCTGCCGCGAGTAAGTCCGCAGGCGCAGATGGCCTTCGTCGCTTGCTGCCGGGAGTTGATGGTAGACGTAGAACTGGTGACCTTCGAAAGGCGCCAGCAACCGGCGGATGTCCTCTATCTCCTCAAACGGCAGGTAGACGAGGATCTTGGCCGGGAGCGGTTTTATCTCAGCGGGCATGTGGTTCGGAATGACCGGCGGCAGGATCGGCTGGTCGAAATGATGCCAGTGCAACCCCAGGCAGTGGTCGGCCGGGGCGAAATGGCGAATGACGTACACCGCGGCGGGATCGTAACCGGCGATGGGGATCCTGTGGCGAAAGGCGTATTGGTGTCCGATGCCGATGGAGGGCAGGCGAAGGCGACGAGCGATGCGGGCGGAGACCGGCTCGAAGTCGGTGATGACCACATCGACACCCCGGGCGTCAAAGCGACGGATGTCGGAGTAGAATTTAAAGAAGTTCAGGCGGCGGGCTGTCTTGAAGTATTGCAACCGTCCGCGCCGGGTGGAAAACGTCAGTCCCTCCACGGCGACGAAGGGCTCGAACACCTCCATGTCCCAGAGCAGGGCCGCGTCCCTTCCGCTCAGCATCACCTGCACCTCGTGACCGTCGGCTTTCAAATTGCGGATGATCTCGCGCGAACGGCTGATGTGACCGTTCCCGGTTCCCTGGACGCCGTATAGGATCCGCAAGCCCATGTCAGCCGGCCGCCGCAATACCCAGCAGCGCGCTCAATACACCGAGCAACATGCCCGCCACGACATCGGTCGGGTAGTGGACCCCCAGGTAAATGCGCGAAAAACCCACGGCCAGGGCCCACGTGCCGGCGATCGGAAAAAGATAAGGGTATGCGTTGCCAAGCAGGGTGGCGACCAGGAAGGCGGCCGCCGTGTGGCCGGAAGGGAAGCTGAACTGGTCGGCGGGCGTCACGCGGCCCTCAACCCCGGGCAGGATTTCGAATGGCCGGTCGCGTTTCACGGACCGCTTGATGAGTTTGTAGGCGGGAAGCTCGATGGCAAAGGCCGCAACGGCCGCCGTTAGAAACACGCGGCCGATGGCCGGATCCACCGCCAGCAGAACGGCCGCCAGCAGCGGGTAGCCGTATCCGTTGCCGGTCCAGGAGATGCGCGGCATCAGGAAGGTCACCAGCCGCCGGCCGTGCAGTCCGAAGATGGCGGTCAACCACAGGATGTCCCAGCGCGCGATGCTGTTGACGATGGTTCGCATGGGCTGCTCCTCTTTTGAGCCTTAACCGTAACACCTCAGGGTTCGGGCATGGGTCAACGACAGCGCTTCTGATAAACGACCCCTATCTGCCAACCGTCGATATGTTTCCATCTCTCTCACCCGAACCCTGAACCCTATCTACCTGAGCAATAACTACTAGCCTATCTCCGCCGCATTATGCTTTCGTTAGGCGACGATTTTTTTCCTGCTAGCCGGCTAAAGGCCGGTGGTGATGACGAGATCCGTAATCGGCCCCCTCGATTTTTCCCCTTTGAGGACGATGTGCGAGTAAATTCTGCTTCCCTTGAACTTCTTCACGACCCAGTTCAGGCCGTTGTTCTCCGGACTGAGGTAGGGGTTGTCCACCTGGCGGATGTCGCCCAGGCAAAGACACTTGACGCCCTCACCCATGCGCGACAGCAGTGTGCGGCACTCGGAGCGCGACATGTTTTGCATTTCGTCGATGATGACCACTGCGTTTTCAATGTTCATACCCCGGATGTAGTTCAGCGGCAGGATTTCAAAGGCCCGCGAGTTGAACTGGGGCGGGTAGACGTCGGAGTCGACAAAAAGCTTGTTGGCCGGTCGCAGGCGATGCAGCTTGGCGAGCAGATCGGCGATGTAGCGGGTGTAGGGCTCCATCTTCTCCTCGAGTTTGCCGGGCAGGTATCCGAGCTTCTGGCCGATTTCGATCATCGGCTTGATCACATAGATCTTCGCGTGGGATTTGCGCTCGAGCACCAGATACAGGGCGCACGCCAGGGCTAGGTAACTTTTGCCGTAGCCGGCTTCGCTCTGCACCGACACCACCTGGATGTCGGGGTGCGTCATCAGTTCCATGGCCAGGTTCTGATAAATGTTGCGAGGGCTCACCTTCCAGACCTTGTGCTGGTAGTCGATGATCTTCTCGCCTGCCGGTCCGCAAAACACGGGCTTGCCCTGCTCGTTCCACAGGAAGGCGTTGGGTACCATCTCCTCCCGGTTCGAAACGAACCCGGTGAAATATTCCGCCTCGGACTTGAACGGCACCGATTCCTTGTAGACTTCGCTCGCGATGCCCCGCAGCCGCGCCTGGAGCTGGAAGATTCGGTCATTGGTTACCAGAATCGGTTTTTCCACCCCGCTCGCCTGGATTTCGTCCAGGATGAATTTATCTGCCAGGTTGGCGAAGGGGTCGGCAACGGATGAGGAGTTGAGCACCTTGAAGGCGTCAGGGTTTTCAACCAAATATTCGACCACCCGGGCGACGATGTGCCGCAGCTTGGGGTCCTTCTTGAATTTATTGAGCTCGAGCAGCACGTGGTAGGGAATGAAGATGAGGTTTTCGTTCCCGTTGCGCAGCTTCACGAGCGAAAGGGGGTCCTCCAGGAGCACATTCGTGTCGATGATGTAATTTTTCTGCTGTTCCATAGGGGTCTCACCTCAGCTGATTGGGAAGGGTCTGTCTCGGCCCAGCAGGGCGGGAGGCCTGCATGCCGTCGCACCGAGCGGCCTGGATGAACGTCGGGATCGCCGACCCCGAGACATCGGAAGGGTCAAGAGACGATCAAAATGGTAACCGGACGGAACGCGAGGGATGTTCAGATCGCACCTCGGCGGAGGCGATAATTCAGCTCGCTGGGCGCTGGGGGATCGCCGCCGCCGGATGTGCGGAACGGCGCAATATCGGCGTGGGCCTCCGAGGTGAAAATCCTTATCTTGTCAGGCGCCACGCCTCTGTCTTCCAGATCCCGCTGGACCCCGCGCGATGGGACAAAGACCGTCTGCACCTGGTTGTAGAACCAGATCAGATATTTCCAGGTCAAATCCTCGATGAACCCGTCGCGGGTAACGGCGCGGGCCAAGCGCGGAATGACGTCGGTAAAGGTCGCCTCGATGGGCAGCTTCAGGAACCGCGCAATGAAAAGCCCGGCCAGGCCGGTCGGCCCGGCACCGGCCACATGCAGACGCCGGATGTCTTTCGCAAAGCAGTAATCCAGCATTTCCAGGACCGGGGGGTAAATGAGACGGTGGCCGGGCCCATCGCTGAATTCATAGACCCCGATCGGCGCGAAGGTGTGCACGCCGGGGCCCGCTGCGGCATCGCAGGTCAGGATCAACCCGTTCGCCGGCGCATGCGCTTCAACTGAAAAAAAAGCCGACCCTCGGGCCTCCGCAAGGCTTTCGGCGAAAACGGCGCATGACGTGTTCCGCTCGATTTCAGTCGGCGGACCCAGCCGGTCCATGACCGAGCGGGAGAGTTCGCGCTGCGCGTTGTGGTGAGCGAATCCTACGAAATAGGGCGCCAGCAGCGTACAGAACCCTCCGGCGGATCCGATGGTGTGAAAGATGCTGAAAAGATTGGCTCCGGAAAAATGATCCATGAGGTGGTTGGCGAACCCGAGCAGGATCCGGTTGGACATCGTGTTGATGAAGCGGAACCAGCGAGCCTCTACGCGCTGGGAATTCCGATCCCCTTTCCGGGGCAGGACGAACAGGTCGGGTTCCTCTTGGATCAACCGGGACGACTCTTTCTTGAGCAGCTCCGCCAGCGGCCCGGGGATGCTGCCCTTGATTTTGCGCAGGCGCGGGTACTGCCAGAGCAGGTGCAGCCGGGATAGAAGCCCGGTGTCCTCCTCGCCCGTGCAGCGCAGGCTGCGGTCGACGTAACGCAGCAGGAAATCGTGGGGGACCTGCTGCCCCAAATCCAACTTGTGGCGGTAAAACTGGTAGGCGATGCTGTAGAGGTTGTGGGCCAGGTTCTGAGGCGACGAGGGTCTCTGAACGGTTTCGGCACGGCCCTTGACGATCCCGTCCAGAAATTCCGCTACCGTGGCGGCCCCCGGCACCCGGGTATAGTTGCAGGCGATGCTGAGGGAACTGTGATCGTCGGATCCGCCGATGAGGCACTTGGTCCACGGCTCCAGCCAAAGGGGAGCGATGTCGTGCTTGTTTGCCAGCCGGTCGATCTCCTCGCGAGTAAGCCGGCCGAGAATTTCCTCAACGCAGCGGTTGCTGACCGGGCTGCTGTCGCCGTTCAGCTCGAAAATCTTGAAAAGCAGCAGCAGTTTTTCAACATGATCCGGCGTCAAGCGGTCGTTCACGGCATAAAGCGGGTGGGCGGCGGCGCAGGTGATGGCGGCCTGCTTCAGGTATGAAACAAGATCGAATATATTGACCCGCAGCCTCTGGATGTCCGTGTGCTGGGCTTCGGTGATGTTGTACACGAGGACGTGGATCTTACAACCGTCTTCCGGAAAGTAGGAGGTGACCTCTTCGCTGAGGAAAACCCCCGGCAAATGGGCGATCTCGAGGGCGCCCTCGATTTTGTTGTGGTCCGTGACGGTGACCAGCGTCATGCCCCGCCGCCGGGCGATATGGTAGAGGTGAAGCGGCTCGGTAAAGCTCTCGGGGCAGCCGATTTTCTGAAGGAACCACTGGGACGGCCGCGTCGAGTGTCGCGAGTGCACATGCAGATCTGCTTGCATCATGCCTGTCTCGGTTTCGGTATGTATCCTGTCCATGCCTTAATTGAATCAACATCTTGTTAGCCCTCAATTAAAATCCCACTAAATGTTGATTAAACCCGGCGCCGTGGTGCGATCACCGCAGACTGCTCACAAACGGCGTGCGGCCCACCGCGAGCCCGCAGCAAAAGATGGCTGCACTGATGACGATCACCGGCAGCGGATTGGAAAGCATCAGGAGGAAAGTGGTAATGAACCGAAAATTAGCATGAATCTAATTCGGGACTAAGAGTCGGCGGGCAAACTTCTCGATTAAAAAGTAACCGGACGGATCGTCTTACTGGAAACGCCTTTTAAGGAGGAGTTGCGATGACGCCCACTGATTCTGAAAACAGGATATTCTCCATTCTCCCGCATCGGACCCACCGGGACATGACCGCCTTGCTGTCCCTGTTGGTGCGGCCGCTCGAACATGCGCTGGGGTTGAGCGAGTGCGACCGGATTTACAGCACTCTTCAGAATCAAACCGATCCTCACCTTTTCATGCGCGGGGTTCTCGCCGAATTGAACGTGCGTCCCGATCTGACCCCCGAAGACCGGGAGCATATCCCCGCCAAAGGCCCGGCCGTGGTCGTCGCCAACCACCCGTTCGGCGGCATCGAGGGCATTCTGCTCGCCGACCTCCTGTTGTCCGTCCGCAAAGACGTGAAGATCATGGCGAACTTTCTCCTGAATCGCGTTCCCCAGATGAGAGCGCTGACCATCCCCGTGGACCCGTTCAAACGGCCGGGCTCGGCTTTCGCAAACATCGGGCCCCTGCGCGATGCCGTGCGCTGGGTGCGGGGCGGCGGCATGCTCCTCGTCTTCCCGGCCGGAGAGGTCTCCCACATCAAACTCGTCACCGGCGAAATCGCCGACCCGCCCTGGAGCCCCGCGGTCGGGACCATCGTGCGCCGCGCTAAGGCCGCGGTGGTGCCCATTTTTTTCCGCGGCCGCAACCGGGCCGCCTTTCAGGCGGCCGGGGTCCTCCATCCCCGCCTGCGCACGGCGCTGCTCGCCCGGGAGCTTCTCAACAAGCGCGACACCGCCGTACAGCTGAAAATCGGCGCGGCGATCCCCTACCGCTGGCTTCAGCACTACACGGATGATTCCGCCCTCGTGGACTATTTGAGATGGCGGACCTACATCCTCGGCTACACACCGCGGCCGATCCTGCGGTTGCCGATGCTGCCGGGGAGTTCGAAAGAAATCAAGTTGCAGCCTCTGGCGCCGCCGCAAGACCCGATCGTCCTGCGGCAGGAGGTCTCCCGGCTGCCCGCCGAGCAGCTGCTGACGCGCAACGGCCCATTCGCGGTCTGGCAGGCGACCTTCGATCAGATCCCGCATGCGCTGCTTGAGATCGGGCGGCTGCGGGAGGTCTCCTTCCGCGCAGCCTCCGAAGGCACCGGCCACCCGTTGGATCTGGACCGCTTCGATTCCATCTACCTGCATGTGTTCATATGGAACGAGGCGGCGGCGGAGATCGTCGGCGCCTACCGGCTGGGCCCTACGGACCGAATCATCGAGCGGCACGGCAAGCAGGGCCTTTACACCAGCACCCTGTTCCACAGCCGCATGGAATTTTTCCGGAAGATCGGCCCGGCGCTGGAGATGGGGCGCTCTTTCATCCGGCCCGAGTACCAGAAATCCTACTCCTCGCTGCTGTTGCTGTGGAAGGGGATCGGGAGCTTCGTCGCCCGCAACCCGCGCTACCGCATGCTGTTCGGGCCGGTCAGCATCAGCCGGGATTACAGCGATCTCTCCCGCCGCCTCATTGCCACCACGCTGCTGCAGCACAGTCAGGCCAAGGACCTGGCCCTCATGGTAAAGCCGCGCAAGCCGGCCCGCCTGGAGCCGATCCGGGTGCCGGGGTGCAGCCGAATCTCCCGGAATGTTTTGTTTCAGGACTTCAAGGAGGTCTGCGCGCTGATCGGCGACATCGAGTTCCAGCAGAAAGACGTCCCCGTCCTTCTGCGCCACTATTTAAACCTGGGCGGCCAGCTGCTGGCCTTCAACATCGACCGGAATTTCGGTGACGTCATGGACGGCCTGATTGTGGTGGATTTGCTGAGAACCGACCGAAAAACGCTTCAGCGCTACATGGGGACCGCCGGCCTGGCCGCGCTGCTCGCGCATCACGATGCCGCGGTGGAGTGGGAAGCCGGCGCAGTCAATCTGCAGGCCTGATCGGGACCGCCGCTATGCATCGAGGGATGGCGGGAAAGGTTCCTCCGCTGGTGCCGGAAGGGGTGCCGCCGGCTTCGTCATGAGGCGGGACAGCCAGGCGCTCGCCACCAGGGCAAGGGCGTTGCCGGCCGCCCGTCCCGGTCCTCCGGACAGCAGCGCGGCCAGCAGGTGACCGCCGGCCGCCGCCCCGAAGGCAGCCTGGAGCAGACGGTTGGGGCGATGCGGTGAGGCGCCGTTGCCCTCGCGGCAGGCAAACGCATAGAGCAGCTGGTTGATGGAAACGCTGCGCCACAGCAGCCGGTCGGTCTCCGACCCCATTCCGTAGCGCGCCAACCCGTAACCGGTCGTGACCCCGGCGGCGGCCATGACCTGCAGGGCGTCGGTCACGGTGGCCTGCACTTCCTCGGGGGTGATCAGGGCATCGGCCGGCGGCGGGCGGTCCTTTCCGTCGGCGGCGGTCGGCTCCAGGGCCAGCGCCAGGCATGCCAGGTTGCCCCAGATGCTTTGCAGCGGGCTAAGCCCCCGTCCTCC
>Ga0209450_10000460_pt1 | contig 20840 bp, 13 predicted proteins | sample FrelakmetLWP11LW_FD_187149 | JGI IMG/M metagenome (GOLD analysis project Ga0209450, IMG submission 187149) | Freshwater lake sediment microbial communities from the University of Notre Dame, USA, for methane emissions studies - LWP11 LW (SPAdes)... | ecosystem: Environmental > Aquatic >...
ACTGAGCGGCGAGGATCTGCTGCGTCTGATGATCTGGCAGGACAACAACTGCAACTTCCTCGGCGCCTACCATGAGACCGCACGTCAGGTCAAAGGCGAACTGGTGTTGCCTGACGCCGTGCAGGGGACCAAGAGATACCCAAGATGATCCGACCCCAACCAAAAAAGGACCTGCCTGCCATGAAACGTATCCTCTTTGTTTTGACCGTCCTGCTGGGCGGCGTCTCGTGCCCGGCCGGGGAACCGGTCGCGCCTGCGCCGGCCGCCACCTTGCGTGAACGCATCGACCACGACTACCTGGTGCAGTTCCTGGTGTTCCAGCGGCAGGCCGGGGCCAAGATAGCCACACCCGCTGCCGGACAGCCGCTGACTCCGCTCCAGCAATGGGTCAAGCAGTACAAAGACAGTGCCACCATGGAGCCGACCCATCTGGAGCCGGCCCTGCTCAAGCAATACGGGGCCGCCTGCGCCGCGCGTGGCCTGGCGCAGGTGGACGTCCTGATCAAGCGCGGCCACGACCTGACCGCCGAGCGGGCGAAGATCACCGCCGCCGCTGCCGCCCTGGCGGCCCTGGGCGACGACAGCCCGGCCCCCTCCCTGCGCGCGGCCTATCTGACCCTGCGCTGGGCCATCCGGCCGGTGGTGTTCCGTCACCCGGCCTGGGATGTGAAGGAACTGCTCTTCTACACCCGCCGTGACGGCATGATCTTCCCCGACGTGTCGAGCATCCACTTGCCCTGGGTGGGCAGTGCTGGCGGTGATCTGATGGTGCTGACGCTGGCCGGACCGCAGGCCACCGAGTCCAGCACGCGCCCCCTGCTGAAGGGTCGCCTGGCGCCCGGCCACGTGCGGGGTCATGACCTGCATTGGGACGGCACGCGGGTGCTCTTTGGATGGACTCATGGAGCGGGGGAATTCTCCAGCGTTGGCTGCCGGCCCGGTCATGACGCCTTCAGCAAGATGGGTTCCGGTTGGATCTACGAACTGGATCTAGCCAGCGGCGAGGTGCGCCAGATCACCCGTGGCAACGGGGTCCACGATGCGGCGCCGTGCTATCTGCACGAGGACCGGCTGGCCTTCATGTCCGACCGCAGCCGGTCCAGCGTCCAGTGCAACCAGGGCAATTGCGAGATGTTCGCCAACATCTACGCCTGCCGGCGGGACGGCAGCGGTCTGGAGCGCCTGAACAACAATAACAACGGCGACTACCTGCCGCGCCTGCTGGATGACGGCCGCATCGGCTATCTGCGCTGGGAGTACAACGAACGCCACTCCAACATTCAGCACGCCTTCTGGGCCATGCGCCCCGATGGCACCTACGCCGAGCCGGTCTTCGGCCAGCACCTGGGCGACCCGATGCAAGTCATGCACGTCGCCCCTCGCAACATCCCCGGCACCAGTCTGTTCATGATGGTGGTCTCGCAGCATTACAACTTTGAACGCGGCATCCTCGGCGTCCTCGACCCGAATCGGGGGGCGCGCGATCCCAAGGCCGTGGCGCCGTTGCTGCCGCAGACCTTCTGGCTTCATAACACCAAATGGCCGACGCTCAGCACCCAGGGCTGGTACGCCGATCCCTGGCCGCTGGCCGCCGATCTGGCCCTGTGCTCCTTCGATACCTCGCCCCATCAGTACGAATCAAAAGGGTTCGGCCTGTATCTGGTGGATGGCAGTGGCAACCAGGAGTTGCTGTGGCGCGATCCTGATTTTTCCTGCCATCAACCGGTGCCGTTTCGTCCGCGCCGCGCCCCGGCCGCCCTGCCGCGACAATGCGACCCGCCGCCCGCCGACGCGCCGCCCCTGTCGCCGGTCGGCTTCCGGCTCAGCGGCGCCGAGGGTCGCTGCGAACTGAGAGAGGTGACCTATGGCCTGGATCCCCTGCCTGCCGGGGTGAAGCCGGCCTGGCTGCGGATCAGCGAGAACCTGCCGCTGCCCTATTTCACCCAGGGGGGGCAGACCCTCTACGCTTATCTGGATGGGACGAGCTGGACCCCCAAGCGCATCGTCGGTGATGTGCCGATCCGCCCGGATGGCGGCGTCTCGTTCACCATCCCTGCCGATCGGTCCCTGTACTTCCAGTTGCTGGACGAGCAGGGCCGTGAGATCCGTCGCATGCGCTCCTGGGTCAGTCTGAAAGCGGGGGAACGGCGTGGCTGCGTCGGCTGTCATGAAGGGCGGCCTGAAGCGCCGCGCCGCCAGGCGGTGCTGGCCACCCCAGTACCAACCGCGATCAAACCCCAGGTGCGGGTGTCCTGGGGGCAGAAACCGGTCAGTTACATGCGCGACATCGAGCCCATCGTCCAACGTCACTGCGTGGGCTGCCACAGCGGCTTGAAGCCAGCCAAGAATCTCGATCTGCGAGCTCTGGCAATGATGCACCAATTTCAATATATCTGCGCGGTCAGCGGCAGGGACGCGAATACCGACATCAGCAAGACCCTTTCGCTTGGCAGCGGCAAGGCGCCGCTGATCGCCGTCCTGCGCGATCCCAAGCATCCCAAGCACACCACCCTCCGGCTCAGCGAGCAGGAATGGATCGACCTGATGGCCTGGGTGGACCTGGGCATCCCCTTATACGACCGCAGCGCTTGGGCGTATGGACGATTGTCATATCGTTACACCCCCGAGGGCGACATCGTCGGCTACGAGGACACGCCACCGGGTGTGGCCAAGGGACATCCCGGTCAGCCGGACCAGGCCCGGCCTTCACCTGTGGTGGCGGGTGTCAGTCTGACCATCCCGAAGGCGGTGCCGGAGATCGCCGCCCGCCGCTGCGTTTCCTGCCACGCCAAGCCGCAGGACATCCTGCGGCCGCACTGGATCGATATCCACGACCCAGCGCGCAGTCTCATCCTGACCGCCCCGTCCACCGGCCCCTGCACCGGGAAACCCTTGGCCAAGGACGACGACCCCGACCGCAAGGCCATGCTCGAGGCCTTGCGCCAGACGGTGGCCGAATGCTGGCGGAAACCGGATATCACCATGCTGCCCCTGGTCGAGGCCGGCCGGACGCCGGCCTGGGTCGGACAGATGCCCGTTCCCCCCAAACCCTGACGATAAGGAGTCCGCATGCGTCTACTCCCATTCCTGCTGCTGCTGTGCAGCCAGCTTCCCGCCGCCGAGATCCGCCATCGCTTCCTGGCGGTGGATGACGGCACCCTGACCCTGCACCATATTGACCAGAACGATCCGACCCGGAACTGGAAGGTGCCCTTCGGTGGTTATTGCATGGACCTGCAACTGATCGGCGCCGACAAGGTCCTGCTGGCGGTGGACGACGGCTATCGCGAATTCGCCCTGGCCGACGGCAAGGAGCTGAAGGCCTTCAAGGGCGTCCTGGGCGGCCTGACCCACAGCGTCGAACGTCTGCCCGATGGCCGCACCCTGCTGGCCATGCGGGAGCATCCTGGCCTTGGCCATGGCATCATCGTTCTCGACGCCAAGAACGTTGTGCAGGCGAAACTCAGTTTTCCCGGGGTGAGTATGCTACGACATCTACGAAGTACCACCCGCGGTACGCTGATCGTGGCCGCTGCGGGATGGGTCTTGGAATGTGGACTGGATGGTAAGGAGATCTGGCGGGCCAAGGTCCCCGGCAACAATTTCAAGGCGGTGGAACTGGATGACCAGCGCGTGCTGGTGTCCTGCGGCCCGGGCGGCCGCACCCTGCGCACCATCGACCACACCGGCAAGGTCCTGGACACCCTTGACGGCAAGGATCTCAAGGAAGGGTCCTTCGTCGGCTTCCAGCGTCTGGCCAACGGCAACCTGATGATCGGCAACTGGCTGGGGCACGGTTCGCAGCACAACGGGCTGGTCCTTTGCGAATACGACGCCACCGGTACGGTGGTCTGGAAGTTCGGACAGGCGAAATCCTCATTCGTCGAGGTCATCGTGCTCGACGGCCTGGACACCACCCGTCTGCATGCCCAGCAACGGGAGGGCCGACTGGCGCCGCCGGTACCTGCCGCCGCCCCCGATGCCAAGGGGCCTTGCACGGCACCGGCCGTTTCGATCCCGGCGCAGGGCAACGAGCAGATGCTCGCCATCGACTGGCTGCGGCAGTTCGCCAAGGCACCGTCACTGGAGTTCACCATGCCGATCCACGGCATGTGCCGGACACCCCAGCAATCTCAAGTATATGCCATCGCTACCTGTCCGTGAAAACCCCGGGGCGGCGGGGTTGGAGGATGTCGGTGCGGATAGCTCCCGGCGAGAGCCTCGCCGGACCCCGTCCCGCGGTCTCCGGAACAAGTCCCGGAGCATCTGCCAAGACCAAGGTTTCAAGGCCTGCTGACAGGGAATTTGATTCTGCCGGGACGCACGTTGCGTGGGGCGGTGGTGAGGGACCGCACCCCCTCACCACCGCCGATGGATCCGCGTGCGCTGATGAAGGTAATCGGCGAGGAGTTCGGAGATGGGACGGCTGGTGTCGCAGACGAGGCGCTCGCAGTGGTTGGCGTCGCACACTTCACGGAGGCGCTGGTCGAAACGGCCGTAGGCGGCCAGGTAGCCGGCGCGAATGTCGTCGGGGCGGGTGATGATGTGGTCTTCATCCTCCAGCCCGCGGAAACGGATCATGCCGCCCATATCAAAATGGATTTCGTCGTGATGCAGGACCTGAAGCAGGACCACCTCCTGCTTCTCGTAACGAAGGCGCTGGAGGGCGGAATCGAGGTCGTCCAGGTCGGCAAACGCATCGGAGAGAATGATGACGATGCCGCGCCGGCCCATGCGGCCGGCAAGCTCGCCGATGGCCGGGCCGAGGCTGGTCTTGGCCACGCTCTTCACCTGATCGAGGGCCTCGGTCATGCGGATGACCTGGGCCATGGTGTTGGAGGGCGGGATCCGCCGGCCCGAACCCCACGACCTGCCCCGGCAGCACATCGCCATTGAACATCACCAGGTGAGGCCCGCGAAGCTGCGGAATCACGCCCTGGTTGCGCAGCAGCCTCAGCGGATTCGCGCCATCCAGCAACCGGCGACCGCTCAGCTCCGCGGCGGCGCCTCCGGCCCACAAGTCCGCCGTGCTCTCAGCTGAGATGACATCGCCGTTGCGGAATAACGCCCAAAGAAGTGATCCATCCTGACCGGCGCTGCTGGCCGGGCCGATCAGCGCGCAGCATAACCACGCGAGAACGGGTGCGATGGCCACTGCACGGGCAGCCGAGACTGTCATACCAGTAACTACGCTGCGCCGCGATTGCTGTTGAGTCAAATCCGGGCGACTGGCCGTTTCTGCAGTTTTGTGGAGCCCGGCACCGTAACGCAAGGCCCCCAAGTGTCATATACAGGGGTGGTGAATACTCTTATGATCGGCCCCGGAAGATGACCAGCAACTTCCAGGAGCGAGCCTCGGCCCTTGCCGAGATGTATGCGCAGAACCACGCGGCGGTTCACGCCTACCTGCGCGCGCATCCTGGATGCCAACACAGTGGATGACTTGCGGCAGGAGGTCTTCATCCGCGCCATCCACGCCTTCGACCGCTTCGACCATTCGCGCAGTGTGCGCTGGTGGCTTCTGGGGATCGCGCGCAACACGGTGCGCGAACACGTCCGGCGCGCCCGGCGGCTCAAGGAAGTGGCCTGGACCGAGCTGTGCCTGGAACTCGAGGAGACGATCGAGGCGGATAACCCCTATGAGGATTTCCTGACGCACCTGCCTCACTGCACCACCGCCCTGGGCGACTCGGCACGATCCGCGCTGAGCTGGCACTACATGTCCGCGATGAAGCTGGATGAGATCGCCCACAAGCTGCAAAGGAGCGTCGGGGCCGTCAAAATCCTGCTGGTGCGAGCCCGGCAGGCGCTCAAACGCTGTATCCAGGCAAAGTTGAAAGGGACATGGCATGACTGAGCAGGATCTCATCGCGTTGGTCCAGGAGCGCCTGCCCGAGGAATTGACCGAGGCGCAGATTCAGGAACTGCGTTCGGCGATGCGCACAAGCCCCGCCGTGCGCGAGGCGCTGCTGCACGAGGTGCAGCTCGAGCAGGCGCTGGCCGGGCAGTTCGCGCCGCCACCGGGCGATTTCCAGATGCTCATGCAGCGCCTCCAGGGCCGTATCGACCAAGATGGCCGCGGGCGCTCCTGGCTGAAGGGTCTGCCCTTCCTGGCTCTGGGGCTGGCAGCTCTGGTCATTGGGATCATGACCGCCGCGCGCACCTGGCGGCCCTCACGGCACGCCTGGCACGTGCCGGCGGCGCCGACAACCGCCCCCGCCGGGCGGGCCCCTGCGCAAGCGACGCTACCGGAGCCCGCGTCACACGCTGCAACGCCGGCTTCCACAGAGCCGGCGGCTACCACGGAGCCCTCGTTCGCCGCTGCCCCGCCCACCGATGTTCCCGCGGGCGATGCGACGCCTGAGCCCGACGACGACGCGCCGCCACCCGCAACACTGCCGGCGTCGGGGCCGGCGGTTTCTCGCGCCTTGATCGTTCTCTACGCACGGTCGCCCGGCCCAACCTCGGAGTGGGAACTGCGCCTGGCGCGCCTGTTGTCGCCGGCGCCGGCTTTGGAGCAGGATCGCCGCAGCGTGCGCCTGCGCGCGCATAAGCTTCTGGCGCTGCCCAAGCCGGATCGCATGCTGCGTCTGCACCTGCATGCCAGGACCTTCGCCCTGAACCTCTCGGAAGCGCAGGCAGGGGCGCGCATTGAGCTGGCAGGCGATGGATATCTCTACGGTTATGTCACCAGCCGCCATCCGCAGAGAAGAATCCTGGCGGCGCGGCAGCGGGGCGACTGGTTGTCCGACAGGCACGGCATTGTGGATGTCCGCTGGCAGAATGGCGAGTTGATCCTGGCGCGGGGTGATGTCCCCATGCTGCGCCTGCCGCTGGTTCAGCCGCCGGTGGAGGGCGCCATTCAGGCCGAGGCTTCCGCATCGTACATGGATTACCTGCCGTGCAAGCCCCTGGAGCTGCCGTCAGGCCTCGCCGATGGCGGCGTGCGCAAAGCCGCCGATCTCGAATGGAAAGCGCGGGCGCCGGGTCGCAGCGCCCTGGCTCGCGGCGACGACGGCTCCATGGAGTTGTCCAGCGCCGAGCCCGCCACGGAGGCCTCCGCAGCCATGACGGCCTCCTGGGGGCCCGGCCTCGACGTTGAGATGCAGATCGCGGGCGTCGCCGGCTCGGCCGGCTTGTTCGTTGGCGACGCCTCCGACACGCAGGCCCGCACGTGCTACAAGCTGCCGGTAATCGAACAGGCCGGGCAGACTACGCTGGGACGCGGCGGCAGGGACGGGTGGGACGCGCTCGCCATGCCCACGACATTCTGGGTGCGGTGGCGCTACGGCATCGACAGCGTCCAGGTATGGATCGGGCCGGATGGGCGCTATTGGGCGCTGCTGGGAATCGCACAACTGGACCCCGACCGCATCACGCCGGTCCAGTTCGGCGTCTACCTGCCTTCTTCGCCGCAGAAACGTTCGATCCGGGTCGTACAGGTGCGCACCCGGGCCTGGGAAGCAATCGGGCGCATCGCGGCGGCAGGTGTGCCCGCCACCGCCCCCGCAAGCGTCACCCGGCCCGCACCGTGGCAGCGATGGGTCGCCGATCGGCTTGCCGCGCTCTCGCGGCCGGCGTCGTTCAAGGCCAGGGTCTGGGCCGTGCAGGAAGCTCTGCAACTCGCGGCATCACAGCCCGAACATGGTCCCCAGATTGTAGAGGCGCTGTCGGAAACCATGATGCTCCTCTCCCCGATGACGAAGAACGAGGAACGCGCGTGGCTGGCCCTGTGCTGCAGCCAGGCCGCGCAGGCCTCCATCTCAAGTGACGATTGCGGGCGCATCGATGAACTGGCGCGGGCTATCGCCGAAGCGCCGGGGGTGGTTGGCCGCATGCCGCCGGGTGCGGCCACGTTTCCCGATGGCGTGGTCCGCCACCACCTGCTGGCCCTGGCCTCCCAGCGCAAGTGGCCCCAGCTTCTGGTAGCGGCCGGAAGATACCAGGCCGTGGGGGGCATGCCCACCGATCCCCTCCGCGAAGACGGGCCGACGGCCGTCCTGGTCGGTTGGGCCATGAACGAGGCAAGGCTCGCGCTGGGCGAGATGATCGCTTCTGAAAGCGGCGCTAAGTTCCTGCCGCCGCTCGTCGTCGAAGTGGAGAACGAGGCGGCGATGCTCATGGCGGAGTTTGATGCCTCGCTGCGCGCCGGCGAGAAGGAAAGCGCCATCGAGTTGCTGGCGGGGCGGACGCTGCCCGGCGGCCTGATCGCAGCGCCCGGTGATGAACAGTTGCTTCTGCCGGTCTACCTTGCTGTCCGTGAGCAACTGCGGGCGCGGCCGGATCTGCAGCATATCCTCCGCGATAAGTACGAGGCGCGGGCATCGCTGCGTTTGCAGCGGGCCCAGCGCGACGGCGACGCCGAGGCCGTGGCGGCCGTTGCGGCGCAGTTCCACGGCACCGCCGCCGCGACCGGCGCCATGGTGCTCATCGCCGACCGCGACCTGACCTGCGGCGACTTCGTCGCCGCCGCCGCCATGGCGGGCGAGGAGGCCGGAGAGGCCGTCAAGCAGGATGTGATCCTTCCCAATGGGCGCATCAGCGCTTCGGAATTCGAGGCGACTGTCGCGCGCCTCCTGCGCGGGCGCGGTGCCCGCCCCGACGGTTCGTCGGCCGGACCGCTGGTTGGACCGCCCCCGGGCGAGTTCACCGCAGTCGCCCCCACCGGCAAGAACATCTCGCCCGATGACGCGTGCGGCTTCGCCGCGTCGGCCGGTAGGGCATTTCTCGCGTCGAGGAGCGAAGTCACATGCATGGACGGGCGCGGCGCGACCCTCTGGTCAAAAGCGGCGTCCAGCAAGGCGCGCGAGATGAGTGCCGCCAATCCCCTGGTCATCGGCAAGCGCCTCATCCTTCGTCAGAACCTCGGGCGAGGCGAGGAAGTCGCATGTTTCGATGCCAGTACGGGCGAGACCCTGTGGCACCGGGCGTTCGACGACGGCATGGTCGGCGAAGCCGTGAGCACGCGGGGCTGCGTCTACATCCTGACGCGGCGCATGCAGGGCGGCGCTCAGGAGCTGCTCTTCAGGCGGATTTCACCCGAGAGCGGGCGTCCGACATGGCCGTCCCCGTGGCGACACTCCGCGACCAACAGGCCTGGGCACCGGGACGTCCGCTTGTCATGGGGGATCTGGTGCTGGTCGTTGCGGGCGGCGCGGCAGTGTGCCTCGACCTCCAGGGCGAACTCCGCTGGGCGCGGCGGCTGATGTATCTGCCGTCCGAGGCCGACCCGGCCGGCTGGCAGCGGCCCTCGCCCCGCGCTGTAGCGCTGGATGGCGAGCGCGCGGTCCTGCTGGTGCCTGGCTCTGCCCAGGTCCTCTGCCTCCACGTGCGTACCGGCCACATCCTTTGGACGGCGCTGCGCCCCGACGCAAAGGCACTTCTGGGCAACTCCGGTGAAAGTATCGCGATCCTGACCGATGCCGCCGTCGAGGCGCTCGACGCCGGCACCGGACGCTCGCTGTGGCGGCGCGGCATCGCGGGCGACTCGGTGGGAATGCTCGCCGGCCCCAGGCGCGACATCATGCTCCTGCGCTGGCAGAAGGGCGAGAAGAACAGGCTCTACACCTGGCGGCTGGAATGGCTGAGCATTTCGGATGGCAGAACCATCGCTGAGACGACGATGGGCGACCTGGAATTCGCCCCCGGCCGCGCGCTGCATTCGGACGGCGCGTCTCTATATGTCCCCCTCCGGACATTCCCCCCGCTCGTGCTCCGGCAACGGCGTTGATGGCGACTGGCGGCCGGGGAGGCCCGCCCCCAATCCGGCACGGGTGAGTTGGAACAGACGCGTGAACACAGTCGCATGGACATGCTTGGCGACCATCAGGTCAGTCCGCAGGTTGAACGCCGGCGGATCACCGGCTCGGTGGTCGGCGTCCCATCAGCCCTGCGGTAATACCCGTCCACGAAGTCGATGTACTGGGCCATGATTTCCGCCACCAACAGTTTGGCCGCCGTCGCCGCTGGAGCGTGGCGGCCGTTGGCCAGCCACTCGGCAATGACGCGGTCGTATTCACGTCGGGCCGTGCGGGTTCCCCAAGGCCCAAGGTAAAAATCCTGACCGCCCAGGCGGACCACGGCTTGGCCACTGGCCCTGTGATGTGAGAGTTTCGGAACAGAAGTACGGGGCATAATGCGACCTCCAATCTGGGATCCTCAGTATGTACTGAGGAATCCGCGATCTTCAGGCCGCACTCCCCGACATCGAGGAGGTACGCTTAGCCAAGCGTCCGGCGCGAGTTACGTTCTATTGGAGCCGACCGGACTCGAACCGGCAACCCCTGCCTTGCAAAAGCAGTGCTCTCCCAGTTGAGCTACGGCCCCGGACGGGCGTTACTATAGCGGGCCAAGGGGCCCGGGTGAAGCACCTTGCCCCCGGCCCGGGGCAGCGATACATTCTGAAGCGAAACGGGCCGTTAACTCAGCGGCTAGAGTGCGATCCTTACAAGGTCGAAGTCACAGGTTCGAATCCTGTACGGCCCATTGGATGGGGAGTTGATAGTTGATAGCTGGTAGTTGGTAGCGGAAGCCTACTGTGACTTTGTCCCGGCCAGGGCCTGTTCCACGGCCCGTTCCAGTTGCGTTGCGTTGATAGGCTTGATCAAGTGGGCCAGAAAGCCGGCCTCGGCGCTTTGGCGCAGGTCGTCATCCTGCCCGTAGCCGCTCAGGGCGATGGCCTTGACGGGCTTCTGGGCCAGCAGTTGCCCGAGCAACTGGCGGCCGGTGCCGTCGGGCAGACCCAGGTCGCTGATCACCAGGTCAAAATTCTGCTGCGCGAACTTGTCCATGGCGCTGCGCACGCAGTCGGCGACCTCGACGGTATGGCCGAAGCTGCGCAGCAAACGGGCCGTCAAGACCGCGGTGCTCTGGTGGTCCTCGACCAGCAGGATACGACCCACGGCCGCCGCGGGTCCGACAGCGATAGCCGGGGCGGCGCACGCCGCTGGTTCGGCGGCGCATGGCAATTCGACGGTGAAGACTGATCCTTTGCCCGGTCCGGCGCTGTCGGCCGCGATGCTGCCGCCGTGCAGTTGCATCAGCCCCTTGGAAATGGCCAGACCCAGGCCCAGCCCGCCGTAGCGGTGGCTGATGTTGTCACCGCCCTGCTCGAAGGCATCGAAGATGCGTGTGAGGGCCTGGGGCTCGATGCCGATGCCGGTGTCGGCGACCTGGATGCGCAGGGCGCCGGCGGGCGTGACGGCGGCGCTGACGCTGATGCGCCCATAGTCGGGTGTGAACTTCACGGCATTCTTCAGCAGGTTCCAGAAGACCTGCTGCAGGCGCGCCGGGTCGGCATCGACATAGGCCGGCTGTTCAGGCAATTTCAGCTCCAGAGCCTGACGCTTGTCGGTCACCTCGGGCCGGCAGATGTCGATGGCGTGGCGCAGGACCTCGCAGCCATCGACGACGCAGCGGCAGAGGGTGATCTTGCCGCGGGCGATGCGCGTCAGGTCCAGAAGATCCTCGATCAGACGGGCCTCGAGTTCGACGTTGCGGCGGATGACGGACACATCCTCGCGCAGGGCGTCGGGAAGCTGAGGGCTTTTTTCCAGCATGGTGGCGGCCATCAGGGCCGGGTTCAGGGGCGTGCGCAGCTCGTGGCTGAGGACGGCCAGGAAATGATCCTTGGCGCGGTTGGCGGCTTCGGCGGCGTTCTTGGCCAGGCGCAGGGCCTGTTCATCCTGCTTGCGACGGGTGATGTCGCGGAGAACCACCTGCACGGCGGGCTGGCCTCACGCGGGCGCCGGTGGCTTCGACTTCGACCGGCTGACCGTCGAGGCGCAGGATTTTTGTGTCGCGCAGGGGGGTGTAGGCCTGGCCCTGGTAGCTCTGCTGGATGCGCTGGGTGATGGCGGTGCGCTCGTCGGGATGGACCATGCTCATGACGTCGCGGCCGACAAGCTGCTCGGGCGAGTCGGCGCCTAAGAGGCGGGCGGCTGCGGGATTGGCAAATACATAGCGTCCGTGGGCATGGACCAGGATGGGATCGGGGCAGTACTCCACGAGGCTCTGGTAGCGCTGCTGGGTTTCGCGCAGGAGGTCCAGCGGCAGCGTCCAGCTTTTGTTTTGTCGCACCGTGACCAGTACGGCTACCAGGAGATAGATGCCGCCGGCATACTGGGCGGCGCGGCCGGCCCAGTTGACGGGACTGCCGATGACCGGAGCCATGCCCACGCCCCACAGGCCCAGGGCCAGCAGCATCAGGCCCAGGCCATACCAGTGCAGAAAGCCGGAGCGGCGGCGGCGATTGCGCACCAGCATGAGGACCGAGGCCACGGCGAACTGCACGATGGCCGAGCCCAAAACGATCTTGCGCAAGGGCGTGGTGCCCTGTCCGGGGATGAAGAACGGAGGAATGGCCTTGGCATAGATGGCCGCCGCGCCGATCAGAGCCATGGCCAGAAGATAGCTGAAGACAAGGCTGCTCCAGCGGCGCCGGCCGGGAGCCACAGGCGGATCGCGCAGCAGCCAGAGCATACCGGTGAGTTGACCCAGGGCGGTGGGGCACAGGCCGATGTTGTAGATAGTCACGCCGGTGTCGATGTGGCCGGAAGTGACGGCCAGCCCGCTGAGCAGGCTGGCCAGGGAAGTAATCAGCAGGCCGGCGCCCATGGGCAGCAGTCCGCCGGAGCCGCCGGCCAGGTAAGTATGGGCCACCAGCAGCGAGACCAGAACAAACACCAGGGTGGTGAAGATGCCGTTGAGGGTGGGCAGCAGGAAGCGGGGCTCGTAGCGGGCGTAGCTGGGATAGAGTCCCAGAACAACCAGCAGGCCGGCGAAGGCGAAGACGATGGCCCAGGAGAGGCCTGCGGCCGGTATGGCCGGCGCGGCGTCAGGGGACGCGCTGGGGCTGCGCGTGCCGGAGTTCATTGCTGCGGTTATATCAAAGCCTTCCGCCATGTCTCGAGCCCCTTCCCTGCGCGGTGCATGATAGCTGAAAAGGTGGGTGGCTGGTAGGTGGTGGTTGGTAGTTGGAAAACAAGGGAACCCGGGGCAGGTCCGGTCAGTGATGGGGCTGTCAGTGGTCAGTAGTCCGTGGTGAGGCTGTCAGTGGCCAGTGGCCAGTGGTCCGTGGTGGGTCCATTGGTCCGGTGGTCAGTAGTGAAGGCGCAATGCGCAAACGATTTCCGATTTCCAATTTCCGATGGCAGGAGACCCGTCCAGCTTGGCCATGCGGCGGCTGTGGAAACAATTGAACCACGGAGCCACGGAGAAGTTTCAGAGAACGCGACGCCGCGACGGCAGCGACGACAGCGCGACGACCTGGGAACACCTCCCCCCTCCGTCGCTCCGTCGCTTCGTCGCTTCTTCTAGCCATCAGAGCCGCGCGCCTGAGCAAGCGACCCCGTGGTCCACGCTGCTCGGTCGCTCCCCCACGGGCGCGGCTCTGACACCCCTATAGCGTCACTCATTCTCCGTGCCTCAGTGCCCCCGTGGTGATAGGTTTTCTATGTCATTCGCTCACTGGCGAATCGGTGGGCGGAAATACCACCCACCCTACCTGCTTCGCGGCTGATGTGCCCCCTCCCCGGCCCTCCACCCGGAGCACCGGGGGAGGGAGAAAAGTCATGACACCTGGCGCTTCCTTCGCGGCGTCGCGCCTTAGCGAGCTCTGGGAAATGACCGCTTACTGCGCGGCTCCTTCGTGCGCGGCTCTTTAACGTGGCGGGACTACCCACTTTGCCCGTTTATTTGAGCCCGGGGCGGGTGGCGGCCGGGAGTTGGGTGGCCGCGTTGGTGCGGGCGGTTTTGAGCTGGGCGGGGGTCAGGTCCTGGACTTTGCGAAGGTCGGCGCCTTCGAGGTTGGCGCCGTCGAGCTGGGCGCCGCGCAGGCGCGCTCCGCTGAGCACCGCCCCGCTGAGGTTGGCGCCCTGGAGCTGGGCCTCTTGCAGATCGGCGTTTTCCAGGTTGGCCAGGCTCAGGTTGGCGCCGTGGAGCCGGGCCATCCAGAGCTGGGCATTACGCAGGTTGGCCTTGCTCAGGTCGGCCAGGCCGAAGTCGGCCAATTCGGCTTCGATGTTACTGAGATTGGCGCCGCCGAGATTGGCCTTTTCAAATTGCGCACGGCGCAGGCGGGTGCCGGCGAGGTTGGCCTGGCGCAGGTCGGCGGATTGGAAATTGGCGCGGGTGAGGCGGGCGGCCTTGAAGTCGTGGAATTTCAGGTCCGCGTTTTCGAACTGTGCCCACTCGCACGAGCCCCCTCCCATGGCCCTCCCCCGGAGTACCGAGGGAGGGAGAAGCTCGGCCGGCGCGGTGGTCGGGTCGGCGGCGTTGGGAAAGACTTTGTAGCTGCGGGTCTGGTCGGCCGCCCAGATTAAAAGGTTGCGGGCGAAGGCGCGGGCATAGGAGGGGTCGTAGCCGACGATGCCGCCGGTTTGGGTGTCCAGGAGTGCTGTGGTCAGGTCCAGGGGGCTGTAGATGACCATGCCCCGGCCGGCCCGCAGCAGCTTCAGGCGCGGGAGAGCCTGGCCAAAGCGCTGAACATGGGGACGCAGGCGTGGCTTGGACAGGCGCTGCATCCCGTCGGCCTCGCCGGCCAGCAGCGGGTGGTCATCGGGCAGGGGGACCAGTGCCTGGCCGGGGAAGGCGCGGTCGAGAATGTCCTTTTCGACGGCGGCGGCAAAGAGCGGGGAGCCGCCGCAGGCGTCGATGAGGAGGATGCCGCCGCTCCGCACGTATCGGCGCAGAGCATCGATCTGGTCCCAGCTGATCTTGGGCGCAGCGTCGCCGGTGAGATGGACCAGGGGCGTAGCGCCATCGAGCTGCGCGAACTCGATGGTTTTCATTTCCACCTGGTAGCCGGTCTGCTGCAACAGCGCCTGGCCGAAGCGCTCCCAGGCGGCGGGCTCGGGATCCCAGTTGCCCAGGTATTGCAGGCGCGCCAGCGGCAAGGCGCAGGTGGGCAGAACGTCGGTAGCGGCAGCGGCCACGTCGAGGCGGTTGCGCCATTCGGACTTGCCCACGGCGTAGAGAAACAGGTTGGCGCCGACTTCGAACAGGTTGCGGCGGGAAGGGTCCGGCCCGCGCTGCCAGTGCTGGGCCAGGTCGGTGGGCGAGTGGACCCAGAGCAGGCGCGAGGCGTTGCGCGCCCCTTGCAGCGGCGGCGCGGGGTTGACCTTGAAGGTTGCGTTGAGCAGCTCGTGGTCGGCCGGCAGATTTTGCAGGGGGTACTGGGGCAGAAGCTCGGCGGCCAACTGGGCAGCCCATTGGTTGAAGGCTGCGGCGCCGCCGTCGGCGTGCGTGAAGAGCAGGCCACCGGCGGCCATGTAGTCGCGGAGTTTTTGCTTGCGCTGGTCGGTGAGCCTGGGCGGCTGGTGGCTGGCCAGATAGAGGATGGGGGCATCGAGCCAGCCGGCGGCGTCGGAATCGATGGGGACCACCTGCCAGTTGAGGGGGCGCTCCAGTTCCTTGGCGCAGAAGCGGCTGAGCATGGCCAGGTCGCGGGGACGGTTGGCCCAGAAGCCATCGAAGCGCAGCTTGTTGAACATGACCGGATGGCGACCGCGCACCAAAAACAGCAGCATGTAGCAGGTGTCGGCGAAGTCGGGCTTGGGCTGGCCCCACTGGTCGTCGGGCCAGCGGGTTTGCAGGGCCTTGAGGGCGAAGGTGCGATACCAATCGACCTGGCCGAAATATTTGAAGCCCGAGGCCAGGCCGGCGCGCTCCAGGGCAAAGGCGCCGTAGCCGGTATAGCGGACGGCGGCGGTGGGGTCGGCGTTGAAGGGATCGAGGGCGGCGTCGCCTTTCTCAAAGGCCTGCAAGGCCTTCTCCAGTGCGGGGCTGAGGGCCTGGCGGCCGACATCGCTGCCAAAGCGAGGGCTGACCAGGTAATCGTGGGCGATGAACAGCGAGGCCACGCCCGCACCGTTCATGGAAGGCGAAGGCGGGTATTTCACGGCAATGGACTGGGTGTAGGACCACTGGCCGGAGGGGAGCTGGCACTTGGTCCAGTGCTGCTCGACCTTTTGCCAATAGGCCAGGGGGACGTTCAAACCGGCCTCGGCCGCGCTCCAGACCGCGAGGTTGGCCACCTGGGTATTGGAGTTGTCCCACCAGAGGCGCTCGGGCGGCATGGGGCGATTGTCGTAACCATGGGCGCCGTTTTTGGTGGTGCGCAGGAGCCAGCCGACGTCGGACTCGATGGTGGCGCGATCGGCGGCGCGGCCGCCGAGCACCAGGGCCAGCACCCGGTGGGCGCGGGCATAGGTTTCCACGCCGGCCCAGGGATCGCCGCTTTCGGGCTGACGATCCACCGGCGCGGTGCCGATATGGTCCAGGAGCTGGCGCATGAGCGGATGGGTGGGCGCCAGGCGCTCGTCGCGCAGGCTTTGGCCACAATGCAGCAGCGTGTAGACCATGAGGCTTTGGGCGCCGAGGTTGAAGTTGGGCTGGGCGGAGCGCGGGGGCCAGGTTTGGGCACGATAGTTGGCCAGGATCAGGTCGACGCCATCCTCGATGGCCTGGCCGACCTGGCGGTCGGTCAGCATGTCAGGCCGGGAGAGGGGGCTGGCCTTGGGTCGGGGAAGCGGGCCGGTCGTGGGAAGACTGGCCGGCCCGACCATGCGCTGGGGCGTGCGCAGGGGCGGCTGGGGGATGGGGGCGGTGGTCGGCGGCGGTTGGGGCGAGTCGGGCGCGGGTTGGACGTAGGGCGTGCGCTGCACCTGCACGCCGGGCCGCCGCGATGTGGGTGACCACGCGTTGCCGATGGCGTTGTAGGCCCAGCGGCCAACGAAAAACAGGATAACCAGCGCCAGGGCGCCTCCGCCCCAGGCGCTGATGAGCTTGACCAGTTGCCAGTCGATGGAGCTGCCGCGGCGCGAGCGGGCTGGTGGAAGGCTGGGCAGCGCGCTGCCGTCGGTGGTGCCGCAGGCCGGACATACGATGGGCGCGCCGCCGGGCGGGCGTCGACTCTGAGCCCCACAGGCCGGGCAGACAAACAGCTCAGCCATCGAAGACACCTCGGCTGGCATTATCGCCGACCAGGGTCGAAGGCGAAAGGTACAAGTCGCTCACGGTGCGGCTTCGGCGTGGGAGTGGCTCAGGTCGGGCATTTCGATGGGGCGCCGGGCATTCCACCAGAGCAGCAGGCCCATGAAGGTGCCCAGGGCGCCAAACAGCGCCAGGATTCCCGGCATAAACCAGGTGCCCAGTTGCAGCGGCAGCACGATGCGCGTGGGGTGCGCGCGGTTGTACCAGACCAGGCTGGTGGAGGGCAGGCCGTCGGCATCGCGGAGGGGCTGCAGGGGCTTGCCGCGCTGGCCCAGGGGAGAGCGGACCTCGATGTCCTTGCCGCCGGCGCTAAAGCGATAGACCAGCCAGAAGGCGCTGGTGTGATCGCGGGCGATTTCGATGGCCTTGACGGCACTGAGCACCGACGCATCGGTGGCGTGCACGGTTTCCTGGCCGGACATGTCGGTCTGGATGATGCGCACGGCCTGGGCGCGGACGCTGCCACCGGCAACGGCCAGATGAGCCAGGGGGCCGAACTTGTGCAGGGACAGCCCCAGCAGAAGCAGCCCCAGGGCCGCCAGGCCGAGCTTGGCGGCGGCATAGCCCGGGACATACATTTCGTGGCGCAGCGGCTGTGGGGTGGTGGTCGTTGGGGCGGTCATGCGATGGCCTCCGCTTCTTCGGCGCCGCGGCGACGGACGCGCCCGGTGCGCACCATGAAGAGGAAGAAGAAGGTGATGCCCAGTCCCACCAACTGGAGCAGGAAGGTGGCGATGTAGCCGGCCAAGTAGTCGTATTGCTGCTTGGCAAAGCTGGTGGTCAGGACCGGGGCCGCGATGGTCATGCGCTGCTCACGGGCGGTGGGCAGGGCAGCGCGGTAAAGCTCGACAGCGCTGGCGGCGCTGGCGGGATCCAGCAGTTGGGACAGTCGCTCCTGGACGGCCGGGGAAACCTTGACGGCGGAGGCTTCGGCCGGCTGGGTGGCCGGCGCGGGATTGAGCAGGGCCGTCAGGCGTAGGGCGGCAGGATCGCCGGGGACCAGGCTTGCGGCCGTGTGGTCGAAGATGCCCGGCTGGCGCAGGCCGCGCCCCAGGGCGTTGAGGCGTCGCTCGGGGGTGGGCGGATCGACGACGATCGAGGTCACGGTGTTGACCAGGCGCGTGATGGGCGAGATGTGGCGATCCAGGGGGTCCTCGATGATACGCAGGTCCAGGCGCAGGGCCTTGGCCGGGATGAGGGTGGGCGACTGCGGCGGCCAAGGCATGGATTTGGAGAGCTGGGAGGCCGCAGCGCGCTCCAGCAGTGAGCGAAGGTGCCGGGCATCGGGGCTGCCCGCGCAACTGAGCTGCAGGTAGAGCTTGTCGTTTTCCAGGACGACGCGCAGGTCTGTCACGTTGGGATCGAGCTTGTGCAGGCGGTCGATGGCCCGCTCGACGCCGTGGCTGTCGGGGCGGCTGCTGAGGGCAAAGGAGGCCATGACCGCCGGCTGGATGCTGGCGGCCAGAATCTGCTGGCCATCCTGGAGCAGGCGCTGGCCCATCGCCTGGCGCACCTGGGATTCAAAGGCCTGGGCGCGGCCTTCCAGGACTGCGTCATAGGTGGCGATGGCCGACGAGAGAGCGTCTTCGGCGGCCTGCTCGGCGGCGGCCTGGGCGGCCAGGCGAGCGGTTTTGTCCTTGATCTTGCCGGCGGCGGCCAGGCGTTTGTCCGTGTCGGCGTTAATCTGGCTGAGCAGGCGATCGGCTTGCCTGTCCACGTTAGGCAGCAGGAGCGTGGCCGGCCGGGTCGCGGGCGCCGCGGCGGGGGCGGTCGCGGGGGCCGTGCTGGCCGGGTGCGCGCCCGACAGGGTCCGAAGCTGATTCTGGGCATACACGCGGCGGACCTTGTGCTGGCCGCGCTCGGCGTCCAGCCGGTCGCGCTGCTCGCGGATCGCAGCGCTGTCCTGGTTGCGCAGGCGGACTTCGTAGCAGCGGCCGTGGTCCAGGGCCGCGCCGGTGGCGTACCAGGGCTTGGCGGTCAGGGACGGCACCGCGAGCTTGGCGCCGCTGGCCGGGTCCTGCCAGGTGACGTTTTGCAGCACGGACTGCACTTGGGGTCGGCGATGTTCATCGGCGAGCACCACGCGCACCATTTCGCCGGGCGGGCCCAGAAAGGCGGTGGCATAGCCCCACACGAACAGGCCCATGAGGTAGATCGTGAGCATGTTGGTGCCCTTGGTCACCAGGCCGCGACCGGCGGCGTAGGTGCCCAACTCGTTGCGGGGGATGAAGTCATATTCAAAGGGCGTCAAGGCCATGGCGGTGAGGATGCCGATGACCGAGAGCATTTCCCCGAACACGATCATTTCGATGAGGGTGGGACGAGCATCGTAGAGCACGAAGTTGTAGTAGAGGTACATCGAGAAGTTCACCACCATGCCGGCGATGACCAGCCCGACGTAAACGTGGCCGCGCCCGACCTTCTTGGACAACAGGCCCAGCAGGGGAATCAGAAACAGGTTGATGATGCCGCCGACGAAGATGTTGGTGCCCAGTTCCTGGTTGGTATAGCCCCACTGCTCGGTCACCAGCAGCAGGTTGAACACGCCCAGGCCGGTGCCCAGGATGGCCACCGAGAAGGCCAGGATGTAAACCGGCCACAGGTGCTGGCTGAACAATCCGCCAAAGACGCTGCGGAAGCTGAAGGGCTGTCCCAGCAGGGCGCTGTGGGGGTTGGTTTCCTTGATGCCCAGGGTCAAAAACAGCAGCATGACGACCATGCCGATGGACACCGACCAGAACAGCGCCTGTTCGCCGGAGACCAGGAAGCTGAACATGCTGGTGACTTCATGGAAGCGGCCGATGGCCACCACCCAGAACACCAGGCTCGCCACGTTCCCGATCCACGCCATGACCGCGGCGCTGGCGGCGCGCTGGGCCGGTGGGACAATCTCCATCTTGAGGCTTTCCACCGGTCCGCCCAGGTCGTTGAAGATGCTGAAACAGATATAGGCCAGCAGCAGCCAGCCGAAAGTGGGGGCCAGGGGCATCAGGCCGATGCTGATGATCGTGCCGGTCCAGGAGATGACGATGAAGGGCTTGCGGCGTCCCCAACCGGTCCAGATGCGGTCGGCGATGAAGTTGACGATGGGCGGGACGATCCAGGAGATGTACCAGGGCACCGTCAGCAGGAAGCTGAGAGCGGCGGGGTTCTCCACGAACTTGCGCATGGAGTAGGTGAAGGCGATGCCCATCACCTTTTCTTTGAAGATAACCGCCACCCAGGGCAGCGTGGCCAGGACAATCCAGAGGAAGGAGATCCGTTTGCGGGCGGTGATGATCATGAGGCACGCCGAGTCGATGGCCAAGGCCCGGCGCGGCGGCCGGCGCCGCGCGCCACGTCCCCCTTGGTGCGGCGATGATGCAGGCAAGGGCCAAGGCCGTCAAGCGCAGGCAAAAAACGGCGGCAAAACGGGTCTGCCAATCTTTGGGGGTTATGGTGTGGTACCGCCGCCCCCGGCGGTGCCGGCCTTCGGCTCTGAGGCTCAGGCTCGAAGAGGGGAGGCTGGGAGGGGGCAGAGCCGAACAGACTCTGGCAACAACGCCACGTCGCCACGGAGAAATCTTTCGTGGATAGTTGCTAGTTGTTAGTTGGTAGTTGATAGTTGATGATCTTCGCGATTCCTTCGCAGCGTCGCGCCTTCGCGAGCTCTGGAGATACTCCGCGGTTCAAAATGCATTTCACCGCAGAGGCCGCAGAGAATCGCAGAGAAAGGCGCAGAGTTGCATCTCTGCGCGACTCTGCATTGCAAGGCTATTGTATCTTGTTTTTCTGGCAAACTACATTCTCACGCGACCAGTCTACTGACATCGGCGCGGCGCAGGCGCAGCGACGCACTCATGATCCGC
>Ga0209450_10000461_pt1 | contig 20811 bp, 24 predicted proteins | sample FrelakmetLWP11LW_FD_187149 | JGI IMG/M metagenome (GOLD analysis project Ga0209450, IMG submission 187149) | Freshwater lake sediment microbial communities from the University of Notre Dame, USA, for methane emissions studies - LWP11 LW (SPAdes)... | ecosystem: Environmental > Aquatic >...
CGCCCGCATCGGAGCCGGCGGAAGACGGGTTAGAACTCAAGGATCTCTTTCTCTTTTTCTTTGTAGCACTCGTCGACGAGCTTGATGTGCTCGTCGGTCATCTTTTGGATTTTCTCCTGGGACTTGAAGGCGTCATCCTCTGAAAGCCGGCTGTCTTTCTTCAGCTCTTTGACCATTTCATTGGCATCGCGCCGGAGGTTGCGGACCGACACCTTGTACTCCTCGCAGATCTTGTGGACGACCTTGACGAGCTCCTTGCGACGTTGTTCGGTCAGGGGCGGGATGGCAATCCGCACGATTTTGCCGTCATTGGACGGGGTCAGCCCGAGATCGGATTTCAGGATCGCTTTTTCGATTTCCTTGATGACGGTGGTATCCCATGGCTGAATGGTGATCAAGCGGCTTTCGGGCACGGCCAGGGTGGCCAGCTGGCTGACAGGGGTCAGCGTGCCGTAGTAATCGACCTTGACCCCGTCCAGCAGCGACAGGGATGCCCGCCCGGTTCGAACCCGCTTCAGGTCCTTCTTCAGGGCGGCGATCGCCTTCACCATGTTTTCCTTGCTGTCCTGGTAAATGGAATCGATCATGGTGCTCTCCTCAACCTCCCGCGACGCTTAGGTGTTAATCCGGGTTCCGACGCCGTCTCCGCAAACCACTTTGCGGATGTTGCCCTTGGTCTTGAGCTTGAAGACGACCAGCGGAAGATCGTTGTCCATGGCCAGCGAGATGGCCGTCATATCCATCACCCGGAGCTGCCGTTCCAGCACCTCCATGTAGCTCACCTGTTTCAGCAGCTTGGCGTCCTTGTTCTTCACCGGGTCGGAATCGTAGAGGCCGTCCACCTTGGTGGCCTTGAGCAGGATTTCGGCATGAATCTCCTGGCCGCGCAGCACGGCCGCCGTGTCGGTCGTGAAATAGGGATTGCCGGTGCCGGCGGCGAAAATGACCACCCGACCCTTCTCCAGGTGCCGGATGGCCCGGCGCAGGATGTAAGGCTCCGCCATCTGGTGCATCCCGACGGCGGTCTGGACCCGGGTCTGAATCCCCTGTTTCTCCAGCGCGTCCTGCAGGGCCAGGCTGTTGATCACGGTGGCGAGCATCCCCATGTGGTCCGCCGAGGTGCGGTCCATGCCGTAGGAGCTGGCGGCGATGCCCCGGAAGATGTTCCCGCCGCCCACGACGATCGCACACTGCACGCCGATTTCCACGATGGAGCGGATCTCCTCGGCCACATACCGGATCATGTCCGAACTGATGCCGAACTCCTGGTCGCCCATAAGGGCTTCGCCGCTGATCTTGACGACCACCCGCTTGTACTGAGCCTTGTACACGGCTGTTTACTCCCCCACCTGGAAGCGGACAAAACGTTTAACGCTGATGTTCTCGCCCATCTTGGCGATGAGGTCGTTCAGCAGATCCCCCACCGTGATGTCGGGGTTGCGGACGTAGGCCTGGTTCAGAAGGCAGCTGTCCTCGAAAAATTTCTTGAGCTTGCCCTCGACGATCTTCTCGATGACCTTCTCCGGTTTACCGGTCTCCCTCGCCTGCGCGGCGTAAATCTCCCGCTCCTTGGCGATCACCTCGGGCGGCACGTCCTCGGGTCGGACGCCCAGCGGGTTGGACGCGGCGATGTGCATGGCGATGTTTTTCGCGAACTCCTGGAACTGCTCGTTCTTGGCCACGAAGTCGGTCTCGGAATTCACCTCGACCATCACGCCCAGCCGGCCGCCCATGTGGATGTAGGTGGCGATGGTGCCTTCGCTCGTGGCCCGGCCGGCACGCTTCTGCGCCGTGGCCAGCCCTTTCTTGCGCAGGAACTCCACCGCCTGGTCCATGGCGCCGTCGGAGGCCGCCAAGGCTTGCTTGCAATCCATCATACCCGCCCCGGTTTTGTCCCGGAGCTCTTTCACAAGCTTCGCACTGACCTCAGCCATTATTCGTCTCCTGTCGTCTGGGCGTCGCCGCGATCCGATGCGTCAGCGCCCGCTGCGGCGGCAGCATCCGCCGTGGAGCGCCGAATGACTTCCACCACCGGGCCCTGGCCCCCTTCGGAGATCACCTTGCGCTCGCCGGGTTTCAGGTCAACAGCGGCGCTCAGCGGTTTGGCTTCCTCCGGCTCCGTCTTGTCGGCTTCCGCCTGCATGCGTTCGTTCCATTTCTGCTTGCCCTCGATGCAGGCATCCGCCATGCGGGAGGTCAACAGGCGGATGGCGCGGATGGCGTCGTCGTTGCCGGGAATGGGATAATCGATTTCATCCGGATCGCAGTTGGTGTCGACCACGGCGACAATGGGGATCTTCAGCCGCCGGCCTTCATGCACGGCAATGGCCTCGTTCTTGGGGTCGATGATGAAGATCGCTCCCGGCAACCGCTCCAGGCTGCGGATGCCACCCAGGTTGCCGTCCAGTTTTTCGCGTTCCTTGGCAAGCTTCAGGCGCTCCTTCTTCGGGAACAGATTGATGGAGCCGTCGTTGTGGATGGTGTTGAGATAGTTGAGCCGCTCGATGCTTTTGCGAATCGTCTGGAAGTTGGTCATCATGCCGCCCAGCCAGCGGTTGTGAACGTAAAACATCTCGCAGCGGTTGGCTTCCTCGTAAATGGATTCCTTGGCCTGCTTCTTGGTACCGACGAACAGGACCGACTTGCCGCTGGCGGCGGTTTCCACCAGGAAGTCGTAAGCGGTCTTGAACATCTTGACGGTCTTCTGCAGGTCGACAATGTAGATGCCATTGCGCGCCCCGAAAATGTAAGGCTTCATCTTCGGGTTCCACCGTTTGGTCTGGTGCCCGAAATGGACGCCTGCTTCGAGGAGCTCCTTCATGCTGACATACGCCATTTTAATCTCCCTTCCGTTCGGTTTTTTTCCACCGCCACCGTCATTCCTGCCTCCAGTCCCGACGTCGGGACACCGGGAGGCACGTCCGGCGGCGTGTGTGATGGGGTCATGAACCTTGGTTCTCTAAAAGAGGTTTAGATATCAATAATCTTATGGTGTTGCAACATCTTTTTTGTGCACGGACACCACTCGTTCGCGGCCGCTGTAGTCCTTGACGCATTCGAATCCCGCGTAGTGTCCGGACGGCTCGACCAGCTGTTGCACGGCCCGCCTCTGGTCGCACCCGATTTCCAGGAGCAGCCTCCCTCCAGGTGCGAGGTGGCGGTGAGCTTCGGCGATGATCACGCGATAGCTCCGTAGTCCGTCCGCGTCCCCGTCCAGGGCCAACCGCGGCTCGTGGCACGCGATCTCCGGCTGAAGCCCGTCGATGGCCCCGCTCGCCACATAGGGCGGGTTCGAGACGACCAGGTCGAAGACGGCCCGCACCGGTTGCAGAGCCGAGAACCAGTCGGCCGCCCAGAAAAACACGTGATCGGAGACCCCCGCCGCCTCGGCGTTGCGGCGGGCGACGGCCATCGCCGCCGGCGAGAGGTCGGAGGCGAAGTAGCGATGCCCCGGCGCCTCGGCCGCGAGCGCGAGCACGATGGCGCCTGAGCCGGTCCCCAGATCGAGGACCCGGGCCGTGCGGCCGTTCGGAAAGGCGCTGAGCGCGGCCAGGGCGGCTTCCACCAGGCCCTCGGTCTCCGGCCGGGGGATGAGCACCTCCGGGGTAACCTTAAGCTCGAGCGTCCGGAACCCCTTCCAACCGACGATGTAGGCAACGGGCTCCCGGCGCAGGCGTCGGCGCAGCAGTTCCTTGAACGCGGCGAGCTCCGTCTTCTCCAGGGGCTGGTCGTGGTGCATGTACAGCTGAACGCGCTCGGTGTGCAGCGCATGCGCGAGCAGGATCTCCGCGGTCGCGCGCGGGCTGTCGATGCCGCGCTCCTTCAGATAAGGGGCGGCCCACTGCAACACTTTCAGGACCGTCCATTCAAGGTTAGCGGCCGGCGGTGGGTTCGACATTCTGCAGCGCCTGGGCTTGATAGTGCGTGGTCAGCCCGTCGATCAGTTCCTGCATGGCCCCCTGCAGGACGCTGTCCAGCTTGTAGAGGGTCAGGCCGATGCGATGGTCGGTCACCCGGCTTTGCGGGAAATTATAGGTGCGAATGCGGCCGCTGCGGTCGCCCGTCCCCACCTGGCTCTTGCGGTCCTCGGCCCGCTTCTGCTCCTGCTCCTGGATCTTCATGTCCAACAGCCGTGAGCGCAGCACCTTGAGGGCCTTGTTCTTGTTCTTGAGCTGCGATTTCTCGTCCTGGCAGATGACCACCAGGCCGCTCGGCAGGTGCGTGACCCTCACCGCCGAGTCCGTGGTGTTCACGCTTTGGCCCCCCGGGCCCCCCGATCGATAGACGTCGATGCGCAGATCGTTGGGGTTGATCTCCACGTCCACCTCTTCGGCCTCGGGCAGCACGGCCACCGTGACCGCCGAGGTGTGAATGCGACCCTGGGTTTCGGTGGCAGGCACCCGCTGCACCCGGTGGATCCCGCTTTCGTATTTCAAAACGCTGTAGGCGCCTTTGCCCTGGATCATGGCGATGACTTCCTTCACCCCCCCCACCCCCGTGGGGTGATGCGAGAGGACTTCGACCTTCCAGCCCCGGTCCTCGGCATAACGGCCGTACATGCGAAAAAGATCGCTCGCAAACAGAGCGGCTTCCTCGCCGCCGGTCCCGGCCCGGATCTCCATGATGATGTTCTTGTCGTCGTTGGGGTTTTTCGGCAGTAAAAGCAGCTTGAGGTCGTTCTCGAGGGTTTCCTTTTCGGTCGTGAGCGACGTCAGCTCGTCTCTGGCCAGGGCCCGGATATCGGCATCCCCATCGTTCAAAAGCCCGCGGCTCTCATCGATCCGGTCGGCCACTTCGCGGTAGCGGCGGAACACCGTGACAATTTTGCCGAGCTCGGCGTGCTCGCGCACGGCCTTCTGATACGCGTCCCGGTTGCCGATGACGGCCGGGTCGCTCAGCTGACGCTCCAGTTCGTTGTAGCGCTGTTCGACGCCTTCCAGTTTGTCGTACATGAGGTGCACACCGTGCCCGCTTCAGATGCGAAAAGCCCGGCCGGTCTCAGGGATCGTGTGGTGTCCGATCCCTGAGACCATCGGGCTCATGCGAAACGTCCATGAGATGGGTGAAGTGCCGAGGTTCGGACGCCCCCCGTTGGCGGGGACGTGCGGCGGGAGCGCTACGACGCTTTTTCCTTGCTCTGGAATTTCTGGTACTTCTTGCGGAAACGCTCGATGCGTCCGGCCGTGTCCACCAGCTTTTGCTTGCCCGTGAAAAACGGGTGGCAGCCGGAGCATATTTCCACGGCGATGTTGTCCTTGGTCGATCCGGCCTCGATCACGTTTCCGCAGGCGCAGCGGATCTTGGTGTCCTGATACTTCGGATGGATGTTCTCTTTCATTATGGTTAACCCCCTCTTGCTGAATTCCCGCCGGTTAGGCGTTCATCGAGTTCATAAATTCTTTATTATTTCGCGTCCCCTTCATTTTTTCAAGTAAAAATTCCATGCTGTCCACCGTGTTGAGGGTGGTGAGCAGCTTTCGCAGAATCCAGACGCGGTTGAGCACTTCCTCCGGCAGCAGCAGCTCCTCCTTGCGGGTGCCGGAGCGTTTGATGTCGACCGCCGGGAAAACGCGTTTGTCCGACAGCTTGCGGTCGAGCTGGATCTCGGCATTGCCGGTGCCCTTGAACTCCTCGAATATGACCTCGTCCATACGGCTGCCGGTGTCGACCAGGGCGGTGGCGATAATGGTGAGGCTGCCGCCTTCCTCGATGTTGCGGGCGGCGCCGAAAAAACGCTTGGGGCGCTGCAGCGCGTTGGAGTCGACACCGCCGGAAAGTATTTTTCCACTCGGCGGCACCACCGAGTTGTGGGCGCGCGCCAGGCGGGTGATGCTGTCGAGCAGGATGACGACATCCTTCTTGTGCTCCACCAAGCGCTTGGCCTTCTCGATCACCATCTCGGCCACCTGCACGTGCCGCTCGGCGGGCTCATCGAAGGTGGAACTGATGACCTCCGCGTCGACCGTGCGTTCCATGTCGGTCACCTCCTCCGGTCGCTCGTCGATCAGCAGCACGAAGGGAACAACGTCCTTGTGGCTCTTGATGATGGCGTTGGCGATGGCCTGAAGCAGCATGGTCTTGCCGGAGCGCGGCGGGGACACGATCAGGCAGCGCTGCCCGAAGCCGATCGGGACCATGAGGTCCAGAATGCGCGTCGAGTAGTTGTCTGCGTCGCTTTCCAGGCTCATCTTGCGCTCGGGATAGAGCGGAGTGAGGTTGTCGAAGAGGATCTTGTCGCGAGCGACTTCCGGGTCCTCGAAATTCACCGCCTCGACCTTGAGCAGAGCGAAGTAGCGCTCGGACTCCTTGGGCTGCCGGATCTGGCCGGAGATGGTGTCCCCGGTGCGAAGGCTGAAGCGCCGGATCTGGGAGGGTGACACGTAGATGTCATCCGGCCCCGGCAGGTAGTTGGAACTGGGTGAACGCAGGAAGCCGAAGCCGTCCGGCAGGATTTCGAGGGTGCCCTCCCCGTAGATCATGCCGTTTTTCTCAATCTGGCCCTGCAGCAAAGCGAACATCAGTTCCTGCTTGCGCAAGTTCGATGCGCCCTCGATGTTGAACTGCTTCGCCATCTGCATCAGTTCGTTGATCTTTTTCTCTTTGAGTTCGGCGATGTTCATTGAAACGATTCCCCTCGATTTCATGGCGGACGCTCGGATGCATCCGCGGGTAGTCCCGGCGCCCGAGGCAGCCGGTGCGGTTTTATTCGGACGATTTCCGATTCTGTCCTATGTGATTGCGTCGTACAGAGTTGCAACCTCAGCCGGGGCGACCATCCACATAAACACCAAAAGATGCGTGCACCCTTGCTTGGGATTAATCAACCGACGTGCCTTGATCGAGTAGTTAGCAGATAGGATCCATGTCGGTCGTAAAGGAGGATTTTAGAGCGTTAGAAGCAAGAGAATCCTGCCGGATGGCGGGTTAACCTTTTTCTCTGAACTATTTGTATATTTTTATATCAGAACCCCCTGACTGTCAAGCAGTTTCATGTTTTCGATCATAAAAAACCGTGTTCCTATTCCTCCGGCGTTCGGTGGTTCAGCCACGCACTCACGCCCGACGCGGGCTTGCTGTGCCCCGAAAGTCATTGCCGGATGCCGCCGGAGGAATATGCGGCATTATTGCACCCCGGGGGGTTCCGCACGCCTGGAAAACCAAAGGTCGAAGGTCGTCTGGCTGCCTATTTTGCTGAGCACCGCCCGCGTGCCGCGGCCTCTGCATTGATCACCGGGAACGACTGGATTCGGGCGCTGGAGTTCGTCCCTTCCCCATTTCACGAAGCTCACCAATAAAAAAAATCCCACCGGTCCCCGGTGGGATTTTTTTTAACGCGAGCCGTCTATTTCTTGAATTGATCCAAGGCGGCAAAAACCTTGTCGCGGATTTCCTCCACCTTGCCGATGCCGTGGACCTTGACGTAGTGCGGGGCCTTGGGGTCGCCCGATTCCTTCCACTTTTTGTAGTAGCCGATCAACGGCTCGGTCTGGTTGTGGTAGACCTCGAGGCGTTTCTTGACAGTCTCTTCCTTATCGTCGTCGCGCTGGACCAGAGGTTCGCCCGTCACGTCGTCCTTGCCCGCCACTTTGGGAGGGTTGAAGATGACGTGGTACGTGCGCCCGCTCGCCAGGTGCGCCCGCCGGCCGCTCATGCGCTTGATGATCTCCGCGTCGGGAACATCGACGTCGACCACCGCGTCGATCGGGACCCCGGCCGCCTTCATGGCGTCGGCCTGGGGGATGGTCCGGGGGAACCCGTCGAAGAGGAATCCCTTCTTGCAATCCGGTTCCGTGATGCGCTCTTTGACCAGCCCGATGATCACATCATCCGGTACCAGCTGCCCCGCATCCATGACGGCCTTCGCCTTTTTGCCCAAGTCGGTGCCGGCCTTCACGGCAGCGCGCAGCATGTCACCGGTGGAAATCTGCGGAATCTGGTATTTTTCCTTGATGTAGTTGGCCTGGGTGCCCTTGCCCGCCCCAGGACCGCCGAGCAGAATCAGACGCATGGAGACCTCCTTCTGAAGATGGGGTGATAGAAACAAGTGGCTGATTTTGTTGGGAGGGCAGTATGGCGGAAGGAAAACGGAGTGTCAAGACAATTGTCGCGGATCGATCGGGCGGATGGCCGCCACATTTTTCTTGTCAAAGGAGAAATAATTCATTATATATGCAACCTCCATTACATTTGCAGACTATCCGCCGGGGAGGACACCATTGCGTCGTTTCCGACGGCACGAAAGGGGCGATACAGTTGAAGGAAATCGAAGTCAGGGTCATCGACAATGACATCGAAAAAGCAATGCGCATTCTGAAGAAGAAGATCCAGAATGACGGCCTTTTCAAGCGCTTGAAGCTGAAGAAGAGCTACGAAAAGCCGAGCGAATTTCGGCGACGCAAGCAACGCGAAGCGCAGCGAAGGGAACGCATTGCCGCGGCCCGGGCCGCACGCAGACGCTAACCCCTGAAACCCGTTGAACCGAACCCGGTGGGATCCCCCACCGGGTTTTTTCATGCCGATGCCGCAGCCAAAAGACAGCATTGCCTGCCTGGAGACCCTGTTCCGCCTCAGACGTTTCGGTATCAAGCTGGGGCTTGCCACTATTCGCCGGATGCTCGCCGGCCTCGGCAACCCCCACCGGCGTTACAAAACCATCCACATCGCCGGCACGAACGGCAAGGGCTCGGTGGCGGCGAGCCTCGCAAACATCCTCCGATGCTCCGGCTATCGGGTCGGGCTCTACACCTCGCCCCACTTGGTTCGTTTCAACGAGCGCATCCAGGTCAATGGAGAGCCGATCGCGGACGAGGACATCGTCCGACTCTATCGAAGGGTCCACCGGGCGCTTCCAGGCGGCCGCGAGCCGACCTTTTTCGAGTTCACCACCGCCATGGCCTTCGACGAGTTCGCCCGCCGCCGGGTCGATTGGGCCGTGATCGAAACCGGCATGGGCGGCCGCATGGACGCCACCAACGTGATCACGCCGGAGCTGGCGATCATCACGAACATCTCCCTGGAACACCGCGAGTACCTGGGCGCAACGATCCCTCGAATCGCAAATGAAAAAGCCGGCATCGTCAAACGCCGTCGGCCGGTCGTCACCGGGGTCCGGCAAGCTGCCGCGTTGGCCGCGCTGCAAAAGGCGGCACAAGGCAAATCGGCTCCGGTCTACCGGTTGGGCCGCGATTTCAGCTTCCGGCGCAGGGAAGCCGGCAGATTCACCTACCGCGGCATCCACCAGGTCTGGCCCGATATGGCCACGGGCCTGCAGGGTGACTACCAGGCGGGAAACGCCGCACTGGTGCTCGCCGCCTGTGAACTGCTGCTGAACAAGACCCCGCGGGTTTCCCTTGAAAGCATGCGGGAGGGGCTGCGGACGACGCGCTGGCCGGGCCGGCTCGAAGTCGTTTCGGAAAAACCGCTCGTCATGCTCGACGGCGCCCACAACCTGGATGCCGCCAGACAGCTGGCGCGGCACCTGCGCAGGCATTTCAAGGACCGCGATATCACCATGGTGGTCGGCATCCTGGACGACAAGCCCTATGCGGCCATGCTGAAGCTGCTGCTGCCGATGGCCTCCCGCGTAATCGTCACTCAGGCCAAAACCAACCGAGCTCTTCCGGCGGGAAAAATTGCCGCAACGGCCCGGACCCTGGTGGCGGATGTCAAGGTGATACAGGATGTCGGCCAAGCCCTGGCCCACGCGGTTCACTCTGCCGCCCCGGAAAGCCTGACGCTGGTGGCAGGCTCCCTCTATGTCGTGGGCGAGGCCAAAGCCGCTCTGGAACACAGAACCGTGCAACCCGGTTGAACCATTTTTTTTCACGCTTGACTAAGGTGCCCGCTTCCATTATTGATTTCGGGTGTCGTTGTTATTAAACGCGCCCGTAGCTCAGGGGATAGAGCGTCAGCCTCCGGAGCTGAAAGCCGCTGGTTCAAGTCCAGCCGGGCGCACCACTTTAAAACACAAAACCCGCCCCGCAGGGCGGGTTTTGTGTTTTGGTCGGAATCTTCCCCAACCGCCTTCTTTTGAGTGGAGAACGATCCGTGAACCGGCGTGAACTTTGGGTTTCGTTGGCTGCAGGTGCTCTGGCAAAGGTCCATGACCGCAAGCGGATTTCCCGCGACACCCTGCGGCGTATCAATGATGCGCCGGTCGTTTGCATCTCTGCCATAACCTCCTTCGAAGTCGGCATCAAATACCGCTCGGGGAAGCTTAAACTGCCGGTGCCGCCGCCGCAGTGGATGGCCGGGATCATGGAGCACCAGGGCCTGGCGGCGATAGACGTGACCACCGACATATGCCTGAAGGCATCCGAACTCCCACCGATTCACGGCGACCCCTGCGACCGGTTCATCATCGCCACAGCGCTCCTGCAAAATGCGTCTGTTGTGACCGCGGATAAACGCTTTGATCAATACGGAGTTGAGGTCCTGATATAGGCGGCCTGTTTCGGTGCCGCCTACGGGTGCTTCGGCAGCAACGCCGCCACGGGGCAGACATCCACGCAGGCACGGCAGGCGCCGCAGGAATGAGATGAGGTGGAGGAAATGCCGTAGGTCCCTACCACCGTGTCGAAGCCGCGCTTGGCGAAGGTCAGAATCATGTCGCGGTGCTGCCCGCGGCACACGTGCACGCACCGGCCGCAGAGCACACACCGGTTGGGGTAGTAATTCAGGCAGGGATGGGTCGAATCGACCTCCGGTTCCTTCAAGTACCGATCGAGGTTTCCAGGAGTCAACCCGACTTTTAGAAATTTCGCGATCCGCTGCAGGTCGCAGCGGCGATGGGCGGGGCAGTTTTTGCAGGCCACCCGGTGCACGGACAAAAGCAGTTGCAACCCCGCCTTCTGCAGCCGACGCACAGCCGGCGAGCCGGTGTCGACCGCCAGGGAGGATTCGACCGTCACCGAGCAGGCAGCCACCGGCTCCTTTCTCCCCTCGATGTCTACAAAGCACAACCGGCATGAAGCCGCTGCCGGCTTCATGTTTTCGAGATAACACAAGTGGGGGATGTAAATTCCTTTGGCGAGGCAGGCGGCAAGCAGGTTGGCGCCAGGCTCGACATTCAGGATCCTCCCATCGACCTGTATGGATATGCTCGCCGGCATCTTCATCCTGATTTCTTTGTGCGTTCAGCTTCCAGCGTCGAGCTTTTTTCTTCCATCGGCGGCCGCTCTATGACGGGCGCCAGCTGCGGCGGCGACACGCGCTTGACCGCGTCGTACTCCGGCGGGCAGGCCACCACGCACTCCCCGCACTTCACACACTTGCTCTGGTCGATGCCGCGCTTGCGGTCGCGGGTGATGAAGACCGCATCCACCGGGCAGCAGCCCTCGCACGCATTGCAGCCTCGGGCGCACTTTTCAAGATCGATGTAGTAGGCGATCAGCGGCCGGCACATCTTCCCCGGGCAGCGCTTCTCCTTCACGTGGGCCTCGTAGTCGTCGAAGAAATACCGCAGGGAGGTCAGCACGGGGTTGGGGGCCGTCTTCCCCAGGCCGCACAGGGAGCCGTTCTTCACATCCTCGCTCAACCGCTGCAGCCGCTCCAGGTCGCCCTCGCGGCCCTGGCCCTCGGTCAGGCGCTCCAAAATGCCGAGCAGATGGCGGGTCCCGATGCGGCAGAAGGTGCATTTGCCGCAGGACTCTTTCCGGGTGAAGTCCAGAAAAAACCGCGACACGTCCACCAGGCAGGCGTCTTCGTCCATGACGACCATGCCGCCGGAGCCCATCATGGCGCCGGCCTGCGCCAGTGAATCGAAATCAATGGGCGTGTCGAGATGCGACTCCGAAAGATAGCCGCCGGAGGGCCCGCCGATCTGGACCGCCTTGAATTTCTTTTTCTGGGGGATGCCGCCGCAGATGTCGAAAATGAGCGTCCGCAGGGAAGTCCCCATCGGGACTTCCACCAGGCCGGGGTGGACCACGCTGCCGACTACAGAAAAAACAGCCGTCCCCGGGCTCGCTCCGGTGCCGATCCGGCGGAACCAGTCGGGCCCGTTCTGCAAGATGGGCGGCACGGCGGCAAAGGTCTTCACGTTGTTGATCACCGTGGGCCGGCCGTTGAGGCCGCTTTCAGCCGGATACGGCGGCCGGGGGGCGGGCATCCCGCGGAAACCTTCGATCGACCGGATCAGGGCCGTTTCCTCGCCGCAGACAAAGGCCCCGGACCCCTGGAACACCTCGATGTCGAAATCAAGCGAAGACCCCAGGACCCCCTGGCCCAGCAGCCCAAGGTCCCTGGCCTGGTGGATGGCGTGAGTGACGGTGCGCACCGCCAGGGGGTATTCGGACCGGACATAGACGACCCCCCTGCCGGCGCCGACCGCGTGGCCGCAGATGATCATCCCCTCGAGGATCTGATGGGGGTTGCTTTCGAGAAGGGTGCGATCCATGTATGCACCGGGGTCGCCCTCGTCGGCGTTGCAGATGACGACCTTCTCGGATCCCTTTGCTTCGCGTGCGAGCGCCCATTTGCGACCCGTCGGAAAGCCGGCTCCGCCGCGCCCACGCAGTCCTGAGGCCGCGATGGCTTCAATGATGCCGGCCGGGCTCCGCTCCAGCACATCCGCCAGGGTCGCGTAGCCGCCCTCGGCGATGTAGTCGTGGATGTCCTCGGGGTCGATGCGGCCGCAGCGCTCCATGATCAGGCGCGTTTCCAGGTTGAAGCGCGGAAATTCCATGACCCAGGGGATGAGATCGTTGGCGGCCGTGGCGCCCAGGATGTGCTCCAACCGCGGGTCCCCCTCCTTGAGAAACAGCTTGGCCAGCATGCCGGCTTTGCCGGCGCTGACCTCGGGGTAAAAGATGGGCGGGAAGCCGGACCCGGGGTGGTCGATGATGACCACGGGTTCGGCATAGCAGTGACCGCAGCAGCCCACGGTGTGGATCCGCGCCGTGATTCCCACTTGGACCAGGGCCTCTTCAAAGGCGGCCTTGGTCTCCTGGGCGCCGGCGGCGATGCCGCAGGTGGCCATGCCGATGTGGATTTTCGGAACCGGCGTTTCGGTGAACTCCCTGCGCCGCCGGTCCGCTTCATCCTTGAGGCGGCTGAATATCTGATGGGGGGCTGGGCTCATGCGGGTCTTTTGCGCGCTGCTGTTTTTCCTTTTCGATCCGAACTTTCAGGACGATGCCCTCCACCTTGCTAGGCTGCATTTTGCCGCAGAGAATCTCACCGACGAGGGCTACGGGCGCCAGAGCGCAGCAGCCCACGCAGGCCACCCGGTCGATGCTGAATTCGCGATCGGCGGTGGTCTGGCCTTCCTTGATTTCCAGCTTGCGCTCGAAATTTTCAAGAATGATCTCCCCGCCCTTCACGTGGCAGGCCGTCCCCAGGCACACTTTAATAGGATGCCGGCCGGGGGGGGTAAAACGAAACTGGTTGTAAAACGTGGCAACCCCGTACACTTCGGAAGCGGATATCGCCAGGTGCTCGGCCACCAGCCCAATCGCCGCCGGCGGCAGATAGGACAGGGTGTCCTGAACGAGCTGCAGCATTGGAATAAGCTTGCCACGCGCCCGGCCCATGGCATGCAGCCGGGACTTCAACTCATCGAACGTGGCCGACGCTTCTGCGCTCAGACCCGGACGCTCGTGGACGTTTATGGAGGGCACATCCATCCGGAGGCGTCAACCAAACAAAGCCAATCGCAAATAGTGGGGTTGGTTCGCAGCCATCATAGGGTCTCGATCGCGCCGAGGGCGAGCTGAAGCCTTTCCCGCAGCAGAAAACACAATCGCTCCAGAACGGCGAAGCCAAGCCGGATATCGCCGGTCATCAGGCGCCTCAGCTCAGACCCTTTGAGCACCACCAGCAACGCGGGTTTTCGGCAGACAGCCGACAGCATGAGGGTGTGCCGTTCATTCAGCAACGTGGACCAGCCCCCGAAAATCTTACCCCTTCCCAGCATGGCGACCGCCACGCTGCCGCTTCGGGGCCCGACACGGACGGCTCGCTCCAGGACGATCTGGCCCTCGGCCACGATGTACAGGTCTTCGCCGAGGCCGCCCTGTTGGTAGACACTCTCACCGGCCTCGTAGCGGCAGACCCGGCATATGGGGGCGATGCACTCGGCCTGTGTCCGGTCGAAGCCCTTGAAAAACTCGCACTCCTCCAGAACCTTTTGGATGGCGGACATCTCCATGGCTGGCCTCACTCTGGAGGTTCTGGAGCGGCCCGGCTGCACTCGGACACGGTGTCATAGATCTGCAGCAAACGGTTTCCCAGCGCCCGGGCCAACTGCTTGTAGAAGATGAAGCCGCTCTCCGGGTCGTCTTCGAAAATCGTGATCAGGCGGTGTTTGCTCATTTTCAGAACCGCGCTCGGCCGGCGGCAGACGGCCGACACCGTGTGGCGTTCACGCCCGATCAGGCTCGACCATCCGAAGACCTCGCCGAGAGCGGCGACGGTAAACAGCTCGGCCCCGTCATCCCCCAACCGCAGCCGGATGTCGCCCTCCATGAGAATGCATAGAAAAACAGCCGGATCATCCCGGCGGTAGACGAATTCTCCCGCCGCGTACGCGTGCCGGGTCCCGGCCGCCATGATCGCCTTCAGAATGACGGGGTTCAACCCCACGAAAAGATCCGCTTGCCGCAGCTGCATCGCCCGCCTCCCTTTTGAAGAGTTTATGACGGCATCCGCGATCGTTATCCGTTTCTAATATGCATGCCGATCGGATGTCAATTCCGGTAAACTCAAAATACCTCCATTTTTTTGTTGAAACCCCACTTCCATGATGTTAGTTAGATACCTTTTCGTAAATTTGAGATCGGATCACCAACGGTTCGCGGGAGAGGCAGCGATGGATAATTGGACATTCGGGTTTACAATGCTCGTCGTCGGGATGGGTGGCACGATGGCGGCCCTGGGCGCGCTGGCCGTGATGATGGGGCTTCTGAAAAAGATCTTCCCTGTCAAAGAAGAAGAATCCAAATAAGATCCTGGAAAGCGAGATCACACCATGTTCGAAGCGATTGTGAATGGACTGAGCGGCTTGGGAGCGGGAGTTCTCAACCTGCACTGGTCCAACCCCGTGATGATTGCGGTCGGCTGTGGGCTTCTCTACTTGGGGATCAAAAAGGATGTCGAACCGCTGCTGCTCGTACCGATCGGCTTCGGGGCCATCCTGATCAACATCCCCCTGGCGGACCTGATGGGCGAAGAGGGTTTCCTGCGCACCATCTACAACATGGGTGTCGCCAATGAGCTTTTTCCTCTGCTCATCTTCATCGGCATCGGCGCGATGACGGATTTCGGCCCGCTGTTGGAAAACCCCAAGATTTTTCTGCTGGGCGCGGCCGGCCAGTTCGGCATCTTCCTGACCATCGGCCTGGCCTTGTTTTTCGGTTTCGACAAGCTGGATGCAGTGGCGATCGGGGTCATCGGCGCCTGCGACGGACCGACGGCCATCTATGTATCCTCCCGGTACGCCCCCCATCTATTGGCGGCCGTTTCGGTGGCGGCCTACTCCTACATGTCGCTGGTGCCCATCATTCAACCGCCCATCATGAGGTTTTTGACCACCGAGAAGGAACGGCAGATCAACATGTCCGAGTTGGCATCGACCTCGCCGGCCTCGAAAACCACTAAAATCGTCTTCCCGATCGTGGTCACCATTTTCGGGGGCCTCATCGCTCCCAACGGTTTGCCCCTGCTCGCCACGATCATGCTCGGCAACCTCATGAAGGAGTGCGGGGTCGTGGGCCGCCTGACCAAGGCCACGGAAAACGAGATCGCCAACGTGGTGACACTGTTCCTCGGGATTTCCATCGGCGCCACCATGGACGGCCGTGCTTTTCTCACCTCGCAGACCATCATGATCCTCGTTTTCGGCTTCGTGGCCATCTGCCTGGACACCGTTTGCGGAGTGCTCTTCGGCAAGCTTATGTGCGTGATGACCGGCGGCAAGATCAACCCCCTGATCGGGGCGGCGGGCATTTCAGCCTACCCCATGGCGGCGCGGGTCGTGCAAAAGGAAGGGTTGAAATACAACAAATTCAACTTTCTTTTGATGCACGCGGTGGGCGCCAACACCGGCGGCCAGGTGGGCTCGGTCATGGCCGCGGCTATCATGCTGTCGGTGCTGAAGGGCATGGGGATCATTCCGTAGAATTTTCCATGCAAGGGCGGGACAAAGAGACAAAAACAGCCGGGGCGGCATTTCAGCCGCCCCGGCTGTTTTTATTTGCTGTAGAGCTTGAGGTAGCCGTCCCGCAGGGCGGCACTGGCTTCGTAAACGCCTTTCTTATAGTTCTCTTCCTTCAGGTCGATCAGTCGGAACTGCTTGGTGTCGTGGTCCGACCGGATGATGGAACCCGCGGGGATCCAAGTGTTGGCCGGCACCTTGGTGCGCATGACGACCGAGCCGACGCCCACCCAGACGGATTCCTCCAGGACCGAATCGTAGACGACGGCGCGGATTGCCACAAAACTGTCCGCCTTGATGGTGGCGGGGCCGTGCACGATGACCCCGTGTGAGATGTTGCAGCGCGGCCCGACCGTGAGCACGGTGCCGGCACGGCCGTGGATGACCACCCCGTCCTGGACGCAGGCGTCTTCCTCGATGATCACCGGGTGCACCTTGCCCTTTTCGTCCATTTCATCGGCCCGGATGACCGAAAGCGGCCCCACGTAAACGCGGGGGCCGATGACCACGTTCCCCATGATCTGGGCGCTGGGGTCTACGAATGCCGTGGGGTCGATTTTCGGCCAGTCTCCGACCGGGTTCGGTCGTATTCCGTTCTTCGGCACCTGTGAAGTCATCGATGATCCTCCTCTCGTTTTTGATAACGTCGCGTCAACAAGTCCAGCCTGAGCCGGAGGCAGCATGTGAGGTGGCGATCATAATAGAAGTCGGAATTTCCTGTCAATCGCAAACATGGGACGGTATTCGATTTTCCGGCCCTGCGGGCGGTGCATCCCGGGCACAAGCAAATTCCGACCGTCAGGCGACGGCGTAATAGCCCTTGTACCAGGCGATGAACCGCTCGATGCCCGTCCGGATGGGGGTGGCCGGCTTGAACCCCACATCGGCCATCAGGTCATCCACGTCGGCATAGGTGGCCGGCACATCGCCGGGCTGCATGTCCAGGTAGTCCTTCCTGGCCTTTAGGCCGAGCACGTCCTCGATGGTCTCGATGAAGTGGTTGAGCTCCACCGGCTGGTTGTTGCCGATGTTGTAGATCCTGTATGGCGCGTAGGATGTGCCGGGATCCGGCCGGTCGCCGCTCCAGGCCGGGTTGGGCGCGGGCAGGCGGCCCATGACGCGCACGACCCCCTCGACGATGTCGTCGATGAAGGTGAAATCGCGCTGCATGCGGCCGTGGTTGAAGACCTGGATGGGTCGCCCCTTCAAAATGGCGTCGGTGAAAAGAAACAACGCCATGTCCGGCCGCCCCCAAGGCCCGTAGACCGTGAAGAACCGCAGCCCGGTGCAGGGGAGCCCGTAAAGATGGCTGTAGGTGTGGGCCATGAGCTCGTTGGCCTTCTTGCTGGCGGCATAGAGCGAGACGGGGTGATCCACGTTGTGATGCACCGAAAACGGCATCTTCGTGTTGGCGCCGTAAACCGAACTCGACGAGGCGAACACCAGATGCTTCACACCGTGATGCCGGCAGCCTTCCAGGATGTTGGTAAATCCGACGATGTTCGCTTCGATGTAAGCCTGGGGATTCTTGAGGGAGTAGCGCACGCCCGCCTGGGCGGCCAGGTTGACCACCACGTCGAAACGGTGGGCGGCGAAAAGACTCTCCATGCCCGCGCGATCGGCCAGATCGAGACGGGCGAAGGTGAAGCGAGGATGCCCTTCGAGCTGCGCCAGGCGGTCCTCTTTCAGTTTGACGCTGTAGTACGGGTTCATATTGTCGAGCCCGACCACGTTGATTCCGTTGTCCAGCAACCGTTTCGAAAGCTGAAAACCGATGAACCCGGCCGCACCGGTCACCAGAGCGTTTTTATATTCAAACATCACCTCAGCTCCTTAATCTATTATCCAAGATGCTTTCATTATGGGGCGAATCCTCGGTACCAGTCCAGGGTCGATCTCAGCCCACTTTCCAAGCTCACCCGTGGAACGAACCCAAGATCCGCGGCCGCGGCATCGATGGCGGACAGGGAGTGCGGGATATCACCGGGCCGCGGCGGCTGGTGAACGGGTTTTGCGCCGCAGCCGGACAGGGCCGCGATCATTTCCCACAACCCGCTTACCGTCAGTGACTTCCCTGTGCCGACGTTGAACACCTTGCCCGGGGCGGAAGAGGATTTCGCCGCCGAGATCAACGCCTGAACCACATCCCCCACGAAGACAAAATCGCGGCTGTGGCGGCCGTCGCCGTAAATCAGGGGAGACTCGCCTTTCAACGCCTTGTTCATGAAAATGGAAATGACCCCCGAATAGGGCGACGAGGGATCCTGCCGGGGCCCGAACACATTGAAAAAGCGCAAGCCCACGGTTTCCAGGCCATAGAGCGACTGATAAACGCGCAGGTAGTATTCCACGACAAGCTTTTGCACGGCATAGGGGGTCAGGGGTTTGGGCGGCATGTCCTCGCGTTTGGGCAGAGCGGGATCGTCCCCGTACACGGCGCTCGAGCTGGCAAAAACCACCCGCCGCGCCCGGGCGCCCCGCGCCCCCTCGAGCACGTTCAAGGAGCCGGTTTCATTCACCGCCGCGGATCCCAGGGGGTCATCGACGGTCTTGGGCACGGAGACCACCGCGGCCAGATGAAAGACGACCTCACAGCCGGCCGCCGCTTTCTCAACGATCCCGCGGTCGCAGATGCTGCCGCGGATGAGGGTGATGCGGCCGGCCACCGGCGCCAGGTTCGGTTCCCGGCCGCTGGAAAGATCGTCCAGAACCGTGACCCGGCACCCGCCGGCCACCAGGGCTTCGACGAGATGAGACCCGATGAACCCGGCCCCGCCGGTCACCAGGGCGCTCTTAAAACCAAACGACATGCATGCCCCCGTTCCGAAATGATTTTGCTGCAGATTCCTTCAGATCCTACCCCAATCGAGATGAAAACTCAATTTGGATGACCGCCGGCTTCACATGGGTGATTGTGGCCGCCGGCCATACGAAAAAAAGCGGCCCTGGCCGCTCTTGACTTTTATGCCCGTTGAATCTAGTTTACGATTGCACGACATGATCAGACGAACCCACAATGCGGCACGCGTTTCATCAAGGTGCAGGCCGGCATTAATACATCAGCCCGTGACGAATTCAAACAGAAAGCCACATGCCGCATATCCAACTCAAGCTTTACGCCACGCTTCAGATGTTCAGGCCCACCGAGGGTGAGGCATATCCCATATCTTCAGGCATGACCGTTCAGGATCTTCTCATCCGACTCAATCTGCCGACAGAAAAAGCCAAGTTGATATTCATCGATGGCACAAAAGCCGAGCTTTATTCGCGGCTGGAGGGCGGCGAACGAGTGGGCATCTTTCCGCCCGTCGGCGGCGGCTGAACCTTGTTGCCCCCCAGAAGGAACATCCCTAAAATTAAAGAGCCGCATATTCGGCATACTGACCAATATTGGGCAAAATCGAATAGCGTAGCCGGCACCCCATAATAATTTGGTTTTAATTCCAATCGGTTATTTTTTATGCGCTCATGGCAGTGGTTTTGCTTTTAGTTGCGGCAGTCGTGATGAAAATTTGAAATAACTCATAACTTTTAAGAAGGGAGAAATCAGTATGCGTCTTTCGAAATGGTCTCTTCTCATGATTTTGCTGGTCGGGCTGGCCTTGGTTGCAGGGCCGGGAGGTTCAGTCTTCGCTCAGGAGAAACCGTATCCTACCAAGTCGATCACCTACCTGGTGACCTTCGACCCGGGCGGGCAGTCCGACCGCGAGGCCCGCAGGCAGCAGCCCATCCTCGAAAAAAGTCTCGGCCAGAAAGTCATCGTCGACTACAAGGTCGGCGGCGGCGGCGCCCTGGGCTGGAGCGAACTCGTCCGCTCCCAGCCGGACGGCTACCTGATGGCCGGGATCAACATCCCCCACATCATCCTGCAGCCCCTGCAGCAGCAGACCGGCTACACCACCGAACAGATCGTTCCCGTGGCCATCTTCCAGCGCACCCCGCTGGCCCTGGCCGTATTGAAGACCAGCCCCTACACGAATATCAAGGAATTCCTGGCCGCGGCCAAGGACAAGCCCGGTGACATCAGCATCGGCGGCTCCGGGACCTTCTCCGGCCACCACGTGGCCACCCTGCGTCTGCAGAAGATGGCCGGAACCAAGTTCAATTACGTTCCCTTCACCGGCGCTGCGCCGCAGATCACGGCCTTCCTGGGCGGTCACGTCAACGCCATCTTCGGCAATTCCGACGACCTGGTGAAACACGCCGATTCGATCCGGGTGCTGGCCGTGGCCGACGACAGCCGGTTCTTCGGATTCCCGGGCACCCCCACGTTCAAGGAATCGGGCGTCGATTTGGTCGAATCCATCGACCGCGGCATCGGTCTGCCGCCGAAAACCCCGGACACCATCGTCAAGAAGCTCGAAGCGGCCTTCCTGCAAATCGCCAAAGACCCTGCCATCCAGGAGCAGATGAAAAAAGAGGGCTTCGTGCCCCTGGCGCTGGGCCATCAGGAGAGCAAGGCCCACATCGAGAAGATGACGGCGATCTACAAGGACATCGCCAAGGACATCAAGAAATAAAGCGGGGGCCGCGTTGTGCTTAAGACCAAACGATCCGGCAACATCGCCTGCGGCGTCTTCCTGGCCCTTTTAGGCCTCGCGGCGGCCTGGGCCTCGACATCGATCGACGAAGGTGCGGGGGGGCAATTGCACCCCCGC
>Ga0209450_10000462_pt1 | contig 20779 bp, 21 predicted proteins | sample FrelakmetLWP11LW_FD_187149 | JGI IMG/M metagenome (GOLD analysis project Ga0209450, IMG submission 187149) | Freshwater lake sediment microbial communities from the University of Notre Dame, USA, for methane emissions studies - LWP11 LW (SPAdes)... | ecosystem: Environmental > Aquatic >...
TAGACTTTTTCTCTGAAGGAATATCAGTAATATCCAGAATAGTAGCAATCTTTTTCTTGGGCGAAGGTGAAGGAACTGGTGAAGTAACAGGAGAAGTAACTGGAGAAGTAACAGGAGAAAGAACAGGTGAAGGTGCCTTTTTAGAAAGACCTTTTGACTTGGGTAAACTTGGCTCACGAATAGGAACTGATTCAGGAAATGACTCTTGCACAGATGGAATTTCTAGAGTTTCAGATGTTCTCTTGACAACAGTTGCTCTTCTTCTAGGCTTCTTTTCTTCCTTTTTGATTTCTTCTTCAACCTCAACAATTTTAGCAGGTGTTATCGATTTTGGTTTCAATTTAATAGATTTAGTTTCCTCGGTCTGTTCAATGATTTCCTCTACCTTTGCAGCTTCTTCTGTTTCTTCTTCAGAAACAATATCTTCCACAGTTGGGACAATTTTTGCAACCTTTTTAGAGACAACCTTGACTGATTCGTCTGCCTCTTCAGAAGGAAGAATAAATGACTTTGTTTTTGACTTGAGGGAAGGTGGAGGACCAACTTTGGATTTCTCTTCAGTAATGGCTTCCTCAGTAACTTTTCGAGGAGATGGTATTTTAATTGGTGAGGGTTGTTTTTCACCTACTCCTCCAATTCTTGAAAGAAAATCACTTATCGATATCTTTGCTTCTTCATCTACTGGAAGAGCAACTGATGTAACATTAACATCGGATACAACAACTGGAGTAATAATACCCGATTCTTTTTCACGAATTGCAACACTTTGAAAAGAACCTTTTTGATTCAAAACCTTGGTGCTTTTCATTTGTGTTTTGATATTTTCAATAATAGATTTGTCAGAAATAGTTGAACTAGAAGACTCTGGAGACTTTGAACGTGTTATTGTTCTAGATTGTGATTCTTCAATCTTTTTGGGTGGTCTTCCTCTTCCTCTTTTTGCAGGAACTTCAGAAGGAGGAGTTGGGGTTCCTTTTTCCCTTTCTTCTTCCAAGTCTTTTTGAATAATGAGCCTAGATACAACATCTGGACTTACAACCACGTTTTGTTTCAATGGTGATTTCTTTGGAGCTTTAATCATTGTTGAACGAACAGTTTTTACAGGAGGAGACAATGAAATATTTTCTTCAGATTTACCTTTTTCTGTGGTCTTGGGTCCTGGACTTTTGGGTCCTGGGCTTTTGGAACGGCTTCTGGATTTACCTTTTTCGGATGCTTTAGGTGAAGAGGGTTGTGTTGAAAGAATTTCCTCAATCAACTGTTTACGTTTGGGCTTGGATGGAACAGTTTGATTTGTAACACTTTCATAGACAAATGCCAAATCATTTTCATCCATCTCTTGAAGAATTTCTCTTGTATATGTTGTCGACATTCCTTTTGATTCTCAATTTTATTTTTTTGGGTTTTGCTTTTTGTGAAATGTAAATTTTACAAAATCTCAAAATGATGTCATTTTGACAATTGATTCTTAATATGTTCCTTTCATTCCTAAATTTACTTTTCGATATTCTTTACCATAATCTATAAACAATTCACTTCCTTTTTTTATATTCTTTGTCGCATAGTAGTAAATTTTATCAAATTTTTGCATGCAACTCATGTTATTATATCTTTTCTTCATGCCACAATTTACATACCTGGTCCAATTAGAGCTATTCTTGTTAGTTGCATCCAACAAAAATAATTCTTTGTTACTTTTAGTTTCTCCAGTTTCTTCATCATATTCATATACAATCCAAGAATAATAAGGATTTCCTTTTTTTAACGATTTCTTAACTCCTTTATAAACACCGGATGCACCCTTTGGAATGGGTTCAAGAGCATATACACCCATTCCAGCATTTTCAATTTTGGATGGTTTAATCTCAAGTTGAATATATTTATATTTATTTTCATCGGGTATAAAAAATTTAGCTTTTACTATTTGAGATTTCTCAGACATTTATATTATTTTAGTTTTTCTAAGATAATATTTAATTTTTATATTTATTGAATATATACTAAATTTTCAATTTCAAATTCTTCTTTCAATCCAAACAATTTACAATAAAAACAATAAGTAGAACCCAGCACATTCGATGAAATTCTGATACAAGAACTTACTCCTTCACTTTCTCCACCTTTTACAATTTTAATTCTATCACCTAATGTAAGTCCCTGTTCTGTCACATATGACTGCACAAATTCATTTTTCCAAATAATTAAAGGTAAGGAATATATAAAATAATTACATTCTTCGTTGCATTCATCCAATTCGATAATTGCATCCAAGGTTCTTTTTTCTATTTCGTCATTACTTGAGGAAGGTGCACTAGTAATTGGATATGGGTCATCGTTTTTCCATCCTCTCATTTTCATTGTAAGTTCAAATAATTTTCTAAATGCTTTCTTTATTAAATTTTTATTCTTGCCGTTCATATTATCAAATAAATCTTTCCATTCTCGCAATTTAACAAATTCTTCTTTCTGCATCAACAATATATTAGATATTAATTCAACACATTTTCTTATTTCTTGTTTGGAATCTTCATTATAGATAAACAAATATTTGTATTCAAATGGACAATCCAAGCACCATTTTCCCAACTTGAGGAGTCTTTCTATTTGATGATTTGAAAATAGTTTATTTTTCTCAAAAGGATTCAAAAAAAGATTAGTATTTTTGAACAATTCATGTAACTCTGTCCAAGTAGTTGCCTTCATTAAATCTTGTCTAGTTCCAAAACAAACTATTTTTTCAGAAAGTATATTATCAACACTTTCTAATAGTACAGGTGTTTCGTCATTGATGATATTAGGATGCCATCCTAAATAAAAATTTTCTTCTAAATACAATTCTTGTAATATTTCATAAGGATTTAATCCTACAAATTCATAAGAGTAAAAAGAAAATAATCGTAGATGATTATCCAAAGTTTGACTTTTGTATAACTTGAAAGGTAAATAAGGATTAAAATACATAAGTAAATCTGTATAAAATTTATTTTTTTTCTCAATGGCTCTTATATTCGTATCGTGAGATTGGATATCATTTTGGAATCGATGAAACTCAATCAAAGGCAATTTATAAATTGAAAAATCTTTATTATGAGTATATGCACCACAAACAATAGCTTGATAGTGATTCATAGGTTGAAAATAGCTTCTGACATAATTTATATCATCATATAAATCTGATATATCTTTTATGGTTTGCAAATTTTTGAAATAATCAAAATGTTCACTAGAATTTGATTTTTCGTCTGAATTCCAATTATTTGTTTGTAAATTCGATGATTTAGATTTATCTTTTATTTTCAAATCTTCTTCATCTGAAAAATATAAATCACTTCCATCAGGTAAAACATTTTCATCGACAAAATCATCCGTTGATATCGAAGATAGTTCAGGTTCACCAACTATTGTCTCAACCTCATCTTTTGTTTTATCTACTTCGTCTGTTTTCTCTTGTTTAGATTCCTTTTCTTTACACTCATCCTGCTCACTATCATCTCTTGGTTTTACTAGTTCTACCGGACTTGGTTCACCCGCGTTTAGTAGTTCTCCTGGACTTGGTTCTCCCATTTCTACATCTTGTGAATACAATATCAAATCCTTTAATTGTTCATAGGTAACATCTAAAGGAATGTTTTTTATTCCTTTGTAAACTCCCATTCCATAAAGAACACATGCATTGATTGAATATTCATTTTCCACCGTTTGAAGACCCACCGTGTTAAAATCAAATTTAGGTAAATATTTATTTTCTTTATATGAATTTCTAAAATAATTCAAAAAAATTAAAGCATGGGATAACTTTTCAATATTCCATCTTACCAAAGGATTTACAAAATTAATTATTTTTTGAATATGATTTGGATCATATAAATTATCAATAAATGGAGGAGTATATTTTGCTATTTTCTTAAATGTTTTTCCGTAAACTATAGGGTCCTTAAGTTCAATCAAAGTTACAATAGTAGAACATTCTAAAGCTAGTTCAGATAAAACAATATAAGGCATTTTTGGACTTAAGGGTCCTGTGATAAATATTTTTGATATTTGAATAGGGTCAAATAACTGATTTACTTCCATTAATTTACAAAAAATATTTTAAAATTATTTTAAATTCTTAAACATAATTAAGAATTTGAGTTTAATTAAAAATGTTGTCGACAGATATGTTTATTGTCACACCCTTTTACAGGGAACAGATTATACTTACCGGTGTCATTACAGAACAGCCCGATATTCCGTTTAGTGCATATTCTGTATTTGTTTTACGAACAAGATTAGAATCTTTTCTTAGAAAATATTTTAGCACAAAAAAATATAACTATAACACATTTACTTTTCGAGATATCCCCCATCAAGGTAAAATGATTACTACTTTGGAAATGTTAGATGTTCAAGAAAACAAAATTAAACTAACCACTCAAGAAATCAGAGAAATCAATCAGGAGATAGGACAAATTACAACTCTTCATCCATCTTATTGTTTATTTTTTGAATACTCTGAAGATTTTCCTCAAGCCTGGTTAAGAACTTTATTGCCATCCTTCAAGTTTGAAAGAACAGAATACTACCCAGATGATAGCTCCAAGACTTTTCTTATTCCTTCTATTTATTCCAACGGAAAGATTTATTTAGATTTAAGCTCTGATTTGAGTTATTCAAGCACGATTAAAAATTTATACTCTGATTTTATGGAACAATTAGAACGATATTTTTACACTGGAACCATTCCTGATTTAGTAGAAGTAGGACCAAATAGAACAGAAAGAGTTCCTGGTAAATTTGTTCAGTTTCCTGATAAAACTGGTGAGCAAGTATTAGACGATATAGCCGAATTAATTCCTGTTCATATTCCAGTATCCGATTATGAATTTATTGCAGAATCAAAATCTAAAAATATAAATACTAAACAAACTACTGTCTTTGTTTTAAACTTTACAAAAACAAATCCAGATATAAATATTTTTATTGACCCTATTGGAGTAGAATTTTTAACTTCAATTAAGAATTTCCTGAAAGCGGATGAAGTACTAATTCAAGAAGCTGCACCCGCCTATTATGAAATTGAATTGAAAAGAGATGGAAACTTTATTCAAAGTAATATAAATATCAAAGAGATGTTTGGTTATTTTTATTTAACCGACCATCCAATTGGATTATTGGTAGCAGATGATATGGACATGCTTGATGATTGTAAGATTATATATGATTCTGTTTCAGGTAAAGGAGGTCTTTTTGTTCCTATGGTTCATTTAGATGAACCAGTAAAGAAAGATTTATTAAAAATGCAATTGGAAAATAGAATGAAAACCATGAATGTATATACTAAAACTCCAGAAATCGAAATGATGTTACAAAAATTAGGATTGGTCGTCAAAGCAAGTATAGACAATTATTTTTATATAAACAAAAATGAGTATATAACCAAAAGAGTAGTTTATCGTGGATTGAAATACTATCCTCCTCAGATGCTATTGGCTGGAAATTGGGATTTTGATACCATTCCTTCAAAAGTTGTTTTGGATTATGCAAAAGAATTATTGAAAACAGAAGATATAGAAGAAGGACCATTTTCAACCATCAAAGTTCCTGTAAAGAATCTGAATTCTATTAGTAAATTGAAAAGTGAATTAGAAGAGAAAGTAGATTTAAAGTTTCATCCTGATAGAAAATTTTAAAATTATAATCTTACAAATATTAAATATTTTGTAAGATAAAATGAGTGGAGCATCTGGTCCTGGTGCAACGGGTTGTTCTCTTTGTCTAAATAAGGAAAGGGTATTTCGCCTAACTCTTAATTCACAAGAATCATGGGAATCATCATCTTTTTTTAATAATTTGGATTATTGTATAGTTGTAAATGTTCCTGCCGGGTTTCCTAAATTGAATCTTGTTACTGATGATAAGCTCTTAGTAAATTCAGCAGAATCACAGTCACTGTGTGTAGGAAATAATGATATGATATATATTGGTGTCATCATAGCACTTGTGGTTATATGTCTTATTATGGGTTCAGTCTTATTATATAAGTTTCTTAAAAAATAACTAATATCTGGTTCCTCTTGGTGATTTTCTTCTGGGTCTTCGATTTTTAATAGGACATGAAGGTTCAATCATATTGTCCAAAAATTCTTTTCCCTTTAGTTTCTGCACAATATTTTGAGCAATTAACATGGATAGCCAATCATTCAAATAATTCATAGAGGTTTGAGTATGATTCAAAAGTTCTTGTTTTGTGCTACATTTTCCATTTAAACATTGCGTAATTTGAGCTTGACTTTTTTGTAGTCCTTCATCTATACCTCCAGGGAAAGGAGTGACAAATATTTTTACTGCTATATTTTTAATTGTATCTTGATTTAAATCTTTGTTTTTTAATGTTTGTTCTAAATCCTTTTCAAATGATTCTGACATTTTGATAGAAAAAAAAATTTCAAATGATTTCAAATATTGATATATTTATTCTAAAAGAATTCAAAAACTATTAAACAAAAATAGAAAAATAAAATGACAAAAGAAGCGACCGACCCTGGTCTTGCACAAGCAGGTAAGAAAGAGATACAACGAAAAGTTGTAAAACAATCTAAAATTTCTAATTCTGAAATAGGTAAAACAGAAGTTAAAACTGATTCAAGACAAGAAACATCTTTAAATTATATGGATACAAATTTAATTAATATCCATAATTTTCAAATTCATTTGGATAGAAATTTTCCCATGGTTGAGAAAACATTTTCAGAGAATTTAGACATTAATGAATTACACGACTTTTTGTTAAAGAAATTTGAATTTGAAAGAGAATACAAAACAAAAGCAATTTATAACCAAATACTTTTAGAAAAAGAAAAACTTAAATATCCCTTATATCGAATTGAAATTAATAATATTCAAATTGATATAAAATATCTTGAAACCGAATATGAAAAACTTATTAACAATGTAGAAGAAACTAAATATTTATATCTTACAAAAAATATACTAGAACAATATAATCTAATAGGTCCAAAGAAAAAAGTGATTTCTTTCAACAATACCAAACAATCTAAGAAAGAAGATTTATTACATATCAAATATAGAAAATTACTTATTGAAAAATATCTAGACTTATTTCAAAGATTTCATGATATAAATATTATATATAATCATTCCTTAAAAACTGTTTGTCAAACTTGTTCATTGGATTTAACAAAATACATTTTAGAGGATGGAATAGTTGTTTGCCCAAGATGCAATACGGAAAAGACTTTACTTATTCATAATTCAATTGTTAGTGAAGTAAAATATGTAAACTCCAAAGATGGATATGAAGATAGAGAGAATTTTTGGAAAGCTTTACAAAGATTTCAAGGAAAACAAAATAACCATATCCCAGAAAGATTATTTAAGGAACTGGATGAATATTTCCGTTCTTTTGGCCTTCCAATAGGTCTTGAAATTTGCAAATTAGAACTTACCAAGAAAGGAACAAGAGGAAATACATCCAGAGGAATGATGTTCAAAGCTCTTTCCGAAACAAATAATTCTGTATTTTATGAAGATGTGAATCTTATTTGTCATTTGTATTGGGGTTGGCTTTTACCTGATATTTCTGCAAATGAAGAACAAATTATGAATGATTATGATATGACACAAGAAGTGTTCAAGAAAATTCCAAAAGATAGACGTTCAAGTCTAAATGCACAATATAGATTATGGCAACATCTAAGAATAAGAGGATATCGTTATCCAATTGAAGATTTCAAGATTGTAAAAACACCTGATATTTTAGTAGAGCACGATAGAATTATGAAAATAATGTGTGATGAATGTGGACTCACATTTTCACCAGCTCTTTAGATTAAACATTTTCAGAATATTATTTTTTGACACAAAAAATACTAAGAAATGAACACTCCATTTATTGTTTCACTGATTATAAATATAATTCTAGTATTATTGATTATAGGTATGTTAGTATATTATTTTATTCTCTCACCTCCTTCTAGTGCCTCTCAATGTCCTGGAAACAATAATGGAGGAGGACAGGTTACACCCACTCCCAATACAAATAATCAAATTATTCAGAATTTCCCTTATGCCCTAAAAACAGTTTCAGGAAGATTTGTTCAAAGTTGTTTTGAATGTCTTGCTACTCCTGTAACTTGTTACCAACACGGTATAGTCGCATCAGAAATGTGGAATACCGATACTGTAGAGTTTATACAAATTGGTGAAAATAAATATCATATCAAAGTAAATGTACAGATGAAACCAAATACCACCTATTATTTGACTATGGAATCCACTGGTCCTGGAGGTGCAAAAAGTGTATTGTGTCTAACAGAAAATGCTCAACAAAAGTCTACTGTTTTTGAAATAATAACATATGAAAATAATAAAGCTGGTAATTTATATCAAATATACTCTGTAGATAAAGAATCTCTGATTGGTGAAAGCAAACCAACTTGTTTAGTGCCACAAGGATTAGTGATTGAAGATGGATTCAATTTATCTCCAAATGTTCCTAACGGAATGAATGAACGTTCCTTCTTTTTACTTTTCCCAGCAAGTAAAGCACCTCCAAGTCCTGAACCTATAGCTCCAGAAATTTGTGAAAAAGATTCAGATTGTTTACCCAATCAAGTTTGCTTTAATAACAAATGCTCTTTTTCTTTACCCACAGATAACACAAATGGTAATGGTGAAAGTAGTGAGGAGGAACCCAAACCCGAACCACCTAGTCCAGGGCCTCCTCGACCAGAACCCCCAACACCTCAGCCACCTAGACCCGAGCCACCTAGACCCGAGCCACCTAGACCCGAGCCACCTAGACCAGAACCCAGAAAACCTGACCAACAAACTCCTCCTACACCACAACCACCTCAACCAACACCTCAACCCCCTACACCAAGACCCGAGCCACCTAAACCTCAGCCTGCCCCCAATCCAAATGACCAAGTTGTGTCGCCATTTTCATCAAAATATAGATTAAATAATAATCATAAGAATCATCATTCCAGTTATCAAACTCCAAGCTATTATTCTAATATCACCATGAGAAAAATATAATAGGTTATATCTTTATTTACAAAAATAAAGATAATAATATTTATGAACTATCGATAGAAACAATTCTCTTGAAGATATTGTTGATTGTTACTTCTGAAAACCCAAACATTTTAGCAAATTCCTTTTTCTTGAATTGAATCCCGTTCATGACCATAAAAAACTGAATAATTCCTGCAGATATTTTTTGAGGTGATTCTTCCATCAGAGTCTTGTCCTTTTCCATTATTTGTTTAGCTAAACTGTAAACCATTTCCTTAGTTGTATCTGTAAATCCAAGCTTTGCACAGTATTCTGGAAGATAATGCAAAGGTGTAATAAGAACATAAGGTGGATGATAACCAGTTTGAGATTCAGAGAACAAAGCCATAGCTTTTGATACTTCAGAAGGAGAAATACTTACCTTTTTTGCAATAATATTTGGAATTTGTGGAATTCCCAACTCCATATAAGCAGAATAAATACAAAAGAATAATAAGAGTTTTCGTTTTTTACTTCTTTTGGTTGGACAGTTCATGGACATAAAGATTTGATTGGCTTGTTTTTTAATTTCATCAGGAAAATCTAAAACTTTCAAGTCCTGAATAAGTGTTCTGAATTTTTCTTGTTCCTGAGTAGTATTTATAATAGTGGTTTGAAATTCGTTTGATTCTTCTATCTCCATTTTTAGAATTTAAAAGGATTTGAATTAAATTTTCAATTTATGAAATTGTGATTTATTTTTAAATGGTTTTACATCTCTAAAAAAATGGCCTTACGTGTTCCACGTCCTCTATTTGATAAATCCAAAGAAGAACTGGTAATTTCTATGTTAACCTTTCGACCCGGGGAAGACAAATTTAGTTACACCGAATTTCAGCAACCCATAGACCCTATTCGTTTTTTTGAAACATCAAAAGATGAAGTTGTTCTTCCTCTTACATTTGCAAAAAAGGTTTTCAAAGATGAAATTTCTCAAAATAAAATTACTTTACCTGCACATCAAGACGTGAATTTTGAATTTACAAAAGAGTTATTTTCTCATCAAATTCCTATTGCTAAACAATCAGCAGAACTTTTAGTTTCCAATCAATGTGTTTTATTAAATTTGTATACTGGCTTTGGGAAGACCATCATGGGTGCATTTTTATCTTCTTTACTTCGTAAAAGAACTCTGGTTCTTTCTACACAATCCATTTTACCCAAACAATGGGAAGAAACATTTCTCCAATTTACAAATGCAAAAGTTGAGGTATATGATGGTTCCAAGAAAAAGCTTCCTTCGGATGATTCTCAGGTAGTTATTTGCACCTCCGGTGTTTTAAAAAATATTCCCCATGAAATGAGAAAAACATTTGGGACAGTTTTATTTGATGAAGTGCATTCATTTTGCACAAGAACAAGAATATTTACAACTTTACTAGTAGAACCTAGTTATATTATTGCTGAAACAGCTACATTTGAAAGACCAGATGGAGGTGAAATCATGATGCGGTCAGTTATTGGTTATAATGATGTAATTGTCCCACTCAAGAAAAAGTTTAATGTGTATGCAATTGAAACTGGTGTTAAACCAGAGGTAATGTTAGACAGAAGAGGAAAAATGATATGGTCAAAATATGTAACCAGTTTGGTTCAAGATAATTTTAGAAATGATATGATTGTATCTTGGATTATCAAAAATACCAATCGAAAAATATTGGTTTTAACAGATAGAAAAGAAATGATTGAACAAATTTCAAAAAGATTAGATGATAAAGGTTTGGAACATGATTTTTTATTTGGTTCGAAGAAGAAATACAAAGATACAAAAATTCTCCTTGGAACCTGGGCAAAGATAGGTGTTGGATTTGATGAGAAGAATGCATGTGAAAACTTTTCTGGAATGCGTATCGATTTAGTATTTCTGTTATTTTCTACAAAACAATCATGGTTAGTAGAACAAAGTGTTGGTAGAGGGTTTCGTTCGGAAATGCCTGCAGTGGTTGATTTTATAGATGACCATCCCACGAGTAAAAATCATTTTAAAAATCGACAAAGATGGTATAAATCACGAGGAGGTTCTGTTATTAAGATTGAAGGAGAACCAATAGAATGTGTTTAGATAAGTTGTTATAGTTTTATTAAAATTATAACATAAAAAATCTATAAATAATAAAAATTAAAAATGTTTAATTCTGATATGGATAATCTATTCATAACAATTGAAAAAGCAATTTATATATGGTATGAAGAAAAAAGAGATAAAATTTATCAAGAATATAAATCTATAGAAGAAAAACATTTATTCTTAAAAAATCTTTACAATGATTCTGTTAATGTTGGTTATCCATGTGGAATAAGAAAAAGAAATATTTCTTTTATCAAAGAAATGGATTAGTTGTGGTCTGAAACGATTTTTTCAACTTCTCTTTCTGTATATCTTGGGTCTTTTCTTAAAAGGTCTTTTAGAACTTGGTTTTCAGGTTTAATTAGTTTGACTCTTGGGGATTTATACCATGTAGGAGATTTATAAACCACAGGTTTGGATTCTTTTTCCTTTTTAGGTTTGGTAGCAGCTTTTGGTTTCGAGGTTTTACTCTTTTGGTGCACAGGTTCCTCAATAATAATTGCAACATTTTCAGTTCTTTCTTTTAGCCTTGTTCGGAGTGGTGAAAGTCTAGGTTTCTCTATAATCTCAACCATTGTCTCTTTTATTGTTTGATTTGTTTTGACTAAATGTGTTTCTTCTTTTTTCGCTGTGGGTTTTGTGTTCACTGTGTTCTTAGTGTTCGCTGGAGTCTTTGTATTATCTATGGTCTTGATATTTTCTATGGGTTTTTTAACTGGAACAGAAATAGATTCTATTTTTTGGTTAGTTTTGATGTATGTCAACTTTGGAGTTTCTTCTCTGGTTGTCGATTCTTTGGTTGTGACTTCTTTTGGTTCTTCTCTCTTACCTGTCCCTATAAATGTTTCAACTGTTTTTGTTACCTTTCTGGACATTTTTTATCTGACAAGTTGATTTTAAATTAGTTTGCATCATAAAAAATTTATAGAATTTATTTACTATTAAAAATGGAAACCGATGTCCAACCTATTATACAAAAACATCTGAATCTTGATAATAATAATAAGATAGATGTAATAAAATTGATTCAAAAGGCCCAAAGAAAACAAAAGGCAGCACTAAGGTTCGAAAAAATAGAAAAATTAAGATTGGAAAGACTAGAAAATCTAGATTAAAATTCATATTTGATAAATATGAATCCTATTATTTTTTATTCATTAGAGGTTCTAGGTTTTACAGCTCTAGTTTTTGCTTTAGTAACAGTGACTTCAGTTTGCTTTTTCTCAGCGTGTTTCTTATCAGCTTTCTTTTCAGGTTGCTTAGGTTTCTTTTCAGCTGGTTTCTTCTCAGGTTGCTTTTTCTCAGCGGGTTTCTTATCCGCCTTCTTCTCAGGTTGCTTTTTCTCAGCGGGTTTCTTTTCTACTTCCTTTTTCTCAACAGGTTGGACAACTTTTTCTTCAAATAAATCAGATACCTCTTTTACTTGTTCGGAAGTGTGTCCAATCTTTTGTAAGAATTCTTCAAGTGATTGTCTGGTTTGTGCATAAATATATCCTCCAGAATAAGGGATTGGTTTTCTTGTCGATTTTGCTGAAACTTTAAATGTTCTTGCCCCAACCAACTTCAATCCGTCATCTGAATCTTCAAAGGTTAAAGTTGATACATCAAGACCTTTTTGTGTTTTATTCAACAATTTAATAATCTCAGTAATAGATTCAATAGTTCCAGTTATTCTAAATACATCGACTTCATCTTTTTTAGTAATGTGTCCTACTGGTGATTTTCTTCTTTGAGCTTTTTTCTTTTTGGGAGTGGTTCTATCTTCTTTCTTGGTCTCTTGTTTGTTGCTTTTAACAAACTGAGCAATTTTGGAAATTTGGTCATGAGTGAAAAGAACTTCAACAGCTGGAGCCTTCTCTCGGGGGACTCTTGCAACTACAAAACTTTCATAATTGGTAGCATCGATAATATCATTCTTAATTCTTTGACCAGCAAGAGAAGTTCCCAAAGCTGCAAGAACCTTATCTACTTGTGCAGAGGGTCCAGCAAATCTAAATTCTTGGGTATAAACAAAATCGCTTCGTTCAGGATGTTTATATACTCTTTGAAGACCAGAAAGAGATAATCCAGGTCCTACCTTTTTCAAATCTTTATCAATTTGAACAAATTTACCTAGTTGACTAACATTTTCTCTAATCAAAACGACCAAATCTTGAATAATTTCAGATTCAGTTTGAGTTGCACCAGTTCTAATTTCAGTTTGAGTTTTTCTTTGACCTTTGGCTTGTTTTTGTCGAGGCATTTGTTATTTTTGATATGTTATGTTATTTTTAAGATGAAATTTTTGGAAATATTGATTTAATTCTTCATAAAAAAAAATTGTTTATTAAAATCGATGCTTTCTAGATGGTATTTAATACTATTTATTGTATCCCTTCTTGTGTTATTAATTATTTTGGGATATAATATTTATGAAAATTGGAGAATTAAAAGAGATTGTCCTGAATCCTGTCAGGAAAGTCAAGATATTCTTATATGGTTAAATGGATTAGCTATATTCCTGATTTTGGTTTTGTTGTTGGGATATTTTTTCTCTGATGACTCTTCATCCAAACAAGTTACAATTACTGCATCCACAAATGGCGCAGCTCTTGGTGGAAGTCAAAGTAACTTTACACAATCACTTCAGGGATATTCACCTGTTTATCTAAATGGTGCATCAGCAGTAATGGGGAATGCAGCAACAGGCAATTCCAATGCAGCAACAGGCAATTCAGCAATTGGAAATTCAGTAACAGGTAATGCAACAACAAGGAATGCAGCAACAGGAATAGAATGCACTCGAACCATGAATCCATTCAACTATGGTTCAGGTATCGATATAATTTCCAAACTTTAAATCAATATATTGTTATGATTCATAACAATAAATAAATCTTTAATTTCTAATGATTTCCAAAAATTCAAAAATAATTTGTTGCAAACGATTTGGTAAATCTGTAATTGTATATAATATTCCCTTATTTCCGTCCATAAGTTTACCTTTGAACGGAGTCATTCTTTTTTTGTCCGAAAAATTCTTATTTTCATAATAATAGTAACACAGAATCAAAACATATACAATTTCCATTTCTTTCTCCGTTAAAGTATTAAGTTTGCTAGATGTGGCAACCCAATTCATTTTGATTTCAGATGTTTTGGAAGTTTCATACAAAGTTTGAAATAAAGGACACATGGTATAAATTTGATTTGTAAATTCATCAGACATTGGTTCGAGGTTTGAATTTTCGAGAACAGATTGTACCAGATATAAAACTTTCATTTTCGGTTAAATTTCTTCTAATTCCAGTTTTATTAATTTCTCTTTGAATCCATTCAACAATTCCTGTATCGTTCATAGGATATTCGTTTCGATAAGATAACTTATTGTCTACATAATCTCCATTGAAAACACTAGCCTTGAAAGGAATTCCACTTACAGTTGATTTATTTATTTCAGCAGTTGAAACAAGAACGAATGTAGGAAACCATTTTACATAAACTGAGAGAGTGCTTGGATACTGGGAAGGAAGTTTTTCTGACATACTGGAAAGTTCAATTGGAACAAACTTTACACTTCCTAATCCGTCAACTGCAGTTCTAATCTTGGTTAAATAATTTTCTTTTAACTTTACACAATGTTGACAAGTTGCACTCATCACTAGATACAATACGTTGTCATATCTTCCGTTAGACATTTTATTTTATCAGATTTTCTTTTAGAATACTAAAAGAAAATTTAATTTTTTCGTCCGATCCAATCAGGTGTTTTATGTTTCTTTTTCTTTTTTCTGTAGGTAGGGTTCGAACTATGTCTTCTTATTTCATCTTTTTGTTGAATTTCATTGGATAGATTAAATTGATTTGCTTCTCCTTCTGATAAAACATTTTCATGAATATTTTGCTCTACAATCTGTTCTGATACCTGTTCTGATACTTGTTCTGATACTTGTTCTGATACTTGTTCTGATACTTGTTCTGATACTTGTTCTGATACTTGTTCTGATACCTGTTCTGATACCTGTTCTGCAAATTTGTGTTGTATTGATGGTTTTTCTAAAAGAATATCTTTTAAGTATTGAAATTCATCTTCTTCCTGATTTAGCTTTTCAACTCTGTGTTGCTGGTGTTCCTGTTCCTCCTGTTCCTCCTGCTCCTCCTGTTCCTCCTGTTCCTCCTGTTCCTCCTGTTCCTCCTGTTCCTCCTGTTCCTCCTGTTCCTCCTGTTCCTTTTCCTTCTGCTCACCGGTTTCCTGTTCCTCTATTTCCGACATGTGTTGTTCTATTTCTATATTTCTATCTTCTCGTGTTTCTTTTTCATCAGATATATTTTGAATTTCTTCAGCTGGGATTCCGACAATATATTCTGGTTGTGTAATGTCTTGATGTATTGATTCTATAAAATTATTGTAACCTGTAAATTCATAATCTGAACTTGATTCCGAACATATTTCAGAATCATCAGTAATAGAAAAGTCTGTGCTCGGTTCAGAGTCTTCGAATAATTCCATTAAATATTCATCTCCAATCTCTTCAACAATATTATCCAAATAGGAATTTTCTTTTTTCACAGGTGTTTTTTGCACATATATTTTCCCAACATGGGTATGGTCTTCAATTCTTGAATTTTTTCGAGTGGATTTACTAAATTTAAAAGATGAAAACATTTCTCTTGACCCTATTTTCTGATAGTCTATTGGAAAGTAATCTTTGGATTGTTGGTTTAGTTTTTTATAAAATTCATATGATTTATGATAGCCATATAAAAACATTTCAACCTTTTTATCAAAACTTAACTTTGTGCCAATTACATCATCAGTATCATAGTTTAGATGAAGTATTTTTGTATTGGGTGGTATATCTAGATTTTTTTCTGTGATAGAAGTCAAAAGTTTGATTATGTGATATAAATAAGAAAAGAAAGATTCTTTAGGGTCAGACCTGGCTCCTTTCAACATGATTGCAAAAGTATTTTCGTCCTTATATTTTTGAATTGGAAAAGCTTGTGAAATAGCTCCATCCAAATAGATATTATTTTTATAAACATAAGATTGAAATATAAGAGGAATACTAATAGACATTAACACAGCTTCTACACAACATAAATCTGGTTCGGTGATATGATTAAAATATTCTGTAGTATCTTTATCTAAATTGGTCACAACTATTTCAAATTCATAACCGGTCATTAAATGTAATTGTTTAAGATTTGGAACAAATCCATATTTTTCAATCAACTTATCTCTTAATCTTTTTCTAATTGTATCATGAGAAATTAATCCATTTTTCTTCATAATATTGATTACGTCTATCGTGGAAATATCAATAATATTTGTCATAATTGCAAACTCTAGAATTTCAGTAATCGAACACCCAATCACATAAAGAAGTCCAGCCATGGAGCCTACAGAAATACCAACTATTTTTTTCACTTCTTTAAAAAACTTTATTTTCTCAAAGAATAACATTGAACCTAGTAACAAAAATCCTTTTACACCTCCAGGACCCAGCAATAATACTTTAGGTCTCCATACTTCCATTTTAATTTTGTAAATCATTTTTTAAAATGGAAATCACTTGAAAGATAACAACTCCATATAAAATGGATTTAATTAGAAAACCTGAAGTTTTAGCAACCGCGAATGCGGTCGGCACAGCAAGCATTTATTTTATTTTATCCAAGCGTCTAAATGCTTTAACAGATGAGATGGATGAGATAGATAATCATTTAACAAGTTCAATTAAAAAGATTTCTGAAAATTCTAGATCCATCCAAGGAATGACTGAAACATTTAGAGATGTTTTGTTGAAGTTTGAGGATCATAGAAAAAGTGTTGGAGGTATTACTAAACTTTGGAAAAGACTAGAAGAAGATTTGCAAGACATGAATGATAGATATGATGCTCTTGTTTCAGCAATAAAAGATTTGGGAGGGACTGTGGATTTACGAAAGATTAAAAAGAAGAAAAAGAAAGAAGATAAAAGAAAGAGAAACGAATCTTCGGATTCAGACTCTGAAGAATCTGATTATGCTAGAAAAGAAAAATCAAGAGATAGAAGCGACCGGGAAAGAGGTGAGAGAGCAGATAGGGTAGACAGAGACAGAGTAGACAGAGGAGACAGGGTAGATAGGGTAGACAGAGTGGAGAGAGACAGAGCAGACAGGGAAAGAGGTGAACGTGAAAGGGAAAGGGAGCGAGAAAGGGAGAGAGAAAGGGAAAGAGAGAGAGAAAGAGAAAGGGAACGTGAAAAAGAAAGAGAGAGGGAAAGAGAAAAGGAGAGAAAGAATCAAGATTCTAAGAAAGAAATCATAAAAGACCAGGACAGCTCAGATGAAGATTTTGCACGAAAAGCTAAAGAAGCATCCAGCAAAAAATAAAAATAGAAATCTATGTTGATTAAATATAGATTTTTTTTATCATTATTTAAAATGGATAAAAATTTAAATTCACTTTCCGGTGCTGAATTAACAAAACTTTTATCTGAGAATAAAGTAAAAGGAAGAGCTTCTGCAACTACAAAATCTCAAAAAATAGAATTGTTAAATGAATATTTTAAATCAACTTCCAAAATATCACCCGAAGATAAAATTGATTATGAAAATATAGTATTAGTAAGAAAGAAAAAGAAATCTCCCCCTAAGCTTTCTCCTCCTAAACCTAAATTTTCTCCTCCTTCTACTCCTAAGCCTTCTCCTCCTCCTAAGCCTTCTCCTCCTAAACCTAAATCTACTCCTAAGCCTTCTCCTCCTAAGCCTTCTCCTCCTAAACCCTCTCCTCCTAAACCTAAATCTTCTTCAGAAATAAAAATTAAACCTATTCAAGATATTTTGATAAATTCAAAACTTATTGAAGATATTGATCCAGATTTTGGTGTGATTCTTTTGACTCGTATTGCATCTGAACTTTCTGATTATAGTCAGGAGAAAAAAGATATTGAAACCACATTAAGCATTGTAACAAATAGAGATATACCAACCAAAAAAAGAATGTTAAAGAACCGACTTTCAAAATTTTTGAATCAAACTATTGTTGAAAAGAATCCAAATATCATGTTTTATCTTCCCCCTAACATGAAAATAGGTGTGGATAATGTAAATAATGTTCTAGGATATATATGGGCAAAGAAAATTCCTCTGCCATTATTAAAAGCGACACTTTCACAATTTAATATACCATCTGACGTTAAGAAAACATTAAAGAATTTAGAATCTATTATTGATTTTATATCTACAAACTCTATTAAATTAAAACCAGAAAAAAAGGAATATATTCCAAGCCCTAAATCATCTCCGAAAATATTTCGAAAAAGACAAACTTTACCAACCTTGGGCAAAGAAGATGCACCTTGCATTGATGAAGAAATGGAAAAGAATATAGAAAGTATAATTAATCAATTGAACGAACCTCTTATATCAAAAGAGAAAGAGCAAGATTTGATAAAAGAAATAAAAAAGCTTTCACTAAAGATTCACCCTGATAAAACTATTGGTAAACCATATCAAAAAAGATGTGAAGAATTATTCAAAATTTTATCCAACTTTTTATAAGGTATTCATATTTGTTGTTACAACAAATATCATTTTATTACATTGATTTATTGTTTCAAAAAGTCTTGGAGTTTAGCTGAAGGTGCATTAAATTTTGGAGGAGAGAATTTAGACGTCTTGACTTTAGGAGGAGAAGGTTGAGGAGAATCGTTTACATTTTCTTGTTCATCTTGTTCTTCGTTTGATTCAGTTGTTTGTTCAGTAGTAACACCATCAGAGGATGAAACTTTCAAATCTTCCAATTGTTTAGAGACATTCACAAAGAGCTCAGGTTTAGCTTGTCTTAGTCTTTCAATCGTTGACTTTTGTCGAACCACAGACGACTTGGATACAACAGAAGTTACAACACCACTTACCAATTTCATTTGGAGAGAAGGCTTTCCACCTCCAACATAAATCTTTTCAAAGTGCAACAGAGGAATAAAGGACATTTGAACATTTTTCAACAAGTCCCAAGAGATAGGCTTTTCATCCAATCCACAGAACATAGTTCGAGAGTCTTTACGGATGCTCAATTGAAGATACATACTAGGAGACTTTCCAGGAACAATTTCAAGAGTGACTTTGTCTCTGGGATAGTAAACAGGATGTTTAAATCCAGAACCTTCAGGGTTTTCTTTCATAAAGTGAGGAAGTTTCAAAGCAGCTCGATTCTTGTAAATCAACTCTGTGCATGTTTTATAAGTTGCATCCATAAGTTGAATACATTTCTTGTGTTCCTCGTTACCAGGATTTAAAGAAATAGGAATACTAAATTTCTTTCGACCTCCAATGTCTGATTCAGAAATTCCAATTGTTGTAGTAACTTCAGGAAGTTCAAACAGAAAAGGAGAACGAACTTGATTTTCATTGGTTCCATAGTTGTATTCCAAGGCGATTTCATTGTAGACAGATGGGGGTTGAACATTAGGGACAGTTTTTTGAGCGATGTTTCCAAAGATGATATTTTCGGCTTTGAGGTTTTCGATGGTAGTTTGGTTGAATTGCATGTTTGTTGTTCGGTTTGTTTGTTTTTGAATGATTCCGGCTTTTTAAGTTTTATAATTTCATTTGCGATGAAAAAAATAAAAAAAATTCAGACCTTGTCGGTTTTGAAAAATATTGCTCTTTTGCAAATATCGGTGCTTCGCTTAAAGTAATCAAATTGGAAATAAAAATGACTGAAGAAATAAAAACCGGATATCTATTCTATGCTGAATTTTCGGATGGATATAGCTTTCGTAATTTAATTGAGTATTTAAAAAGCACTAATACAAATGGAAATTTTATTTTTCATAAAGACGGTATAAGTTACAGTCAACATAATAACTCTAACTCTTTGTTAAATTTTATAGAAATTAGATCTTGTGATTTACCGGTTTATGTCTATCGTTCATCAGAGGATTCTCTAAGAGTCGGTATCAATTTAGCCAATCTTCGTTCTATTACCAAGAGTGTTGGTAAGAAGGATAGTATAAGAATTTATATGGTTCATAACAATCCTCTTCTTCATATTTCTATTTCTTCTCCTAATACCAAGGAATTAAATAGAAATAATATTAGTGTCATTCGTCCTCAAAAACTAGATGTGGTTGAATATGAAATTAATGCATATCAAAGAGAAGAAACTTCTCCTAATTGCACCACGCCCGCATTTGATTTTAATAAGATGTGTTCAGCAATGAATGCATTAAAATGTAGTCATATTTTGGTTTATGGAGATGATACCAGTATTGTATTCAAAGGTATGTTTGACGGAGATTTGGTAGGACGCACAGATACTTTTGGAATCATTAAGAAAAAAGAAGACCAATTGCCTCAACTTCATGAAATTTCTGAATTTGGTAAAATCATTACTCAATCCTATCCTGAAAACATTCCCAACACAATTTCAAAATCCAATATCAATCAACATAATATTAAAATTGATGTTTCTACTATTAAAGCTCTTGGTAAGTTGAATAATTTATCACCTAATGGAACAATTAAAATGTATATGGAAGAAGCATTACCTTTCAAGATGATTTCTAATATCGGTTCTTATGGAAAGTTGACGATTTATTTAAGAGATATTCCTCAAGAAGATAATTAATCCTCTATAAAATGGCGAATACGGTATGGATGATATTCTTGGTTCTAATTATT
>Ga0209450_10000463_pt1 | contig 20714 bp, 18 predicted proteins | sample FrelakmetLWP11LW_FD_187149 | JGI IMG/M metagenome (GOLD analysis project Ga0209450, IMG submission 187149) | Freshwater lake sediment microbial communities from the University of Notre Dame, USA, for methane emissions studies - LWP11 LW (SPAdes)... | ecosystem: Environmental > Aquatic >...
CAGCAAGGCCGCACCCGGTGTGGACCAGGCGGTGAGCACCGGCATCCGGTAGCGCAGCGACAGGACGATCGTCGTGAGGCCCATGCCAATGCCAAGCGCCCACATCCAGGACGCCGTCTGCGCCGGCGTCGCGCCCGCCGCGCGCGCCGCTTCGAACACGATCACGGCCGAGCTGGTGTAACCCACCAACACCGCGACGAAGCCTGCGACCACGGCGCCAAACGGGAAATCGCGCATGACTAGCCCAATCGGAAACAGCCAAAGGGTATCCGAGGACACACGTTGTCACAGTTTCCGCCGCCGCAAGTGCGCGCCACAGTCGCGAGGTTCAGCGCCTGCAGTTAGTAAGCGCGCGGCCGCCCGGCCGCCCCGAAGGACGCGCGCCATCTGTCAGCGGAGCGTCTGCACGTGCGACGCGAAGCGTCGCACGTGCAGACGCTCCGGACCTAGTAATCCCGCCCGCCCGCCAGCGCGACCGCCGCAAAGCGGAGGATGCCGTAGGCGACCCAGTTCACGGCGCGCCGCAACAGGCCGCGTCGCGCAAAGGCTTCTGCCTGCAGCGGGCGCGAGCGCTCTTCGATGGCACGCTCCAGGTCAGCTCGCAATTCGCGCGCAAACGCAGTGTCGTACACGGCGACGTTGGCTTCGCGCGCCAGCAAAAGACTGTAGGGATCGATGTTGCTGGAGCCGACGGTCGACCATTGGTCGTCGATGACGGCCACCTTTGCGTGCAGGTAGCTCTCCTTGTACTCGTGGATCTCGATGCCGGCGGCCAGCAGCTGCCCATAGAGCGCCTCCTGGCCGTAGTGCTGGAGCGCATATTCGACCCGACCCTGGACCAGCAGCCGTACGCGCACGCCACGTAGAGCACATTCGACGAGCGCCCGGCGGAATGTGCGACCGGGCACGAAGTAGGCCATTGCGATCAGCACATCGGACCGCGCCTGGCTGAGGGCATCCAGGAATGCGTACTCGATCGTGTGCCGGTTCCGGACATTGTCACGCAGCAGCAAGGACGCCCGCACGCCATCGGGCAGCGGCGCCGGCACCGACTCCAGCGCGAGCACTTGCGGCGAACCCGTGCGCCGCCGCAGCTGCAACAGCTCGAGCGTCCACCACAGGCGCTTCATCGCGTAGGCAATCGACGCGACGATCGGCCCTTCGCACATCACTGCAAAGTCGAAGCGCGGACCCAGATCAGCGCGTTCCGCATCGGGATGATGGTGGTCATCGATGATGTTGATGCCGCCGACGAAGGCCAGTTGATCGTCGACCAGGACCAGCTTGCGGTGCAGGCGGCGCAACAGCCTGCGTTCGAGACGCCACCAGCGTTCAGGGCGAAAGATGACGACCTGCGCCCCGACCGCCTCGAGCCGCTGCTTCAGCGTCGGGGCAAATGATCCGGTGCCAAAGCCGTCCACGATGACGCGTACCGCCACGCCGCGATCGGCCGCGATCGCCAGCGCGTCGCTGACGCGCGTACCGACGCTGTCCTGCGCAAAGATGTACGTTTCGAAGTAGATCGAACGCGCCGCGCCTTCGATCGCGGCGAGCAGGCGGGGGAAGTATTCGTCGCCGTTTTCGAGCAGCCGGACCCGGTTGCCGCCGTAGACCAGCGGCCGCGTCGTGATGTCGAAGCGGGAACGCCGGCGACCCGGACGTTCACCGTCGGTCATGCCACTTCGAGGTCCGCGATTAGTGGCATGTGGTCAGAGCGCTGCGACCACTCGATGCCCTTCGGCACGCGCACTTCGTGCACGTTGAAGCCGCGCACGTAGATGCGGTCCAGAGACAGCCACGGCATCACGCTCGGATAGGTCCGCGCGACCTGCGAGCGATTCGCCTCCCGCCACGGCATGAGGCGCTCGAACCGGCGCCCGTTGCGTTGCCGGCGGTTGAATTCCGCGGCCGCTTCGGTCACGTCGAGTTCGCGATGGAGTATCTCATCGACGCCCTTTTGCCAGTCGTTGAAATCGCCGGCGATGATGAGCGGCGCATCGGCCGGCACTTCGCCGCGGACGAAGTCGATCAGGAACTCGGCCTGCCTCACCCGGCTGCGCTTGATCAGTCCGAAGTGCGTGTTGATGAGATGGATGTCGAGCGGACCGCGCTTCGACTCGATGTGCGACACGGCGTGCAGCAGGCCGCGCTTTTCGAGCGCATGGTCCGAGATGTCGTGGTTCAGGTACTGGCCGATCGTATGGCGCGAAACAATGGCGTTGCCGTGGTGTCCGTGCGGGTAGACGGCGTTCATGCCATAGGCGCGGTGCACGTAACTGCCGGTGCACAGCACGTCGAGCTGGGTGCCGTTCGGGTGGCCCGGGCGCCGCGCGAGCCGCTCGTTGCGCTCCTGCACTTCCTGCAGGAAGCAGATGTCGGCGTCGATCGCGTGCAGCGCCACCCGCAGGTCATGGATGCGCGAACGCTTGCGCCATCCCATGACGCCTTTGTGAATGTTGTATGTCGCGACGCGAAGCTGCATGCCGGGAGTCTCGCTCAATCAGCACCCGGCGCAAGCGAGAAATAGCGGTCGAACAGGTGCGGATCGTCGAAGTGACGGCGTCCGACGAACGCCGTCGCGTGGTGGCCCCACTGCCGCATCTGACCGGCGGACGGCACGCCCATGGGCCAGAAAAGATAGCGCTCGGCGCGCTCGGTGCCCGGCACCAGGCCATCGGGGCCGTAGATGCTGCGGGTCCCACCGCCCGCGGCCGCCGGCACCGGCAGAGCTCGCAGCAGGTTTTCGTCCAGCAGCCGGTACGGAATGCCCGGCGCGGGAGTGTTCGTGTCGATGCCCACGCGCTCGATGTTGTGGTCGTGCGCACCGAGAAAAACCATGACACGCTCGTCCGCCGCCGGCGAGTACAACACCTGCGGCACGAAAAGCGATTCGTCGAGCGGACCCTCGCCGTCACGCGGTGCCGGGCGTTCCCGCACGCGCTCGGTCGGGAAGAACATCTGGAAGCAGCCGCAGGCATGGATCGAGTCGTACACGAGCGGACGGCCGGCAGCGTCAAGAGTCACCCGCCACACCACGGCATCCAGATGGCCCGCCACGAGGTCGAGCGTGTGGGCCGCGGGTCGCGCCGGGAACCAGAACGTGTAGACCAGTTGCAGGGCGGCCGCACCGTTGAACTGGCTCCAGGCCACCCGCACGTAGGCCGCCGGGTCGTAGGTGTTGACGGCGAGGACTGCGCCCTGCACCGATGCGCGCCAGGTCAGGGAGCCGATGCGGTCGTTGCCATCCACGGTATCGACGATCAGGACCGGTGCATGCTGCACCAGCAGCTGCCATGCGCGCTCCGGCGTCACCACCGGCATGCTCAGCGCCAATGACGTGGGCGCGCTCATCAGTCCGGCAACCGTTCCCTCGGGCTTCCCCGCGGCCGGGACATAGCGGATCCGCTCCCCTCGCACGACCAGCTCGGGGAAGGGCGTCGCAAAGAGTTCCCGAGTGGCCTGCTGCCAGGACGCCACGCCCAATGCGAACGGAAACAGCGTCACTGGATACAGGCCCACCAGACGCTGCGCATCGACGTAGGCGTCAGGCACCCGGGCGGAGGCTGCCGCTTGGGGGGCCATCGGCCGAGCGGCAGCGATCAGCTCAGATCGGCAGCGCGCGAGCGCATCGGCCTCGCCAGCCGAAACGGACAGGTTAGCTGACTCGAAGCGGCGCGCTTCGGCATCGAGCGCGGCCATACGGTCCAGCTTGCCTGCGGCAATGGCCTGCGGATCGCCTTTCGCCGGCAGCCACTGCTCGGTGAAGCGATCCGCCCGCAGGTAGGGGTAGCCGGGGACGCGCACGTCCTGTGCGTCACGCCGACCGGCTGCATCGACCCGCGTATCCAGCGCTTTGAGCAGGCGCAGGCATTCGCCGACCTTGTCCTCCTGCGTGAGCTGCGTTGCCGCCGGCGCCACCGCGTAGGGATCGCCCGGCGTCGCGCAGCCCACCAGCACCAGATGCGCGCAGGCAAATCCGGCCGTGAGCGCACTCCAGGGACGCACGGGCTGCCGCAACACCGAGGGGCGAGCAGAGGGTTCGACGGACTTCACCTCGGAGCGGTCCAAGGTCAACCCTGCGATATTCCGGAACGGTGCGCCGTGCGGGCGAAGGCACTGCGAGAGAAACAGACTCATGAACCGCATTATGCGCAACGATGGGCCGGTCATGAAGCCGAACTTACGCCTTGGCCCCGGACGCTGCGAAACCGGCGTGTCACAGTCGATCGCTATCGCTGGCGCGCGGCCGCTCGCCGCTCGCTTTCCTGGACGACAGCGCGCAGTTGCGTTTCAAGGTTCTGTCGCACCGCCGCCGACCCGATCGCAGGTGGCGGCGGCAGGCGTGAAACGATCAACGCGGTGTAACGCAGGATCACAGGGCCACGAACTGCAGCTTGCTCGAGTTCATAGCGGCCCTCGAATGTTTCGATTGCGCGGCCCTTAAGTACGCCCAGGTCGAAGCTCAGCGCACGGGCATGCGCCACGCGGCGGCCGCGATGCTCGATGTCGAGCTGCACCTTGAGATCCTGCGCAAACAGCAGGAAGCGAAACTCACCCTGCTGCTCCACCAGCAGGCGCTCGCCGTCGCGCCCCTCGCGAACCCGCTCGACGACGCGGCAGGCGCGAATGCCCGGCATGTAGGTGGGCAGCGCAGCGTAGTCGGTGATCGTGTCCCACACGACGGTGGAACCGGCGTCGATCCGGCATTCGGCGTCGGCCTCGAAGGTCCGGCCCTTGCGCCGCACGTTCACTCGCAACTTGTGCTCGTTCTCCGGCGCCGCGCGACTCATGCCCTGCACTCTATCGTCATCCATGCCGCGCAGCGCGTCGCTGCGGGAGTGCCCTGATGGCCTGCGCGTTGGTCCACGAAAAGCACGCGTCGGCTGCCTCGCGCCAGGGCAGCCAGCGGAATGCCGTGTGCTCCCCGGCTGCGAGCCGTGGTTCGAACTTCATCCTGATCTGCAAACCGAATACATGCTCCGTGTTCTGGGTGACGCCCGGCGCGTAGCGATGTCGCCAGTGCGAATAGATCTCGTAGCGGTTCACGCGGTACCAGTCGTCGAACTCGGCTGGCGACTTCTCGAGTCCCGTCTCCTCTGCGACTTCGCGCGCACAGGTGACCGCGAGCGGCTCGTCCGGCGATGCGCGACTGCCGGTAACCGACTGCCAGAACCCGTGATGATCGGCGCGCTCGAGCAGCAGCACTTCCAGATCCAGTGTGTGGATGACCACCAGCACCGACTCCGGGACCTTGAAGGCGGCCGTCACCGGCGATACCTGTCCGGACGGACAGGCGCCGCTCGCCAACCGGCCACGTGCGCGCGCCCCCAGCCGGCACGCGCGCTCCGCGTGGAGGACCTCAAGGCGAGCCCGACGCCAGGCGCGCGCAGCACGGCCCGCTACTTCTGGCTCAACTCGCCACCGTGACGCGCTTGCGGTGCCGCGGCCGTCGAGCCCGTCGCCTCAGGCCGCGCCTCGCCGCGCAGCCGGATGTGCAGCTCCCGCAACTGCTTCTCACCCACCGGCGACGGTGCCTTGGTCAGCAGGCACTGCGCGCGCTGGGTTTTCGGGAAAGCGATGACGTCACGGATCGACTCGGCGCCGGCCATCATCGTGACGATGCGGTCGAGCCCGAACGCAATGCCGCCGTGCGGCGGCGCGCCGTACTGCAGCGCATCGAGCAGAAAGCCGAACTTCTCGCGCGCTTCCTCGGCGCCGATTTTCAGTGCGCGGAAGACCTTGCTCTGCACTTCCTCGCGGTGAATCCGCACCGAGCCGCCGCCGATCTCCCAGCCGTTCAGGGCCATGTCATAGGCCTTCGCCAGCGCCTTGGAAGGATCCGTCTGCAGGAAGTCCTCGTGCCCCTGCTTCGGGCTGGTGAACGGGTGGTGGGCCGCGACGTAGCGCTGCTCTTCTTCGTCGAACTCGAACATCGGAAAGTCGATCACCCACAGCGGCTTCCAGCCATCAGCCGAAAGCCCGTGCGCGCGGCCGAACTCGCTGTGGCCGATCTTCGTGCGCAAGGCACCGAGCGAGTCGTAGACGACCTTGGCGCGGTCGGCGCCGAAGAAGATCACGTCGCCGTCGGCGGCACCGGTGCGCTCGAGCACCGCGGCAAGCACGGCATCGTTCAGATTCTTGACGATCGGGCTCTGCAGGCCGTCGCGCCCCTTCGCCTTTTCGTTGACCTTGATGTAGGCGAGCCCCTTGGCGCCGTAGATCTTGACGAACTCGGTATAGCCGTCGATCTCCGAACGCGGCATTTCGCCACCGCCCGGCACACGCAGCGCGACGACCTTGCCGTCCTTCATCTCGGTCGCACCCTTGAAGACCTTGAACTCGACGTCGCGCATCAGGTCGGTAACCTCGGCCAGCTCCATGCTCACGCGCAGGTCGGGCTTGTCCGACCCATAGCGCGACATCGCGTCGGCATAGGTCATCACCGGGAAAGGTTTGGGCAGCGTCACGCCCATCACCTCGGCGAACACCGTCCGGATCATCTCTTCCATCAGAGTGCGGATCTCGGTTTCGTCGAGGAACGAGGTCTCGACATCGATCTGCGTGAACTCGGGCTGGCGGTCGGCCCGCAGGTCCTCGTCGCGGAAGCACTTGACGATCTGGTAGTAGCGGTCGAAACCTGCGACCATCAGCAGCTGCTTGAAGAGCTGCGGCGACTGCGGCAGCGCGAAGAATTCGCCGGCGTGCACGCGCGACGGCACCAAGTAGTCGCGTGCGCCTTCGGGCGTGCTCTTCGTGAGCATCGGCGTCTCGATGTCGACGAAACCATGCGCGTCGAGATACCGGCGCACCGCCATCGCGACCTTGTAGCGCAGCATCAGGTTCTTCTGCATGGGCACGCGGCGCAGGTCGAGCACGCGATGCGTCAGCCGTGTCGTCTCGGACAGGTTGTCGTCGTCGAGTTGGAACGGCACCGGCACCGAAGGGTTGAGGATCACGAGTTCGGTCGCGAGCACCTCGACGGCACCCGACACGATGTTCTCGTTGAGCGTGCCTTCCGGCCGCCTGCGCACCTGGCCGATGATCTTCAGGCAGAACTCGTTGCGCACCTTCTCCGCATTGGCGAAGACCTCGGCCCGGTCGGGGTCGCAGACGACCTGCAACAGGCCTTCACGGTCGCGCAGGTCGATGAAGATCACGCCGCCATGGTCGCGTCGGCGATGCACCCAGCCAAAGAGGGTGACGGTCTGGCCGATGAACTTCTCGTCCACCCGGCCGGCATATTCGGTACGCATGGAAAACTCCGCTTCGTAGCTGGCGGGAAGCGCCGCGGCGACTCGACGCGCCGGCGCAACCGCGCAAAACCCGTGATTATCCCTGAGGGGCTCATCTTTAGCTTGGAGGCCGGGCTGGCGCCCGAGGGTCGCTTGAAAACCCGGCACAACCGGGCCGGACAGCGCTACCTGCCCGGCCCTACCGGTTTCGCTGATTCGACGATGCGCACGGCGCAGTAAGACGAGCAAGATCCCCGGCGCGCCCAACCGCACCGGCACACGGCATCGAGTGTCTGCTCGTTGTCATGGCCACAACCATAACAGGGGACCGCGCCCCGTTCAACGTCCCTCGCCGGCCGAACTATGGCGACGGCGGCGGCGCGCTGGTCAGCGCGGCCGGTCGGCTCGACCGGCCACCGGGCTCCACCACGCCGAGGGAGACGTGGTACTTCAGGGCATCGTCGATATTGACGTCCACATCACGCACCCGTGACGGCGGCATCATCAGCACGTAGCCCGACGTCGGGTTGGGGGCGGTCGGCACGTAGACGGTGACCCAGCCCTGGCCCAGTTCATCCGCGACGACGCCGGTGGGCTCGCCGACGATGAATGCCAGTGTCCACTGTTCCGGCTGCGGGAACTCCACGAGCACAACCTTGCGGAAGGCGTTGCCCTTGGGCGAAAGCATCGTGTCCGACACCTGCTTCACGCTCGAATAAATCGACCGCACGATCGGGATCCGGCCGAGCAGCCCTTCCCACCACAGCAGCAGGCGGCGCCCCACGAAGTTGCGTGCGAGCACGCCGGTGAAGAGCACGACGGCCACGGCGAGCAGCGCGCCAAGGCCAGGGATGCGGAAGCCGAACAGCGCTTCCGGTCGCCACGCCGGCGGCAGCAGCAGCAGGGACTGATCCATCCAGCCGATGATCGTCTCGATGATCAGCAGGGTGATCCCGAGGGGAACCCAGATCAGTAGACCGGTGACCAGGTACTTCCGGAACATGCCTCGACTCGCCAGATCTCCGGCCGGCGTCACGGGCCGGCTCGAAATGAAAGAGCCGCGGTTCGGCCGCGGCTCCCGAAGGCTCCGAGAATAGCCGATCGCGCACGACCGACCGGTTACAACGCCGTGCGGTCTGTCAGGACGAGGCCGGGCTCGGGCCGCTGGTGGGCGCCGCTGAAGGTGATGGAGTTGGAGCAGCCGGCGCGGCGTCCGCCGCCTTGGCCGTGCTGGGGGCGCTGTCCGCCGGCTTGGCGCCTTCGGTCTTCACTTCGGCGTCGCTCGACTTGCCCTCGCCCTTTTCATCCCGCGGCTTGGTTCCGTTGTTCTTGAAGTCGGTCGCATACCAGCCACTGCCCTTCAGCTGGAAGCCCGCGGCGGTCACCTGTTTCACGAGGCTCGGATGCTGGCAGGCCGGGCACGCGCTCAGCGGCGCGTCGGAGACCTTCTGCAGCACTTCGACTTCGTGGCCGCAGTCCTGGCAGCGGTAGGCGTAAATCGGCATTGGTCGCTACTAAATGTCTGTTGGCCCGGATTCTAAGGGAGGGGCTGCGCTCTCCAGGTCGCGAGATAGGGGCCGAATCCCGCCGGATCAAGCCCCTCGCTTGGACTTTGACGGGGCCTGTTGCACACTGCCCGGCGCTCCGGAGGGAAAAACATGACCACAGGAAAGCGAACCGCCCCCAGCCCCGCCCGCGCTGCACTGGACAAGCTGGAGGCTGCGCACGCTGACAAGATCAAGGTCGCCGTGACCGACATTGACGGCGTCCTGCGCGGCAAGTATCTGCACAAGGACAAGTTCGCCTCTGCGGTCGACGGCGGCTTCGGATTCTGCGACGTCGTGTTCGGCTGGGACATGATGGACAGCGTCTACGACAACACGACCGTCACCGGCTGGCAGCACGGCTTTCCGGACGCGCTGGCACGACTCGACCTCGCAACCGGGCGGCGCGTGCCATGGGACGACAACGTGCCATTTTTCCTCGGAGAGTTCGTCACCGCCAAGGGCGAACCGTACCCGATCTGCCCGCGGCAGACACTCCGGCGCGTGCTCAAGCGCGCCGAGAAGCTCGGCTTGCAGGCCATGTGCGGCCTGGAGTTCGAATGGTTCAACTTCGCCGAGACCCCCTACTCGTGGGCGCAGAAGAAGGGGGTGGACCCCACGCCGCTGACGCCGGGCATGTTCGGTTACTCGCTGCTGCGCGCCAACGCCAACCGCGGATTCTTCAATGCCCTGATGGACCAGTTGCTGCAGTTCGGCGTGCCGATCGAAGGCCTGCACACCGAGACCGGCCCGGGGGTCTACGAGGCCGCGATCCAGTTTTCAGAAGCACTCGAATGCGCCGACCGCGGCGTTCTGTTCAAGACGGGCGCCAAGGAGATCGGCGCGCAGTTCGGGATCATGCCGAGCTTCATGGCGAAGTGGAGCCAGCAGTATCCGGGCTGCAGCGGCCACGTGCACCAGTCGCTGACTGACGGGAAGCGCAACCTGTTCTACGACGCCCGGGGCCGCGCCGGCATGAGCAAGCTCTTCGAGAGTTTCCTGGCGGGGCAGATCGCGGCGCTGATGCAGTTTGCGCCGATGTTCTGGCCGACCGTCAACAGCTACAAGCGACTCGTCGACGGTTTCTGGGCACCCGTGAAGCCGACGTGGGCGATCGACAACCGCACCGCCAGTTTCCGCGTCATTCCCGGCTCGCCGAAGAGCACGCGGCTCGAAACGCGCTGCCCAGGCGCCGACATCAATCCGTACCTGGCGGTGGCGGCGTTGCTCGCGGCCGGCCTGCACGGGGTCGAGAAGAACCTGAAGCTCACCGCAAAGCCGATCACCGGCACCAACCAGGGCGCCGAGAGCATTGCGCGCGCGCCGCGCTCGCTGAAGGAGACGACCGAAATCTTCCGCCGCTCCGACCTCGCGCGCGACTGGTTCGGCGATCTCTTCGTCGATCACTTTGCCGCGACCCGCGAGTGGGAGTGGCGTCAGTGGCAGGACTGCGTCACCGACTGGGAACGGCAGCGTTACTTCGAGATCATCTGACGCGTCATTTTCTGTCGCGGTCTGACGTTCAGTCGAAGTTCACCGCGAAACCGGAGCGAATCGCCGCCCGGCGCGACGAACTGCGCGTACGGCGGATGAAGTGCGAAACGACGCCTGGGCGCGATGAAACCGGCCCTGCAGTTCGCGCCACGATTCCTGCACCCCGTCGCAAGCCGCTCGCAACCGCGCCGCGCGCTGCCTACAGTGCGTTCATCGACACCGAACACTGCTCCACACGAAAGGACCGAACGATGAACGCCAATTACTCCACCCCCGCCCGCGTCAAGCTCAGCGCCTTCGTCGGCGCCCTGATTGCCAGCGTCGTCATCCTGGGCAGCACCGTGGCCGGCATGCAGCCGACCGACGAGTTCAACGGCCAGCTGGTGGCGCTGGAGCGTGTGGTCATTACCGCTGCTTCAAGCCCGACGGCGACCCGCTGAGCGCGGCGCGCTGAGGCGCGCGGCGACCGGTCCCGCCACGCGCAGCGCGCACCCCGCGCAAGAACCACGAAAGCCCGGCTTCGGCCGGGCTTTCGTTTTTCTGTGCCCGGCGTGCGGTGATCAACAGTGTTGGCGACCTCGACGTCCGGCAGTCCTTCGCCATTGCGCCGGCGGGTGACTTCGCCTGTCGCGCCGGCCGCGATGCGGCCGGCGCGACGTTCGCTACGGCGCCCCGAGCAGCAGGTACAAGCTCCAGCGACCGGCGCCAACCCCGACGCCGAAGTAAGCAGGCCCGAGGAACGTGTCGGCGCCGAGGAACGCGGAGCCGGACCACACGGTTCCCGGCGAGGGCAATCCGTCACTGCGATCGCTCATGCGACCCACCTCGGCCGAGCCGCCGACATAGATGCCCGAGCCCAGCAGATCCGGCAACGGCAGCGTCCGGTTGTAGTACATCAGTCGGCCGAACGCGTAGCGGCGCCCGGCGAACTCATTGATGCGATACGCCGACAGGTTTAGCGGACCACCGAGCGAGAACGACTCGTAGGCCGGCATGTCGGAGTTGAGCGATGAGCCCCCCTTGGCTGCCAGATTGAACGTGTGCGGCCCCCAGCTCTGGACGACGCGGCCACTCGCTTCCAGCCGGTTGTAGCTCGCGTCGGAGCCCAGCGATTCCATGGCCGAGTAGGCCGTCCCGACCAGTGCGTAGCCCGCACGGGCGAACCATGCGTTGTCGGTCTGGTCGATGAAGATCGCCGCGCGCAGCCCGGCCGTCGTATCCCGCACCGACGGCAGAAGCGGCGATCCGGTCTCGACGCGGGCATAGACGCGGGACATGCTGGCACCCGCGCGCAACTGGCCCCAGGTTCCCAGTACGGCGCCGGCATCGAGGGCGCCCTGCGTGACGCTGGTGAGATAGTTGGCCACCTTTTCTTCGCCAATGAACAGGCCGCGGGTCTGCTGGCCCACGAAGACGCTCGGCGCGATGAACCACTTTCCGGCTTCGTTCAGCGGCTGGTAGAACTCCGTCCCGAAATGCGTGTCCTGCCCGACCTGAACCTCCGTGACCCACTCGGCGCCGAGACGATTCAACCAGCTTCGGCGGTACTGGACCAGCGCATTGAACTGGCTGTCGCCCGAGAAGTCGCTGGCCAGGCCCAGTCCGAAGCGCAGGTAGTTCGGACCCCACGATTTCTCGACCGGCTCGATCAGCATGGCGCGCGGGCCGGTCTCGCCGCCGATGATCCGGTAGCTGATGCTCTCGAAGTCGCCGGTGCCGTAAATGCGGCGCAGGTCGGCGCCGAGCTTCTCTTCGGTCAGCGGTTCTCCCGGCTTGCTTTCCACCAGCGACATCGCCACCGCAGGGTTCGTGCGCTTCAGGCCCTCGACGCGTATCTCGTCGACGGTGCCCAGCGCCCTCGCCTCGGCCACCTGCCGCATGCGCAGCGCCGCGTACTGCTCCGGCGGCACGCTATAGCGCGCGAGCTTGTCGGCCATCGCACGCGTGGCCTTCTCGCCGATCGTGATGGCGTCCTGGGCACGCTTGAACGAGCCCGCGGAGATGTCGCCGAGTTCGGGCGAGATCAGCACGTCCTTCGCGCCCAGGCTCCTGATCTGCTCGTCGACGGTCTGCTTGCCGAGAAAGTTGATCAGCTGCGCCGTCACGCTGAGCGCCGAGGTCAGCTCCTCGCGCTTCAGTGGCGGCGTCGAGATGTTGACCGCGATGATCACATCGCCGCACAGCCTGCGCGCCTCGTCGATCGGGAGATTGTTGGCGATGCCGCCATCGACCAGCAAGCGGCCATCGATCTCGACCGGCGCGATCGCTCCCGGCACCGACATGCTGGCCCGCATCGCCTGCGCCAGGCTGCCGCGGTCGAGCACGATGGACTGTCCGGTCTCGATGTCGGTCGCCATCGCCCGGAACGGAATCGGCAGCTTGTTGAAATCGCCGACGCCGAACGCGGGCGTTGCAAGTTCCCGGAAGAAGGCCTCGATCGAGACACCGGCAATTACGCCCTTCGGCAACGACAGGCCGCCGTCCTTGACGCCGAACTCCGGCTTGAACAGCGTCTTGTAGTCGTCGAACTTGCGGCGCACCGCGATTTCCTTGCGCGGCGGTGCATCACGGAAGAGTTCGTCCCAACGGGCCGAGACGACAATCTTCGCCATTTCATCGGCCGATCGCCCGGAGGCGTACGTACCGCCGACGATCGCGCCCATGCTGGTGCCGGTGATGCAGCTGATGGGAATGCGCATCTCCTCGAGCACCTTCAACACGCCGACATGCGCCAGTCCGCGCGCGCCGCCGCCGGAGAGCGCGAGCCCGATGCGCGGCACGCCCGGTGTCGCGGTCGCCGCGGCGGCTTCAGCGGCAGGCTTCGCGGGTGGTGGTGCTGCCAGCGGCGCCTGCGCCGCCGACGGCATCGAGTGGGCCAGGGCAGCGAATACGGCGCCAGTGAAGACGCTCTGGGAAACTCTGCGTTGGGACATGCGGGTTGGCTCCATCGGCGATCGGCCGCGCCCTCCATCCGCAACACGCTGAGGGCCGTCGGTGGCCCCCTTTTTAGCAGCAAAGCGCAATCCACGGACTGACGCGCCGCAGAGCCCGTCACAGGACGAGTACAGGCACGCCGGTCAGACCGGCCCGACGTCAACGTGCGGGATCACTTGCCAACCCAGTCCAGGAACCTCGCTTGCCATGCAGCAAGCCGTTCCGGTCGCGCGGTGCGCGCGACCGGAACTCCCCTCGAGACCCAACCCGCCGCGCAGCCCTAGCGTCGGAAGCCGCCACCGCGGAAGCCGCCACCGCCAAAGCGATCGCCGTAACTGCCGCCGCTGAAGCGATTGCCCCAGCTGCCGCTGCCCCCGCCCCAGCCGCCCGCCCCGCCGCCGTAACGGCTGCCCCAATCACCCGAGCCGCCGCCACTGCGATCCCAGCCGCCGCCGCCCCAGCTGCTGGTGCGGTCCGTCGCGCTGCTACGCGCCTGCTGCTCGCGACTGGCCCAGTCGGAACTCGGGGCGCTGTTCCACCCGCTGGCCGAGTGCTGCTGCAAGCTGCCGCCATCGCTGCGGTAAACATTGCCGTCGGAGCCGGCGTAGTGGTTGTTCTGCGGAACACCGTTGTTCCAGGTCTTGGTCTGGCCGGTCTGCGCGTTGTAGGTCGTCGTCGAGGCGTCGCGGCTGAATCCCTGCGGCCCGGCGCTGGCCGAGACGTTGCGATCGATCGAGCTGCCACCCGCGCCGGTCGCCTGCACGTTGGAGCCATAGCCGCGCTGGCCGGTCTGCGCGTTGTAGGTCTCGTCGCGATTGACCGAGCCGGTTGTGCCGGATGCGGTGTTGAAGGTTCGGTTGTAGCCCTGCGAACCCTGCCCGGTGTAAGGATTCCAGCTGCGCTGGGCGTTGTAGGTTCCGGTCATGCCGCGGTAGGTGGCGTAGTTGCCCGCCGCGGTCGTGCCGAAGGCGCCGCCGTTATCGGCCCAGTACGTGCGCGTACCCGACGACACGCCGCCCGGCCAGCTGCGATAGACATCGGCCGTCGCCGAGCCGCAGCACGGATACCCGTAGTAGCCGGCATGGTAGTACGCACCGCCCCAGTAGGGCTCGGCCCAGTAGGCGGCGGTCAGGCCCATGGCGAAGCCGAACGTGAAGCCGACATAGGGGTTGTAGACCGGCATCGCCGCCACGCCATAGGTGACCGGTGCGCCGTACCAGGCGCTGCCGATCCACGGCGTGTAGGCGTAGCCGGTGCCGTAGACGACGGTGCCGCCAGTATCGACGACGGTGCCGAGATAGCCGGGCGTGTAACCAGCATAGACGACATCGCCGGTATAGCCGTAGACGTGCACGTAGGTGACATAGTGCAGCGGTGACGAAACCGGGATCGTGTAAATGACGCCCGGCACGGCCGTGGCCACGATCCAGGGCCCGGTCAGCACACTCGCGTTGAACCACACGCCGCCGGTCACCGCGTAATAGGCGCCCGGGTTCACCTCGATCACAGGGACCTTGGAGTTGGCGACATAGCGCAGCGGCGTGCCGGCCACCGGTTGCCACTGCGGCGCGCCATCGAACTCCGGCGTAAACGTCGGCCCGCCGTTGCGCGCCACCGCTGCAGTCTGAGGAATCGAATTCGCAATGACCGCCTCCTGCGCCTGCGGCGTGCCGGCCACCGATGCCAGCACGATCGACGCCGGCGTGCCTTTTGCAGGAATCTGCCGGAACGATGGCGGCAATGCGTTACTGGCGACGAAAGTCCACGGCCCACCGAGCCCCGGCGCGCGGAACCACCGTCCCGCCATCAAAACGTAATAAGCGTTGTTCGTCGTGTCGACGATGACGTCGGTCGCACTGTTGGTCGCCCACAGCAGCGGCGTGCCGGTGATCGGCACGAGATTGGGCTGGCCCTTGAAGGCAATGAGCTCGGTCGGTACTTCCGTGACGTGGATCGCCGGCACCCCATTGGCCAGTGCGGGCTTCGGCGTCGCACCCTCGCCGCCGTCGAGCAGATCCACCGTACCCGACTGCGCCAGCTGCTTCGCCAGGTCATCGAGCCCGAGCGGCGCGAAACCGACCTGTGTCCACGGGCCGTCGAGCGAGCTCGACGACACCCAGCCATCGTAGACATGCAGGTACCAGGTCTTGTCGAAGCGCAGGCGGGCAAGCATCGCATGCGTGTTGATCACGCGCTCGAAGCGCGTGTCCGGGACCTCGCGCACGACGGGCTTGCCTTCGATCGGCACCAGCAGCGCCGGCCCGTAGGCGACGATGACCTTCGGTGCCTCGTTGCGCACGGCATGTCCGGTCGGCTGGACCGTCTTGGAAGCCGCGAGCGACGCCTCGAGGCTGTCGAGCGCCATCGTCTGCAGCGCGCTCACCAGCGCGCTGCGCAAGCCCGGAAGGTATTGCGCCCCCTTGTCCGGCAGCGTCGGAAAGTTGCTCTTCGTGACAACGAGATCGTTGAGCTCCGCCGTGCGCGTCACGCGGTCGACATCGGTGCGTGCCGTGCCCCAGAGCACACCAAAGGTCTCGTCTTTCTGTCCAGTGGGCCGCAGCGCCACGGCAACGCGCCACGCGAGCGCATTGCCGGCCCATGAGTCGATCTGCGGCTGGTAGATCAGAGCATCGGCGCCGGTGAGCGTGACGTCGCGGGGCCACGGGTCACGCGGGACCGGGGCCGCCTGCACCGCCGAGGGCGGCGATCCACCGCCGGCGGCGCTGAGGTTCATCGCCGGGCTGGACGAGTCGTCCGGCGGCGGCATCAGACTCGGGTCGCCGGAGCGGTTCGCGCAGGCGGCGACCATGGCGCCGGTCACAAGGATCAATGCGAAATTTCGAATCGTCGAAACCATGGAATCATCCGGGTCGGGTTCGGGCCAAGCATTACTCTAGCGCCCGCGCGAATGACACGGCTGCGCCTCGCCAACGCGCGGGGTGGTGGCTCCGCCTACCCCGTGGACGATCATCGTCAGGACCCTCGGCAGCGGACACCAGAACGCTTCTTCGAGGGCGCCGACGTACGGGACCGGACGGCTCACTGCCGCGGCGCATGCACCGCGAGGCCTGCCTCTACTGTGGAACGACGCGGGCGCCGTCGCCGTTGCCTTCGATATAGACGCGCTGTCCGACGCGCAGTCCCGCGTTGACCGGCTGCGTCACGGCCACCAGCACGCCGTTCGTGGTCCGCACAATGATCTGTTGCCCGGGCACCGGCTGATCGTGCTTCTTCTGGATCTCGTTGCCGGCAAGTGCGCCGCCTACGGTACCGAGCACCATCGCGACATCGCGTCCGGTGCCGCCGCCGATCAGGCTGCCGATGCCGAGACCGGCCAACCCGCCCACGACAGCGCCGACGCCCTGGTGGTGATTGCTCTGGAGCTGCACCGCCGTGATCTGTTCGATCGTTCCGCGGCGGATCTCCATTTCACCGGGCTGAGGTCCGGGCGCCGCGCAGGCAGCCAGGAGCAGCGCAAAGACGACAGGGACAATGCTGAGCTTTCTCATATTTCGACTTCCAGTTTGAATTGCATGTCCTACCAGGGTGCCGACTGCCATTGCAGAACCGTCAATGCGGACACCCTGACGGGCTGCATCGAGATGGCGTTACGAGAGGGCGATGCACGGGGCGCAGGCCGCCTACGCTCAGAACCGGAACGACACCCCTACCGCCACTCCGTTGAACGTCAGTGACTGCAGCGGTTCGCCGGACTTGAATTCATAGTCGAGGTAGCGCCACGCGGCCATGACTTCACCCCAGCCGAATGAGTAGCCCAGTCCAGCGAGAGCCTGCCAGGTGAGCTTCGAATTACCGGTGCCGATGTCGGCGTAGTACGGCACGAACCAGCGCAGGTCGCCGCCGAAGCGCGCGCGGCCGCGAACGCCGATGATCGCATCCCAATTTGTCGCGCTCACCTCGGTGGTCCCTGAACGCGCGATGCCGACCGGGCCAGTGCCGTTGAACGCCCAGTTCAGCGTCTGGTCCATGCTGAGCATGCGCGCACCGACCACAGAACCCATGCTGTACTCGGGCTTCTCGATCAGCGCGTAGGTGCCCGCCAGCGTCACGATGTTGCTCTTAACGTCGAGGCTGAGATTGGCGTTCACGCCGGCAGCCAGCGGCTGACCGCGGATCACGAAGTCCCTCGTTCCAGCCTTGTCACCACCGACGTCGGAATAGAACCAGTCGATGAGCCCGCCCCAGCGGCCATACTGGGCCTCGAACGTCCCCATGAAGGCCATCTTGAGGCTTTCGATGAGCGTATCGGCGTTGACTTCGATCGAAGGGCCGCCCGCCCCGCTGGGAAACTCGGTCGTGCCGCTGAGGCCCGGAAACCAGCCATACACCGTCGCGCGGAAGGCCCACTCGTCCTGCCGCGGAGGTACCGACTGGGCGGCGGCCGGCAGCGCCGTAACGATGCCTAACGCAACCAGCAACGCCGCAGCGGCGCGTCCGATGGAGTGCTTGTGATTCATGCGGTCCTCCGGTGTTGTTCGAGGTTAGGGCGTCGGCACGACCGTGTAGTACACGCCATTGGCGCCGAACGACGGCTTGAACCAGATGTTGCCGTTCAGATAGTAGGTGATGCCGTTCTTGTTGACGGGGAACGAACCTGCCGGCAGCGCCGCGTAGTTCAAGCCCATCACGTAGTTGCCGGGTGCGGCCATCGGCGGAGCACCCGCAGCGCCAGCCGTGCCCGCTGCGACACCAGCGTTGTATGCGTTCGTCGTCGTGGACGCCCCGGCCGCCACACCGGCGCTGTAGGCGCTGCTGGTCGCCGCCGCGGTGTTCGCACTGCCCGCGGCGACTCCGGCCGCGTACGCATTGGACGAAGCCGCCGCGCTTGACGACGCGATCGCCGCGCCAGCCGCCACCCCGACCACCGCCCCCGCGGCGGCGGCGCAGCCGTAGCAGCCGCTTGAGTAGTACGGCACCGCGACCGGCGGGTGATAGGCCGGATAGGTGGGATACGCACCCGGCGGGTGGTAGTAGGTCGCACCGCCGGGATAGGTGTGATAGGCGCCTTCGCCCGCCTTGCCGTAGGTTTCGCCGCCGTACATGTTGGTGTGCTCGGTGCCACCGTAGGCCGAATGCGCGGTGTTGCCGCCGTAGGCATTGGTGTGTTCGGTGCCTTCGCCGGCGACATGCGACGAGGACCCGCCCCAGCGGTTCTCGTGCGAAGTGGCGCCGGCGCTATGCGACGTGCTGCCGCCGTAACGGTTGGCGCTCGCCCAGGCGCCGGCTTCCGTGCTCCAGGCGGCTCCGATTGCGACCAACAGTGCGACAAGTTGAATGCGTGCCATGTGACCTCCAGACCTCACTTTGACTTTGCGGCCGGCTTGGCCGGCGCAGGCTGCTTCATCTTCAACGGCTTCATGCCCGGAGGCAGCTTCACCGTCGGCGTGGCAAATGGCATGCGGCCAGCCGTTGCGACCTTGGCCGACGCAAACGCGTCCGCGGCGATCGGGCCATTGAGCTGCCAGTTGGAAAGTTCGAGGTCGTGCCGCAGCATCAGCGGGTCGGCACTGAACATCGCCCGCACGCGGCGCGGCAGCTTGTCGTCAACCCCGATCCAGATCTGAAGGAAGACGTCGTCGTTGGCCCACGCAACCATTTCGGTCTTGACGCCCCCGACTACGCCCGACGGTCCAACGTAGAAGGCGAGCTTGCCCTCCGCCAACGCCGAGTAGGGATCGGCGAGCACGAGGTCGGTGAACGGAAAAAAGATCGAGGCAGTGTCATAGGCGCGCTTGAGCATCGCGTCGATCGTCGGCGGGGCATCGGCGACAGCAGCCAGGTTTTCCACGGGCGCGTACGCGATCATTGACTTGCCGTCGTAGTAGAACTCGGACGCCGGGCCATCGCCCGGCATCAGCACCCGGAACTTGTCAGGCCGCTGCAGCGCCACGTCGTAGCGGGTTGTATAGACGAGCGGCGGACCCAGCTTGCTCGGGAACTCGAAGCCGGCGGCCGCCGTGAACGACAGCGTCTTCGCTGAAGCCAGCCGCTCGCTCATCGCCTTCAGCAGTTCCATCGCGCGCGGCTCGAGCACCATCTTGAACTGCGGAGCCTCGACCTTCGGCGCGGGCTTTTTCGCCTTCGTCGTCGCGGCGGGTTTCACGGCGGGGTTGGTCTGTGCCCCCACCGGCGCCGACAGCCCGGCCATCATCGCCGCCAGCAGCCCGGCCCGCGCAAGCGCTCGTTTCATCGTGTTCTCCGGTTGATCTTGGTCGCCGCGATTACGGGATCATTCCGCACTCGAACATCTTGTTCGCGACCGGTGCGGCGATGCGGTTGATGAATTCCTTGCGCGCGGCGGGGTCGTTGCGCAGCAGCTGGATCAGCTCCTGTTCGCGCGGTCCTTTCGGCTTGCCGCGTCCTTCCCACAACTGCTCGCAGGACGAGCCCTGCACCTTGTCGACCACCTTACCGGCAAGCATGTCGATCAGCGGATACTGCTGGGCCAGCGCGAAGCCGGAGGCAAACAGCAGCCCCGGCACAACGAACTTTGCGAGCCTGGAAACGAGTTGCGGATTCATGCGTTGCTCCTGGTGGAGGCCGTCTGCACAACCATGCGCTCAGGCCAGGGGTTGAGAAGGGTCACTTCGGAAACATGAACTGCACCTGAGCGCGCAGTTGCCAGTTCGCACCGTTGTCCGGGTGGACGACGTTGTAGTAGGCGCCAATCTGCGTGTTCACCGGCAGCTTGCCGAAATGGAAGATCTTGCCGATGCCGCCGCCCAGCGGTACGGTCCAGCGTTGATCGCTGTCGGCTTCCCAGCTTGCAGTGATGATCGGCGACGAAGTCAGATAGAGCCCCCCTGAAAAGTTGTAGTTCAGGAAAGGCTGCACGAGGAGGTTGTTGTAGCGCCCGCCCTGCTTGTTGCTGCTAAGCGACCAGATGTTGTTGACCAGCACGCCGTAGACCCATGGGTTGCCCTTCTCGAGCTTCAGCACCACGGCGGTCGGACCCAGGCCCCAGTTCTTGTTGCCGAGCAGATCATCGGTGTTGGTCGGAATCTGCACGATCGTGCCGACACCCCAGATCAGCCCCCCGGCCCCTGGGCTCGACGGCGACAGGAAAGCCGACAGCTGGATGTCGCCGAGACCGAACGTGTCGCCCTGGCCCGGCACGAACTCCGGCTGCCAGATCAGCGGCAGGATGGTGCGGGTGATGATGTTCCAGTCCTTGCTGACCTCGATCGGATAGACCGGCTGGATATTCAGGATGTTCTGCGTGCCCGACAGCGGCCCGGTGTTGAAGTTGGTGTTGTTCTGGAAGGGCACGCTGACCAAGTTGCCCACCGGGTTCTGCGCCAGCTTGGCGAGTTCCTCAGCCGACAACTCGGCGCGTGCGGGCAGGCAGAGCAGCGTCAGCGCTGCGCACGTGCCCACAGCCCGCACGAGGGGCTGGATGAACGAACTCATATGAGCGGCTCCTGCCGTCCGAGAGTGGTGCCAGCCCGGCTCAATTCGCCAGCTTTAGACCGGGAGGCTGCCACGTGCC
>Ga0209450_10000464_pt1 | contig 20693 bp, 19 predicted proteins | sample FrelakmetLWP11LW_FD_187149 | JGI IMG/M metagenome (GOLD analysis project Ga0209450, IMG submission 187149) | Freshwater lake sediment microbial communities from the University of Notre Dame, USA, for methane emissions studies - LWP11 LW (SPAdes)... | ecosystem: Environmental > Aquatic >...
CCGGCCAGGCTGAAGGCGGGAGGGGACTTCTTTGAGCGGCTGCGCGCCGGCGACCTGCTGCTGCACCACCCGTTCGAGAGCTTCGAGCCGGTGATCGAGTTCCTTCGCCAGGCGGCGCACGACCCCGGGGTCGTGGCGCTGCGCATGACGCTGTATCGCACCGGCGCCTCGTCGGTGCTGGTCGATCTGCTGATCGAGGCGGCCCGCCGGGGCAAGGAAGTCACGGTGGTGGTCGAACTGAAGGCGCGCTTCGACGAGGAGGCGAACATCGACCTGGCCGAACGGCTGGAGAAGGAAGGGGCGCAGGTCGTCTACGGCGTGATGGGCCTGAAGACGCACGCCAAGCTGGTGCTGGTGCTGCGCCGAGAGGGCGACGGCAGGAGGCAGAGACTGGTGCGCTACGCGCACCTGGGCACCGGCAATTACCACCCGACCACCGCCCGCCTGTACACCGACTTCGGCATGCTCACCGCCGAGCCGGCGATCTGCCGCGACGTCGAGCGGGTGTTCATGCACATCACCAGCCTGGCCAGGGTGGAAAAGCTGACCCACCTGTGGCTGGCGCCGTTCGCCCTGCACAGGCAGGTGCTGGCGGCGATCGCCCGCGAGGCGGCGTGGGTGAAGAAGGGCCGGCCCGGGCGGATCATCGCCAAGATGAACGCGCTGATCGACGAGGCTACCATCAACGCCCTCTACGAGGCTTCGTGTGCCGGCGTACGTATCGATCTCGTCGTGCGCGGGGCCTGCGCGCTGCGGCCAGGGGTCAAGGGCCTGTCGGAGAACATCGCGGTGCGCTCGATCGTCGGCCGCCTGCTCGAGCACCACCGCATCTACTACTTCCGCAATGGCGGCGCCGACGACGTCTACCTGTCGAGCGCCGACTGGATGGGCCGCAACCTGTTCCGCCGCATCGAGGTGGCCTGGCCGGTGCTCGACGCGAAGCTGAAGCGGCGCGTGCTCGACGAGGGGCTGAGGCCGCACCTGGAGGACACCGCCGAGGCATGGCTGCTGGGTCCGGACGGCGGCTACCTGCCGCCGCCGGACGGCGCCGGCGGGCACAGCGCGCAGCGCCAGCTGCTCGAGGCGTTGACCGAACCGACCTAGGACCGATGGAACTCATTCTCTGGCGCCACTGCGAGGCCGAAGCGGGCGAGCCGGACCTCGGGCGCGCCCTGACCGGCAAGGGCGAGAAGCAGGCGCGACGCATGGCGGCATGGCTGCATGCGCACCTGCCGGACTCGGCGCGCATCCTCGTCAGCCCGGCGCGCCGCTCGCAGCAGACGGCGCAGGCGCTGGCCGAACTTGCCTCGCGCAAGTTCAAGACGGTCGACGCGCTGGCCCCCGGCGCGGGCGTCGACGACGTGCTGCGCGCGGCGCGCTGGCCCGATGCGAAGTCGGTGGTCGTGGTGGTCGGCCACCAGCCGACGCTCGGCCGGGTGGCCGCCCGCCTGCTGACCGGCGCCGAAGTCGACTGGCCGGTGCGCAAGGGCGGCGTCTGGTGGTTCAGTTCGCGCGACCGCGACGGCGTCGAGCAGGCGGTGCTGCGGGCGGTGATGAATCCCGAGCTGCTCTGAGCGCCTGCCCGCGGCGCCCGGGCGTCAGAGCGCCTTGACGGCGAGCCGCAGCCCGACCCTTTCCCACTGCGCCGCCTCCTCCTCGAGCAGGAACTGCGTCAGCGGGTGGCGAGCGAGCCAGTCGCCGTCGAGTCGCAGCTCGTTGCCGGACCGCCCCGCGCGCAGGGTCCACTTCGGCAGCGCGATCGGTCGCCGCGCATGGCAGAAGATCACCGCCAGGCGCAGGGCGAGGATCTTGGCGACGCGCGTCGGGTCGAGCAGCGCGTCGCCGACCTTGCGCAGGTTGCCGCGCTGGGCGAGCACCAGCGTGGCGATGCGCTGCTGGTCGGTGGTCGAGAACCCGGCCAGGTCGGCGTTGCCGACCAGATAGGCGCCGTGCTTGTGGTGGTCGTTGTGCGAGATGGCGAAGCCGACCTCGTGCAGTGCCGCCGCCCAAGCCAGCCGCTTGACCTCCTCCTCGCCGGCCTGCGGGTCGAGCGCGTCGTGCAGTTCGCGCGCGATGCGGCCGACCAGCTGCGCCTGCCCGCGGTCGACGTCGAAGCGCTTCTGCAGCCTGGTCACGGTGGCGTCGCGCAGGTCGCGCCGCTCGCGCCGGCCGAGCAGGTCGTACAGCAGACCCAGCCGCAGCCCGCCGCGCGCCGGCACCATTTCGGTGATGCCGAGAGTGTCGAACACCGCGCCGAGCACGGCGATGCCGCCGGGCAGAACCTGGGCCCGCTCCGGCCTGATCCCGGGCAGCTTCAGCCGGCGGATCTCGCCGTACTCGATCAGCAGCTGCCGCAGGTCGAGCAGCATCCTCGCGGTGATCACCGTGCCGTCGCCCCACTCCACCTGCCTGATCAGCTCGGCGGCGGCGCCCACGGTACCGCTGGCGCCGAAGGCCTCGTGCCAGTTGGCACGGCTGAAGCGGTTCACCGCTTCCTCGATCTCTGCCGCCGCGGCGACCTGCGCCTTGCGCATGCTGTTGCGGTCGATCACGCCGTCGCGGAAGAAGCGCAGCGTGCTGTTGACGCAGCCGACCTTGAACGACTCGGCGGCCTGCGCCTCGAAGCCGCGGCCGACGATCAGCTCGGTCGATGCGCCGCCGATGTCGATTACCAGCCGGGGCTCGTTCGACGGCGGCGCCGAGTGCATGCAGCCTTCGAAGGTCAGTCGCGCCTCCTCGCGCCCGGAGATGATGTCGATCGGGTAGCCGAGCGCCTGCTGCGCCTCGAGCAGGAACTCGTCGCTGTTGGGCGCTTCGCGCAGCGTCTGCGTGCCGACCGCGCGCACCTGCGCGGGCGCAAGCCCGCGCAGCCGTTCGTTCATCCGCGCCAGGCACTCGCAGGCCGTATCGATCGCCTTGCGCGAGATGCGCCCGTCGCCGCCGACGCCCGCCGCCAGCCGCACCGTCTCCTTCCAGTAGCCCTGCAGCTCGACGTGGTTGCCTTGGCCCCGGCCCATCTGCAGCCGGAAGCTGTTCGAGCCGAGGTCAACGGCGGCGAGTTGCATGCGGCCGGGACGTGCGCAGTGGCATGGCGCGGATTGTAGGGGCGCGCGCGAACGCGCCCGGGCCGAGCGCAGCCGGAGCAATTGACGCAGCGCATGTCCTCGCCGTAGGGCCTGCGGCACGATCGCCACCATGGAAGCGAACGCCGAAGCGCGCGCTGCGCGGTTGCTTGCGCCGCGGCTGGCGCGCGAACTGAAGACGATCAGGGCGATGCTGCGCATCGCCTGCCGCGACCGCCACGGCACCGGGGAGGGGCTGTGTGCGCAATGCGCCGCGCTGGCCGACTACGCCGCCAAGCGGCTTGCGCTGTGCCCCTACGGCGCCGACAAGCCCACCTGCGTGAACTGCCGGATCCACTGCTACGGGCTGCGCCAGCGGGAACAGGTCCGCGAGACGATGCGCTACGCCGGGCCACGAATGCTGCTGCGCCATCCGGTCCTGGCGGTGATGCACGTGCTCGACGGTCGCCGGCCGGCGCCGCCGAAGCCGAACGAGGCGCTCGCCGGCGAGGCGGCAGGGCCGCCGGAGCGCCGTCAGCCCTGACCGACGCCGGCGCGGGCAGGCAACCTCAGTCGGCCCCGACCAGCGCCGCGGCGAAGCGCCCGGCGTCGAAGGGCTGCAGGTCCTCCAGCTTCTCGCCGACGCCGATGAAGTAGATCGGCAGCGGCCGGTCGCGGCGTTCGCGGGCGATGGCCGCCAGCACGCCTCCCCTGGCGGTGCCGTCGAGCTTGGTGATGATGAGTCCCGTCAGGCCGACGGCGTCGTCGAAGGCCTTGACCTGCGCCAGCGCGTTCTGCCCGTTGGTGCCGTCGATCACGAGTATCACCTCGTGCGGCGCGCCCTCCATGCTTTTCCCGATCGAGCGCCTGACGCGCTTGAGCTCTTCCATCAGGTGCAACTGGGTCGGCAGGCGTCCGGCGGTGTCGGCGATCAGCACGTCGATGCCGCGCGCCAGCGCAGCCGCCACCGCGTCGAACACCACCGCGGCCGGATCGCCGCTCTTCTGCGCGATTACCTCGACGCCGTTGCGCTGTCCCCATACTGCGAGCTGCTCGCGCGCCGCGGCGCGGAAGGTGTCGCCGGCGGCGAGCAGGACGGTCTTGTGCTGGTCGGCCAGCCAGTGGGCGAGCTTGCCGATCGAGGTCGTCTTGCCGGCACCGTTGACCCCGGCCACCATCGTCACCAGCGGCTTGCCGCGAGTCAGGTCCATGCGCCCCTCGCAGGGCGCCAGCAGCGCCGCCAGCTCGTCGCGCAGCGCGTCGCGCACCTCGGCCGGCGTCTTCAGGCCCTTGAGCTTGATGCGGTCGCGCAGCTTCGACAGCAGCTCGGCGGTGGTCGCCGAGCCACAGTCGGCGCCGAGCAGTGCCACTTCGAGATCGTCGAACAGCGCGTCGTCGATCACGCCGCCGGAGAACACGCCGACGATGTTCACGCGCGTGCGCTCCAGGCCTTTCTTCAGGCGCGACAGCCAGCCGCCCTTGTCTTCGCTCATGCTCTGCGAGAATCGCTGCGTTTCGATGAGGGGGCGCAGTTTAAGTGACGGGCGGGACCGGACCGGCGCGACCAGGCCGAGGCGGCGGCCGGCTGGCGCGGGCGCCGCGGCAGGTGCGGATCATCGGCGGCGCCTGGCGGCGCACCCCGATTCCGGTCGCCGACGTGCCCGGCCTGCGGCCGTCGCCCGACCGCGTTCGCGAGACGCTGTTCAACTGGCTGGCGCACCTGCGGCCGGACGCCCGGTCGTTGCGCGGCCTCGACCTGTTCGCCGGCACCGGCGCCCTCGGCTTCGAGCTGGCCTCGCGCGGGGCGGTGCGCGTGGTGCTGGTCGAGCAGCAGCCGCAGCTGCTGCAGATGTTGCGCGACCTGCGCGCGAAGCTCGACGCCGGGTGCGTCGAGATCGTCGCCGGCGACGCACTGGCCGTCGCGGCAGCGCTGCCGCGCGCCGGTTTCGACATCGTCTTCCTCGATCCTCCCTTCGATGCGGGGCTGCTGTGGCCGGCGGTGGACGCCGTTCGTCCGCTGCTGGCCGAGGCCGGCCTGATCTACGCGGAGGCGGACGCCCCGATCGGGCCGTCGCAGGCCGCGGCGCACGGCCTGCTGCCGCTGCGTGCGGCGCGCGCCGGGCGTGTCTGCTTCCATTTGCTGCAACTGCGCGATGCCTGAATAATCCCCGACCGGCAAGGGGTGCCACCCGGCACCGAGGGGATAACGATGGTGATCGCGGTCTACCCGGGCACGTTCGATCCACTGACGCGCGGGCACGAGGATCTGGTGCGACGGGCGGCGGGGCTGTTTCCCAAGCTGGTGGTCGGGGTCGCCGACAGCCGCACCAAGGGGCCGTTCTTCTCTTTCGACGAGCGGCTGACCATCGCCCGCGAGGTGCTGAGCCACTATCCGAACGTCGAGGTCGCCGGCTTCCGCGGCCTGCTGCGCGACTTCGTCCGCGAACACCGGGCGCGGGTGATCGTGCGCGGCCTGCGCGCGGTGTCGGACTTCGAGTACGAGTTCCAGCTGGCCGGCATGAACCGCTACTTGCTGCCCGACGTCGAGACGATGTTCCTGACGCCTTCGGACCAGTACCAGTTCATCTCCGGCAGCATCGTGCGCGAGATTGCCCTGCTCGGTGGCGACGTCAGCAAGTTCGTCTTCCCTTCAGTGGAGCGCTGGCTGAAGGCGAAGCTGGAGCAGATGGGCCGAACCGAAGGCGGCTGAGCCGCGCCCGGACCCGGCGCGCGACGGGCAGCGGCGATTGAAGCGCCAGCGCATCGCCCTCGTCGACGCGCTTCGCGCCGTCGCGCTGGCCGGCATCCTGCTGGTCAACATCCAGTCCTTTGCCTGGGGCGCCGGCGACCCGCTCGGCTTCTTCGCCGGTCCGCCCGGACCGGCCGACGCCGCGGTGCACCTGCTGACCGGCACCTTCGTCGCGACCAAGTTCCTGTCGATCTTCGCGTTCCTGTTCGGCCTCGGCTTCGCGCTGCAGTGGCGCTCGCTGCGCCGGCGTATGGCGCCCGACGACGCGCGCGCCGCCTACCGCCGCCGCCTGGGGTTCCTGCTCGCGCTGGGACTGGCGCACGGGGTGCTGCTCTACTTCGGCGACATACTCGCCGCCTACGCGCTGGTCGGCTTGCTGCTGCTGCGCCACGCACAGGACCGGCCGGCGGCCCTGGCCGCCGCCGCGCGCGCCTGGTGGGCCGGTTTCGCCCTGCTCACCGTGGCGAGCACCGCCGCCATCGAGGCCCTGCGCCACGCCTTTGCCCCCGCGCAGGACCCGGCGCTGGTTCCGGCGTGGGCGCTCGAAGCGCTGGCGGTCTACACGCAAGGCGGGTTCGTGGAGCAGGTCGGCCAGCGGGTCGCCGACTACTGGAGCGTTCTCGGCACGATCGCCCTGATCGGCGTGCCGCAGATCATGGGGCTGTTCCTGCTTGGCGCGATCGCTGGCCGGCTCGGCTGGCTGGCGCGACCGCAGCGGCATCAGCGGCTGTGGCGCGCGGCCGCCTGGATCGGCGCGGCCGCGCTGCCCTTCGCGGTCGCCGGGGCCTGGGTGAACTTCGTCGCCATGCGCGACTCGCCTGGCAACCCGACCGGCATCGGCTACGCGCTGCAGAACGCCGGCGCCCTGTTGGCCTGCGCCTATGTCGCGGGCTTCGTTCGCCTGCAGCAGTGGCCGTCGGGGCGGCGGCTGACCGCCTGGCTGGCGCCGGCGGGACGGATGCCGCTGACCAACTACGTCGCGCAGTCGGTGGCGATGGGCCTGCTGCTGTCCGGCTGGGGGCTCGGGCTCGGCGCGGCGCTGGGCCGCGCCGAACTGGCCCTGCTGGCGCTGCTGATCGTCGCCGTGCAGATCGTTGCGAGCCGCGCCTGGATCGGCCGCTTCGGCGAGGGGCCGCTCGAGGCCCTGTGGCGCCGGGCGACGTACAGCGCGCCGGGTTGACGGAGGCGGGCCGCCTCGTCAGCCGCGCTCCGTGCCGCCGCCGGCCAGGCGGTCAAGGCGCGCCACGAACCAGCGCTCGGCGAATCCGCCGAGGAAGCACAGCGCCAGCACCAGCGCCGGTGACAGCTGGCCGAGGTTGATCAGCCCGGCCTCGACGAACAGCACGATCGGCACCGCGACGGCAGCGCCGATCATCGGGCGCGCCAGGCTCAGCCAGCGCTGCGTGCGCAGGTCGGGGCTGCGCGCCGCGAGATCCGCGCGCAGCCAGTTGAAGGCGAAGCTGACCAGGCCGCCGAAGTAGCCCATCAGCACGCCGGACACCAGGATCATGCCGACCGTGACCTCGACATCGTCGCGCGCCAGCCAGTCGAAACCGCCGAGGAGCGCCCACAGGCCGAAGAACGCCACCGCGGCGATCAGCATCGTCGCCAGCACCGGCAGCTGCTGGCGCACCAGCGCAATGCGGTGCCGCCGCTCCTGCCGCGCCGCGTGGACGTTACGCAGCAGGCCCTGCAGCAGCGGCACCGGCGGCGCATGGCCGCGCGCGCCGGCCGCCAGCGCCTCGGCCGCGTCCTGCCGCCAGCCGGTGAGCAGCGTGCGGCTCTCGGCCAGTGCGAGCGCCACCTCGGCGCGGCGCTCGTCGTCGGACATCGCCAGCACGCGCTCGCGCTCGATCTGCTGCAGGCAGTCCCACGCCACATAGCTGCGCTGACCGCGCGCCGCCTCGGCCGCTCTCACCAGCAGCGCATCGCAGCGACCCAGCATGTCGTGCAGCTCGCCGGCCGTGCCGGCAAACCTCTCGTGCAGCGCCTGCACGGCGCGGGCGCTGTCCAGCAGGGCGGCCTCCAGCGCTGCCGATTGCGCGTCGCGTGCCGGCCATTCGCCCAGCGACGGCAGGAAGCTCGCGCCGGCCGCCTGTGCGGTGGGCGCGCTGTTCGGGCTGTCGTCGGGCATGGCGTTGGTCGGCTCGGGCGCTGCCGATGGTGGAGGGTCGGCGTCAGGGGCGTTCGGGTGATAAGCATAATTGCTAATCTGCCGCTTACCAGCGCCGCTGCTGCCGTCCGGGCCGGCCGGGCGCGTTTCTGGACGGACTGACCGACTCATGGACCTGCGCATCGCCGAACTGAACCTGTACCCGATCAAGGGCTGCCGCGGCATCGCCCTGCCGGAGGCCGAACTGGCGGGCACCGGCCTGCAGGCCGGGGGCGTCGGCGACCGCGAGTGGGTGGTGGTCGACACCGAGGGCGAGTTCCTGTCGCAGCGCGAATACCCGAGGATGGCGCTGATCGAAACGCGGCTGACCTCGACCAGCCTGCGCATGAAGGCGCCGGGCATGCTGCTGCTCGAGGTGCCGCTCGAGTCCGAGGGCGACGTGCTGAGCGTGCGCGTCTGGGACGACCGCGTCTGCGCGGTCACCCAGGGCGACGTCGCCGACGCATGGCTGAGCCGCTACCTCGGTGCGCCGGCGCGGCTGGTGCGCTTCGACCACGAAGCAACGCGGCTGGCAGCGCACCGCTACACCGGCAAGGTCGATGCCCCGTTCAAGTTCGCCGACGCCTTTCCGCTGCTGGTCACCACCACTGCCTCGCTCGCGGCGCTGAACGATCGCCTGCAGCGGCAGGGCGGGGCCGCGGTCGGCATGGACCGCTTCCGGTCGAACATCGTGCTCGACGGAGCGCCGGCGTTCGAGGAGGACTACTTCGGCTCGCTGCGCATCGGGCCGATCCTGATCCGGCCGGTCAAACCCTGCGCACGCTGCTCCGTGCCCGGTGTCGACCCGGCGACCGGCGAACATTCGACCGCGGTGACCGAGGTGCTGGCCGCCATGCGGAGCAGGCCTGACGGGGTGATGTTCGGCGTCAATGCGATCGTCGTCGAAGGCGCCGGAGGAACGCTGCGCGTCGGTGACGCCGTCCGGGTCGAGTTGCGGTTCTGACCGCCTCGCGCGCCGCGGTTCGCGGTCGATCCGCAAGAACAGAACGCGGCAGCCGGTTCAGAAGACCGCGGGGCGCTGCGTGCTCCTCGGCTGGCGTTCCGGCTACCGCACCTGCCGTGCGGTTCTGACGATCACATCGGTCACGGGCACGTCGGTCAGGCCGAGGCTCGGCACGTCTTTCGTTGGCACGATGCGGATGGCGTCGACCACGTCCATGCCGGCCGTCACCCTGCCGAAGACAGCGTACCCCGGTTCCTGTTCGCTCCGGTAGTCGAGGGACGGATTGTCGACGACATTGATGAAGAACTGGCTGGAGGCCGAGTTCGGATCGCTAAGTCGCGCCATGGCAACCGTGCCGCGCACGTTCAGCAGTCCATTGTTCGACTCCAGGACGATCGGCGGCTGGGTCGGTGTCTTCGGCACCGGATTGGGCGAACCCGGAGTGAAGCCGCCGCCTTGGATGACGAAGTCCGCGATGACACGATGAAAGATCGTGTTGTTGTAGAAGTTCCCGTTGACGTAGTTGAGGAAGTTCCGGACGGTCACGGGCGCCTGCTCCGGGTCGAGTTCGAGCTCGATCGTGCCCTGGCCAAGCGACAGCTGGACCACGGGGGCCGGGATCATCACCCGCAACCGGGCGATCTCCTTGCCACCGAGCTCGTTGATCTGGCCGATCAACTCGCCGGTGGACTCGGGCCGGCAGGTGAACTGCCGCTGGAAGGCGGTCCCGCCGCTGACCTCGGTGAGGCCCTCGCAACTGCCGGAGGTGATGGCCAGGCGGACGCCCTTGTCGAGGTTCAGCCCGCTGACGGTCCACACGCCGGACCGCCCGTACTGGGCCGGGGTGAAGGCCATGTTGTTGATCGACGGCTTCTGTTCTTCGTTGCCGCCGCCGCAGCCGGCCAGCAGCCAGAGTGCGCCGAGCAAGGCCAGCGCCACGCGCCAATTGCGAGTCATTGCTTCGATCTCCTGCTTCGTGGGCCGGCGGCCGGCTCAGCCGGCAAGGTCGGCCGCGGACGCCTCGATCCTTACCGGCAGGGTCAGGTGGCGGTCGATGTCCTGCACGACTTCGGTGAGCGGCAGCCCGGCGAGCACCTGCAGCCGCAGGCGCGCCAGGAGGACTTCGTGCCGCGCCTGCACGAAGTCGCGCCGGCTCAGGAACAGGCGGCGGGTGGCGTCGAGCACGTCGACGGTCGTGCGCACGCCAGCCGACAGCCCGCGCTGCGCGCCCTCCAGCGCCACGCCGCTCGCCGACACGGCGTCCTTCAGCGCCTCGACCTTGGCCCGGCCGGTCTGGGTGGCCTGGTACTGCCGGCGGATGTCGACGTCGAGCAACTGCTGGTCGCCTTCCAGCTGTGCCTCGACGCGCGAGGCCTCCGCCAGCGACTGCGCGACGCTGGCGTTGACGCCGCCGCCGGCGTAGATAGGGATGCTCACCTGGATGCCAACGTTGTACTGGCGCGTCTGCTGGTTGAGCGTGCTGATCGACTCGTTCTGCGCATCGACCGCGCTGGCGATCAGGTCGACCCGCGGGAAGTGGCCGGCGCGGTTGCGCTCGACCTCGTGGCGGGCCGCCTCAAGCTGGTGGCGGCGCGCCTGGAGGCTCGGGTTCCGGGCATAGCCGGCGTCGATCCACTGGTGTAGGTCGGCGTAGGCCAGCGGGAGCGCCCGGGTGTCCTCGGCCAGTCCACGCAGCGGTGTCGCCTTCAGGCCGGTGATCCGGTCGAGCGTGCGCTGCGTGACGTCACGCTGGTCGATCGCCTCGACCAGCTGGGCGCGGGCAAAGGCGAGGCTCGCGGCGGCCTCCGCCACTTCGGTGCGCGTGCCCTCGCCGCCGGCGAGGCGCCGTTGCGCCGACTCGCTCTGCCCCCTGAACGCATCGACCTGTGCCCGCGCGAGCGCGACCACCTCCTCGGCGAACAGGCGCTGCACGTAGGCGGTGCCAAGGCGGTCGAGCAGCTCCTGTCCGCGCGCGGCGAACGTCGACCGCGCGCCGTCGACCTGCGAGCGCGCCGACCGGTAGCGGTTCATCGCCTCCAGGTTCAGCAGCGGCTGGCGAAACTGCAGCGCCGTCACCGGGTTGCGGTAGTCGAGCTGCTGGGTGAACTCCTGGCCGATCGCGTTGGGAGACTCCCGCTCGCCCCGCACGCGCGACTCCGAATAGCTCGCGCCCAGGTTCGGCAGCAGACTGGCACGCGCGATCGGCACGTTCTGTTCGCGCACCTCGAGCTCGTAGCGGGATGCGCGGTACTCGGCGTCGTTGGCCAGGGCGGCGTCGAAAGCGGCGCTGAACGCGCCGGCCGGCTGCCCGTGTGCAAGAAGCGGCGCAGCGAGCAGGGCGAGGGCGGCGACGACAGAGGTGGCTCGGCTCATGGCTCGGTCAGCGCGCGGTTCATTCGGTCGAGCAGCGGCTTGACCAGATAGTTCAGCACCGTTCGCTCGCCGGTCCGCACGAATACCTCGGCCGGCATGCCGGCGCGGATCTGGTGATGGCGCAGCTGCTTCATCCCCTCGGGTGTCACTTCGATCGTCGCCTTGAAGTAAGGGATGCCCTGCTTGGGTTCGACCAGCACGTCGGCCGACACCTGCAGCACTCGTCCCGGGATGTGCGGTGTCGTGGCCTGCTGAAACGCCGGAAACAGGATGTCGACGCCGAGGCCGGGCTTGACCTTGTCGATCAGGTAGGGGGGGATCTGCGCGTCGACCTTCAGCGGCTCGTCGATCGGCACGATCTCCATCATCGGCGCGCCGGAGGCGACCACGCCGCCGACGGTGTGCACCGTCAGCCCGACGACAATGCCGTCGGCCGGCGACTTGATCTCCGTGTTCGCCAGCTCGAACTCGAGCGCCTGCAGTCGGCTGGTGAGCCCCGCCGAGTCGCGCTGCACCTCGGTCAGCTGCGACTCGACCTCCTTGCGGAAGTCCTGCTCGCGCGACAGCATGCGCGCCCGCAGTTCGGCGATCTGCTGGCGCGTTCGGCCGAGATTTCCGGCGTCCTCGGCAATCGCGCCCATCACCGCGGCCAGCGCCCGCTCCTGCTCGGACAGGCGGTTGCGGGCGAGGAAGCCGTCCTTGACCAGATCCCGCTGGCGCTCGATCTCCTCGCCGAGCAGCCGCGCCTGCTCGCGGCGGGCGCGGCTCGACTCCTCGATGCCCTGCAACTGCGCCTCCAGGCCGCGGATGCTCTCGCGCAGGACGTTCAGGTCGTTGTCGAGCGAGCGGCGGCGGGTGACGAACAGCTCGCTCTGCAGCGCCATCGCATTGGCCGCGCGCGGATCGGACTTCTCGCTGCGCAGTTCCTCCGGGAACTGGATCTGCGCCCGGCCGGTGCGCTCGGCAACCAGCCGCGCCTCGACCGCGGCGGCGCTGAACCACTGCCCGCGCGCCATGTCGAACTGCGAGCGGGCTTGGGTGCCGTCGAGGCGAACCAGCAGTTGGCCGGCCTTGACGGTGTCGCCGTCGCTGACGGCCACCTGGGCGACCTTGCCGCCGACCAGCGGCTGCACCGCCTTGCGGCTCCCGGAAACGACGACGGTGCCCGGCGACGGCACGCCTGCGTCGAGCGGCGCCGTCGCCGCCCACACCATGAAGCTGCCGAAGCCGGCCAGGACCAGCAGCCAGCCCCAACGCCGCGGGCGGGCGTCGTTCAGGTCGATCGTGGCGTCGGCGGCCGGCGCGGGGCGCGGTGCGGCGGGCGCCGCTGCCGTCTGGACCGAGGGAGTCACGGACATGTCGGATCGCGGAGTTGGATGAAAAGGGGTGCGCCGGTGGTCACGCGCCGGACGGGCCGGGCTTCATGGTCACCACGCTGCTGCCGATGGCGGGCGGGGCACGGCGAGCCGCAGCGGCGCCGGCCTGGGCCTGCATGGACTTGAACACCTCGTCGCGGTGGCCGAACGTCGCGACCATGCCATCGGCGAGCACCAGGATCTTGTCGACCGCGGAAAGGGTGGACATCCGATGAGTGATGACGACCACCGTCCTGCCCTGCGCCTTCAGGCCTTTGATCGCGTCCACCAGGGCCTTCTCGCCGGATTCGTCGAGGTTGGAGTTGGGTTCGTCCAGGACGATGAACGACGGATCGCCGTACAGCGCCCGCGCCAGGCCGATGCGCTGGCGCTGTCCGCCGGAGAGGTTGCTGCCGTCGGCGCCCAGCGGCGTGTCGTAGCCCTGCGGCAGGCGCAGGATCTGCTCGTGCATGTCGGCCCTTCTGGCCGCCTCGACCACCTGTTCGGCATCGACGTCGCCGAAGCGGGCGATGTTCTCCGCCACCGTGCCGTCGAACAGTTCGATGTCCTGCGGCAGATAGCCGATGTGCGGGCCCAGTTCGTCCTTGTTCCATGCGAACACGGATGCGCCGTCCAGCCGGACGCCGCCGGCCACCGTCGGCCAGATGCCGACCAGCAGCCGGGCGAGCGACGACTTGCCCGACGCACTCGGCCCGACCACTGCCACTGCTTCGCCCACGGCGATCGAGAAGTTCAGGTTCTTCAGGATCAGCCGCTGCGTCCCCGGCGCCGCCGCTGACGCCATCTCCACGGAAACCTGGCCACGCGGCTTGGGCAGGCTCATGCCCTGCTCCCGCGGCGGGTGGATGCCGAGCAGCTCGCGCAGCCGCGAGTAGGCCTGCCTGCCGGTGACGATCTGCTTCCAGTTGCCCACCAGCAGTTCCACCGGTGCCAGTGCGCGGCCAGTCAGGATCGACGCGGCGATCATCCCGCCCGGCGTCAACTCGCCCCGCAGCACCAGCAGTGCGCCGAAGCCGAGCGCAAGCGACTGCAAGGCGACACGCAGGAACTTGGTCGCGCCGTTCAGCACGGCGGCGATGTCACTCGCCTGGGCCTGGGTGTGCAACTGCTGCCGGTGCAGGGCGTACCAGCGGCGGCGAAGCTGCGGCAGCATGCCCATCGCCTCGATCACCTCGGCGTTGCGCAGGTTGTTGGTCAGTGCCTGGTGCGACTGCAGCGAGAACTTCTGCGCCTCGTCGAGCTTGGGCTTGGACACTCGCTCATTGACTGCCGCCAGCACCAGCAGCACGAGGGCCCCGACGAGCGCGAACCAGCCGAGCGCGGGCGACATCAGGAAGATGACCAGCAGATACACCGGCAGCCAAGGTGCATCGAACGCCGCCAGCAGCGCCGCGCCCGTCAGCGTCTGGCGCACGGTGTTCAGGTCGTGGATCGGCTGCGCGGTGTTGCTTCCCGGGCGCCGCAGATTGCGCTCGAAGGCGGCGGTGAACACGCGCGAGTTCAGCTGCGCGTCCAGCCGCGCGCCGACCCGCACCAGCACCCAGCCGCGCACGCTCTCCAACGCCGCCATGAACAGGAAGGCGCCGACGACCAGCACGCTGAGCACGAGCAGGGTGGTCTCGTTGCGCGACCCGAGGACCCGGTCGTAGACCTGCAGCATGTAGATCGCCGGCGACAGCATCAGCACGTTGCTGAAGCCGCTGAAGACCGCCACCGTCACCAGCGCGTTGCGCAGCGCGCGCACCGCCGCGCCGAGTTCGTCGCGGTCCTTCTCGCCCGCCGCCTGCCTTTTCGCGATTGCACTCATCGTCAGTCCGTTTCCCTTCCCTTCAGTCCCCGGGGGGCCCCGCCGACCGAACCCGGCCGGCCGTTGTCGGCCCGTCAGTCGTGCAGCATCGGCACGCCCGGCGCAGGCAGCCTCGCCGCGGCCGGTGCGGCGCCCGCAGCGGCCCGCGCCGCTGACCGGCGAAGCACGCCGACCTTGAGCACGCGGCCGCTGCGGTCACGCGCGACGCCGATCACGGCCGCGCCGCGCTGGAACAGCTGGCGCATCAGCATCCATTGCGCGTAGCGGGCGCGGCCGATGGAGCCGGCCCGCAGGGCGAGCAGCATCGCCAGCTGCTCGGCGGCGGTGGCGGGCAACTGCGCGTCATTGACTGCCAGAAACAGCCGGCAGGCGATGTGGGCCATGCGTTCGTTACAGCTGTCGAACGGGCGCAGTCGCAGCAGCCCTTCCGCATAGGCGGCGGCGAGGTCGTACACGGTCAGGCGCGAGTCGGCGAGGGCCAGCACCGTCTTGGGCCAGCCCAGCGCCAGCGCCAGCCGCTGCAGGTCGACCCCCGGCGCCCCGCCGTACTCGGCCACTTGACGCCGGTGCGCCGCGAGAACGGCGCGGTTGAGCAGCCAGGTCGGGCGCTTCATGTCGCCTCGGTCGGTGGCGGCAGCGGCACGTCGGCCGCCGGCCGCGCTGCCGGCCTGGCATCGGCGAGCAGGCGCAGCACGTTGCGATCGGCCCGCATGAGCCGCTCGGCTTGCTGCATCTGCGCCTCGAAGCCGGGCTCGTAGGGCGTCATCTCGAAGCCGAGGGGCGACTCGACCAGGAAGAGCAGGTCTCCCTTGTCGACCCGCAGCCGTGCCAGCAACTCGCGCGGCAGCACGATGCCGAGCGAGTTGCCGACGGTGGTTACCTTGGCCGTGAACATGCGGACATTGTAACGTCTGTTATAACCTGCGCAAGAGGCCGACCGGCCTCCGGGCGGGGCGACGGCAGGACAACCTTCCGCCGGCAGCCGCGGGAGGCAAGCGGTGGACAGGCTTAGCCGGCGGCGGCGTGCTTCCGCGCCGCTCGGGCCGACTGCGGATGCAGCCGCGCGAGCACCGCCCGGGCGGCGCGAGCGAGTTCGCCCTGAAGCGGGTCGACCAGTGTCTGTTCTGTGCAACGATCGGTGCGCTGCGCCCAGATCGAAGTGAGCCCGGTGCGTTGCTCCTGCAGCACCGCCTGCACCGCCTCCTGCCAGTGGGCAGGGTGCTCCGGCTCGCTCCATTCGCCGCGTCCGCGACCGAAGTGCGCCACCGCGAGGTAGGCGAGCAGGGCCGAGGCGACAAGGCCGTCGAGCACTTCGTCGGTCCAGGCGATATGCGTCTGCTCGGTGCCGCGGACCACGTTGTAGCCGCGCACCAGTCCGGCCGCACCGAGGGCGCCGAGCACGCCGCCGAGCAGAAGTCCGCCGCCCAGGGTGAGGCCGCCACTGGCGATGTCTGCCTTCAGGCCGGTCAGCGCGCCGGTGATGGCGCCGCCGAGCAGCGCCGCCTTGCCCTCGCTCAGCCGCTCGCTGACCGCGTAGTGCTCGGCGAGCCGGTTCAGGATCTGCTCGCGCGCGTGGCCGCCGAGTCCGTGCAGGGCAATCAGACGGTCGGTGCCGGCGCGGATGTCGGCATCCAGACGCGCCGCCAGCGCCGCCATGGCGGCCTGTCTCGGCGTGGCCTCGTCGCCGCCGGGCAGCCCGAGCGCGGTGCCGAGTTCGCGCAGCCGACCGCGCAGCCCTTCGCCGGCGACCGGCTCGCGGTCGAAGGCGGCGCGCGCCAGGCGCTGCGCCAGCACCTGCATCGACTGCGCGAACGTCGCCTCGCGCCGCTCGCGCCAGGCCGCGGCCAGCCGGTCGAACGGCGCGTGCCGGTCGGCGGGCAAAGTCGCGCGCACTGCCTCGAGCAGGGCGCTCTCCTGCACCCAGCAGCGGGCAAAGGCATCGAGCGGCAGGACGGCGCGCACGCCGGCATAGGCGCCCAGGTGCCGCTGCCAGTCGGCGACGAGCGCTGCCTCGTCGCCGGCGGACCTGGGCCGCCCGATCTGGTTCAGCAGCACCAGCACTGGCCTGCCGATCAGTTCGAGCACCTTCATCTCCGGCTCGACGTAGCCCGCGGCCTGCGGCCCTTCGGCCGCGTTGACCAGGTACAGAACCACGTCGGCGTGGTCGAGCGCGGCGCGCACCGCCTGCTGGGTCGACCAGAAGGCGCGGTCGCGGAAGCGATCCCAGACCTCGGTCAGGAACCAGCCGAGGGCATTGCCCCGCTGCGCCAGCCGGCGTGCCAGCCGCACGCTGTCGCCGAAGCCCGGCGTGTCCCACAGCTCGAGCGCGTCGCCCGACGGCGTCTCGGCCAGCGTGAAGCGCTCGGCGGTCTCGGTCACGTGCGGCGCGTCGCGCACGGTGCCGACGTCGCGGCCGAGCAGGGTGCGCGCCAGCGTCGTCTTGCCGACGTTGGTGTGCGACACCAGCGCCAGCGCGACGCGCTGCGGGGCGGACCCGCTCATCCGGGAGCCGGCGCCTCGAGGGCGGCCTGCAGCTGGCGCGCCGCGGCCGGGTCGGGCTGCTCGAGGTCGACCAGGACGATCGGCGCGCGCCGATCGGCGGCGAAGGCGCGCCAAAGCGCGCGCCGCTCGTCCAGGCGCGGCGTGCTGCCGAACTGCCGCCGGAACGCCGATTCGTCCACCAGCACCACCAGCCGCTGAGCCGCAGCGGCCGCGCGAAGCCGGTCGACGAAGGCGCCATGGTTCTCCGTCTCCGGCGTGGCTGTCAGCGAGAACAGCGTGCCGAGCAGGGTGGCGTCGCCGGCGACCTGCCGCGGGTCGACGTCGTCCTCGGCGCCGAAGGCCGTCGCCGGCGCCACGCTGACCGATGTCCGCCCGCCGAAGGCCTGCGTGAACAGCGCGCCGAGGTTCAGCGTGGCCTGCGGCGATGGGGTCGCTGCGTAGGGAACGACGCGCACGGCGACAGCCTCCTCGCGCAACGTGCCGGCCAGGGCGCGGTAGTAGGGTTCATCGAGCGGCAGTGGAAAGCGCCCGGCGAGGCGGGACTCGAGCCAGCGGTCGCCGAGGGCCAGGAGAACCCGCGGCAACACGACGACGAAGCCCACGGTGACCGCGTACAGGTTCAGCCAGGGCGCCGCGAGCACGCCGCCGCCGGCGGAAAACCGCAGCCCGGCGTAGCCGTCGACGTCCGGCAGCGCGATGCCGGTGAGCGCCGACGCCGGCCCGAGCACGGTGTTGAGCAGCGCGTGGACCGCCGGCGCACCGAGGAAGGTGCTCTCCCAGCCGGCGCGGTACTCGAAGGCGATCCCGCGCAGGTAAAGGGCGGCCAGCGCGCCGAGGGCGAAGGCGGCGGCCGAGGCGTGCAGCACGCGGCCGATGCGTGCCGCGGTCAGCCCGCCGCTCAGTTGCATCCAGTCGCCGATGAACTCGGCCGCCACCCTGCCGCCGCGCCTGGGCGCCGCGCCTGTGACGTGCGCCAGCCGGGCGAGCAGACGCGCGAGCGGCCCGAGGCCGCGCGCGCGCGCATCGACCAGGCCCCAGGTGCCGCGAACGAGGATGAAGGCGTAGACGGCGACGTTCCAGGCGAGCAGCGCCAGCAGCGGCGGCGCCAGCAGGTTGACCCGCTGCCCGGCGCCGATCGCGTCGGCGGCCGCCCCCGCGGCGAAGGCCAGTGCCGGGATCGCCCAGCCGATCCACGCCGGCCAGCTCACCGAGGCGAGCAGCCGCGGCACGCGCTTGTCGCGCGCCGCCAGCCGTTCCACCGCCAGCGAGGCGCGCCGTGCGATGAAGGCATCGGCCGTAGCGGCCTCGCCCTCGACCTTGGCCGCCGCCTGCGTGGCCCAGGCGCGATCGTCGTCGCTCCACGTCTCCGAGGCCGGCTCGCGCTCGAAGGCGCGGACCAGCACGGCGCGGCGGGCGGCGGCTTCGTTCATGGCTGGCTCGTCGGCTCGGGCGGGCAGGTTTGCCACAGCTTGCCCCGCGACGGACCAGCGGGCAAGGCCGTGCCGGGGCGGTGCTGCTCGTTGCGCAACGGGCGGGGCGTCAGACGTTGAACCGGAAGTGCATCACGTCGCCGTCGCGAACGACGTAGTCCTTGCCTTCCAGCCGCATCCTGCCGGCTTCCTTGGCGCCGTGCTCGCCCTTGCAGGCGACGTAATCGTCGAAGGCGATCGTCTCGGCGCGGATGAAGCCCTTTTCGAAGTCGGTGTGGATCACGCCGGCGGCCTGCGGCGCCGTCGATCCCCTGACCACCGTCCAGGCCCGCACCTCCTTCGGCCCGGCGGTGAAGTAGGTGAGCAGGCCGAGCAGCTGGTAGCCGGCGCGGATCACCCGGGCGAGTCCCGGCTCGTTCATGCCCATGTCGGCCAGGAAAACCTCCTTGTCCTCATCCGCGAGGTCGGCGATCTCGGCCTCGACCTTGGCGCACACCGCCACCACCGGCGCGCCTTCCTTCGCGGCGTAGGTGCGCACCTTGTCCAGCAACGGGTTTCCCAAGAAGCCGTGTTCCTCGACGTTGGCGACATACATCGTCGGCTTGGCGGTGAGCAGGAACAGCGGCCGCAGCACCGCCCTTTCCTCCTCGTACAGGTCGACGCTGCGCACCGGCCGCGCCTCGTTCAGTGCCGGGGCGATCTTCTCCAGCGCCTCGACCAGCCGCTTCGCCTCCTTGTCGCCGCCGCTCTTGGCCACCTTGCTCCACTTGGCCAGTTGCTTGTCCACCGTCTGCAGGTCGGCCAGGGCGAGTTCGGTGTTGATCACCTCGATGTCGGACACCGGGTCGACCCGGCCGGCGACGTGAACGACGTTCTCGTCCTCGAAGCAGCGGACGATGTGGGCGATCGCGTCGCACTCGCGGATGTTGGCGAGGAACTGGTTGCCGAGCCCCTCGCCCTTGCTGGCGCCGGCCACCAGGCCGGCGATGTCGACGAACTCGACGGTGGCAGGCAGCACCTTCTCCGGCTTCGCAATGGCGGCAAGCCGCTCGAGCCGCGGATCGGGCACCTCGACGATGCCGACGTTCGGCTCGATGGTGCAGAACGGGTAGTTCTCGGCCGCGATGCCGGCCTTGGTCAGCGCGTTGAACAGGGTCGACTTGCCTACGTTCGGCAGGCCGACGATGCCGCATCTCAGTGCCATGAATGAATTCCTGCGCGCCGCCCGGCGCAAAGCGGGCGATTATCCCAGTTCGCCGCGCGCCGGCCGCAGGCGACCCGCGGCGCGCCGGCCGGGCTGCGCACCGGCTCGCACAGCAGCGGGATCGAACCCGAGCCGAGCAGGGCGAACGAGCGCCCGCCGCTCACGGCGTCTTCGGCGCGGCGTGCAGCTTCATCATGGCCCGCTCGAACTGGCCGTCGAGCAGTGCCGGCACGATCTGCAGCGCGCGGCCGATCGAGTCGTCGATCGCGGCCTCGTGTTCGCGGCCGGGCGGGTGAAGCACGAAGTCGGCCACCTCCTGGGTCAGCGCCAGGCTGCGCGGGTGGCCTACGCCGATGCGCAGCCGCCAGAAGTCGGGCGTCGACAGCCTGGCCTGGATGTCCTTCAGCCCGTTGTGGCCCGCGGTGCCGCCGCCGCGCTTGAGCTTGACCGTGCCGGGCGGCAGGTCGACCTCGTCGTGCGCGACCAGGATCTGCGTCGGCAGGATCTTGTAGTACAGCGCCAGGGCGCCGACGGCGTGGCCCGATCGGTTCATGTAGGTGGCGGGCTTCAGCAGCCAAAGCTCGCGGCCGCCGTCGCGCAGCCGCGCCGTCTCGCCGTGGAACTTCCGCTCTGCACCGAAGCGGGCGCCGGCCTTGCGCGCGACGGCGTCGACGAACCAGAAGCCGGCGTTGTGCCGAGTGCGCTCGTACTCGGCGCCGACGTTGCCGAGGCCGACGATCAGCCGTATCGAGATGTCCTGCGGATCCAAGGGCGGACGGTGCGGTCAGAAGAAACGGCCCGAGACGTCGCCGTCGTCGGGCCGCATTGTGCCGCAGGGGGCGGGCGATCTACTTCTTCTTGTCGCCGCCCTTCTTCTCGGCCGGCGCGGCCGCGGCGGCCGGCGGCGCCTTCTGCGCGGTGGCCGGCACCTCGGCGGTCGGCGTCGCTGCCGCCGCCGCCTCTTCCTCGACGTGGGCGCCCAGGATGGTCACCGAGACGACCACCGGGTTCTCCTTGCCCTTGAGCACCGGCTTCACGCCTGCCGGCATCTTCAGGTCGCGCACCTTGATCGTG
>Ga0209450_10000465_pt1 | contig 20685 bp, 16 predicted proteins | sample FrelakmetLWP11LW_FD_187149 | JGI IMG/M metagenome (GOLD analysis project Ga0209450, IMG submission 187149) | Freshwater lake sediment microbial communities from the University of Notre Dame, USA, for methane emissions studies - LWP11 LW (SPAdes)... | ecosystem: Environmental > Aquatic >...
CGATGTTCGCCGATAGCGGTCGGTAGACTATATTGGACCGATCGGCGAAGGGCACCTTTGTGGCGCCGGCCCCCACAGGCCGGGACCGGCCAGGGGACTAAACCGCTCGCGCGGTAGGGGTGCTTCGACTTGAGCTCGGTGGACAGCTGAGTCCTGAGGCTCTGTTTCGTATGTTTCGGAGTGAGGCGATCCGCCTCGCATCGTGACCGGAGCAGAGCCATGAACACCACGACCCCAGTGATTTCGCCGCTGCGTCAACGCATGCTCGAGGACATGCGGATGCGCAAGCTCGCGCCCAAGACGCAGGTAAGTTACATCCGTGCGGTACGGCATTTCGCCGGATACCTCGGTCGCTCGCCGGATCAGGCGAGTGCGGAGGACCTGCGCCGCTATCAGCTGCACTGCGTCGATCGAGGCGTCTCGCCGATCACGCTCAACGCGACGATTACCGGGTTGAGGTTCTTCTTCGAGGTCACCCTCGGTCGCGCCGAGCTGATGGCCAGGATGCGCCCGGTGCGGGTGGAGCACACGCTGCCGGTGATTCTGAGCCGCGAGGAGGTGGGCCGGCTGATCGAGTCGACGCGCAACCTCAAGCATCGCACCGCATTGTCGGTAGCCTATGGCGCGGGGCTGCGCGCCAGCGAGGTCATCGCGCTGAAGGTCGGCGACATCGACAGCACGCGCATGGTGCTGCGCGTCGAGCAGGGCAAGGGCCGCAAGGACCGTTACGCCTTGCTGCCGCCGCTGCTGCTCGAGCGGCTGCGTAGCTGGTGGCGAGCGGGCCGCGCCGAGGGCAAGATCCTGCCCAACGGCTGGCTGTTCCCGGGCCTCGATCCGCTCGATCCCATGAGTACCCGGCAACTGAACCGCGTCGTGCACGAGGCCGCCGCCGCAGCGCGCATCGACAAGCGCGTCTCGATGCACACGCTCAGGCACTGCTTCGCGACCCACCTGCTCGAGCAGAAGGAAGACATCCGGGTGATCCAGGTGCTGCTCGGGCACAAGAAGCTCGAGACCACCGCGCTGTATACCCAGGTGGCCACCGCGACCCTGCGCGAGGTGATCAGTCCGCTGGAGAGCACCCGACCCACGTAGGGCACGCTCGTGCTGGAGGTCGCGGATATCTTCCGCGCCCACGGACCGAGCTGGCGGCACGAGCAGCGTGGCCACTTGAGTGTCGGCCAGCTCAAGGTCATGTCGGCGATCGAGCAGTGTCGCAGCGCGGCCTTGGGCGGCCACGCGCTGCGCTGCTCGGCGTGTGCGCAGCCCCAGCTCGCCTATAACTCCTGCCGCAACCGACACTGCCCCAAGTGCCAGTCGAGCGCCGCGCAACGCTGGCTCGACGCCCGCCAAGCCGACCTGCTGCCGATCGACTATTACCACGTGGTCTTCACCTTGCCGGCGCCCATCAGCGCCATCGCCTACACCAACAAGGAGCTCGTGTATGGCCTGCTGTTCGATCTCGCCGCCGAGACGCTGCGCACGATCGCCGCCGACCCGAAGCACCTCGGCGCCCGCATCGGCCTGACCCTGGTCCTGCACACCTGGGGCTCGGCACTGACCCACCATCCGCACGTGCACGGCATCGTGCCCGGCGGCGGCCTCGCGCTCGATGCCGAGCGCTGGGTGCCCTGCAAGCCCGGGTTCTTCCTGCCGGTGCGCGTGCTCTCGCGGCTGTTCCGCCGGCGCTTCCTCGAAGAACTGTCCGCGGCCCATGGCCGCGGACAGCTGCACTTCTTCGGTGAGCACGCCGAGCTGGGCGACCCGACCGTCTTCGCCCACTGGCTCGCACCACTGCGCCAGTGCGAGTGGGTCGTCTACGCCAAGCGCCCGTTCGCAGGCCCCGCGGCCGTGCTCGCCTACCTGTCGCGCTACACCCACCGCGTCGCCATCTCCAACCGTCGGCTGCTCACCTTTGACGAGCGCGGCGTTACGTTCCGCTGGAAGGACTACCGCGCCGAGGGCCGCACGCGCCACAAGACCATGAGCCTGAGCAGCGGGGAGTTCATCCGTCGGTTCCTGCTGCACGTGCTGCCGGGCGGCTTCCACCGCATCCGACATTACGGGCTCCTCGCCAACGCGCGCCGCAAGAGCAACCTGGCCACCGCACGCATGCTCCTGCACCAACCGGCCCCGGCCGCTGCGATCCACTCCAGCGAGGCGCCCACCGGCACGGGTCACGCGCAGCCCACGTTCCGTTGCCGACACTGCGGCGCACCCATGCTCATCCTCGAGACCTTCAGCCGCGTCCCGCACATCCGCGGACCACCGGTACTGGAGGCGCGTCCGTGAGCGCACGTCGCTCGCCAACCTCGATTGCATCGCCGGCTCTGCATAACTCAGGGCCGACGCGGACACCCGTGGCCGCGCGCCGAGCAGAGCTCCGCAATGGCCCGATTCAACATCACCCAAGCCGCTGCGATCACGCTGCACGGGCACCCTGGCACGCGATTGCCGACGACCGCATCGTCGTCCTCGTCGCCGTCCTCACGGCACGCGGCATCCCGCCCGCTCAAATCCCCATAGCCCAGCGTCGTTCCTGACGCGACTCAGCTCGGCCCCGCGGTTTCCTCCCTTGAGGATTGTGCGACGCCCGCCACTACCGGCGTTGGCAGGCCGACAGCATTGCGCTCTCGCGGGCGGGCGTCGCACAATCCTTAACAGGAGCAGTCGTAGAGCCCGGTCGCCAGAAGCGGTCACTCAGCAGCGCCACGCCCTGCGGGCAACCGAAGTCAGCCGAGTGCGTCACCGCCTCTTGCCGCCGGCGGACGCTCCGCGTCTCGCCCGCGTCGGCTTCACGCGCGCTTGTCCTGGCTTGGCCGCCTCATGGTGCGCATCGCCGGGTCGATACCAGCGCTCGCGGAGCCGCTCCTCCTCGCGAAATACTTCGTGATGCGTACGCACCAGGTCGTCAACAAACGCGGTCATGTCGGGCGACATCGTTCGTCTGCGCAGGCGGACGATGGCCCATTCGCTATGCATCCATGGCTCGTGAAGCAGGGGCACGACCTGGCCTCGCTCGAGTTCCGCACGCACCATTCCAAGCGTTGCAAAAGTGAACGCGTTCGAGCTCGCCACGATGTTGGTTGCCAGGCGAAGCGTCGGACATTCGATGGCCGGAAACGGCACCGGCGGCGTCCCGGAACGGGGCGCAGCGAGGCGCCGTGAGGCGAGGATGGGTTTCAGTACGCGGGGCGGCAGCATCACGACCTGTGCGAACGGATACTCGAGCGCATTCGCGAGGTTGATCGGCGCTCTGGTCGTCAACGGGTGCCCTGCTCGCACCACGATGTACCCGGGAAACGGTGCGAGCTTGGCAACGACCTCTGGATTGTCGTCGTTCTCCAGAACGCTCGCTTCGGCGACCCCGAGGTCGAGGGCACGTGTGCGAACGAACCGGGCCAGCACCGACGGGGAGTCCATCAGGATTCGCAGCCGCACGCCCGGATGTGCGGCGGCGAATGCCGGCACGCAAATGGGCGCGAGACGCGTGGCCCCGCGGACGCGGCGCGCGTCGCACCGGCTGCGCTCAGCGTTCGCCGCGGCCTGCGCCGTTCGCGGCGTCGATCCAGTCGACTGCGCGCGTGCTCAGGTAGGCGTAGAAGGGGTTGTGCCGCAGCCGCAGCAGCCACTCGGCCGGCAGCAGCAGCGTGCCGCGCTCGCCCTGGATGGCCATCTGGCCGAGGAACAGCACGTCCTGGTTGTCGGGCGGGCGCAGGCCGTACAGCGGGTCGTCCGGCGGGATCGGCAGCGCGACGTGCGACAGCGAGATCACGCCCGCCGGCCAGCCGAGGTCCAGCGCGTCGGTCCGCGCGACGGCGGCGGAGAACGGCTCCTTGCGGCGCGCGACGACCGCGGCGGTGGTCTCGTCCTCGTTGCCGACCAGCGTCACGGCGAACGGCAGCCGGTCGTCGTCGGCCAGCCGGATGGTCAGCGCGCGCCGGTCGGCGACCAGCAGCACCGACTTGGCGGCGTAGCGGTTGACGTCGAACAGCACCAGTTCGTGCCGCTGCGGCGCCAGTGCGCCCAGCGGCTGCAGCAGCCGCGAAACCACGGCGTCGGTCGAGACGGTCGAGTCCGCGTTCGACTGGAACAGCAGGATCGGCGGGAATTCGCCCGCCTGCGGCGAGCGCGCGTGGCGCGCGAGGTCGCGCGACAGCGTGCGCGTGAGCCGGTGCACCTGCTCCCCGGCGTTGGTCGTGAAGGAATTGTACTTGTACGGGTCGAACTCCGGCTCCACGTTCAGCCAAGCGAGTCCGCCGAGGCCCGGCAAGACCGACAGCCGGCGTTTCCAGGCCGCGGCCGCCGCGGCGGGATGGATGCCGATCGCCGGCGAGATCAGCACGAGGCTGGCCGGCACGGCGCCCTCGCGGCCTTCGAGCGCGTTCAGCGCGTAGGCGAGCGCGAGCGGTGCGCCGGTCGAATAGCCGACGACGTGGAGGGGTCGGTTCCCCACCGACTGCGCGACGTGCGCGGCCGCGAGACGGACCGCCGCCGCCATGTCTTCCCAGCGCACGTCGAGCAGGCCGGACGGCGCGGTGCCATGGCCCGGCAGGCGCAGCCCGACCACCCAGTAGCCGCGCCGGTGCAGTTCCTCGCCTAGCGCCCGCAGGCTGTACGGCGCGTCGGACATGCCGTGCAGCAGCAGCACGCCGCCGACCGGGGCTTCGACCGGCAGCTCGAAGCTGCGGTTCCAGTCCGGTGTGCGCGACCGCGGGTCGCTGGCGCTGCCCGGGCTGTAGCGCAGCAGCGCGTTGCCGGGCTCCGGCTCGGTTCGCGCATAGACCTCGGCGTCGAGCTCCGCGAACAGCCGCTGCTCGAGCCGCAGGTAGTCGGAGAAACTGCGGACCTCGTCCGCGTTCGCGGCGCGGAATTCCTCGCGCAGGCGCTCGGTGTGCCACGGCCCCAGCGGCAGGCTGCTGCAGCCCTGCAGCAGCAGGGCGCAGACGACCGCGAGGCGATACGCAGCTGGACGCAATTCCGGGTTCCCACGGCAGGCTGCGCGAGTCCGTCCCGCGCACGCTCGCGCCACGCGACGCAGGGGCCGCGGGTGCAAGCGGCAGCTTAGCCGAATCGCGTGCCGGCGTAGAGCCGCCGGCGCCTCGCTCACTGGCCCCCGGTCGTCGTCCGCAGCAGCACCTCGTTCTGCCCGTCGCCGATCGAGCCGACCGATGCCGTGATGCTGGTCTCTCTCGCAATGGTGAAGCGCGAGCTCGCACTGCGTCGCTTGGTGACGCGTTGGCGAATGGTCAAGCGGCACATTTCCCTTGATCCGCGTTCGGTCGATCGCGAGGTTAGGCCGCAGACACTGAGAGCTTTACGCCGAGACTTTGCAGGACCTTGAGCACCTTGTCGTAGCGTGGCTTTGCTCCAGGCGCCAGCGCCTTGTACAGGCTTTCCCGACCGAGGCCACTGCTCTCGGCAATCGCGCTCATACCTCGAGCCTTTGCAATGTTTCCGACCGCCGCAGGAAAATCATCCGGATTAGGGTCCTCAAGCGCGGCCGTCAGATACTCGGCTACGACATCGTCATCCACAAGATATGCACTTGAATCAAATTCAGTGACTCGCGCCATAACTCACTCCTTACCCAGTTCCGTCAGCAAGCGCTTCGCTCGAGCGATATCGCGCACTTGACTGGACTTGTCGCAGCCACAGAGCAGCAACAGCACGATCTTTCCGGTACGTGCGAAGCAGATGCGGTACCCCGCGCCCACATGAATCCGCATCTCACGGACACCGGCTGCAGTCGCGCGGCGCCACCGCCAAGGAGTGAACGCCGCGGCAGTAGCCACGGTCACGCTAGGCGAGGCGGAAGACGTTCCGTCCATTCTGATCGCTGACGACGCCGGCACGGCCCACGCCTTCGGCACGCATCAAGGCGTCCAGCATCGCGGCGTCCGGCGGCGTGTGGGCGAGGAACCGCGTGCCATCGCCCAGGCGGCCGACGACGATACCCTGCTGCGGCCCCGCCGGCCCGTGCGTCACGGTGTAAGTCTCGATGGTCGCCGCGCCGGACGGCGTCTCGGTGAACGCCGGCTTGGGCATGGCGTCGAGTTCGCGCTGATAAGCAGCCGGGGCAACCCGCTGCCATTGCGCTTGGCGTGGCTCGGTCGAATAGACGCCGACCGCATGCTTGGTGAGGTACCAGCCGTTCGCATTGACCAGACCGTGCGCGCCCGGCGTGGCACGCAGGCAGTTCATCATCTCGGCTATGGCGTGCATCCCGTAGTTGTTGCCCGGCCCGCCGAAATACGGCAAGCCGCCAGTGCGCGTGAGTCCGCGCGCATCGTTGGTCGCGATGCCGAACTCGGCGCAGGCGATCTGCACCGCCGACGGGAAGCACGAATAGAGGTCGAAGTAACTCAGGTCGCCGATGGAAAGCCCCGCCATGCGCAGGGCCTCCCCGCCGCAACGCTTCATGGCCGGCGACGAGGTGTAGTCGCGGCGCTCGCTGACGTGCCAGTGGTCGGTCGCCTGTGCACAGCCGTTCAGGAACACCCAGCGCGAGCGGTCGATGCCGAGCCGGCGGGCCGTTCCAGCGGACATCAGCAGCAACGCCGCAGCCATGTCCACCTGGATCACGGCGTTCATGTACTTGGTGTACGGAAAGCCAATCATGCGGTTCTGCGGCGACACCGCGGCGATTTCCTCGGCACTGCGCGCCACCGGGAACCATGCGTGCGGATTTCCCGCCGCCACCTGGCTGAACGGTGCGAACAACTCGCCGAGAAATCTCTGGTGGTCGGCCATGGATCGACCAGCCTTCGCCCGCAGCGCATTCTCGAACAACGGGTAGGTATTGATCGGCAGGAAGAGGCCGTACTGCTTCTCGTGCTCATTGCAGCCGGGCTTCATCGTACCGATGTCAAGGGGATCGCCGGTGGCCCTGCCGTTCCAGTCGATCTTCACCCCGGCCTTCACCGCCGCCATCAGGGTGGCCAGGTTTTCCGAACCGGCCAGCAGCACGATGTCGCTGTCACCCTGCGCGATGCGCTCGGCCATCTCGTTGACCAGCATCTGCGGGGTATCGCCGCCGGCACCGCAGTAGTAACCGGCGCGCGGGCGGGCACCCAGCGCAGCGGCGACATCCGCCGGCAGGTTGCCATAGCGACCGAAGCCGAAATCGCCGATCTTGGCGGAATCGATGGCCAGCCGGGTGTTGGCGATGGTGTCGACCTGCGCCAGCCGCGCCTCGTCGAGGCCGGCATCGCGCGCAGCACGCCGCGCCACGTCGACGATCATCTCGAGCGGCGTCGGCGCGTCGCCCGGCGGCGACTTGCTGGTCAACTGTCCGGCACCCACCAGCACCGGCATGTCCTCGGTTACGTGCATGTGAGCGATCCTCTGGATATGGCCGTTCCCGGCGCACCTGGGGGCGGTAAGCGCGCCGCAGTCACGCGTCCTCGACGGCGGTTGCCGTTCAGTCCGTCCGGCTTCTGAAGAAGTCCTTCAGTCGCTCCAAGTCGGACGCCGTCCATCCTTCCGGTTCGGTCAGCGCCAGCCACGCGTCGATGTAGTGCTCGGGCGCATACTCGTGACCGAAACCTTTCGGGGCGGTACCGACCACCATGTCGGCGGCCAGTTGCAGCATCGTCACGATCGGAAACCAGCGCAGATCGGGTGACACGTCCGGCCCGCGCGGTTCGCGCATCCAGTCCGGTTCGAACCAGGCGATGTCGGGGCTGAAGAAGGTGATCGGGTCGCTGGCGTATTGCAGGAATGCGATCCGGAACGCACCCCATTCGGCCGAGCCGCGGTCCAGCCCGTGTTCCTGATTCATGAAGCGGATCACCGAGCCGCCACGAAACTCCGGCAGCCATGCCGGGGTGCCTGGGTCGCGTTGCGCGGTGATGTTTCGCCAAGTGTCGCTGCGGAACGGGGGGCCGCTCCACAGCGCGCCGTGGAACGGGTCGTCGATGATGTCATAGAGATCGAAGGACAGATCGGAGTTCAGCGAACCCAGACTCAGCCCGCGCAGGTACAGCTTCGGGCGCGAGTCCTTGGGTAGCGTTCGCCAGTAGCCGTAGATTTCGCTGAACATCGCGCGGGCGGCTTCCACGCCATAGTCGGGAGCCGTCATCAGAGTGAGCGGGCTGTTCAGATAGGAGTACTGCGCCGCGACCGTGGCGACGTCACCGCGATGCAGATATTCGAGGGTATTCTGTGAGGAAGGGTCGACCCAGCCCGTGCCGGTGGGCGTGGCCAGAACCAGAATGGAGCGCTCGAAGCCGCCGGCACGCTTGAGCTCCTCCAGAGCGAGGCGAGCCCGCTGTTCGGAGGTCTCGGCCGAGTTCAGGCCGACATAGACGCGGATCGGCGCGGACAGCTCGGCGTCGAAGTAGGTGCTCAGCTCTTCGGCCGTCGGTCCGCCGGCGACGAAGAGTCGACCCTGCCGGCCGAGGTCCTCCCAGGCGACCAGGGAGGCGGCGCTTCCGGTCTGTTGCGGTCGGGTCGGCCGCGGCAACTGGTCGTCGATCAGCGTATCGAGTTGCTGGAAGGAGCGATCCGCCGCGCGCAGCAACGTCGTGATTAGTACGCCGTCGATGACCGACCAGAACAGCACCACGGCCACGACCATGCCGGCCAGATGCGAGATACGGTCCGGCACGTAGCGCCGCAAGCCCCCCGAGAAAGCGCGCTTGATCCGTCGGAACAGCCTCGCCAGACCCAGAATCACCAGGAACACCAGTGCGGCCACTGGCAGGAGCAGCAGCGGCTGCCCACCTGTTGATTCCTCCATGCCCATCATCGCGCGGATCGAGTTCTGCCAGGTGTTCGCCTGCCACACGAAACTCACGGCGATCAGTGCACAAAGCACCGCAGCGACCCCCTTCATCAGCAGTGCCCCGCGCGAGCGGATCACCGGCAGTTGGAGGTAGCGCCACAGCCATATGCTTCCCACGCCGACGCCATAACCGGCCGCGAACGACAGACCGGACAGCACCCCCTGGATCAGGAAAGGGCGCGGCAGCAGCGATGGCGTCAACGAAAAGGCGAAGAAGACCGTACCGACGAGCAGGCCAACGATGTTCAGGTGCATGCTTGAGATCTTCGTAGGAGTTCGGAGCGGAGGCAGGAGGGTTGCTGCGGGGCGGTGCCCGCATTCAGGACCGCGGAGTCGACTCGCCGTGTTGGGGAAAGTCTGAAGAAGCGTCGATTTCGGTATGCATCAGTCGATCTCAATGTCGATCACGGAGTTCCCGCGGCGTTTCCGCGGGAACGCCGGGGTCTGCCGCGCTCGGCAAGGTCGCCGAGCGCCTCGATCGTCATCTCGCGAGCAGTCGTCGCCGTTGCATGAAGACGTTGGTCAGCGCCGCCATCACCTCGAGCCGATGCAGGTTCTTCGCCAAACCTCGGTAGCGGGTCTTCTGGAACCCGAACACCCGCTTGATCACGCCGATCACGTGCTCGACCTTGGCACGCACCTTCGACTTCGTCCGGTTCTTGGCCTTAACGATCTCGTCGACCCGCCCGCTCGGGAAGCGGTACTTGCGGTTCGTGAAGTCACGCGCGTTCGGCGCAACCTCTCGGTTCACGTCGGTCTGGCCCTGGTATCCCTGATCGCCGTAGACGCGCATCTCGCGCCCATGCAGCAGCTGCGCCATCGTGTCCGGGATGTTCGCCGCCGACGCGAGGATCGTTTGGATCAGCTTGGTCTTGCTGTCCACGCCCACGGGCGCCCTCATCCCGAAGTACCACTGCTTGCCCTTGGCGGTCTGGTGCATCTCGGGATCGCGCTCCTGGTCCTTGTTCTTCGTCGAACTCGGTGCGCTGATGATCGTCGCGTCGACGATCGTGCCGTTCGCGATCTTGATCCCCTGCACCCTGAGGTGCTGGTTCACCGCCGCCAGCAGCGGCTTGCCCAGCTTGTTCCGCTCGAGCAGATGGCGGAACTTGCACACCGTCGTCTCGTCCTGCGCCGCCTCGCTGCCCAGGTCGATGCCCACAAACTCGCGCATCGCTACCGAGTCGTAGAGCGCTTCCTCGACCGCCGGATCCGACAGGTTGAACCACAGCTGCAGGAAGTAGATCCGCAGCATCCTTTCCAGCGGCACCGGCGGGCGGCCGCCTTCCGGACTGACCTTCGGGTAGTGCGGCTCGACGACCGCCACCAGCTCCGCCCATGGCACCACCCGGTCCATGTCAGTCAGGAACTTCGCCCGCCGCGTCGTCTTCCAGTACTTCGCAAAACCCGCCAGCGTCTGCTGCTTCATCGAGTCCTCCGCCGTGAAGCTCGATCTTGCATCAGAATGGCGGGCAAAACCGGATATCTGAACTATTAGTAAGGGGGACGTGAACTAATCCCCTTGCCGTGTTCCTGACGGCAGGAAGGTCCTGAATCGGTATCGGACTGGTGCCTTCCACGATCCTCTCGAACTGGCATCCAAGCGTTGCACGAGAGGTCGCTGGCTTCAATCATGCTGTTCCCAGCCGGTCTGTCATCGAAGCTGCAAACAGGGCAAGAGAGTCCAGATCTCGCGGGTCCGGGAGTGGCGATCGGCACGCCGCACCCTGTCTGGTAACGAGCGTCCCGCCTTGACCGGCGGCTCGGCGCCCGTTCACCATCAGGCCCCCGGTTGTAAGAAAGCGGACGTCCACGAAGGCGAAAGACCGGCCATAACCGGCCCCTGGTGATCCGCTCAGCATTTCTCCCGCTGGACCGCCTTGGATGGCTGGTTTACGATGGTCAATTTGATCTCCGCTTTGGCTCGTCCCGGCCAGGAGCCGACCTTCATGACAGGCGCGGAAGCCGTCGTTCGACCGTGCTTCCCAATCGCCATACGTGGGTTCGATTCCCATCACCCGCTCTACGCCTCCGCCGATCGCCGCAGGGCCGGCCACTTCACATTCAAGTCCGCCACAACGGCTTCAACGCGCGCGGCGTTTGGATGCCCGGGGACCCGCCGACTGGGCGCGCCGGCTCCGCCATTCGGTCGGCGCCATGCCTGCCCATCGTCCGAACGCGCGAGTGAATGAACTCGTCTCGGCGTAGCCGAGACTTGACGCGACCTCATTGACGGGCATCCGGGTATGTCGCAGCAGTTGGCAGGCGGTGTCGTAGCGCGCCTCTTCGCGTAACTCCAGGAACGTGGTGCTGGCTGCAGCAAGACGGCGCTTCAGCGTCCTGACGTGCAGGCCCATTTTCTCAGACGCGATCTCGATCGAGCAGCGGGGCGCCGTCACCATCGTGCGCAGCTGTCGGCGGACCCGGCTCACGATGTCATCGTTGTCGCCGGCACCCGCGAGCAGCTCGGCCACGCGCTCGCGCATCATGCGGTGCAGTATCGGGTCTGCGCCGGGTGGGGATCTCGCCAGCCAGCGGGCCGGGAACGTGATCCCGGAGCGTTCCTGGTCGAACCGCGGCGCCACGTAAAAGGCCGTTCGAATGGGTGCCTCGGCTGGCGGCGCGGCGAGGGCAAAGTGCACGTCGCTCGGGTGCCATTGCGGCCCGCAGAGCGCGCGCAGGATGTTGAAGCCGATGGCCACCGCGGCGGCGATGAGCTGCTCGGCGTTAGGCACGTCAGGTTCGACGATCGCATAACCGAACGACACCGACCCGCCGTGATGGTCGAGCGTGATCATGCCGCCGCCATCGGCCATGTGATACAGACGCTGCAGCATATGCAGGGCGGTCCGGACGTCCGGTGCGCTCTGCGCCAGGTAGCCGACTGCGCCGTGTGATGAGATTCCCGCGCGTTCGCCGACCAGCAGGCCGAAGTGCTCGCAGGATGTGGCCTCGACGCAGCGGCCGAAGATGCGCCCCACCGTCGAGTACGCAACCCGGTTCTCGGGGTCGCCGAACGCCGCGGGCCCGAGCTTGAATTCGCGGAGCAGACGGGACGCATCGACTCCGAACTCGGCCAGCACGGACGGCAGAGCCATGATCGGCGCGATGCGCACCTGGCCGGGCTTGACGCTCGGGCGCTTCGAGTGGGGTCCGGTGCCAGACGAGCGCCTGTTCGGTCTGGATTGCAACGCTTACCCTGGGATGGACGGTGTCCCAGATAGTCAACAATCTGACCCGGAACATCAAGCGGGTGTCCGGCGCCGACGGCATCATTCGCGACTCGGTCCTCTATCAAGAACGCCGGTGCTGACGCGCCGCAACAAAGGTGGGAGAAGCGCGTGATGTACGAGAAAGTCTGTTCACGGATGCTCAAGGTGGCGCTGCTGGTCTGCGCCGCCGTCCCGGCGCTCGCCGCGCAGCCGGTGACGATCGACAACTTCCGCCGCGCGGAGACCGATCACTACTTCAAGACCTACGTCGACAAGGGTTGCTTCGGGAAGTTCTGCAACGACCGGTTGCCGCCGCCGGTCGACAAGCAGGCAGTCATCCGCATGAACCGCGACACGCCGTATTCCATGGGAGTCTTCGACCTCACGACGCCGGTCACGATCGTGAAACCCGATACCGGTAAGCGGTTCCAGTCGATGCTCGTCATCAACGAGGATCACTACAACCCGCTGGTCGCCTACAAGCCGGGCAGCTACACGTTGACCCGGGAGAACATGGGCACGCGCTACGTGACAGTGGTCTTCCGTACCTTCATGGATCCCAATGATCCCGCGGACGCGAAGGCGGCCCACGCCGCGCAGGATGCGATCCAGGTGGTCCAGACGAATCCCGGCAAGTTCGAGGTGCCGGACTGGAACGAGCAGCAGCGCGCAGAGCTGAGCGCCGGACTGGCCAGCCTGTTCAAGTTCGTGCCGGACAGCCGGGACATGTTCGGATCGAAGGAAACGGTTAATCCGGAGCGCCACCTGATCGGGACGGCCGCGGGTTGGGGCGGCAACCCGCTTGAGGACGCCAAGTACAACATCGGTGCGGTCAAGCAGAACGACGGCAAAACGCCTTACGTGCTGACGGTCGAGGACGTGCCGGTCGACGGCTTCTGGTCCATCACGGTCTACAACGACAAGGGCTACTTCGAGGCGCCGGAGAGCGCGATCTCCGTCAACAACGTCACCGGCAAGCGCAACAAGGACGGCTCGATGACGATCCACTTCGGCGGCGATCCGGAGGCCGTCAACTACCTGCGCATCATGCCGGGCTGGAACTACATCGTGCGCCTGTACCGGCCGCGAGCGGAGATCCTCGACGGCAGCTGGAAGTTCCCCGAGCCGACGCCGGTTCCCTGAGCAGCACGGGCGCCGGGGACAGAAGACTTAAAGAGCGGTCGATATTTCAGAACACCGCGGCGTCCGCGACGGGCCTGACTACAATCCCACCCCCCGTAGTCGGGTTTCGTCGCGGTGCGCCGCGGCTCAATGCAAACCATCGAAAGTACGAACTGCGTTGCGCTCATTGATCGCGCGTGCAAGTTCACACTTGACTCACAAGCCGCACCGTCGGCGACCGTAACTGCTTGATTCAAGGTGCACGGCAGGTGGCTCACGCCGGTTCGATTCCCACGCCATGTAAGGGATGAGTAACAGGCTCCACGACGGACCGCTCTGGGTCGGCAGCACCCGTTCGGCCGATCGAACTGCAGACGTACCGGCTGCATCGGAGGTCGATCAGGGCAGCAAGGCCGTGAGCGACTGCTTTGGAGAACGGGCCCACTCAAGCGGCCGTCGCCCTATGGCGGCTGTACTTTGAAACCGGTCATTGGCATCGCGGTTTCCTGATCGATCGTATGACCGGAAGTGGCCGAACCCGGGCCTAGCCCGATGTCCGCTTTCTAACGCAAGCTGAGCAGGACGGCCAGCGTAATTCTTGGGTACCGAGGGGAATGCGGACGAGCGGTCGCGCCATCCAATGCCGGGCGGTGTCCCCCGCCAGAAGGCCGGCTCAAGTGGTGGGATAGCACGCCGTCCGAGCGGCTAGCCTCCGCTCTGAGGCAAATGTGAGCGGTCCAAAGCCTTACGAAGGTTCGGTAGGCCAGCGTCACGCCTAGTGAGACAGATGTAGGCCAGCGTCACGCTAAATGAGACAAGCGGAGTGGCTCGTCTCACTTGCCGTGCCTAACCCGCTGATCTACCGTGGGCCTTGGGACACGCTGGCCGATTCCCTACAGCCGCGGTCCACCGAGGACGGCTGGCCTGCGGATTCACGTCATCGTCGCCTGCAACGACCGCACCAACCTGAAACCATCGGCTTGAGCCGCCGCAGCGCAGCCGGGGCCCGCCCGCTTCATGCGTGAGCCGGGAGTCGTCGGCGGACGATCCGTTCCGCGAGCTTGCGGATCTCGTCGAAGAGCAACACGGTCGATGCAATCAGCGTCGCCAGCGCCCAGTCGGCGAGCGTCAGGTCGACCGTGTCGAACACGGCCTGCGCGGGCGCCCAATGCACGACCACAAACTGCAGCCCGACCACACCGAACAGGGCCAGCCACAGCCGGGGATTGTCGAAGAACTGTCGGCCGAAAGCACTGTCGTGCTCGGCGCGCGCATTGAAGATGTTGAAGAACTGGAACAGCACGAACGTCGTGAATGCGAGCGTGACTGCGTAGGCGTGATCGCCGTTGCCGCTTTCGCCCCAGGCATAGGCGACCAGGGTTCCGACCGCCATCGTCAGCCCATAGAGCGAGAGGCGCGCCATGCGGCGGCCGGTGAGGATGCTCGCCGTTGCGGATCGCGGCGGCTGGTTCATGACGCCGGGCCGCGCCGGTTCGACGCCGAGGGTCATGGCCGGTGGTCCGTCCATGATGATGTTGACCCAGAGGATCTGGATCGCGGTGAACGGTGTCGGCAGGCCGAAGAGCGGCGCACCGAGCACGGTGAGGATGGCGCCGATGTTCGTGGAGAGCTGGAAGCGCACGAACTTGACGATGTTGTCGTAGATCGTGCGTCCTTCCTTCACCGCATCGACCATCGTGGCGAAGTTGTCGTCGGCGAGCACCAGCGTGGCAGCCTCCTTGGTTACCTCGGTGCCGGTGATGCCCATGGCGACGCCGATGTCGGCCGCTTTCAGCGCTGGCGCGTCGTTCACGCCGTCACCGGTCATGGCGACCACGTGCCCGCGCGACTTGAGGGCGTTGACGATTGCGAGCTTGTGCTCAGGCGAGACGCGGGCGAAGACGGCGGTGCATTCCACCAGTTCGGCCAGCGCCGGGCCGGAGAGTCCCTCAAGCTCGCGGCCCTCACGCACCGCGCCCGCCAGGCCCAGGTCACAGGCAATGGCCGCAGCCGTGCTGCGATGGTCGCCGGTGATCATCTTCACGCCGATACCGGCGTTGCGGCAGGTCGCGATGGCCGCGCGCGCTTCGGAACGCGGCGGGTCGATGAGGCCGACCAGTCCGACGAGGGTGAGTTCGTTCGCCCAGGCCATCAGGTCGCCGGCCGGGTCGAATACACTGGCAGGGATCGATCGCCCGGCCAGTGCCAGCACACGTAATGCGTCGTTCGCGAAGGCGGTGTTCGTGTCGGTGAATGCGACGCGCGCGGCCTCGTCGAGTGGCTGCTCGCCGTCCTCGGTGATCCATTGGGTGGCGCGTGCGAGCAGCACGTCGGGCGCACCTTTCAGCCACATGCGCACGACGTTGCCATCGTGGTGGAACGTGGCCATGAACTTGTGCGCCGAGTCAAACGGGATTTCGGCGATGCGCGGACATTGCTCCGCAAGGGATTCAGCGTCGATGCCGCCTTTCGCAGCCAGTGCAAGCAGCGCACCCTCGGTGGGGTCGCCGATGAGCTGACCGTCGCGGATGCGTGAATCGGCGCACAGCGCCGCCGGCAGCAGCAGCGGCCGGAAGTCCGGAGTGTCGGCGCCGTCGTCGGCACGGATGCGTCCGCGGCCGTCGTAACCCTCGCCATCGACGGCAAAGCGACGACCGAGCAACCATGCGTGGCGCGCCGTCATCCGGTTCAAGGTCAGCGTGCCCGTCTTGTCCGAGCAGATCACCGTCGTGCAGCCGAGCGTCTCGACGGCGGCCAGCTTGCGCACGATGGCATGGCGCTTGGCCATGCGATGCATGCCCAATGCAAGGGTGACGGTGACGACGGCGGGCAGTCCCTCCGGGATGGCGGCCACGGCCAGTGCGATGGCCGTCAGGGCGGTGTCCACCAGGTCGTCGCCGCGTGCGAGACCGAGCGCGAAAATCAGTGCCACCACGGCACCGGCAATGACGGCCAGACGCACTCCCAGGGCGTCGAGCTGGATCTTCAAGGGCGTGGTGGACTCGGCGGTTTCTGCCAGCAGTCCGGCCAGCTTGCCCATCTCGGTCTGCATGCCGGTGGCGCAGACGAGGGCCTCGATACGACCGCGCGTCACCACCGTATTCATGTAGACCATCGAGCGCCGCTCCGCGAGCGCGGACTGCACCGGGACGGCCGCCGGCGTCTTGCCGACGGGATGAGATTCCCCGGTGAGGGCTGCTTCCGCCACCTCGGCGGCATGGGCGGACAGGATGCGCGCATCGGCCGGAATGCGGTCGCCGGCCTCCAGTAGCAGGAGGTCGCCGGGCACGAGTTGCTCCGCGGGCACGAGGGTCGGCTGGGCGCCGCGACGCACGCGTGCGACGGGTGCCAGCATGTTCTTCAACGCCGCCAGTGCGGCCTCGGCGCGATGCTCCTGGACGAATCCGAGTGTGGCGTTGAGCAACACCACGAGAGCGATGACGATCGCGTCCTTCAGATCGCCGACCGTGCCAGCCAGCACGGCGGCGCCGATCAGCACGATGACGAGGAAATTCCTGAACTGGTCGAGGAACTTGCGCCACGCTGGACGTGGCGGCTTTTCGGCGAGGCGGTTGGGGCCGCGCTCGGCCAGCCGCACGGCGGCCTCCGCATCGGAGAGGCCTTGCGCAGGATCACTGCACAGCTCGTTGGCAACCTGCGCAGTGGCCAGTGAGTGCCAGGGTGGGGCTGTCGCGGATCGGGAATACGGCGCGTTCATGGATCAGGCAGGCGGCTGGGCGATCACCCGACATCATGCCGAATCGGTGCGTCCGGCAGCACCACGCTGTGACGTACAGGGGTGGCACTCTATACGTCTACGTGCCAGTTACGGGCAGCCCTCAGGTCCTCGAAGCCTGGTAGATGCTCTCGATCGCCGCGTCGAGCGCGGCGTCGAACTGGGCCTCGGTCTGCTGGGCCGTGAGGCCTTCGGTCAGCGCCCGCGAGAAGCTGGCGACCATGTTCTTCTGCCTGGCGAGCCGCCGGTTCGCTTCGTCCCGCGAATAACCGCCGGACAGCGCGACGACCTTGAGCACGCGCGGATGCGCGATGCACTCGGTGTAGAGATTGTCCTTCTCGGGCAGCGTGAGCTTCAGCATCACGAGCTGGCCCTCGGGCAGCCGGTCGAGCTGTGTCAGGAGCTCCTTCTTGAGCAGATCCTCGGCTGCGGCCTTGTCGGGGCACTTGATGTCCACCTCGGGCTCGATGATCGGCACGAGGCCCGCGGCGATGATCTGCCTGCCGATCGCGAACTGCTGGTCGACGATCGCCCGGACGCCCGCCGGATCGGCTTGCTTGATCACTGAGCGCATCTTCGTACCAAAGATGCCCTTCGCCTTGGCGCGGGCGAGCAGCTTGTCGAGGTCGGGCATGGGCTTCATGAGCTGCACGCCGTTCGCCTCGGCCTCCAGGCCCTTGTCCACCTTGAGGATCGGGACGACCCGCTTCACCTTCCAGAGGTACTCGGCCGTCGGCCGGCCCTCGATCTCACGGTCCATCGTGTTCTCGAACAGGATCGCGGCCAGGATCCGGTCGCCATTGAACGACGGGCTCGTGATGATGCGGGCGCGCATCGCGTGGATCAGGTCCATCATCTGTGCGTCGCCGGAGTACTCGGTCTCCGCGATGCCGTAGAGTTTGAGGGCCTTCGGCGTGCTGCCGCCGCTCTGGTCGAGCGCCGCGATGAAGCCGGGCTGGTTGCGGAACTTGGCTTTCTGCTGCTCGAAGTAGCTCATGGGTGGCTTCCGTGTGGGTCGTGTCGTGGACCCGTATTCTAAGGCGCCGCAGTCATCAGGTGCAGCCGCAAAGGCCGTAATCGTGCCCGGGAACAGGAGGTCGAGCGGGCGTCGGACTTCAAAGCAGCGCCAGCAGCATCAGGCCCAGCCCGACGACGCCCACGCCCCAGACGGCGCTGCGCAGATAGGTGATGCCGAGCAGATACACCGGCAGGTACACCACCCGCGCCCAGAAGAAGACGGCGGCACCGGCCGTTGCCTGCTCGCCGAGACCAGCCACCTGGGCGGTCAGCGCGAGCGCAGCGAACAGGATGAAATTCTCCTTGGTGTTGCTCGCAGCCCGCTCCGCCCGGCCGCCTAGAGGGGTGGCCTCCGGCAGGTGGTCGCGATTGCTCAGGCCGACTTTCATGCCGGCGAGCGTCCATTCGCGATTGCGCAGCGCGGCGCCGAGCATGATCGAGATCCAGGTCAGCAGCGCCATGTAGACGACAAAATCGAGCAATCGGGTCATCGTGATTCTCCAGCCGGAGCAGACAGCGTTCGCGTCGGGCTGGGGATGATCTCACGCCCGACGTCGGGCGCTGCGTCGAACGCGCTGTGTCACTGTACAACGGTCGTCGCGAGGAACCGGCGCACCGCCTCGAGATAGGCAGGCGACCAGTCCAGCGTGTTGTGCCCGACGCCCGGCACGACCTCGATCTGCACCTGTCCCGGCGTGAATGCCGCGGCCAGTGCTTCCGACCGTGCCCGCGAAATGATCTCGTCCTCGGCCGCAACGACGATCAGCACCGGTGCCTCGACCTCCTTTGCGCGAGTCGCCGACTCGTAGCGATCCCGGAGCAGCAATCCGACCGGTAGCCACCAGAAGTATTCGCGCGCCACGTTGACGAGGCTGTCGTAGGCGGTTACCAGCACCAGTCGCTCCACCGGTCGAGCGGTTGCCAACTGCACCGCAACCCCGCTGCCGAGACTGCGTCCCATGACTGCGATCTCGGCATGCTGCCGCCGCACGTGATCGAAGATCGCAAGTGCATCCGCCCGCAGGCCCGGCTCGGCCGACCGTCCGCTGCTGCCGCCGTAGCCGCGATAGTTGACGAGGAACAGCGAGCGGTCCGGAAAGGCCTCCTGGAAGACATCGATATTGCCCGCGACGTCTTCCGCATTGCCGCCGAAATAGATCAACGCCCGGGATCCCGGGCGTGCCATGACCCAGACCTTGATCCGCTCACCCTCGCTCTCGATCCAGAGTGCCTGAGCGTGCGGCGCGCGAGACTCCGGAGTCGGAAAGTAGATCTGGCTGCGCTGGGTCGCGTAGACGAATGCGACCAGCGCCAGGTAGCAGGCCACGGCGAGTAACGGCAGCATCAACAACGTGCGCATGCACCGGAGGATAGCCCAGTCGGCGTCCCGCGCCGGTCGGCGACGGCGAGGCTTGATTTGACCCATGCCGCAAGGGGCGTATGTTTCGCGCGAGGAATCCTCGCCGCGTGACCGTACCAACCGGAGGACCAGCCGATGCATGCAGCAATGAGTGAATTCGTCGCGGAGCAGATGCAGGGCCTGACCGAAATGGTCAGCGAACTGCGCAAGTCGCGCGTGGCCGCTGCGCGCAAGGCGGCCGTGGAGTCCGCGGCCCGCATCAAGTCGCTGAACCAGCGAGTGCGCTCGCTGGCACGATCGGGCTTGCGTGTCACAGCGGCCTCGCAGGGTGCAGTGCAGAGCCTCATCGAATTGCAGGAGGACATCGTGACCTCCGCACTCAACGATGCTGCGGCGCAGATGGAGCGCCTGGCCTACACCGAAAGCGTTCGCGACCTGGCGCGCGTGCAGGGTGAGATCCTGCAGGCGGCGCGCCAACGGATCGTTGACGACATCGCTCGCGCCGTGACGGTCTTGAAGGGCGCCGCCGGCGACGTCCGCAAGGCGGCCGTGCGCGCGCAGGCCGCAAAGCCAGCCAAGGCCAAGGCCAAGACGAACGCGAAGACGACGACCCGCGCCAGGCGCAACGCCGGCAGGACGATTCGACGGGCACGCCGGTAAAGTCGTGGCCGCACGCACCAGTGCGCAGATAAATCGAATAATTGTGAGATGCCAAGCTGAGGTATTGCCGGTTTATTTAGACGAATGATGGGTCGCTGAAATGTCAGCGACCCCTTTTTCGTGGGCGTGAATCGAACCGCGTGTGGCACCATCGCCGCCCGATGAAAAGCCGCAGCCCGAGTCCTGACAGGCCGTTCGGCCATGTGGCGATCATTCGCTGGGTGACGGCGGCGATCCTCGTGTCGCTCGCTGCCTGCGTGTCGGCTCCGCGGACCAAGCCGCCGGTCGCTGGCAACATCGTTCGCGACGGCGCGCGATGGGTGCCGGTGGCCTGGCATGAGTTGCCCGGCTGGCACGCCGACAAGCCGCAGGCCGCATGGCCCGCCTTGCTGTCGAGCTGCCAGCGTGCGGCGCCGGAGTGGAAGTCGCTGTGTGCTGCGGCCAAGCAGAGTCCGCCGCGAGACGAAGCGCAGATCCGCGACTGGCTGATGCGGAACCTGCAGCCGTATCGGGTCGAGTCGTCTGAGGGTGCGACGAGCGGCCTGATGACCGGCTACTACGAGCCAATGATCGAGGCCCGCCGCGCGCCCGGCGGAACGTTCCGTGTGGCGCTCCACGCTCCCCCGGCGGATCTCGCGGCGCGCCAACCGTACTGGACACGCCAGCAACTCGACACACTGCCGGCGGCACAGGCGTCACTGCGCGGATCGGAGATCGCCTATGTTGCGGATCCGCTCGACGCGCTGGTGCTGCAGATCCAGGGCTCCGGTCGGCTGAGCATCACGGAGAG
>Ga0209450_10000466_pt1 | contig 20656 bp, 14 predicted proteins | sample FrelakmetLWP11LW_FD_187149 | JGI IMG/M metagenome (GOLD analysis project Ga0209450, IMG submission 187149) | Freshwater lake sediment microbial communities from the University of Notre Dame, USA, for methane emissions studies - LWP11 LW (SPAdes)... | ecosystem: Environmental > Aquatic >...
AACGGACCGCCTCATCATTGGGCATGCCCCCGCATTGGATATCCCGGGCACCCTCGAGATTGCGTTGAAGCTGGTTCCCGGAACAAAACGGGTCTATGTCGTGAACGGCGCCCACGAAGTCGACAGGAGAGTGGAGGACGAGGCTCGGCGCGCTTCAAAGAAATGGGAGGGACGGCTGGAGTTTCTCTACTTGAGCCACATGCCCTTCGAGGAAATGCTGGCGACTGTCTCAAAAGCACCCCCCGGCTCCATGATCCTTGCCCTGGCCTTCAGCCAGGATGTGACCGGGAAGATCTACACAACCCCGATCGTGGCCCAACGGCTGAGCCAGGTCGCGACTGCCCCGATCTTCGGGATCCTTGACTCCATGCTGGAACACGGAATTGTGGGGGGCAGCCTCATCAGCTTCGAACAGATTGGTACAAAGGCGGGCGAACTGGCTCTGGATATTCTCAGAGGCACCAAAACGCCGGAAGATATCCCGGACGTCCTGGACATTCCCCCGGTGCCCATGTTCGACTGGCGGCAGCTGAGGCACTGGAACCTGGACGAGGATGCCTTGCCGCAGGGGAGCATCGTCGTGAACCGGGAATTCACGCTTTGGAGCATCCGGTATTACATCATCGGGGTTCTGGTCTTTTGCCTGGCGGCAACCGCCCTGCTCGTCTTCCTCATTGTTCAGATGAGGCGCAAAAATATTGCCGAGAAGGCACTGCGCGAGAGCCAGGAGCGGCTGGATCTTGCCACGGCGTCGGCGGGAGCGGGCATCTGGATCATGAATATGGACACGGGCTCCGTCTGGACGACGGACAAGCTGCGTGAGCTGTTTCGATTTGCCCCGGACGAGGCATTAAACTTCGAAAGATTCATGGAAGTGATCCATCCCGAGGACCGCGAGAAGGTCAGGGAGAGCGTCAGGCAGACCCTGGAGAAGCGGGAGCCGCTCACCGTCGAATACCGCATCCTGCACCCCGACGGGAGCATCCGATGGGTCATCGCCCGCGGACGTTCTTCTTCCGAAACGCCGGGACAGCCGATGCGTCTGATGGGCGTGACCAGCGACGTCACCCAGCGCAAAATGACGGAGCTGCAGCTCAGCGAGTCGCGGACGCTGCTCTCCGCACTGGTCGACAGCACTTCGGATATGATCTGGTCCGTCGATTCCGAGCGCTTCGGTCTCCTGACATTTAACCGCGGCCTTTCTGAATACTTCCTGAGAGAGCTCGGCCTTCACATCGAGATCGGCATGGACCCGGGGGCCCTCCTGCCGAACGAGGAATACGCCGAGCAGTGGCGCACGTTCTATCAAAGGGCATTGGAGGAAGGGTCGTTCACCACCGAGTACCGGGTGTACGCGGGGACTCGGACGCTGCTCCTCAGCTTCCACAGGCTCGAGCGCGACGGCATCGTATTCGGCGTATCCGTATTCGGCAAAGACATCACAGAAAGACACAAGGCAGAGGAGGCCGTCAAGGAATCGGAGGCGAAATACCGAAGCCTCTACGAGAGCATGATGGACGGCTACGTGCTGGTCGACATGGACGGAAGGATCCTGAAATTCAACGAAGCCTACCGGGACATGACGGGCTATGCACGGGATGAGCTTCCGGGGCTTACATACCGCGACATCACTCCGGAAAAATGGCACGCTGCCGAGAGAGAGATCATCGAGCAGCAGGTGCTTGTCCGCGGCTATTCCGATGTCTACGAGAAGGAATACCGGACGAAAGACGGGACCGACTTCCCGATCGAGCTTCGAACCTTTCTTTTCAAGGATGAAAGGGGAAGCAACGTCGGGATGTGGGCGATTGTTCGAGACATCAGCGGCCGCAAGCAGATCGAGTCGGAGGCGCGGAAGCTCAGGGAGGACCTTGCCCACGTCACGCGGGTATCCACGCTGGGAGAACTCACGAGCTCCCTGGCCCATGAGATCAATCAACCCCTGGCCGCCATCCTCAGCAACGCCCAGGCGGCGCAGCGTTTCCTCTCGCAGGGCAATCCCGACATGAAGGAGATCGCCGAGATCCTCGGGGACATCATCCGGGACGACAACCGGGCTGCGGAGGTGATCCGGAAAATCCGCTCCCTCCTGAAAAAGGAGGAAACCCGATACGAGACGCTGAGCCTCAACGATGTCATCGAGGAAATCCTGAATGTCATCCGCAACGACACCGCCCTGGCGACCGTGTCGATCGAGAAAGAGTTCGAAACCAGCCTACCGGCCGTATGGGGCGACCGGATCCAACTGCAGCAGGTCATCCTGAACCTGGTTCTGAATGCGGCGGAGGCCATGAAGGAAGCAGGAACGGATGTTCAACGGCTGGTCGTCCTGACGTCGAAGCAGGATGGCCGCTTTGCGGAAGTGTCCGTCAGGGATGCCGGGCCGGGAATCGACGAGCAGGCCTCGGGCAGGCTTTTCGAACCCTTTTACACCACCAAATCCGGAGGGATGGGCATGGGCCTCGCCATCAGCAAGGATATCGTCAAGTCCCACAGGGGCGAGATACGGGCCGTGAACAACCCGGAGGGGGGGGCCACTTTTTCCTTCACGGTGCCCTTCGAGAGCGGGGTGAGGCCATGAAGGACACCAAACCGGTCGTTTTCATTGTGGACGACGATCCGTCCGTCCGGCGGTCCCTGGAGAGGCTCATCCAATCCGTGGGCCTCGCGGCAAAATCCTTTGCCACTGCAGCGCAGTTTCTGCAGTCCGGCCACGGGCAGGAGACGGGCTGCCTGATTCTCGATGTGCGGATGCCTGAAATCAGCGGACTCGAGCTGCAGGAGAAACTGGCCACGGCGGGCGTCCGGCTGCCCATCATCTTTGTCTCCGGCCACGGCACGGTCCCGATGAGCGTGCGCGCCATGAAGGCAGGCGCCCTGGACTTCCTCCAGAAGCCCTTCGACGAGCAGGACCTGCTCGAGGCCGTGTACAGGGCCATCGAACGATGCAGGAAGGAACAGGCGCAACATAGGCAATTGAAGGAACTCGAGGCGCGGATCCGCACCCTGACGCCGAAGGAGCACGAGGTCTTTGTCTGGGTCATCACGGGCCTGCCGAACAAAAATATCGCGGACAGGCTCGACACGGCGGAAAAAACCATCAAGGTTCACCGGGCATCGATCATGAAAAAGATGAATGCCCAATCCGTCGCCGACCTGGTCCGGATGGCCGAAAAGGCGGGCATACGCCCCCAGCCGTCAAAATAGCACGACCGTTTCGATCCTCCCTTTTTCTAAATCGCGTTTCTGCCTTCCGGCATCGCATTGGACCAAGGTCCAGTGCGGATAGGACCAAGGTCCAACTTTCCTCCGGAGTGAAAAGATGTAATGAATTTCACAGGCAAAGGGGATTCCCCCCTCGGACCGAACCATGAACATCACCTCTTCGGAGTTGCAACAGGGGAAAAGGGTGGGGGCACAAGTGATTGCAGAGACAGAGACCGTCTACGTGGTGGAGGACGACACGTCTTTGAGCAATGCCGTCCGCAGACTGCTGAGGTCCGCTCAGTACCGCGTTTTCACCTTCGCGTCGGCCGAAGAATTCTACCGCTCGGATTTCAGGAACAGCCCCGGTTGCCTGCTTCTGGATATCCGTCTGCCTGGGATCAGCGGGTTCGAACTGCTGACGCGGCTCCTCGACTCCGGCATTCATCTGCCCGTGATCTTCATGACCGGTCAGGATCGTGCCGGGATGGAGGAATATGCCATGCAGCTGGGAGCCTCCGCCTACCTGCGAAAACCCGTCGATGAAGAAAATCTGCTTGCAGCGATCCGGCAAGCCATGCAATCGATCACGCACAACAAGGAAATCAGCAACTCGTGAGAAACGGACCGGGACGGCAGCAAGTCAGTCCCGATCAAGCGATATCAGAGTGTTCGTAATACCCACATTACCCATGGAAAGGATGGATCGAATGAAAAAGGTATGGATTCTGGCAGCTGCGTTTGTGTTGGTGCTGTCCCTGGCAGTGGCAGGGGCGCAGGATAAGAAGGCGGCAGGGACGGCGGAGAAGCCGAAGGTCGTGAAGGAACGGGAAGCCGTAATGACGGCCACCGTCGAGGCCATCGATCTGGAGAAACGGCTCGTCACCCTCAAGGGGCCCAAGGGGGAGAAGAAAACCATCGCGGTAGGCCCCGAGGCCAGGAACCTGCCCCAGCTCAAGGTCGGGGACCTCGTGACGGTGAAATACTACGAATCCATGGCCGTGGAAGTTATCAAGCCCGGCGATGCCACGGGGGCGGGGCAGTCGTCTGCCATCGTCAGGGCAAAGCCCGGCGAGCGGCCCGGTGGAATGGCGACCCGCACGGCCACGGTGACGGCCACGGTGACGGCCATCGACAAAAAGAAGGGCACCGTGACCCTCAAGGGACCGGAAGGCAACCTGGTAACGGCGAAAGCGGAGGATCCCAAGAACCTGGACAAGATCAAGGTCGGCGATGAGCTGCTGATCACCATCACCGAGGCGCTGGCAATCTCCGTCGAGCCCGCAAAGAAGAAATAGATTCTGTAAACCCAAAAACGATGAGTTGACTGACGGTGTGACGGATCCGGCTTCCCGGGTCCGGCACGCCGCATAGGATTGTTCGCAGAATGGCGAATCACATCATTTTTACACGGCATTCATAACGATTGTGATTGATCAGGGGGAAACAGCCATGGAAAACCAGCAGAAACAGGCACCGAATCTTTTCGATCTCACGGGGAAGATCGGCAGACTCTACGCGATGCGAGCACTCGAAGCCCAGAAAAACTTCATGGGCCACATGCAGAAAGTCGCCGTCGATCCGAAGCTCGCCGTCGGGGTCCCACCGGAAAATCCCTGGCAGTCCTGGGCTTCCTACGCGACCGACTTTGCACAGCGCTCGGTGCTGTTCTGGGACATCCTTCGCGAGCGGGGCAACAACTACATCGAGCATAAAAATGAAGGCACACCTCCACTCCTGGCCTTCAAGTGGGAGATCGTTCAGGACGGCAGGACCTTCGATCGTCCCGTCAACTACGCCCTGATCCGGATCATCCCGCCCGAGGGCGTGAAAATCGATGATACGAAGCGGCCCTTCATGATCATCGATCCCCGCGCAGGGCACGGTCCCGGGATCGGGGGGTTCAAGCAGGACTCCGAGGTGGGGGTGGCCCTCCAGTTCGGGCACCCCGTCTACTTCGTGATTTTCTTCCCGGAGCCAGAGCCGGGGCAGACGATTCTGGATGTCTCCGCCGCGGAGACGAAGTTCCTGGAGACCGTCGTGCGCAGGCACCCCAACAGTCCCAAGCCGACGATCTACGGAAACTGCCAGGGCGGCTGGGCCTCCATGATGATTGCGGCCAACGACCCGGACAAGGTGGGGTCCATCGTGATCAACGGCGCGCCCATGTCCTACTGGAGCGGCAGCTGGGGCGGGGGCGAGGGCGAAAACCCGATGCGTTACAGCGGCGGTCTCCTCGGGGGCTCCTGGCTGTCGCTTTTTGCCAGCGACATGGGCAACGGCAAGTTTGACGGCGCCTACCTCGTGGAGAACTTCGAGAACCTCAACCCGGCGAACACCAACTGGAACAAGTATTACAACGTGTGGAAAAACGTCGACACGGAGAAGGAGCGGTTCCTGGAGTTCGAGAAGTGGTGGGGCGGCTACTTCCTGATGAACGAAGAGGAGATCCGCTGGATCGTCGACAATCTCTTCGTGGGCAACAAGCTGGCCCGCGGGGAGGTGAAGGCGGCCCCCGGGACCTACCTGAACCTCAAGGCCATCCGCTCGCCCATCGTCATCTTCTCCTCGAAGGGAGACAACATCACGCCGCCCCAGCAGGCGATCAACTGGATCGCCGATGTCTACTCGAGCACGGCGGAGATCAAGGCCAACGGGCAGGTGATCGTGGCGCTCGTGCAGGAGGACGTGGGGCACCTGGGGATCTTCGTCTCGGGTAAAATCGCACAGAAGGAACACACGGAGATCGTCGAGGCCCTCGAATACATCGAAATGCTCCGGCCCGGTCTCTACGTCATGGAGCTGCAGGAGACCTCGGGCAAGGGGAAGGACAAATACCTCTCCACGTTCCGGGAGGTGCGCCTGGAGGATATGCGCAAACTCAATCGCCTGGAGCGCAGGGACGAGAAGCCCTTCGAGGTCGTCGCAGAGGTTTCGCTCATGAACGAGAAGGCTTATGCGCTTTTCGGGCGGCCCCTTGTAAAGAGCATGGTGAATGAGAAAACAGCCGAGTTGGGCCGCAATCTCCATTCCTTGAGGGTGCAGCGCTGGTTCTTCAGCGACTTCAACCCCGTGATGTGGCCCGTCGCGGCCATGGCCTCGACCGTCAAGGAGGGCCGCAAGCCGGTGGAGGTGGGCAATCCCTGGCACAAGCTCGAGGCCATGGGCGCCGAGATGATCACGGCCTCCTGGAACTTCTACCGCGACATGCGCGATGCCACGAGCGAGTCGCTCTTCTTCCGGATCTACGGATCGATGATCGCCCTGGGAGCGTCGGGGGATGTCAAGCCTGCCGGCCCTGTCGAGGAGAAGCCCGATCCCCGGGAGATGCCCTTTGCCAAAGAGGCGCTGGCCCAGATCGAGAAGGGGGGCTACCCCGAGGCGCTCGCCCGGATCGGCGCGCTGTTGGGCCAGTATGCGGGGCCCATCCCATTGCATCGGCTGGCCATGACGGACGAGTTCATAAAATCGGACAAGGTGCTTTCGAAGATTCCCGAGGACGAGGCGAGACGTCTGCGCTCCGAAGCAGGAGTGATGGTGCTTTTGGAGGCGGAGCGCACCCTGAACGCACTGCCCGCTCTGCTTTCCAGAAAGGAAGACCGGGAGCGGACGCTGCAGATCCTGGAGTGGGGCCTGTCGCTGGAAGGCATCACGAAGGAACAGCGCGACATGGGTAACCGGATCGTCGGGCTGCTCAAGAGCGATGCCTCTGGGAGCGGGAAGGCAAGGCCCGCCGGGAAAAAGAACAAAAAGGCGTGAAGCAGGAACAGTACACAGCCAGGGAGGAGAACGAGACATGACGAAGAATTCTCTGAGAAGAATGAAGATCGTTGCAGGACTGGCCCTTATCGTGTTTTTACTCATCGCCGTGCCTGCTTGGGGAGCGACGAAGGCGGAAAAGCAAAAGGAAGTGCAGAAGGTATCGCGCGAAACCCTGGCACAGCTCTACAAGGCACAGCCCTCCGCAAAGAAAGCCGTCGAAGGCGCGGCCGGCTATGCCACGTTCAGCAACTTCGGTATGAAGATCCTCTTTGCCGGGGGTGGAAGCGGCAGCGGCATGGCCGTCGACAACAAGACGAAGAAAGCGACCTACATGAAGATGGTCGAGGTCCAGGCCGGCCTGGGAATGGGGGTCAAGAAGTTCCGGGTGGTCTTTGTATTCGATACACAGAAGGCCATGAATGATTTTGTCAATTCCGGCTGGGAGTTCGGAGGACAGACCACGGCCGCGGCCAAGGCCGGCGATCAGGGAGCCGCGCTGGCTGGCGCCGTCTCCGTCGCGCCCGGTGTCTGGATGTACCAGCTCACCGACACGGGCCTCGCCGCGGAGATCACAGGGAAAGGGACGAAGTACTACAAGGACAGCGACCTGAATTGACTGACAGAATGAGATTCTTTATCAGACGAGCAAGCCGGGAGGTTGCACCATGAGCGATCGAAAAATTGTCAGCCCCGTAATGGATGACATCAAGGCCCATATGAAGCGCGGGAAGATCGTCTCGGCCGATGAGGCCGTGCGAGTCATCCGAAGCGGCGACACGGTCGCCCTGGACGGCGTCATGGGAGGGGGCGCCCCCGAGGAGTTGATCATCGCCCTCGAAAAGAGATTCGTGGAAAGCGCAGAGCCGAGGGGTCTCACCCTGATATACGCCTCCGCAATCGGCGACGGGAAGGACAAGGGCGTCAACCGGATCGCGAGGGAAGGACTCCTGAAACGCGTGGTTGCCGGGCACTGGGGATTGACGCCGAAGATGCAGAAGCTTGCCGTGGGCGGGAAAATCGAGGCCTACAACCTGCCGCAGGGGATCCTGGCGCACATGTTCCGCGATGTAGCCGGCCGCAAGCCGCGGACCATCTCGAGCGTGGGCATCGGGACCTTCGTCGACCCGAGGCTGGGCGGCGGCAAGATCAACGATATGACGAAGGAGGATCTCGTCGAAGTGATCCGCTTCGACGGGAAAGAATACCTGGCCTACCGGACCATCCCGGTGCAGGTGGCTCTGCTCAGGGGGACGACTGCCGACATGGACGGAAACATCACCATGGAGCGTGAGGCGATGACGCTCGAGGTGCTGCCGATCGCCATGGCGGCAAAGAACTCAGGCGGCATCGTCGTCGTCCAGGTCGAGCGCATAGCCGACCGGGGCGCACTGAACCCGCGTCACGTGAAGATCCCCGGGGTTCTCGTCGACTGTGTCGTCGTGGCAAGGCCGGAAAACCACTGGCAGACTTACGGATCGCAGTACAACCCGGCCTTCAGCTGCGAGTTCAAGGTCCCGACGGCAAGCGTCGACCCGCTTCCGATGGACGACCGCAAGATCATCGCCCGCCGGGCGGCCTTCGAGCTTCGGCCGAACATGGTCGTCAATCTCGGGATCGGCATGCCGGAAGGTGTCGCCACCGTGGCCAACGAGGAGGGGATTTTCGATTTCCTCACCCTTACGGCCGAGGCCGGCTCCATCGGGGGACTCCCCGCGGGGGGCCAGAATTTCGGGGCCGCGACGAACATGGACTGCATGCTGGACATGCATTTCCAATTCGACTTATACGACGGCGGGGGGCTCGACCTTGCCTGCCTCGGGCTTGCGCAGATGGACCGCCACGGCAACGTCAACGTGAGTCGCTTCGGCCCCAGGCTTGCCGGCTGCGGGGGATTCATCAACATCAGCCAGAACGCGAAGAAAATGGTCTTCGTAGGGACCTTTACCGCAGGGGGAACAAAAGTGACCGTTGATGACGGGAGGCTGAAGATCGTCAAAGAGGGGGGCGTGAAGAAATTTGTCAGCGACGTCGAGCAGGTGACCTTCAGCGGGAACACGGCGCGGATGAACAACCTTGACGTGGTATTCATTACGGAGCGCTGCGTCTTCACCCTGACCGGTGAAGGCGTGGAACTGACGGAGATCGCCCCCGGAGTGGACCTTGAAAAGGACATCCTGGCCTACATGGAGTTCAAGCCGATCGTGAAGAACCCGAAGACCATGGATGAGCGCATCTTCAAGATTCCGCCCATGGATCTGAAGACGGACCTGCTCGGCAAGCCGATGTCCGACCGGATGACCTATGACCCCGCCACGAACATCTTCTACGTCAATTTCGAGGGTCTGCACATTCGATCCATGGAGGATATCGAAGAGATCCGGACCCACGCTGAAGCCATCCTGGTCCCGCTTGGCAGGAAAGTGGATGCGATCGTCAACTACGACAATTTTTCCATTTTGCCGGAGCTGGTCGATGCCTATGCCGATGCGGTGAGAAACATTGTTTCGAACTATTACGAGAAGGTCACAAGGTTCACGACCAGCGCCTTCATGCGGATGAAACTCGGGGACGGGCTGGAGGCGCGGGGATTTGCCCCCCATGTCTATGAATCCAGGGAAGAGGCAAGGAAAAGGCTGAAAAGCCAAGAGTGAATACTGAGTTAAGCATTTCAGGAAAGGGGAAGGAGGACGTTGTATGGACCTGCTCAAAGCGCTGCTTGAACAAAGCCCGATCATGGCGCTCTTCCTTGCGATTGCCGTGGGTTACGCCCTGGGGGAAATCGACATCAAGGGGCTTTCGTTTGGTGTCGGTGCGGTTCTATTCGTGGGGCTTGCCATCGGCGCCTTCGCGCCCAAATCGGTTCCGCCCCCGCTCCTGGGCTCGCTGGGACTCGTCATGTTTCTTTACGGGATCGGCATCCAGTACGGCAAACAGTTCTTTGCCGGCCTGACGGGGCCGGCGGGACGTAAAGCCAACCTGATCGCTTTGATCAGCATCCTGGCTTCGCTGGGGACTGCCGTCCTGATTGTAAGGGTCTTCCACATCAAGCTGGACTATGTGGCAGGCCTATTCTCAGGCGCCCTGACCTGTACCCCCGCGCTGCAGGCTGCCCTCGAGATTGCAGGGAACAACGACCCGGCCGTGGGATACAGCGTGGCCTACCCCTTCGGGATCATCGTCTCCATTCTCGGGATCTATGTGGCCGCCCTCGTCTTCAAGCCCAAGGTCGAAATCCCCTCCAAAAAGAGCCTGGAACTGGTGGAACTGGTCATCCGGAATCCAGTGGTGATCGGCAAGCGCCTCGAGGAGGTCGAGACCATGCTGCCCTCGGAGATCGAGGTGGTTGCGCTCCGGCGGCATCATGTGACCCGGATCGCCAGCTTGGAAGAGGTCCTGGAACCAGGCGATTCGGTGCTGGTGGTCGGTAAGAACGAAGAGGCTGTCGGGAAGGCAAAAGACCTGCTCGGGGAGATGGGGCCGCAGAGCATTCTGCATGACCGTGAGAATTTCGAGTACATCAGGGTGTACGCGTCGAAAAAGACCGTCGTGGGCTGCCGCCTCTCCGATCTGGCCCTACCGGCCGATGCGCCGTGCCGGGTCGTGAACATCCGCCGGGGAGACGCCCACATCGTACCGGATCCGGATCTCATCCTGGAATTCGGAGACCAGCTCGGGCTCCTCGCGGAGTTGAAGCACGCCCCGGCGCTTCGCGCCCACTTCGGGGATTCCATCAAGGGAACCACGGAATTCAGCTACGTCTCCATCGGCATCGGGATGGTGCTCGGCGTCATTCTCGGCCTGATCCCGGTAACGGTCCCCGTTATCGGCAAGCTGAGTCTTGGGATTGCCGCGGGCCCCCTGATCGTTTCTCTCATCCTGGGAAAACTTGGCCGGACGGGAGGGCTCGTGTGGACAATGCCGGTTACGGCTAATCTCACGCTGCGCAACTTCGGTTTGACCATCTTTCTGGCCCAGGTGGGCATCAGTTCCGGCAAGAGCCTCATGGCCAGCGTCGGGGATATCGATCTCCTGTTTCTCTGCGCGGCCGCTCTGATCATTTTTGTTATGGTTCTCATCATCTTCGCGGTGGGTTACAAGATCATGAGGATCCCCTTTGATGACATCCTGGGGATTCTTGCCGGGGCGGTCGGGAACCCCGCCATCCTGGCCTATGGCGTGAAAACCGTTCCGACGGAGCGACCCGATATCAATTACGCGATGATTTATCCCGTCGGGTTGATTCTGAAAGTCATCCTTATCAGCTTGATGATGAAGCTTTGAGCGCTGATTCGAAAAATCAAGAAAAAGGAGTAGTTAAAGATGAAACGGAACGCGATTCTTTATTTTCTGATGGTCGGGATTTCAATGCTTTTCGTTTGCTCTATAGCAGCGGCCCAGCAACAGTATGTCTTTCCGCAAAAGGGGCAGTCGGCCGATCAGCAGAAGAAGGACGAATATGACTGTCATTCCTGGGCGGTAAAGCAAACCGGTTTTGATCCAACGGCGGCGGCACAGGCCCCCCCGCAGCAGGCGGCGCAGCAGCCGGCAGGGGCACAGCCTGGCTCGGGAGCCCGGGGCGCGGCACGTGGAGCCGTTGCAGGTGCAGCGATAGGCTCCCTCGACGGCGAGGCGGGAAAGGGCGCAGGAGTCGGTGCCGCTGCAGGCGCAGTTGCCGCCCGGGGTCAGAGCCGGAAGCAGTCGCAGCAGCAACAGGCGCAGGCACAGCAGCAGGCCTCTGCGCAGCAGAGCTCACAGCAGCAGAATTATCTGAAGGCGAAGGCAGCCTGCCTCGAGGGGAAGGGCTATTCGGTGAAATAGGCTGAAGGAGGAAATACCATGGTGGAACCCCAGGAACTGACGAATGTCACCTTCGACGAGATCAAGGTGGGCGACACGGCTGAAGTGACGGTGACGCTGAAGCAGAACCAGATCGACGTGGCCGCCATCGTCTCGGGCGACGTGGATGCCTTTTACATGAAAGACGCCGGCTCGGCGGATACCCGCGGGGAGCCCAGGAAGACAGAAGCGGCAGGCGCCGAAGCCATTATATCGATTCTTCTCGGTGCCCGGATGCCCGGCCCGGGAACGAAAATCGTTCACCGGGATCTGCGTTTCAGCGGGGACTTTGCCGTGGGTGACACCCTCACGGCAAAGGTGACCGTGCGGGAGAAGAAGACGGAAGGTCATCTTGTCGTCTTCGACTGTCGCTGTTTCAACCAGGCGGGTCTGGAGCTTGTGGCCGGCGCGGTGACGGTGACGGCGCCCACGACGCGCCAAGTCTATGACGTCATCAAGCCGCCGCACCTCGAGCTGCGTTACGGCGATGCCTTCGCGCAGCTCATCAAGGGCTGCCAGGGCTGCGATCCCATACCCTGCGCCATCGCTCACCCCTGCGACCGGGATTCCCTGATGGGGGCCATCGAGGCAGCAAAACGAGGCTTGATCACGCCGGTGCTCGTCGGCCCGGAGGACAAGATTCGGGCGGCCGCCGAAGCGGCGAAGATCGATCTTTCGCCCTACCGGATCGTCTCCACCGAGCACAGCCACGCCTCGGCGGCGAAGGCCGTCGATCTGGCCCGCGCGGGCGAGGTAGAGGCGATCATGAAAGGCAGCCTCCACACCGACGAGATCATGGGGGCCATCGTCCCAACGGCGGCGGGTCTTCGCACCTCGCGCCGGATCAGCCACGCCTTCGTCATGGATGTCGCCACGTACCCGAAGATGTTCATCATGACCGATGCGGCGGTGAACATCTTCCCGGACCTGGAAGTCAAACGCGACATCATCCAGAACGCCATCGACCTGGCACACGCGCTCGGGATCGAGCTGCCGAAGGTGGGCATCCTCTCCGCCGTGGAAGTGATCAACCCCAAGATCCCCTCCACCGTGGAGGCGGCCGCCCTGTGCAAGATGGCCGACCGTGGCCAGATCACCGGCGGCATCCTCGACGGCCCCCTGGCCTTCGACAACGCCATCAGCGCACAGGCCGCAAAAACCAAGGGGATCACCTCCCCGGTCAGCGGCGATGTGGACATCCTGCTGGCGCCCGATCTCGAGGCTGCCAACATGCTCTTCAAGCAACTCACCTACCTGGCAGGGGCCGAGGGGGCCGGCATCGTGCTGGGGACCCGGATTCCCATCGTCCTCACAAGCCGCGCCGACTCGGTGAGGACGAGGCTCGCCTCGGTGGCGGTCATGGCGAAGGTCGCCCACGCCCGGCGAAGCGGAAAGTACGAGACGAGGTGAGCGGCGGATGAGGCCGGTACCGGTTTGTCCGAACAGGGTATTGTTTCACGGGAGGACTTCGACGGCATGAACAGGGATGAGATCGCAAACTACACCGCCGGTGAAAAGCTCCGGGACCAGCGGCCGGTAACGATCCGTGCGATAAGGCCCGGGGACAAGGAACTGCTCCGCGAGGCATTCCAGGGGCTGGAAGCGGGCTCGATCTACATGAGATTTTTCGGGCCGAGGAAGGAGTTGACCGACCGGGAACTTGCGCAAGCGACGGAAATCGACTTTATCCGGACCGTTGCCCTTGTCGCTTGCGTCCGGGAGGGCGAAGGGGAAAAGGTCATCGGCGGCGGGCGCTACTTCGTCCTGGGAGGGGCGGACCCGCCGTCCGCCGCGGAGGTTGCCTTCCTGGTCGAGGAGGACTATCACGGCCAGGGCCTCGCGTCGATCCTGTTCAAGCACCTTCTGTTGATCGGCCGCAAACAGGGTATCTCCCGTTTCGAGGCCGACGTGCTCCATGGCAACAAGAAGATGCTCAGGGTCTTTGAACGGGCCAGCCTGCGCGTTGTGACGAAGGCGTCAAGCGACTCCATACACGTCACGATGTTCCTGGAAAAGGAAGAAGCGCCGTGAGGAATCCCGCGCGACCATCGGCGGCGGCGAATCGCCCCTTGAAGCTGCAACTACGACATGTGAGGTGACGGTCATGGCGGATCTCATCATCGTTCTCAATGCGGGGTCGTCGAGCCTCAAGTTCACCGTCTATGCGGATCGGGGAGAGAATCCCGAGGTCCTTTATGACGGTCAGATCGAGGGCATCCTCACGGAAACCCGTTTCAAGGCAAAAGACGGGACGGGGAAGGTCGTAGAGGAGAAAACGTGGCCCCCGGGTTCCGCGCTCGATCACGAGGGGGCCATCGATGCCCTCTTTGCCTGGGGAAGGGGGGTTCTCCACAGCACGGACCGCATTGCGGCCGTGGGTCACCGCGTCGTCCACGGGGGGCTACGGTACACGAAACCCACCCTTGTCAACGAGAAGATTCTGACGGATCTGGAAGAATTCATCCCCCTGGCGCCTCTTCATCAGCCCCACAACCTGGCCCCCATCCGTGCCCTCGGAAAGAGAAACCCGGGTCTGCCCCAGGTGGCCTGCTTCGACACCTCCTTTCACACGAGCATTCCTGCCGTGGGCCAGGCCTTCGCCCTGCCCAGGAAGTTCACCGACCAGGGCGTCCGGCGTTACGGATTCCACGGCCTGTCCTACGAGTACATCTCCTCGGTCCTTCCGGGAGTCGACCCGGAGGCGGCAAAGGGGCGAACCATCGTCGCCCATCTCGGAAACGGCGCCAGCCTGTGCGCCATGCAGGGCCTGAGGAGTACGGCCTGCACACTGGGGTTCACCGCCGTAGAGGGCCTGATGATGGGCACGCGCTGCGGAACCCTCGACCCGGGGGTGATGCTCTACCTGATGGACGAGTGCGGCATGAGCACGCGGGACCTCGAGAAGCTCATCTACAAGGAATCGGGACTGCTGGGCGTCTCGGGGATCTCGAGCGACATGCGGACGCTCCTGGAGAGCAAGGACCCAAGGGCCGCCGAAGCGGTGGAACTCTTCGTCTACCGGATAGGCAGGGAAATCGGATCGCTCGCCGCAGCCCTCGGGGGTCTCGATGCGCTGGTCTTCACCGGGGGTATCGGAGAGAACGCAGTCCCGATCCGGGAGCGGGTCTGCCGTGCCGCGCAGTGGCTGGGCCTGGAACTAGACGAAAGGGCCAATGTCGGAAAAGAGCCCCGCATCAGCCGGGAGGGGAGCCGGGTGCGCGCCTGGGTGATCCCCACCGACGAGGAGCTGATGATCGCCCTGCATACCCGGAAGGCGCTTTTCGGAAAGGCCGATTGAGATCGGCGGGCATCGCGTGCCGTCCATTCTACCTCGGGGAGGAGGATGCAATATGGAACACGTTCGCTCGGTTCACCACGGTATAGCCGTCCTGCTGGTTGCCGTCATGATCCTGTTCTCTCCGGGTGGGTCGGCCGCGCAGGACACGAAAGCAGGGGACATCATCCTGCCGGAAATCGGCTCGGGCAGCGTCGATGCGTATATCGAAGCGCTGAAGTCGGACATCCGGAATTCTACGAGGAAGATCATGGAGGTCAACATGAAGTTGACCGAGAAAGAGGCCGCCCTGTTCTGGCCGATCTACGAACATTACGATTATGACCTGAGCAAACTGAACTTTGAACGATCCTCGATCTATGGGTTCTATGCAGACAATTACAGAACGTTGTCGGACGAGCAGGCAAAGGATATCGTAAGGCGACTTTATCACGTTGAACGATCGAAATTATCGCTTGACGAAAAATACTCGAGGGAAATGGGCAAGGTCCTGCCCATGCGGACCGTGCTGAGGTTTCTTCAGATCGAGAGGCAAGTCGACCGGTTGGTGAGCCTGAAGATCATGTCGGGAACCCCGCTGGTCCCGACGGATGCAGCCAAGCCGGCACAAACGGAGAAACCGAAGGCAAAAGGGGCGAAAAAGCCCTGATGCGACGCTTCGAAGGAAAAGGGGACTCATAGCCCTTCCGCCGGTCCGAGGGCGGGCATGCGGAGCGATGGGTGGGGGAGAGGATGTCGCTCGACAGCTTGGTGAAACTTGTCGTCACGGTTGCCGTATTCGAGATGATGGTGACCGTGGGACTGGGTGTCGCTGTCGCCGATGTGATCGCCATCGCCAGGGACGGGCGCCTGCTGGCACGGGCCGCACTGGCCAACTATGTTTGCGTGCCCGCCGCTACCGTTGTCCTGCTCATGATGTTTGACGCCCACCCGATGGTCGCCGCCGGATTTATCGTGCTGGCCGTATGCCCGGGCGCACCATTCGGTCCCGCGTTGGCGATCCTGGCCAGGGGAAACATGGCCCTCTCCGTCGGGTGGATGACGATCCTCGCGGTCACTTCGGCCGTGATCGCCCCGGCATCGCTTTACCTGTTTCTGCCCTGGATAACCGGGACCCAGGCACTGACGATCGACGCCGTCAACAGGATGATGTGCACGCTGATCGTGGTCCAGCTTTTGCCGCTTGGTGCCGGTCTCTGTGTCCGGCGCTTCAGGCCGGGCATGGCGGACAGGATGCTCGGAACGGCCATTGGACTCGGCAAGGTGCTCAACGTGGCAGCGATCGTGCTTGTTGTGGCCGCCTATTATTCCCTGCTGACAGAAGTCGGGCTGAAGGGCCTCATCGGAATGCTGCTTCTGCTCATGGCGAGCCTGGCCGCGGGATGGCTTCTGGGCGGGCGTGGCGACGAGAGCCGAAAGACCCTGGCGCTGACGACAGCCACGCGCAATGTCGGCGTAGGCCTGGTGATCGCCACGGACGCTTTCCCGGGCACGCCCGTAGTAGCTGCCGTGCTGGCTTACGGGCTTGTCGGAGTGATCGGATCGCTTTTGATTGCATGGTCCTGGGGCCGGCGCAGAGGCGAACGCCGATGCAAGACAGGGGGACCGGTGGAAGCTGAAACGAGCTGAAAAAGGGTCAAAAAGGGTGGACAACCACCGGGTTACAAAGGTATAAAATCACAAAATTTTAAAAGAGGAGATAGGCCATGTTGAGCATAGGGTTACGGTGTCGTTCGAAATATTCTCCGCGGGCTGCTTTCCGGTTCGGTCCGCACCTTGTGGCCATTATCCTGTTGCTCTTCGTCGCGATGGGTTGCTCGAAGGCACCCCAGGAAGCCGTGCCGCCTGCCGTGGAGGTGACGACGGTCATTCAAAAGGACGTGCCCGTCTACAATGAGTGGATCGGGACCCTCGACGGAAGCGTAAACGCCACCATCCGGGCCCAGGTCCAGGGATACCTCACCAAACAGAACTACAGGGAAGGCGATTTAGTCACGACAGGGCAGGTCCTCTTCGAGATCGACCCGCGCACCTTCCAAGCGGCGCTCGATCAGGCAAAGGGAGAACTCGAGGCCCAGCAGGCCCGCTGGACAACGGCCAAGGCCAATCTTGCACGGATCAAGCCCCTTGCAGAACAGAACGCCGTCAGCAAGAAGGACCTCGACGACTCCATCGGCACGGAACAGTCGGCCCGCGCGGCGGTACTTTCCGCCCAGGCCAAAGTCGACAAGGCCCAGCTCGATCTGGGATTCACCAGGATCACCTCCCCCGTGGCCGGCATCGCGGGTCTTGCGAAGGCGCAGATCGGAAACCTGGTCGGACCGGGGGGCACGGAAGAGCTGACAACGGTCTCGACGGTCCAGCCGATCAAGGTCTACATCCAGGTGAGTGAACAGGAGTACCTCCAGTCGGGACGGGCCGGAGAGAAGAGGGCTGAAAATCTGAAGGGGGAACTCATTCTCGCCGACGGGAGTGTTTATCCTCACAAGGGCGCCTTTGGGTTTGCCGACCGCCAGGTCGACGTCAAGACCGGGACCATCAAGGTTGCGGTCATCTTTCCCAACCCGGGCAATTACCTGAGGCCCGGACAGTACGGAAAGATCCGTGTTGCGACCTCCACACGAAAGGATGCCCTGCTGGTTCCCCAGCGGGCCGTGACGGAAATCCAGGGGAAGTACATGGTGGCCGTCGTGGGGGCCGACAACAAGGCGGACATGCGGACCGTGAAGACCGCCGAGCGAGTCGACAACCTCTGGGTCGTCCTCGAGGGACTCAAGCCAGGCGAGAGGGTCGTGGTGGAGGGTATCCAGAAGGTCCGCCCCGGGATGACGGTAACGCCGAAGGCCTATGCCGAAACGCCGGCGAAGACCGAAGCAAAACCGGAGGCCAGGCCTGAAGCGAAAACGGAGGAAAAAGCCCCCGCCCCACAGAAACCCGCCGAGCCGCCGAAGGCCGAAAAGAGGTAGACGACCATGTCCAAGTTCTTCATCAACCGCCCCATCGTGGCCATGGTCATCTCCATCCTCATGGTCATCGTCGGCATCGTGGCCATGCTGGGACTGCCCACGGCCCAGTTTCCCAACATCGTACCGCCGGAAATGAAGGTCTCCGGCCTCTACCCCGGAGCCGACGCATTGACGGTGGAGCAGTCCGTGGCCACGCCCATCGAGCAGCAGATGTCGGGCGTGGACAACATGAGCTACATGTACTCGCTCAACTCCAACGACGGCAAGATGTCCCTGACGGTCAACTTCGACGTCAAGACGGACCCCAACACGGACCAGATCCTCGCCCAGATGAGGTCCAACCAGGCCAACTCACAGCTGCCCACAGACGTGATCAACCAGGGCGTCACGGTCATGAAGTCGACGTCGAACCCGTTGATCATGTTCGCCCTCTTTTCCCCGAACGGGACCTACGATAACGTCTTCCTGGCCAACTACTGCTACATCAACATCAACGACCAGATGACCCGCATCCAGGGCATCGCCAGCGTCACCATCTTCGGCGCCGGCCAGTACTCCATGCGGCTCTGGGTGCGGCCCGACCGGCTCGCCTCGCTGGGGCTCACCATCCCCGAGATCGTCAACGCCGTCCAGCAGCAGAACACCGTGAACCCCGCCGGCCAGGTAGGCGGGGAGCCCGTGCCGCCGGGCCAGGAGTTCACCTATGCCGTACGCTCCCAAGGCCGCCTCCAGAGCGAGAAGGAGTTCGGCGAAATCGTGATCCGGGCCAACCCGGACGGCTCCCTCGTCCGTCTCAAGGACGTGGGGCGGATCGAACTGGGGGCCCAGACGTACAACATGATCGGCCGCCTCAACGGAAAGCCCGCAGCCATCATCGCCCTGTACCAGATGCCGGGCACGAACGCCATCGATGCCGCCGACGGCACCAAGAAGCTCATGGCAAAGCTCAAGGAGAGCTTTCCCGCCGACCTGGACTACGTGATCGCCCTGGACACGACGCTTGCCGTCACGGAGGGCATCAAGGAGATCGTAAAAACCCTCTACGAGGCCCTGATCCTCGTCATCATCGTCGTCTTCATCTTCCTGCAGGGCTGGAGGGCAACCCTCATCCCCCTGCTGGCCGTCCCGGTCTCGCTTGTGGGCACTTTCATTCTGTTCCCTCTTTTCGGGTTTTCCATCAATACGCTCTCGCTCTTCGGGCTGGTGCTCGCCATCGGGCTTGTCGTCGACGATGCCATCGTCGTCGTCGAGGCCGTGGAGCACCACATCGAGCACGGGATGAGCCCGAAGGAGGCAACCCTCAAGGCCATGGAGGAGGTCTCGGGCCCCGTCATCGCCATCGCCGTCATCCTGGCGGCCGTCTTCGTCCCGACGGCCTTCATCCCGGGGATCACGGGGCGGCTCTACCAGCAGTTCGCCGTGACGATCGCCGTCTCCGTCATCATCTCGGCCTTCAACGCCCTGACGCTCTCGCCGGCCCTGTCGGCCATGCTGCTTCGGCCCAAGAAGAAATCCTGGGGACCGCTGCAGAAATTCTACGACGGGTTCAACAAGTTCTTCGGGCGCGCGACGGACGGGTACGTGAACTGGTGCGATCAACTCATCCGAAAGAGCAAGATGAGCCTCCTGTTCCTTCTGGCCACGGCCGTCCTGGCAGGCGTCTTCGGGAAGGCGCTGCCGACGTCCTTCCTCCCCGACGAGGACCAGGGTTACCTCTTCGCAGGGCTTCAGCTTCCCGATGCGGCCTCCCTGCAGAGGACCGACGTCGTGACGAAGAAGGCCGAGGAGATCATCCAGAAGACGCCGGGCGTGAAGTACTGCACCGCCATCGTGGGTTACAACCTGCTCAGCGGCGTTGCCAGCACGTACAGCTCCTTCTTCTTCATCACGCTCGAGGACTGGGCCGCCAGGAAAAAGCCGGAGGAGCAGTACGCAGCCATCAAGGCCAACCTGAACCGGCAACTGGGCGGCTTGACGCAGGCCATCGCCTTCTCCTTCCCGCCGCCGGCTATCCCCGGCATCGGGACCTCGGGAGGCGCCACATTCATCCTCGAGGACCGGGCCGGAAAGGACCTTGCGTTCCTTGCCGAGCAGACCAATAAATTCATCGATGCGGCCCGGAAGCGGCCCGAGCTGGCCAGCGTCAGCACGACCTTCCGTCCCACGGTGCCCCAGGTGTTTGTCGAGGTGGATCGCGACAAGGTGCTCAAGCAGGGGGTGGCCCTCTCGGACGTCTACAAGACGCTGCAGTGCTTCATGGGCGGCACCTTCGTGAACTACTTCAACCGCTTCGGCCGCCAGTGGCAGATCTACGTCCAGGCCGAGGGCCAGTACAGGACCAATGCGAAATATCTCGGGCAGTTCCACGTGCGGAACGGCGCGGGCGAGATGGTTCCCCTTTCAGCCGTCACCCGGGTGCAAGCCACATCGGGGCCCGAGTTCACCATGCGCTACAACCTGTACCGCGCTGCCCAGATCAACGCATCGGCGGCGCAGGGCTACAGCTCGGCCCAGGCCATGGAAGCCCTCGAGCAGGTCTTTGCCGAGACGATGCCGAGCGAGATGGGCTATGACTACATGGGCATGAGCTTCC
>Ga0209450_10000467_pt1 | contig 20654 bp, 19 predicted proteins | sample FrelakmetLWP11LW_FD_187149 | JGI IMG/M metagenome (GOLD analysis project Ga0209450, IMG submission 187149) | Freshwater lake sediment microbial communities from the University of Notre Dame, USA, for methane emissions studies - LWP11 LW (SPAdes)... | ecosystem: Environmental > Aquatic >...
TGCTGCGTCACAAGGACCGGGTCAAGAACCACGGACGCGCCCCCCTGAAGCACCAGCAGGTTCAGACGCAGCAGTAGGCGCGGCGGCGCGAAGCGACAGGAAGGCGGTGCCGGCGCGGGGCCGGGCCCTGCGGGTGGTGGCGAGTCGAATCCGCCGCCGGCCGACGGCTGAACCCGGTCCGGCCGCAGCGGTCAGCCGAGCAGGTTGCCGAGACCTCGGATGCTGGCGAACCCGGGCAACGGTGCACGCACCGGCTGCGTCGAGTCCGGCAGCAGCACCTGATAGACCTGCGCCACCCCCGCCTGACGCGCGGCCTCGAGCACCGCGGCACTGTCGTCCACGAACAGGGTGCTGGCCGGGTCGACGTCGTGGCTGCGCGCGAGCCGCTCCCAGAATTCCGCCTGCTCCTTGGGCACGCCGAACTCGTGCGAGGACACGAGTTCGTCGAAGTGCCGCTCGAGCCCGGCCACGCGGTTCTTCACGCCGAGGCTGATCGGGTGCGCGTTGGTGGTGAGCAGCAGGCGCTTGTCGAACGCGCGCACCCGGTCGAGGAATTCGAGCGCGCCCGGCAGGTAGCGGATGTGCTCACGCATCTCGAACTTGAGCGCGGCGATGTCGAAATCGAGTTCGGCGCTCCAGTGGTCGATGCAGTACCACTCGAGCGTCCCGCGCCGGGCGTCGAAGCGCGAGCGCAGCTCTGGAATCGCCCGCTCCGCCGGCACGCCGTGCCGTTCGCCCCAGCGCCGCGGCAAGGCGTCGAGCCAGAACAGGTTGTCGAAGTGCAGGTCGAGCACCGTGCCGTCCATGTCGAGGCACACGGTGCGTACGGCGCCCCAGTCGGGCTCGGGCAGGACGTTGCGAGTAGCGGCCTGCAAGGCAGCGGCGTCCATGGCGGCGGAGGAAGGCGGCTATGATACCGGCACGACACGCCATCCCCGGAGTCTCCTGCATGCCAGCTGCCGAAGGCGGCCGCCTCGCGGCCCTGCTCCCCCGGGTGCTCGACGCAGTTGCGGCCGCCAGCACCGCGATCCTCGAGGTGTACGCCACGTCGCACCAGGTCGAGTACAAGGCCGACGATTCGCCACTCACGCGCGCCGATCGCGCGGCCCATGACATCCTCGCCGCGCGGCTCTCCGCCATCACTCCAGCGGTGCCGGTGCTGTCGGAAGAACACGAGGCGGGCCACGCGCGCGAGGTCCGCGGCGCCTGGAAGGAGTTCTGGCTGGTCGATCCGCTCGACGGAACCAAGGAGTTCATCAGTCGCAACGGCGAGTTCACCGTGAACGTCGCGCTGGTCCACGCTCACCGCCCGGTCCTCGGCGTCGTCGCGGCGCCCGCGCTCGGCCTGACTTACTATGCCGCCGAGGGCGTCGGTGCGTTCCGGCGGCAGGACGCCGGCACGATCGAACCGATCCGCACTCGCCGTGCCGCGGAGCCGCCCGTCGTGGTTGGCAGTCGCTCGCATCGCGGCGACTCGCTCGACGCGGTGCTGGCGAAGCTCGGGCCGCACGAACTGCGTCCGATGGGCAGCGCGCTCAAGTTCTGCCTGGTCGCCGAGGGCTCCGCCGACCTCTATCCGCGCCTCGGCCCGACCTCGGAGTGGGATACCGCGGCGGCGCAGGCCGTGCTCGAGACCGCGGGCGGCGCGGTCACTACCCTCGACGGGACTCCCCTGCGCTACAACGAACGCGATACGCTCCTCAACCCGCACTTCATCGCGTACGGGGACGGCAGCCGTCGCTGGTCGGAACTGTTCTGAGGCGTGGCGCTGTCGTGGCCCATGCTGCTCCTGCTCGCGGCCATGCTCGCACTGGCCTGGTTCTGGCACGACAGCCTCGGAGCGCGCGAGACCGCCAATGCCGCTGCCCTCGAGACGTGCCAGCGCATGGGCGCAACCCTGCTCGACGGGACGGTCGCATTCCGCAAGCTCGAGACGGTGCGCGTCGCCGGGGGAACGCCCGGCTTGCGGCGCACCTACGTCTTCGAGTACACGCTCGACGGCGCGACCCGGCTGCAGGGCTTCGTGGTCCTGACCGGTCGCCGCATCGACAGCATCGGCCTGTGAGCGGACCTATCCCCTTTTGCTTCCCCCGGGGCTAAGCTACCGGTCCTGCAACCGCGGCACCCGGGGCTCGCCCGTCATGGCTGAAGTGAGCGACAACGTCGATACCGAGACGTTCAAGCACCTGGAGCGCCTGCGCCAGCTGCGCATCGAACACCGCGACCTCGACGACGTCATCCACCGGCTGCAGCTCGACCTGTACGTCGACCAGGTGCAGATGCGGCGCCTCAAGAAGCGCAAGCTGCTGCTCAAGGACCAGATCGCCCGGCTCGAGAGCCAGCTGATCCCCGACCTGAACGCCTGAGCCCGATGCAGAAATCCCTGCAAGCGGCGAGCGCGGTCATGGACCGCCTGCTGCTTCCCGCCAGCCTGGCGCAGTTCGCGATCATCGGCGGCGCCATCCTGCTCGGCTGGTGGCTCGCGCGGCTGATCCGGCCGCGGTTCACCAGCGCCGTCGCGCCGGACGACTTGCAGGGCCGCCTGCGCGAGGTGACGTGGGTCGCTGCTCCGTTCGCCCTCACCTTGCTGATCCTGGCCACGGTGGACGGCCTGATGCATGCCGCGCGGGCGGCGGCCGGTTACGTGGACGTTGCGGTGCAGCTGACCGCACTGCTGCTGCTCATCCGCGTGGTCATGTACGTGGTGCGGGTCTCGCTCGGCGCGCGCGCGCGCATCAAGGGCTGGGGCACGCCGATCAGCCTGATCCTCTGGGTGTTCCTGTCGCTGCACCTGCTCGGCTGGGGCGACACGGTGATCGCCGCGCTCGACGGCATGGGCATCAACCTCGGCAAGACGCGCATCTCGGTCTGGTCGGTCGCCAAGCTGGTCGTGACGGTCAGTGTCTTCGTGCTGGCCGCAATGTGGGTGTCGCGCTGGCTGGAGCGGCACGTGCTCAAGGTCGACGCGCTGCCGCCCACCATGCGCATCGGCATCGCCAAGTTCACGCAGGCCTTCCTGGTGGCGCTGTCGGTGCTGATCGGCCTGAACGCTGCCGGCCTCGACCTGACGACGCTCAACGTCCTCACCGGCGCCATCGGCATCGGCCTGGGCTTCGGCCTGCAGAGCATCGCCGCCAATTTCGTCAGCGGATTCGTGCTGCTGATGGACCGCTCGATCAAGCCGGGCGACGTGATCAGCTTCAGCGGCACCACCGGCACGGCCACGGAGGGATTCGGCTGGGTAGAGGAGCTGCGCGGCCGCTACGTCGTGGTGCGCGACCGTGACGGCGTCGCCACGCTGGTGCCGAACCAGAACCTCATCACCAACTCCGTGGTGAACTGGAGCTACACCGACCCGCGCGTGCGCCTCAAGCTGCCGGTGCGGGTCAGCTACCGCAGCGACCCCGAACTCGCCATGCGCCTGATGCTCCAGTCCACCGCCGGCCACCCGCGCGTGATCCAGAACCCGGCGCCGGTGGCGCGCCTGATGTCGTTCGGCGACCACGGCATCGAGCTCGAGTTGCGCTTCTGGATCCCGGACCCGCAGGAAGGCGTTAACAACGTGCGCTCCGACGTGAACCGCGCCATCTGGCGGCTGTTCAAGGAGCACGGCATCGTCATCCCGGTCGCCCAGCGGGAGGTGCGGGTCGAGATGGTGACACCGTGGGTGGGCGAGGCGGGCCCCGCCCGCGACGACTGACCCGTGCCGATCCCCGTCTCGCGCTCCCTCGAGATCCCGGACGAGTTGCTGGAGCTGCGCGCGGTCCGCGCCTCGGGGCCCGGCGGCCAGAACGTCAACAAGGTCTCGAACGCCGTCGAACTGCGCTTCGACTCGGCGGCGTGGGCGGCGCTGCCGGCCGCGGCCCGGCTGCGGCTGCGCCGCATCGCCGGACGGCGCATGACGTCCGACGGGCTCATCGTCATCGACGCGCAGCGTTTTCGCTCCCTCGAGCAGAATCGCGCCGACGCAGTCGAGCGCCTGCTCGCCATGGTGCGCGAGTCGCTGGTCGAGCCGAAGCCGCGGCGGCCGACGAAACCGACTCGCGCCTCCCGGGAGCGGCGGCTGGCCGGCAAGTCGCGCGCGGGGCAGACCAAGCAGCTGCGCCGCCGCGTCCCTGCCGAAGACTAGGGCCCGGAATCCACCCGGCGCTTGACGCCCTTCATCAATGCAGGTACCTTGTTATATAAAGGTACCATTACTTGAAAACATGACCGACGAATCCAAACTCGCCCCACTGCGCAAGGGCCTCCTCGAGTTCCTGGTGCTCAAGATCGTCGGCGCGCGCAGCGTCTACGTGGCAGATGTCCTGCGCCGGCTCGCCGGCACGGAGTTCGCCACGCAGGAGGGCACGCTTTATCCCCTGCTCAGCAAGCTGCGCCGCGAGGACCTCGTGCTGTACGAGTGGCAGGAGTCGGACTCGGGCCCGCCGCGCAAGTACTATCGGCTGACCGCGGCCGGCAAGGCCCAGCTCGCGGCCCTGGACGAGTACTGGAACCGCATCAACCGCACCGTCTCCGACATCGGACACTGAGTCATGCAGCGCATTTCCACCACCGTCCGCCTCAACCGCAGCACGCTCCAGTTCGAGGAGGCGGCCTATCAGCGACTGGAGGGCTACCTCGCCGAGGCGGTGCGGACGCTCGAGGGCAACCCCGACCAGGCGGAAATCCTCGCCGACCTCGAACAGGCCGTGGCCGACCAGTGCGCGAGCCGCTTGCGCCCCGACCAGGGGGTCGTCACGCTCGTCGAACTGCAGCCGGCGCTGGACGAGATCGGCTCCGTGCAGGTCCCGGGAGCCGCGGCCGAGGCGCAGCACGCATCGCGCGAAGGCGCCCGGCCGCTCCAGCAGGTGAGCGAAGGGGCGCTGATCAGCGGCGTGTGCCAGGGATTCGCCCGCTACTTCCGGATCGACGTGACGCTGCTGCGCGCCATCGCCGTGCTGCTGCTGTTCGTCAGCGGCGGCGGCATGATCCTGGTGTACCTGGTGCTGATGCTGCTGCTGCCCTACGCGCCGCGGCAGCCCGGCGGTCCGCGCGTGCGCTGGCTGCCGGCAAAGCTCCGCGAGCTCGTCGAGTCCCTGCGCACCCGGCTGAGCGCGGCGACGAGCTGAGACCACCGGCCGTGCAGCGCGGGCCCGGCCGTCAGCGGTGCACGACCTGCAGGATCGAATTGCGCACCTGCTCGTTCAGCACCACCTGCGCGTCGGCGACGATCGCCTCGAGCATCGCGGGCTCGAACTCGAGCCGGTCGTCCTCGTTCACCGCGAGCACCTGGCGTTCGCGCAGCAGGGCGATGAAGTTGCGGAACAGCGCCCGGTCGAAGAACTCCGGGGAGTTGATCTCGTAGAGCAACGCCATGCGCTGGGCCATCAGCTGGCACTGGCGCTCGAGCGCTTCCTGGCTCAGGCGACCGCTGCCCGCCTTGAGCAGCAGCGCGAGTGCCAGGTAGTAGCGCTCGAGGATCGGCACCGTGGCCTGTGCGAGCACCGAGATCTGCACGGCCTCGGGTGACTCGGCAGCCGGCCGATGCCAGAGCGTGCGGTCGTCGTTCGCCGTCAGCAGACCGTGGTTGAGCAGGTCCTCGAGCAGCTCGTCCACGACGGCAGGCAGCTCGGCCTCCGACCAGCGCAGGAAGTACTCGTCGGCCACGTAGGGGTAGACGCGCCGGGCCAAGCGATGCAGGTCGGCACGCGGCACGGTGGCATTGCTCAGGAACGCGCAGGCGAGCAGCGACGGCATCAGCAGCAGGTGCAGCGCGTTGTTGCGGAAGTAGCTGGTGAGGACGGAGTACTCCTCGGACGACATGCGCAGCACGTCGCCGAGCTCGTGTGACTGGCGGCGCAGGATGCCGAGCGATTCGCCGTAGCGGATCATCGTCGTGCCGTCGGCGGCGGTCACCCACACCTGCGGCGAGTACGGCGCCTGCCGCAGCAGGGACGCGTAGAGCTCGAGCTGGCGCGCCAGGTCCGCCTCGCCCATGCTCTGGCGCGGCGTCGCGAGCAGCACGAGACCGATCAGGTTGATCGGCGTGACGCAGGCTGCGGCGTTGATGTGCGTCATGATGCCCCGGGCCAGTTCCCGCACCAGCGGGTTGAGCCACTCAGGGCGGTCGTCCGTGCCGGACGGCTCGCCCGTCCAGTCCGGGGCGTGCCTGCGGATCAGCGGATCGAGCGGCAGCGGCTCGCCGAAACTGACATACACCTTGCCGAAGCGGCTGCGCAGCGCCGGGATGGTCTTCAGCAGGCTCAGGACGCTCTCCTTCTCCTTGGCGCGGCCGGACAGCTCGCCGATGTAGGTGCGCCCCTCGACCAGGCGTTCGTAGCCGAAATACACCGGCACGAACACCAGCGGTCGCGCCGGGTCGCGCAGGTAGCTGCGCACCGTCATGGACAGCATGCCCGTCTTCGGCTGCAGCAGCCGCCCGGTGCGGCTGCGGCCGCCCTCGATGAAGTACTCGATCGAGTGGCCGCGCGCCATCATCAGGCCGAGGTACTTCATGAACACGGCCGAATAGAGCGCATTGCCGGAGAAGCTCCGCCGCAGGAAGAACGCCCCGCCGCGGCGCAGGAACGAGCCGATCACCGGCATGTTGAGGTTGATGCCCGCCGCGATGTGCGGCACCGCGTAGCCCTTGTGGTAGACCACGTAGGACATCAGCAGGTAGTCCATGTGGCTGCGGTGGCAGGGCACGTAGATGACTTCACTGCCCTCCGCCACCGACTCGAGGCTCGAGAAGTTCGCGAGCTCGACGCCGTCGTAGAGGCGGTTCCACAGTCGGCTCAGCACGCCGTACATCAGCGTCACGAACCAGTGCGAGTAGTTCGCGGCGATCTCGAACGCGTAGCCGCGCGCGATCTTCAGCGTCTCACGGCGGCTGATGCCCTTCGCCTTCATCTCCCCGCGCACGGCGTCGCGCACGGCCTCGGTCTTGAGCACCTGCGCGACGATGGTGCGCCGGTGCGACAGGTCCGGGCCGATGCTCGCGACCCGCTGGTTGCGCAGCTGCGCGCGCAACTGGCGCGACAGCCGGCGCGGACCGATTGGCAGGCCGCGCGTCTCCGCGAGCGAAGGCTGCAGCGGCAAGGCCTCGCCGAACAGCAGCACGAGGTTGCGGCCGTTCACCAGCAGCGACAGCACCTTGCGGAACCGGCCACCGATGTCCCAGCCCTCGGCCACCAGCAGGCGGAACCACGACCGCTCGCGGCCCGGCGCGCGGCCCCAGAACAGGCTGATCGGCACGATGTCCAGGTCGAAGGCCGGATCGGCGGCGGCGGCGCTCGTGAGCGCGCGCAGTGCCTCGGGCGTGCGGCGGTCGACCCGCTGGCCGAAGAATCCCGCGCGCTGCGACATGAACAGCACACCGATGCCAGGCCGGCTCGGGCCGGCCACCGGCTTGAGCGGCAGCGGCCACCGCCGCTCACGGCAGACGTACTCCAGGACCGCAAGGTCGACCAGGCTCTGCTTCTCGAGTGCATAGACCACGGACCGGCCGGGCACGAACCGTTCGCCGAGGTCGTCGGGCATGACGGACGGCCGCACCCAGAGCGCCACGAAGCGGCGCACCAGCGGCAGCAGCAGGCGCTCGAGGGGGGAGAAGGAACTCACGCGGGAAGTGCCCGGGTGCTCAGCGCTCTTCGGACGCCGCCTCACCCTCCGACGCTTCGATGGCCGCGTCCAGGTCGGCCTTGTGCTGCATGGACAGGTCCTCGACGGCCCGCGCCTTGTCTTGCGTCTGGATCATGTCGTCGAAGACCGTCTCGTCCGTGTCGCGCCCCTTCGCGCGGGCCTCTTCCTTGTCCTGCGGCGCCGGGACGCCGCACGCGGCGAGCATCGCCAACAGGAGCGCCGAGAGCGTCAGTCTTGCGGCAGGTCGCATCGCGTTCCCCAGGTTCACGTTCCGGCCATCTTAACCGATGGGGTGGACGTGGGCGGGACCACGTTCCGCCGGCCCCGGACCCGACGCGCCCGATACCGTCGACCGCCGCCGACGGTCAGGGATAGTCGTCGATGGCGAACAGGAAGTACGAGAAAAAGTGGTTGATCGCCCGGATCTGGTCGAGCATGCGGTGGTCCGAGTCCACCACGTGCAACGTGGCCTTCTGCTCCCGCGCGAAGCGGATGCTGTTGTCCACAGGGATGACCTCGTCGCGCCAGCCGTGGACGATGGTGGTCAGGCAGTTGGCCGGCCGCGGGCTGAATTTCTCGTAGCCGGGCATGTACAGCGCCGGCGCGAGCAGGAACATGCCGCGGGCCTGCAGCAGCGAGGAGCCGGCGACCGACACCCAGCCGCCCATGCTCGAGCCGACCAGCACCAGCTGGCCGCGCAGGTCCTTGCAGAAGGCGAGCAACCGCGTGACCCGCGCGTGCGGGTCGTCGATACCACGATAGTCCACCGACTCGACGTGGAATCCCTCCTCCCGGGCGATCTCCGCCATGGCAGCGATCTTGCTGCCCCACGGCTCGCTGTCCTTGCCGTGCGAGAACACCACGTAGCGTTCGGTCATGCGATCCCCTTGCTGGCCCCGCGCGCATCATAGCGCCTCGCGTCGGCGCGAACCGCGCCGCAGTTCTCATCGCGGGGCCACCGTGCGACATTGGTCGCATGAGCGGACCGCTGACGGGCCGCGGCTGGCGCTTCGCCATCGACCGCGGCGGCACCTTCACCGACATCGTCGCCACCGACCCGGCGGGTGCACTGCACGTCCACAAGGTGCTGTCCCGCGATCCCGCGCACCCGGGGGACCCAGCCGTGCGCGGCCTCGGCGAGCTGCTGGCACGGCAGGCGGCGCACGGCGCGCCGGTCGAGTCGGTGCGGCTCGGCACGACGGTGGCGACCAACGCACTGCTCGAGCGCCGCGGCGAACCCACGCTGCTGGTCGTCACGAGCGGGCTGGGCGACGTGCTGCGCATCGGCCACCAGCACCGCCCGGACATCTTTGCCCGGCACATCCGTCTTCCCGCGATGCTCTACGCGCAGACCGTCGAGGCGCGGGAGCGGATCGCTGCCGACGGAACCGTGCTCGAGCCGCTCGACGAGGCAGCGCTGGACCGCGACCTCGCGGCCGCGCGACAGGACGGCGTGCGCTCCGTGGCGATCGCACTGCTGCACGCCGTCCGCAACCCCGTACACGAACGGCGCGCGATCGAGCGCGCGCTCGCGGCCGGCTTCGAGGAAGTGGTCGCCTCGCACGTGGCGGCCCCGATCATCGGCCTGATCGCACGCGGCGACAGCGCGGTGGCCGACGCGTATCTCTCGCCCGTGCTGCTGCGGCACCTGCGGGCATTTCGCGGCGAACTCGCCGCGCACCATGGCGGTCCGCCGCTGCTCGCGATGCAGAGCAACGGCGGGCTCGTGGACCCGGACGGATTCCGCGGCATCAACAGCGTGCTGTCGGGCCCGGCGGGCGGCGTCGTGGCCCTGGCCGCCGCCGGTGCCACGGTCGGCCGCGAGCGGCTGATCGGCTTCGACATGGGTGGCACCTCGACCGACGTGAGCCTCTACGCCGGCGAGCTGCCGCGGCGCTACGGCACCGAGATCGACGGCGTGCGGCTGCAGGCGCCGATGATGGACATCCACACCATCGCCGCGGGCGGCGGCTCGATCGTGCGGTTCGCAGACGGACGGCTGCAGGCCGGTCCCGACTCCGCAGGCGCCGACCCGGGACCGGCCTGCTACCGCCGCGGCGGGCCCGCTACGATCACCGACTGCAACGTCGTGCTCGGTCGCATCCGCCCGGAGCGCTTTGCGAGCGTATTCGGCCCCTCGGGAGACGCGCCGCTCGATGCGCAGGCGTCGCGCGAGCGCATCGACAGCATTGCCTCGCAGATTGCCGCGGCAGGCGGTCCGCAATACCCGATCGAGGCGCTGGCTGCTGCATTCGTGGACGTCGCGGTCGCGAAGATGGCCAACGCAATCCGGGAACTCGCGCTCGGCCACGGCGAGGACACGCAGCAGTTCGTGCTCGTGCCGTTCGGTGGCGCCGCCGGCCAGCACGCCTGCGCCGTCGCCGACCTGCTGGGCATCGAGTCGCTGTTGCTGCACCCGCTGGCGGGAGTGCTGTCGGCCTGGGGCATCGGCCTCGCGCAACGCCGCTGCCAGCGACGTCGCAGCGTGGAAGCCCGGCTCGATGCCGATGGCCTGGCCGCCGCCGGCGCAACGCTGCAGCGTCTGGCCACAGAGGCACGTGCCGACCTCGAGCGGCAGCAGGTCGCGCCGGCGGTCATCGAGGAGCGGCGCACCGTGCACCTGCGCCTGGCGGGCTCCGACTCGTCGATCGAGCTGCCGTGGCAGGACGAACCGACGCTGCGCAGTGCTTTCCGCGCCGCGCACCAGCGTCTCTACGGCTTCGCGGCAGACGAACAGCCGCTGGTGGTCGCGGCCGTGGGCGTCGAGGCGGCCGAACGTCCGCAGGCGACGACGGTGCCGCCCGCCTCGGCCCGCGGGACAGGCGTATCCACCGCTCGTGCAGCCACGACGGCGCCGGTCTGGTTCGACGGCGGATGGCGCGATGTTCCGCTCTACGCGCGCGAGGAGCTGCGTGCAGGCGACGGGTTCACGGGCCCGGCGCTGGTCAGCGAGCACGGCGCGACCGGATGGATCGCCACGGGCTGGAGCGCAGCCGTCGAGTCCGACGGCGCACTGCTGGTACGTCGCATCGGCAGGGCGGCCATGGCCATGCGCCCCGACGGCACGGTGCCCGACCCGCTGCGGCTCGAGATCTTCAACGGCCTCTTCATGCACGTGGCCGAGCAGATGGGCGTCGTGCTGCGGCAGACGGCGAGCTCGGTCAACATCAAGGAGCGGCTGGACTACTCCTGCGCGCTGTTCGACGGCGCCGCCGGCCTGGTCGCCAACGCGCCGCACATGCCCGTGCACCTCGGATCCATGGGTGCCAGCGTCGCGGCGGTGCTCGAGGCCCACGGCGCCGACCTGCAGCCCGGTGACGCCTTCCTGCTGAATTCCCCGTACCACGGCGGCACGCACCTGCCCGACATGACCGTGGTGACGCCGGTGTTCGATCCGGCCGGCCGGCGCGTGCATTTCTTCACCGCGTCGCGCGCGCATCACGCGGACATCGGCGGCACGACACCGGGCTCGATGCCGCCGGGCAGCCGCGACATCGCCGAGGAGGGCGTGCTCATCACCCCGACGCGCATCGTCCGGGCCGGGCGCTTCGACGAGCAGACGGTGCGTCGACTGCTCGCTGCGGAGCCCTGGCCGGCGCGCAACGTGCAGCAGAACCTCGCCGACCTGCGTGCGCAGCTCGCCGCGAACTCGCGCGGCATTCGCGAACTCGAGCGTGCAGCGGCCACCCATGGCTGGCCAGCGCTGCTCGCCTACATGGGGCACGTGCAGGACAACGCCGAAGCGTGCATGCGCCGCGCCATCCGCCGACTGCGCGACGGCCGCTTCCGCTACGAGATGGACAACGGCCAGGTCATCGCTGTGAGCGTCCGCGTGGACGCCGGCGCGGGCACGGCCATGGTCGACTTCACCGGCACCTCGCCGCAGCAGGCGAACAACTTCAACGCGCCGCGGGCCGTGACCATGGCCGCCGTGCTGTACGTGTTCCGCACCTTGCTCGAGGAGCCGATCCCGCTCAATGCCGGCTGCCTGCGCCCGCTCGGCATCCTCGTGCCGCCCGGCTCGCTGCTCGACCCGGCGCCGCCCGGTGCGGTCGTGGCCGGCAACGTCGAGACCTCGCAGTGCATCGTGGATGCACTGTACGGCGCGCTCGGTGTGCAGGCCGCGGCGCAGGGCACGATGAACAACTTCACCTTCGGCAACGAGCGCTACCAGTACTACGAGACGATCGCCGGCGGCGCAGGGGCAGGCCCGGGGTACGCGGGCGCGAGCGGCGTGCAGACCCACATGACCAACTCGCGGCTCACCGATCCCGAAGTGCTCGAGAGCCGCTTCCCGGTGCTGCTGCGGGAATTCGCGCTGCGCAAGGGCTCAGGCGGCAGTGGCGAGTTCCGCGGCGGGGATGGACTGGTGCGGGAAGTGGAGTTCCGCGAAGCGATGACCGCCGGCATTCTCGCCAATCACCGGCGCGTGGCACCGTTCGGACTGGCCGGCGGCGGTCCGGGCCGCGTCGGCGTCAATCGCGTGCTGCGGCGCGACGGATCGTCAGAAACGCTGGGGGCGACGACCGAAATCGCGTTGCAGGCGGGCGATCGCGTCCGGATCGAGACGCCCGGCGGCGGCGGGTTCGGCGAACCGGCCGTCGGCCAGCACTGAAGGCGCCGGCCGCGGTTCGCCGGATCGGGCAAACAAGGCCTGCGCGAGGGTCTGCTGCCGCTGCGTCTCCTCCAGCGCCGTCGACGGCTCGAGCTGCACCGTCATGCGGGCCGGCGGTGCCAGGACGTTCGACCGCACTGGACGCACGCGACTTCCGGCACGCGAGTGCGTGACCATGAACGATCGCCAGTGGCCCGGTCGCGCCGAGCCGAAGGACACGAGCAGGTTGATGCGCCCGCCGGCCACGTCGTCCTGGCCGTTGATGCGCTCGTCGCAGACGACCTGGAAGGCCCCCGGCTCGTCCGCCGGACCGAACAGCCCGGCCGAAGCGAGCGGCTGCAGGAACGCGTGCACCTGCCGCGCGAGCTTCTGCCACACCGCACGCTCGGACGGTTCGAACACGGCCCAGCGCGTGCCCCGCTCGATGCTGGCCATCAAGAGCAGGCTGCGCCGCTGCGGCGTGAGCAGGCGGCCCGCTGCCGTCGCAGCCGCGCCGCCGGCCAGCGTCCTGAGCGGCAGGGTGCCGGGCACCGCCGCGCGCAGCGACTGCAGCGGATTGATGCCGTGCGCCGCGAGGCGCGCGCGCTCCACGTCGACCAGCACGAAATGCGGCCGCACCGCCGGCCTGAGCAGCAGTTCTTCGTCGACGCCCGGCTGCAGGAGAGGGCGTTGCTCGTCGAGGCGCGCTAGCGTGCCGGCGACGGCGCCGCAATTGGCGAACACCTCGGCGCGGCCGCGCAGCCGGTCGAAGGCCTGGATGCGCGGGAAGCACATCACGGCGTGCTCGGAACGGAACTCGAACTCGCGCAGGCCCTGCAGGGCATCGTCGCAGGATTGCCACGCGGCGGGCGGATCCACGATCAGCAGTGCGTTACGCTCGCGGCACAGGCGTCCGGCCACGAGCAGCACGCCGGGGCCGACGTCGTGGTCGCGTGCGAGCGGTGGAATGCACACCAGGCGCACGTCCTCGGCGCCGGCCAGCGCGAACAGTCCCGTGCCGGCTTCCGCCGAGCCGATCACGTCGTAATCGGTGAGCGGTGCGCCGTCATCGGCGTCCGGGTTGGAATCCACGTAGCCGATCGGATGGCGCGATCCGGCGCGGAACGTGCGGTCCGGACGCGTCGCGGGCACCGGCCCCCGCACCCGGGCCAGCTGGGATTCCTGCAACGCCGTGGTCACGAAGCGCGTCGTGCCCGGCACGACCGAGACGCGCCGGAAGATCTCCTGGTCCTCGATGTGCTCGGAACCACGCGAGCGCACCCGCTGCACCACGAGGTTGAAGCGGTCGGGCTCGTTGGCGCCGATGTTGTCGTAGTCGACGGACGCGCGCAGCGACTCGCGCGACCCCGGGCTCAGGGCCACGAGCGTGAGCGTCTCCTCGCCGCAGGGCAGGCTCAGCGTGGCCGGTGCGCCGCCGTTGACGACGCGGACGATGACGGCCCGCTGGCCACCGCACTCGAAAAACTGCTCCACCGCATAGGACAGCGTGCTCGGCTGCCAAAGCCCGCCGAACACCTGGTGGAACTCGGCGAAACTGCGCACGGCCACGGGACGATTCACCGGCCCGCGCAGGGTACGGCCGATGAACGCGGCGACGGCGCTCGGCAAAGGGGCGATGGCGCTGTCCGCACCCGGCCCTTCCGCCACGACCATGCCGCCCAGTGATGCTTGCCGCAATCCCGTGTCCCCGCTGGCTCACCACGTAAGTTAGCACAGGTTCTAGTATTCTTGGCCGCCGCCCGACCCTACCCATTGATGCACACCACGTCCGGACGCTGGCGACTCGGCCTCGCACTGGCGCTCACCACGGCGGTGTGCTGGGGACTGCTGCCGATCGCGCTCAAGGTCACGCTCGCCGGCATGGACGCCTGGACGCTGACCTGGTTTCGATTCGCGACCGCGGCCGTCGCGCTCGGGATGTTTCTCGCCTGGCGCCGCCGCCTGCCTTTCAGGTCGCCGCTCACCGGACGGGGCTGGCGGCTGTATGCCGCGGCGCTGCTCTGCCTGGTGGGCAACTACGTCAGTTACCTCGTCTCGCTGGAACTCACCAGCCCCACCGTCGCGCAGATTCTCATCCAGCTGGCGCCGATATTCCTGCTGTTCGGCGGCCTGCTGGTGTTCCGCGAGCGGTTCGCGCCGCTGCAGTGGGCCGGCTTCGCCGTGCTGGTGACGGGGCTCGGGGTCTTCTTCCACGACCGGCTCGCCGAAGTGTTCGCGATCGAGACGCGCCTGGGCCTCGGGGTCGCGATCATGCTGTTCTCGGCGATCTCGTGGGCGATCTACGCGCTGGCACAGAAGCAGCTGCTGACCCAGCTCGCGTCGGAGCAGGTGCTGTTCCTGGTGTATCTCGGCGCCGTACCGTTGCTGCTGCCTCCCGCGCACGTCGCGCAGGTCCTCGGCCTCGACGCACTGCAGCTCGGGATGCTCGCGTTCTGCTGCGCCAACACCGTGATCGCCTACGGCTGCTTCGCCGAAGCGCTCGAGCACTGGGAGGTGTCGCGGGTGAGTGCTGTGGTTACGCTGGCCCCGGTCTTCACCGTGCTCGGCGTGCCCGTCGCGGCATCGCTGTGGCCAGCGGCGGCGCCGGCGGAAGCGCTGTCGGCCTGGAACCTGCTCGGTGCGGCCATGGTGGTCGGCGGCTCGATGACCACGGCGCTCGGAGCGCGCGCGAAGTCCGCCTAGGGCAGGCCCTCGCAACGCCCGATGATTCCATCGACCAGCTGCTGGACGAGCGGGTGGTAGCCGGGTCGCGCGCGGGCGTAGATGCGGCAGCCGAGTTCCCGGCGCTCCGGCGTGCGCGCGAGTTCCTCGTACAGGCGTTTCACCATCTTGTGGCGACCGGTGCCGACGAGGAATTCCTCGAGGCGCGGCCGGGCCGGCTCATAGTCGCTGCGGACGGCCAGCAGCAGCCAGCTGCGCGCAATCTCGTAGTTGCCCGTCGCACCGAGCCGCCAGCGGCCGTCGAGCTCCGCCAGGCGCGCAGCCTCGAGGCCGGCAGGCAATGTGTCCAGGAAGCGCATCCACTCCTGCGGGCGCCAGGCGTCCGCGCTCAGTGCATCGACCGGGGCGTCGCCCGACAGCCATGCATCGCGTTGCCGCTCCACGGCGGCGAACACTCCCGCCGGAGCGGGCGGCGCGCTGGCCGGCACGCCCGTGCCGTACAGCCAGGCACGCAGCTCGCCGTCACCGGCCGCCCCTGGGTGCTCGCGCAGCAGCGTCGCTCGCAGGTAGCGCTCGAACTCGGACGTCGTGATGCTGCGGAACGCGAAATCGCGGAAGTAGCCCGCTAGGAAGCGATCGACGGCGGCCCGCCCGGTACGCCATTCCAGGAACTGCAGGAACAGGCTGCCCTTCTCATAGGCCACGTCGCCCAGCGCCTCGTCGGGGTCGCGCCCGCGCAGGTCGAGTGCCAGCGCGGTGTCCGCGCGCCGGCCGTCCGCAGTCAGCGCGGCAATCTCCTCGTCGAGGTACTGCCGGCCGAGCACGAGTTCCATCGCGGCGAGCCGGCGGCCGTAGACGCCCTCGAGGACGCGGCGCTCGAGATACGTGGTCACGCCCTCGTTCAGCCAGAAATCGTTCCAGCTCGCGTTGGTCACCAGGTTGCCGGACCACGAGTGCGACATCTCGTGCGTGATCATGGCGACGAGGCTGCGGTCGCCGGCGATGACGGTGGGCGTGATGAACGAGACGCGCGGGTTCTCCATGCCGCCGATCGGGAAACTCGGCGGCATGATGAGCAGGTCGTAGCGGTCCCAGCGGTAGGGCCCGAGCAGCCGCTCCGCCGTGGCGAGCATTTCCTCCAGGTCGGCGAACTCGCGCGCCGCGGCGTCGAGGCGTGCCGGTTCGGCATACACCCCGGTGCGCGGTCCCAGGGCGCGAAACCCGATCTCGCCGACGGCCAGCGCGACGAGATACGCCGGGATCGGCTGGGGCATCGTGAAGCGGTAGTCACCGTCCCTGGAGCGGGCGTCGGGCGCGGCGCTCATCACGGCGCGCACGCCCTGCGGCGTGCGGATGCGCGCGTCGTAGGTGAAGCGGATGCCCGGGCTGTCCTGGACCGGGATCCAGCTGCGCGCGTGAATCGACTGGGACTGCGTGTATAGAAACGGCTGCGAGCGCCCGGCGGTCTGTTCGGGAGCGAGCCACTGCAGCGCGGTCGCGTCCGGACGGGTGGCGTACTCGATGCGCACGACCTGCGTCGTCCCGGGCCGCGCCGGAGCGGGCACCGTCACCTGCAACGCGCTGCCGAGCAGGGGGTCCGGTGGCCCGAACCGGTACTCGAGCGGCGTCAGCGCGCCGGAGCCGTCGCGCAACGCCACCGAGGCGATGTCGAGCCCGCGCGTGTCGAGCGAGAGTCGCGTGGCGTCGGGCGCGACCCGCTCGACGGTCAGTTCGGCTGCACCATGCAGGCGCCGGGACGCGAAATCGACCTCGAGGTCCAGCGCAGCGTGGCGCAGGACGTATTGCGCGGCGTCGGCGAAGGAATGCGGATCCCCGGCCGCCGCGGCGCTGCCGGCCAGGAAGCACGCGAACCACGCAGCCGCGAGGCGCACTGCCCGCGGCGCGCGCACGCGCGCGACACGAGCGTCAGTGGCCGCCCTCACCGCCCCCGCCTTCACCATCGCGGCCCGACTTCGCCGCCGTCGTTGGCTCATCGCCGTCGCGACCGTCCCAGTTGGCGCCCGCGGGCAGCGCGTTCTCGACCTGCCGTGCCGCGGCGACGAAGCCGTCGTAGCTGATGCCCGGGCGCGATACCGGGACCGCGACACCGCGCGCGTCGCTGACCACCTGCTCGACCAGCGCGAGGTCGATCGAACCACCCTGCGCCGCGGCGCGCTTGCGCATCTTGTCCGCCAGTGCGTCGTCGAGGTGCGTGTGGACCGCCGGGCCCCTGGCGCCTTTCTTCTTGGCCTTCGCCTCCAGCAGTTCCTCGTGCGGCGGGTAGGACTGCACGTACAGCGTGTCGCCCTGCCACCGATACACGATCGGCTGGTTCACCACCGTGACCTTCGTGCCCACCGGCACCCTGTCGAACAGCACGACGACATCTTCCGGGTACATGCGTATGCACCCGTGGCTCGCGCGCAGCCCGACGCCCGCCGGCTTGTTGGTGCCGTGGATCAGGTAACTCGGCCAGCCGAGGTTCATCGCGCGATTGCCGAGCGGATTGTCCGGCCCCGGCGGCACTCGCGCGGGCAGTGGATCACCCTCCTCCGCGTGCTCCTTGCGCACCGACGGGGGCGGGGTCCAGTACGGGTCCTTGCGCTTCGACACGATCTTCGTCGTCCCGGCCGGGGTGGCCCAGCCGACCTTGCCGATGCCGAGCGGGTAGGTGTGCACGACGCGCTTGCCGTCCTTGCCCGGCTTGGGGAAATAGAACATGCGCAGGGCCGCGAGGTTCACGACCACGCCTTCGGGAGGCGCATCCGGCAGCACGAACTGCGTCGGCACGACGATGCGCGTGCCTTCGCCCGGCAGCCACGGATCGACGCCCGGGTTTGCGTTCACCAGCTCGTCGAAGCCTACGTTGAAGCGGCGGGCGATGTCCGGCAGCGTGTCTTCGTAGCGCGCCTCGGTCACCTGCAGCTCGCCGAGCACCCCGGTGGTCGCCGGGTCGAACGGGAACGTGTGCAGCGCGAGCGGCGCCGCGAGCCTGGGCTTCGGCGGCTCGACCGGTGGTGGCGGCGGGGCCGGCCGGAAGATGCTGCAGCCGCCGAGCACGAGCAGGCCGACCGTCGCCGTCGCGCGCACCAGCCCGCGCACCGGGCTGCAATCTGATCCATACATGGGTGTCCACGCCTCCCGGGCCCGGGGCCCGGCTCGAGTCACAACAGTGCCGGCCGATTGGGGAGTTCGTCCTCGTCACGCTGCCCGGGGCGCTGCGGATAGTGCGAGCCGATGATGCGGCCGACTGCGTCGACGCCGGCGATCACTCCGTCCGCGAACCGGCCGGCGCGGAATTCGCGCTCCATATTTTCGCATACCGCCGACCACTCCGCCGCGGCCACGCGGCCGTTGAAACCGCGGTCGGCGACGATCTCGACGTCGCGGTCGGCAAGCAGGACGTAGATCAGGACGCCGTTGTTCGCGTAGGTGTCCCAGACACCGAGCGCCGCGAACACCTCGAGCGCGCGAGCGCGCGGCGTCTTGCCGCGTGCGATCTCCGACGGTTCGAGCGCACCCTCGATCGCGACGCGAATTTCGCCGCTGTGCAACTGCTCGGACGCATCCACCGCGGCCTCGATCCGTCCGAGCGCGGCTGCCGGAAACTCACGCCGCACCGCGCCGTCCGTCGCGAACGTGTGCCTGAACCAGCGTGACCAGTCCATCGCTTACCAGCTCCCCGAGGCGCCGCCGCCCCCGAATCCACCGCCGCCGCCGCTCCAGCCACCTCCGAAGCCTCCACCGCCCCGACCGCCGCCAAAGCCGCCCGGGACTCCCCAGCCGCTGCCGTGGGGACGGCTGTACCACCCGCCGCGGCCGGACCCGCCGCCACCGCCGCCGAAGCCGCCGAGCAGCGCGAGGATGAACGCGACGATGCCGGCGCCCAGCGCAAGCCCGAGGATGCCGACCAACAGCCAGGTGAGCGCGCCGACCACGCCGCCGGTGGCCAGCGCGCCGCCGACGCGACCGAACAGGCGGCGCAGGATCGAACCGCCGACCAGCGCGAACACGAACAGGAATGGCAGCACCTCGAACAGGCCCGGTACGTGCGTCGCCGGCGAGCGCCGCTCGGGCTCCGGCAAGGGCTCGCCCTCGATCACGCGCAGCATGCGATCCACTCCGGCCGAGATGCCTGCGGAGTAGTCGCCGCCGCGGAACGCGGGCACGATCACCTCGTCGATGATGCGATTGGCGGTCGCGTCGGGCAGCGCGCCTTCGAGGCCGTAACCCACTTCGATGCGCACGCGGCGATCCTGCACGGCCACCAGCAGGATGGCACCGTCGTCCACTCCCTTGCGACCGAGCTGCCACGCGTCCGCGACGCGAATCGCGTAGTCCTCGATCGTCTCGGGCTGCGTCGTCGGCACGACCAGCACCGCGACCTGGCTGCCCTTGCCCTGCTCGAACGCGCGCAGCCTGGCATCGAGCGCGGCCGCCTGCTCGGGCGCGAGCACGCCCGCCAGGTCGGTGACCGGCGAGGTGAGCGGCGGCACTGCGACGGGCTGCTGCGCCGGGACTGCGGCCGGCAACAGCCCCGTCACCATGGCCAGCAGCGCCGCGGCCAGGGTCGGGAGACGTTGGAGTCCCGAGGTGATCACGCGGGTGGACGGCGCCGCCGCGCGGCGGCGCCGCTCGGGATCAGTTGGTGCCCGGGGCCGGTGCCGGGGCCGGTGCCGGGGTCGTGAAATCGACCGTGGGCGGCCGGGCGATCGCCGCTTCGTTCTCGACCGTGAAGTTCGGCTTGACCTTGTAGCCGAACAGCATGGCCGTGAGGTTGGTCGGGAACCGGCGCACGGTGACGTTGTAGTCCTGCACCGCCTGGATGTAGCGATTGCGGGCCACGGTGATGCGGTTCTCGGTGCCCTCGAGCTGCGCCTGCAGGTCGCGGAAGTTCTGGTCGGACTTGAGTTCCGGATATCGCTCGACCACGACCATCAGGCGCGACAGCGCGCTCGACACCTCGCCCTGCGCGGCCTGGAACTGCCGCAGCGACTCAGGATCGTCGGCGTTCACCTGGATCTGCGTCGCCTTGGCACGGGCCTCGGTGACGCCGACCAGCACGGCCTGCTCCTGGGCGGCGAAGCCCTTGACCGTGTTGACGAGGTTCGGGATCAGGTCCGCGCGGCGCTGGTACTGGTTGACGACCTCGGACCACGCCGACTTCACGGTCTCGTCCTGCACCTGAAGCGTGTTGTAGCCGCACGCGGAGAGGAACAGGCTCGCGACCGCAAGCATGAAAACTCGAACGACACGCATTGCATGCACTCCTTGATCGACCGCACTCCCCAGGGGCGCATTATGCGGCTAGCGGCCGAAATCACCAGCCCCGTCCGAGACGCAGGTGAACCGGCCAGCGCAGGCGCGCCGCGCCGGACCGTGGCCAGACCGCGACCAGGCGTGGCTGCAGCGACTCGAGGGGATCACGCCCGAGGCGATCCCGGCAGCGCTGCACGGCCGACCAGGTGGCGAGATAGCCCATCACCTGCTCGAGGTCCCAGTCGCTTTCCAGCTGAAATGGCGGTACCGGTTCCTCGCGCCACGGGAACGGCAGCGTGCGATAGCCCGCCTCGACGTAGCGACGCTCGAGCGGCCAGTCGCCGCCGACCACGTGCGCGTAGAAGTTGTCGATCACGGCGTCCACGGCGGCGCTCACGCGGAACAGTCCGTAGGTCCAGACGGCGACCACGCCGCCAGGCGCCAGCACGCGGCGGCATTCCGCGTGGAATCGGTCGAAGTCGAACCAGTGTGC
>Ga0209450_10000468_pt1 | contig 20651 bp, 14 predicted proteins | sample FrelakmetLWP11LW_FD_187149 | JGI IMG/M metagenome (GOLD analysis project Ga0209450, IMG submission 187149) | Freshwater lake sediment microbial communities from the University of Notre Dame, USA, for methane emissions studies - LWP11 LW (SPAdes)... | ecosystem: Environmental > Aquatic >...
CTCGGCGCAGCCTGGCCCCCGAAATTCTTGACTCGGATTCTCCCTCTGAAGATGCTTACAGACCTCTTGACGGTTCGGCTCAGGGAAAGCCACCGGCCGGAGAGATCCATCCCGGAGGAGGCACTGCTCACCACGATGGAGCACTGATCCGACCCACTCAGACCTTCCGGGTCGGTCACGGTCAGCCGGAACACAAGGCTACTGGTCGATCCCTCTGTGGCAGCCAGAAAGCGGGGTTGGGCTGAGCCGGGATTGTCGAGCGTGACAGGTGCGCCTGCCGTCTGAAGCCATGAGTAAGCGAGAATCCCTCCGTCCGGGTCTGCGGAGCCGGTGCCGTTCAGAGTCACGCTCACCCCTTCATTCACGTTCTGATCAGGCCCGGCGTTCGCAGCGGGAGGCTGGTTCACTGACACCACGTTCACGATACACGTGTCTCGCGCAAAGAGACCGACCGAGTCTGTGATGGTCAACTGGAAGCTCAGACTCTCTCCGGCTGCGCCCACCGCGGGCGCAACGAAGGTGGGTTGTGCGACAGTTGCGCTGTTCAAGGTCACAGGGATTCCGCCCAGCTGAAACCACTCATATCTGAGCGCAAAACCATCAGGATCGCTGGAGCTCGCGCCGTTCAAAGTCACCACTGTTCCCTCATTCACACTCTGGTCAATTCCAGCATTCGCCGAGGGAGGCTGATTGATCCAAAGCACATTCACCAGGCAAGTGTCTGCAGACTGCAGCCCGCCCGAATCCGTGACGGTGAGCCGAAATCCGAGCGTTTCTCCGTTGGGACCCACATTCGGAGGCACAAACGTTGTCTGGGCCGCAGCGGGGTTGCTGAGGGACACAGGAGTGCCGGAAACCTGGCTCCACGAGTAAGTCAGCGCCCCTCCCTCGGGGTCCGTGGAGTTGGCTCCGCTCAGGTTGACCGTCACCCCTTCGTTCACGTTCTGGTCAGGGCCCGCATTGGCCAGGGGCGCCTGATTGGAAGTGGAGAGGGCGGCGCTCACTTCGTTCGAGAAGTCGCTCTCGATGTTTGCCGTGTTCACGGCCGTGGCAGCGAAGAAGTAGGTCCGGCCCTGCTCCAGCCCTGTCACCACGCAGCTGGTGGAGCTCCCTACATCCAGGATATGGTCGTAATTCCGGCTCCCCAAGCCGTAGTACACTCTGTACCCGGCCACGTCAGGCTCTGTGTTCGCATCCCACGCCAAGTTCACTTCAGCGGCATGGACCAAAGATGGGGCGAAGAAAGCGCAAAGGAGAAGAAGACCTCTGAGGAACAAACCTCGAGGGCAGAATGATTCGACGAAGACCATGTCGGCACCTCCTGGAAATAAAACCGTGCGGGAATCCGCACCCAGGGAGGTGCTTCTCCGCCCGGCAGCCTCGCAACCGTATCCCTGATGGACTTAGGCCGCTGGCTTTGCGTCCCGCCCTTTCGAACGGTTTGCCTTTTTCAAGCGTTCAATATGATTCGATCCTTGGCTTGGAGCCCCACGGGCAGAAGCCTGTGGCACCTGCTGTGCGGCGTAACCCGCCGAGGTTCCAGTCCTCCTTCGCCAAGGCTTCGGAGGACACCCGCCTCCCTCAACAGCCGGGAAGCCGTGGCTTCCTGCGAAGGCGGGTGAAGACATGGGGGATGTCTGTGGCTGTTCATTGGAAAAGCAAGAGGCATGCCGTAGAACGAAGCGCCACGGCAGCAACGAAAACCACTGAAGATGCTTTGGAATTTCAGACGAAGCTTAGGCGGGTCCTATCGACTGGGCTTCTCAAGCGTTGAGATAAAGCATACAGGGTTGAACGTCTGTAGACAGGGAGACGTTTTCACGAAGTGGGTTCGAAAGTGGGTGCGTTCTTAGGCGACTTGCCCTTGAGTTGCTCGTGGTAGTAGTGGTAAGTCATGGGCCGCCCGGATTTCAGCACTTCTGAGCTGAGCACGTCGGCCACAAAGATGCTGTGGGAACCCAAGTCGATGCGGTCGATCACCTCCGCCTCCATGACGGAAAGAGAGTGCTCGGTAATGAGCGGACAACCCGTGCTTCCCTTCTTGAAACTCACCTTGGCGAGCTTGTCCACGTCGCGTCCGGACTTGAAGCCGAAAGGCCCGAAGAAGGTCATGGGTGCTGATTCTTCAAGGACTGAGACGCCGAAAACCCGGCTCTTCACGATGAAGTCATGGGTCAGGTTCTTTTTGTTGATGATCACGGCGACCCGGGGCGGCTCTGAGGTCACCTGGATCACCGTGTTCACGATCTGGCCGTTGAGCCGCTCCCCCTTGAAGGATGTAACCAGATAAAGACCGTAACTCAGGTCTCGAAAGGCTTTTCGATCCACTTCGGGAGTCATGGCTTTCCCTCCTTTTATTTCCCGATTCGCTTCAGTTCCGCCTGATTCAGAGTGATCCTTGCATCGGCCAATCTCTTATAGTAATTTTTGATCTTTTCTGCATTGCCTCTGGCAACGGCCTTCACCAGGTCCCCTTCGAGTTCAGCGACCTCCAGAAGCTTGTAGTAGTCCAGGGATTCCTTGAAATGGGCCAGAACAATCAACCCGGTGAGGACTGGATGATTATTGGTCACATTGGCGTCTTTAAAAGTTATGCCATGTTCAAGTTCCACTTGAAGCCCTTCGCAAAAGTCTTTTAAATCGATCTTCATCTTTTCCTTGTTGACTACGGACAACACCACCTTTGCTTCCCTTGGTGACACCTTCGGAGCTTTCTTCTTTGTCCAATCGCTGATCTTGAGCTCTTTGCACACCCTTTTGACTTCTTCAACCGTGACGTACTGGGGAACTTTCATAGCAATCTCCTTTAGTAGGCAGAATCGAAGGATTCCGCTGGAAATAAAGTCCTGTCGGCTAACACCGAGAGTCTGTGGAACGAAGGGACAGAGGGACAAAGGCACAAAGCAGAAAAAAAACAGTCTCCTTTATCTCTTGGCTCCTCCATTTGTGCCTATGTGCCTTTGTCCCTTTGTGCCTCCAACGTGGTTCAAAGGCCAAACTGCGGTCTTCTCTTCAAGCAGACGGTCTCTGTCGCATACCGCCGGTGGACAATTCTTGTGACTCAATAGTAGGTTATGGAAGAAATGTCAATAGCAGGATGAGTTTGCCCAAGAGCTTGAAAATGATTATGTTGAAGCGGCTGCTGAAAAAAGAGTATGGTAGTCCGATTTTTTTCTTGAAAGGATGCACGAATGAAAACAATCTATCTGGATAACAATGCAACGACTCAGGTAGCGCCTGAAGTCCTTGAAACGATTCTTCCCTATTTCAATGAGTTTTACGGGAACCCTTCGAGCGCCCATTCCTTTGGCGGGCAGGTAGCTGAAAAAGTCACAAAGGCTCGCGAGCAGGTCGCAGCCCTTCTGGGAGCCAGGCCGGGAGAAATCATCTTCACGAGCGGCGGAACCGAAAGCGACAACGCCGCGGTTCGATCGGCCCTTGCCGCTTATCCGGAAAAACGCCATATCGTCATCAGCCCGGTGGAACACCCTGCCATAAGGTCTCTCTGCCATCACCTTGCAAAACAGGGTTACCGGGTGACCGAAGTCCCTGTCAACGGCCAGGGCGAACTGGACATGGAGCTTTACGCCAGGAGTCTCACTCCGGATACGGCCATTGTCAGTCTGATGTGGGCCAACAATGAGACAGGCGTCCTCTTCCCCATCCAAAAGGCGGCGGAAATAGCCAGGGAAAAGGATATCCTTTTCCACACGGATGCCGTTCAGGCCGTGGGGAAAATCCCGATCACCCTGCGCGACAGCGCCGTGGACATGCTCTCCCTCTCGGGTCACAAGCTACACTCTCCCAAGGGGATCGGGGTGCTCTTTGCGCGAACGGGGTTGAAATTCAAGCCCTACGTCATCGGCGGGCACCAGGAGCGCAATCGCCGGGCAGGAACCGAGAACACGCCCGCCATCATCGGCCTTGGGAAGGCCTGCGAACTGGCGATGTCGCGCATGGAAGGAAAAAGGACGAAGGTGTTGCCCCTGAGGGATAAACTCGAAAAAGGCATCCTTGAAAAAATCCCTCACACCAGGGTGAATGGAGGCGCCGTGCCTCGCCTTCCCAACACGAGCAACATCAGTTTTGAATTTGTGGAGGGCGAATCCATTTTACTGTCCCTGGACGCTGAGGGTATTTGCGCATCCACTGGGTCAGCCTGTTCTTCCGGCTCCCTGGAGCCCTCCCATGTGCTCCTTGCCATGGGGCTCACGCCGACCACAGCCCAGGGGTCTGTCCGCTTCAGCTTGAGCGCCTACAACAAGGAAGAAGAAATCGATTATGTGCTTCAGAAGCTCCCGCCCATCATCGAGCGACTGAGAAGCATGTCTCCTCTATGGACGGCGCAAAAGAAATGACTCGTGACCAGTGACAAAAGAGCTCGGCAGGGACGGGGCGCGGAGAAATTCACTTTGCCCGTGACTTCTTGCCCTTCTTCTGGGCTTGCGGTGTCACCGCCTCCCCCTTGGGCAGGAACTCCTTGAACTTCTCAAGGAGAGCGAGCAGCTTGTCCTGGTAGTAGGGGACGTTTTCATCGGGGCCCGCAGGATGATATTGGGAAGCCAGTTTGCTGTTTTCGTAGACTCTCACCTTTTTCGTCTCCCCTGTGACATAATAGGAGAGCTGGTCGCCGGCCCGGTACGAACGGCCGGAGCCAAGGGCCAGTTCATAGAGTGCTGCAGGGTTTCGTTTCCCCTGCTTCACTTTCTCCCTGTAAATGTCCGGCGATTCACTGAGGGCCTCTGTTTTCGCCAGCCAGGTAATGGGCACCTGATGGTGTTCGAGCTTGTCCATGGTCTTCTTCAGCAAGCCTTCGATCTCCCCTGCCCTTCCTTCCAGGAGCAAACGGATCATTTCAGAGAGAAAATCCCTCAGGTATTTCTCCATTCCTCTTGATCGGAGCGCGCTCCCCTTGATCATCAGGTGACCTTTGTCGTCCAAGAGAGCGTAATTCTTTTTCTTGTAAGAGAACATGGCCCTGTATCGGCCGTCCATGCTGACCTCAATTCCCTCCGCGAGGCTCTGATTGAGCCGCTCCACGAAGGCCCTCTCTTTGACTTCCGTTTCAACGCCCTTGGGTGGAACGAAGTAAATGCCGTCTGTATCTATTTCCACGGGGGTCGCCCCCTCCTTGCGAAGCCAATCGATCATGTTGTGAATGATCTCCCTCCCCTTGCGGGTCACCTCAGCGGCCAGCGCCTGGTCCGCGAAATGATGAAGCTCCGTGCCGAGGTACCCGTAAAAGGAATTGATCAGGATCTTGAAGGTCTGCTGCAGCGCCTCGTAGTAGTCGTGCTCATGGGGGGCTTCCGCCTTCTTGGCCCCACGCTTTGCTTCAAGTCGGAACTCTCTCAAATCACGAAGCAGGGGAAGAAAGACATTGAGGGTATCGCTCGCGGGCTTGAGGCTGTAGGAAAGCAGGATCGAGGGATAAAGGGAAGCTACATCGCAGTGAACCACATGGTGAACCACCCCTGTCACAAACACATCGGTGTAGCCCCCTTCAAACTCCCCTCCTCCCTTCGGCTTAGGAACAGAGACCCTTTGTCTCAAGTACTCTCTCAGGAAAAGAGCGTTGATCTTGGTGGCGTTTCCACGGACAAAAATGTTCTGGTAGGAGTAAGGGAAGATCCTGGCCTGCAGGAAAAAGGGGTACCCCAGCAATTCCGAAAGGGCCAGGGTTTCCTTCGCATCTTCGAGGTTGTACTTCTTGAGCGATTCAGGATCATGTTCGAAGAAGCGCTGGATATCCTTACCCTCGATGTACGTCCGGCCTTCCTCTGCAAGGCCGAAGTGTTGAGCGGCCGCTTTCAGGCCGTAGCTTTCCATCTCCCGGGCGGTGACATCGTAGGACTGGAGCAAAAAGAGGGTGTCCACCACGTGCCTGCCGTAAATGTCCATGCGGGTGAAATCAATATTCCTCTCCGCCACCGTGAACCGGGACCGCCGGATGCGAGGGGAGCTTCCGTCCCTGCCCCAGGCTAGAGGGACCCCGTGCCGCTTCGCTCTTGCCCTGAGATACTCGAGATCGAAGTTGAAGAGATTGTGTCCCTCGATCACGTCCGGGTCAAGCCGGCTGATTTTCTCCCCCAGGGAGACAAGCATTGCCTTCTCTTCCATGTCCTTTCCGAAGATCACTTCGGAATGTCCCTGATTGTCCATCAGCGCGATGGAGAGGATCCTGTCCTCCTCCCTTTCAGGGTTGGAGAATTCAAATCCGGGAGCGCAGGCGGTTTCAATATCGAGAGCTAGCCGGTGAAGGTCTTTGAAAGCAAGCCCCTTGAAAAGCGTTTTGCCGGTGAGAAGCAGAAACTGATGGACCGGGTCGGCAACATAAAGGTAGGGGGCCTGCGGGGATGACGCGCTTTGCCCGGTTCGCTTCTGAAGATGATCCCTCGCCTTCTGGCAAGCTTCCCAGCCCTCGAAGAGTACGAGCACCTTGTACTCGTTGGCTGCAGAGAGATGTTGCGCCCTGTAGGGGCTCTTGAAACCCTTCATGAGCTTTTCATCTTCCACCAAGACAAAAGGGGCGAACGGCTCCTCCTGGGTGACCCGCTTTTTCCCGCGCCTCAGAAAAAGGCGCATGGTGCTGTCCCCTGAAGGTTCAACCGCCACGATCCCCTGAAGGGGGTCCGACCCGAAAAGAACTTCACTCTCTTCCAAGGCTAAGGGCTTCATGCTCAATGCCTCCTTTTTCTTTTGTATCAGGGGCATGAGTGCTAATCAAGTCTTGTGGTAACACTTTAGCTGTTTGAAATTGTCACAGAAAAAGGCCATGAGGGTCTCTCTAAAAACAGAAAACGAAGAGTGATCGGGAAAGACCTCGCAGACAAGGGGCAGCGAAGGCGGGCGGCGAGGGTTCACCGGCACCTGCCCGGAGAATTTTATCTGGCGAGTTTAACGATAGCCCTCCGCCCGCCTCACCCATGGCCCAAAGCCAGCCGCGGTGGTGTGGCTTCTTCGTTGTTCTGTTTTTAGAGAGACCCCCATGGCCTCAGCCATCCATTTCAGACAGCTAAAGTGTTACGTCTTGTGAAATTCCGACTTTTGTCGCATAATGTCTTTCAGCAGGATGGTGGAGCCCCTTTTATTTCTTTCGCGCTCCGGCGCAGGGAGTTGGAGAAATGATTCAGGCTAAGGATATCATGACGAAAGAGCTCATTACGGTGTCCCCGAAGACGGAGATCACAAAAGCGGCAGAAATCCTTCTTGAAAAAGGGATCAATGGGCTTCCGGTCGTGGACTCAGGACGGCTTGTGGGGATCCTTTGCCAGAGTGACCTGATTGCCCAGCAGAAGAACCTCCCCATCCCGTCCCTGTTCACTCTCCTGGATGGTTTTATTCCCTTGCGGTCTGCCAAGCACTTCGAAAAAGCTTTTCAGAAGATCGCAGCCACCACGGTCGCTGATTCTATGACTCCTGACCCGGTCACGGTTCGGCCTGAAACCAGTATCGAGGAGATAGCGGCTCTCATGGTGGACAAGAATTTCCATACCCTTCCCGTGGTGGAAGGAAAAAAGCTTGTAGGGATTATCGGAAAAGAGGATGTCTTAAGAACCCTGATGTCAAGCGCTGAACCCAAATGAGATAACCCCATCGGTACAACCTATGATCGCCAGAACATACTGCATCATCGTTGCTTTTTTATTTCTTGGCGCCTGTGCAGAGACGATCCCGCCCATGCAGGAAGAGCTTTCGAGCAAGACCTTGCCCATGTACGAAGGCCGCTTTTCATCGCTCCAAACTCCTGTTCCTCTCGAATATCGGCCTGTGAGGATGAGGCTTGCCGGCACTCTCGGGATCTACAAGAACGTGAGAGACAGGGATGAATTATTCACCGGAGAGCTTTCCGGCCGGCTCAAGGTATCGCCCGCGAGTGACTCCCTTTTGTGGGAATTCAGCCTTGAAAACGCCGTCATCGGGGAAGAAAAGATCAGCACCGGCAATTCGCCGCTTATGGAATTCAGGGCTCGCAGGGACAAGCAGGGTGCAACCAAAGAGGCTGAGATCACCACCGTGGGAATGAAACTCAACTCCCCTGAAGAAAAGCGCCTCTTTGAGGAACTCAGGGTCTTGGTCAGGTCACAGTTTAGGAGCTTTTCCGCGGTGCTTCCTGTGTCCCCGATCCAACAGGGAAGCCTTCTTTTGGAAGTGGATCTGAACTCTGCGCTCCAGGTCTATGAGAGCCTGTGGGGCTCGCCACGGTGCTCCCCTTCAAAGGAAAAGATCGGTTATGCTGTGAGAGGTCTCGGTTCTCACAATGGACGCAAGGTGGTGGTGGCAGTGATGGAAGAGGACTTTGTCTGTGTTTCCATGAAAGAGAGAAGATACAGTTTTGGCCTGCACGGGTATGCTCTACTGGACACCGAAACCGGACAAATCCTGGAACAGAAGGCCGTAACAACCGTCAAATCCTTCTACTCCTTCGACAGCATAGAGGTGCGCATGCTGCAGAAAGTCTCCGCGGAAATCCTGGAGTGACCCGGCAGGCTGACGAAAAACGCCCATCTGCCGCGTTACCCTCATCCCTCGTCATTGCGACGTACTGGACTGTACGACTCACTCCTCGGGATTTCGGGTGCCTTGCATCTAGTCGTTTTTGATCAGCCTGCGAAGAGGTTTTTTTTGAGCCCTGTTGGCGGGTACGGGGTTCCTCGTCTCAGGATGAATCAAGAAAGCTCAAAAGACGAAGAAGGCAGCCGAGGCTGCCCTTCCTCTCCATTATAAGTTGTCCTTGATCGCCTTGAGGAGTTTCTGGATCTCTTCCGGCGTCAGCTTGCCGTCCTTTCGAAAGATAACTTTGCCTGATTTGTCGAAAGCGACAATGTCGCTGCTGTCATCGGCCAGCTTCCATTGCTGGACAATCACTTTCTTGTAGTCCCGCAAGTACAGCGTCCTGGGGTATTTCTCCTGTTTCTCCTTGAGAGAGGAGGAAATCAGGAAATTGGGCATGAAGGTCGCGGCCATATTGATGATGGCAACGGACTGAAACTTCTCCGCCGGGAATTTCTCCTTGTCCAGTGCTTCGCTCGTTTCGTTGTTCGTGTCTTTCTCGTCCGGGTCCACATAGAAGAGCACATGAACTTTGCCTTTGAGTTCATCGCTGCTCCAGGGTTTGCCGTCAAGACGGCCCCCGAAGTTGTCTTTCAGTTCCACTTTCGGAGGGACCTGGCCCATTTCCGCACCGGCCCATGCCATGGCCGGGACAAGCGAAACAACAAACAACACCGCGAGAACCACTCTCAATGCGTCTTTCATGTCTGACCTCCTTTTGAGTTATCGTTTCTTGCGCAGGCCTGAGTTGTGAAGCCGGACTTGCAGGTCTTGAACTTCGCTGATCCGGTTTCTCTGTCCGCCCTTCGGCTAAGAAGACTACTTGATGCCTCTGGCGTAGTTGATCAAGACCATCTTGTGCTTCCGGGTGTCCGCTTTGACCCTGGAGAGCTTTCGGTTCAGCACATCATCCTGCATCTGAATGCGGTCGACAAAGCTCGCCTCATCCAGCTCTCCCTCGATCCGGGCACACAAGTTGTAGGCGTCCGATTCCGAGATGTCCGTTTCCACCTTCGTGACCAGTTCCCTGGCCTTGTCCACGAACTCCTTCAGAGAATCCATGTCCGAGTCCACGTGAAACTGAAAGGAGTCATCTGAAACCACTCTTTCACGGATCTTGTTGAAGACCTGCGCGTGGACCATCTCCTCTTTTGCCAGCTCCGACCAGAAACTTTTCACCTGTGGTCTGAAATTGGGTTTTCCTGAGAGCTTCTCATAGATCCTGGAGAGCCCTGTCTCGATCTTCGCCAATCCAATGAGCATCCTGTCAGTCTCTCTCGATATCATGTGGCCCTATCCCCTCAGTAATGCGTATCCATTATAACACCAAGTGACGCTTCGGATTCAAGAGGCAAATCTTGTCCACCTCTGAGGCAAGAAAAGCTGTCATCAGTCCCACGCTGGGTTTCCCGCCGATTGGGGATTGAGATTTCGATCCTCCTGTAATATATTTATTTTTTGCGCCGTACGAAGCTTGATCTATTTATCGGACTCGGAGGTTTTTCTTCATGGCCATCAAGCCGACCTATGAGGAACTGGAAAGAAGAATCCATGAGCTTGAAAAAGAGGCGGCCAGAGCCAGAGTCGCAGAACAGGCCCTTAGAGAAAAAGAGCGATTTTTGCCCCAAATGATCCAGGGAAGCCCCATCCCCACCTTCGTCATCAACATGGATCACACCATCACTTACTGCAACAAGGCGTTTGAGAACCTCATTGGAGTTTCAGCCGATCAGATCCTCGGGAGCAAAGAGTGGTTGGATGCCGCCGCCACGGCCCGGCCGTACATGGCCGACTTCATTGTGGACCAGGCTCCTGAAGAAGAAATGGTCTGGTATTACGGCAGGAAATGTCGAAAGTCCAAGGTCATCAAAGGAGCTTACGAAGCCGAGGCCTTTTTCCCAAGGATGGGAGAAAAAGGCAAGTGGCTGTTCATTACGGCGGCGCCGCTTCGGGATGCGGAAGCGAACCTCATCGGCGCCATCGAAACCCTGCAGGACATCACGGAAAACAGAGAGATGGAAGCGGCTCTCCTGGAGAGCGAGAAGAGACTCTCTCAAATGGTTCACGGAACCTCCATCCCCACCTTTGTCATCAACGCCGACCACACCATGGTCCATTGCAACAGGGCTTTCGAGAACCTGACGGGAATCCGCGCCGGCCAGATCATAGGAACGAGAGCTCAGTGGATGGCTTTTTACACTTCAGAAAGGCCCGTGATGGCCGACTTCATTGTGGAGGGAGCCTCCGAAGAAGACATGAGGCAGTGCTATGGAGACCGGTGCAGGAAGTCCCGCGTCATAGACGGAGCGTATGAAGTGGAGGATTTCTTCCCGGACCTGGGCAGCGCAGGAAAGTGGCTCTTCTTCACGGCAGCGCCCTTGATGGATGACGACAAGAAAATCACAGGCGCCATCGAGACGCTGCAGGACGTCACCGAACGGAGGCGGGCGGAGGAGGCTCTCAGAGAATCTGAAAAGAGGTACAGGACGCTCCTTGACTTCGCTCCTTATCCGATCGTGGTGTTCACCCTGGAGGGAAAGGTCTCTTATCTGAACCCGGCCTTCTCGGAGGTTTTCGGCTGGAGCCTGGCGGAGCTGGAGGGGCGATCCATCCCCTTTATCCCACCGGGCATGGAGCATGAGACGACGCGGGAGATCCAGCAGCTCTTTGAGAGCAAGGTGATCCTCAGGGAAGAGACCAAGCGGATGACCAAGGACGGCCGCATTCTCGATGTCATTCTGAGAGCAGCGGTCTTCTCCGTGTCCCAGGCCGAACCCGAGGGCGAGCTGGTGATTCTTCGCGACGTGACGCAGGAAAAAAGAATCGCCCGCAACAACGAGGCCATGCTCAGGATCAGCATGGCCTTGCCCGAGTACCCGGACCTGCAGGACCTTCTTTACTACATCAACAGCGAGGTCAAGAGTCTTCTCGGCACCGAAGGCTCCCTCACGATTCTTCATGACGAGATCAAGAACGATCTCTTCATTCTCGGCGCCGCCTACGACGACATGGACACGGAAAAAAGAGCCAGGGAGATCCGCTTTTCCATGAATCAGCTCGTCGCCGGAGAGGTCATCCAAAGCGGGGAGCCCATGATCCTCAACGACACCTCCACCCACCGATCGCTCCACGAAGAAAGGGACAGAAAACTGGGGTACAAGACCAGGAACTTGGTGGTCGTTCCCCTGAAGAGCAGCGATCGGATGATCGGGGCCCTGTGCGCCATAAACAAAAAGGAAGGCCTCTTTGACCAGACCGACGTGGAGATCCTCAGCATGATCGCCGGAACCGTGGCGCTCTCCTTGGAAAACGCGAGGTTTTCCGAGGAACTCAAAAAGGCCTACCGGGAGGTGACCAGCCTCAACCGCGCCAAGGACAAGGTGATCAATCATTTGTCCCACGAATTGCGAACGCCCGTGGCCATTCTGTCCGGGTCCTTGAACATCCTGACCCGCAGGCTCGCCGCGCTTCCCCAGGAGACCTGGAAACCCACCCTCGAAAGGCTCCAGAGGAATCTCGATCGCGTCGTGGACATCCAGTACCAGGTGCAGGACATCATGGAGAACAAGCAGTACCGGACAAAGGGGCTTCTCACGGCCATGATCGACCAGTGCGGCGACGAACTGGAGACCCTCCTCGCAGAGGAATGCGGAGAAAGGGGGGTTATTCAGAAAATCCGCAAGCGGGTGGATGAACTGTTCACTGTGAAAGAAACGGCATCCAAAGATCTCCGCCTCGACCAGGAGGTCCAAGAAAGGCTCGACCAGCTCCACCCTCACTTTGCCCACAGAGAACTGGAGCTCACCACCCATTTTGAGCCGACGCCCCTGATCTTTCTTCCCGCCGATGTGCTGAATAAAGTGATCGACGGTCTGGTCAAGAATGCGATCGAAAACACCCCGGATGAGGGGAAAATCGAAATCCATGTCAGGAAGAAGAACGAGGGAGCGGAACTGATCGTGAGGGACTATGGGGTCGGCATCACGGAAGATGCCCAGAGAAGGATCTTCGAGGGGTTCTTCACAACCCAGGACACCATGGCCTATTCTTCCAAGAGGCCCTTTGATTTCAATGCCGGCGGCAAAGGCGCAGACCTTCTGCGCATGAAAATCTTCTCCGAGAGATACAACTTCAAGGTGGGCATGGTCTCCTCCAGGTGCCGATTCCTTGCAAAAGAGACGGAAGTGTGCCCGGGCAGGATCAGCACATGCCCTCATTGTTCAAAAGTTGAGAACTGCCACGCTTCCGGCGGGACTACCTTCACGATTTATTTCCCGCCCGCTTCATCCCCGAAGTGAGGGGAGGCACGGACAAGCGACTTCTGCTTGTCCGTGGCACCAAAGAAAACGAAAAGGTAACACCATGACGACCCAACAACCCCCTGAGGATCTCGCAAGCCACGCGAGCCTTCTGGAGAGGGACCTCTCCGAATGTCGGAGGGAGGTGGAGACTCTGAAGCAGGTCGATAAGAGGCTTTCCCTCATTATCCAGAGCAGCGCCATTCCCGCCCTCGTGATCGACAAGAACCACGTGATCACCCACTGTAACAAGGCTTACGAAAAGCTAAGGGGAATTCCTGCGGACCAAATGGTGGGCACGAGCAACCAGTGGATGACCTTTTACAAAGAGCCCAGCCGCGCCATGGTCGACTACATCGTCGATCGTGTTCCTGCAGAAGAAATCCTCAAGCATTTCGGAAAACGGTGTCGAAAGTCCGCCCTTGTAGAGGGGGGATACGAGGCGGAGCTGTTCTTCCAGAGCCTCGGAGAGAACGGCCAGTGGCTGTTCTTCACCGCAGCCCCTTTGATCGATGAAACCGGCGAGATCGTGGGAGCGATCGAAACGTTCCAGGACGTCTCCAAACGCCGGCTGGCCGAAGAGGCTCTCCGCAATTCGGAGCGACGTTTTAGAACCCTTCTGGACTTCGTCCCCTACCCCATCGGTGTCTTTACCATGGAAGGGTTCCCCATTTACCTCAATCCCGGCTTCACCAAAGTTCTTGGGTGGACGCTCGATGACCTCGAGGGCAGGAAAATACCCTTCGTGCCTGAAGAGGCCAAACGGGAAACCGTTGAGAATCTGAAACGCCTCTACAGGGACAAGATCCTGGTCCGCCACGAGTCCAGGAGGTTGACCAAGGAGGGCCGCGTCCTGGATGTCGCCATCCGGGCCGCGGTCTTCTCGGAATCGGGGGAAGAACCTTCCGGCGTCATCGCCATATTCCGCGATATCACCCAGGAAAAAAGGATCGCACGGATCAACGAAGCCATGCTTCACATCAGCCTGGCTCTGCCAAGGTATCCGAACCTTGAAGACCTTCTCGACTACGTCAATGGAGAGGTGAAAAGACTTCTCAACACCGAAGGATGCGTAACCATCCTGCTCGACGAAGAGAAGAAGGAATTCTTCATCCTGGGGGCGGCCTATGACAAGTCCGACATGGAGAGAAAAGCCAAAGAGGCTCGCTTCCCCATGGATCAACTTCTGGCCGGCAGGGTCCTCAAAACAGGCGAACCCATGATGGTGTCCGACACCTCCGCAGACCGGCACATCCATGAACAGAGGGACAAGAAGCTCGGCTTTAAGACCCGTAATCTCGCTCTTGTGCCTCTCGGAGGCCGGGAGCAAGCCAGGGGGGTGCTTTGCGCGATCAACAAAAAAGAGGGGGACTTTGTTCAGGCGGATATAGAGCTGCTCGAAATGATCGCCGGAACCGTTGCCCTTTCCATCGAAAACGCCAGGGTTTCCGCTGAACTCAAGAAAGCCTACACCGAGGTGACTAGCCTCAACCGCGCCAAGGACAAGGTGATCAATCACCTCTCCCACGAGCTGAGGACGCCCATCTCCATTCTTTCAGGCGCCCTCGCCGTGCTCAGGAGAAAGATGGAGACCTTGCCGGAAGCCACCTGGAAACCCTTTGTGGACATGGCTCAGAGAAACCTCGATCGCATGGAGGCCATTCAGATTCAGGTGGAAGACATCATGGAGGATCGCCAGTTCAAACCCTATGCGGTGCTGTCCCTCCTGCTCGATCAGTGCTCCGACGAACTGGCGGTTCTCCTGGCCCAGGAGACGGGCAATGGCAAGGGGATCGAACGGCTTCGAAAAAAAATCGACGACCTTTTCGGCCCCAAGGAATCCACCCCTGTGAAGCTTCAACTGGACCGGGTGCTGAAAGACAGGTTGGACGCCCTGCGCCCCTCTTTTTCCCATCGCCAGGTAGAGATCCTCACTCAGATTGACCCTCCACCGCCTATCTTCATCCCTCAGGAGGTCCTTCAGAAGGTGATCGACGGGCTGATCAAGAATGCCGTTGAAAACACGCCGGATGAAGGGAGGATAGAGATTGCGGTTCAGCCCAAGGGCGAAGGGGCTTTGCTCCTGATTCACGATTATGGGGTCGGCATCCCTGAAGAAGCGCAGAAAAGGATTTTCGAGGGTTTCTTTCACACCCAGGACACCATGGCCTACTCGTCGAAAAGGTCCTTTGATTTCAATGCCGGCGGGAAAGGGGCCGATCTTCTCCGAATGAAGATCTTCTCCGAACGCTACCATTTCCAGATCGACATGGCCTCTGCGAGGTGCAAGCACCTGCTCAAGGACACGGATGTCTGCCCCGGCAGGATCAGCCAGTGCCCGTTCTGCTCGGGAACCGAGAGCTGCCATCAATCGGGCGGGACGGTGTTTTCTTTGTACTTCCCGCCAGCCCCCTAGGGATTCACCACAAGAAAGAGACAAAGGGACAAAGATGCAAAGGCACAAAGCAGAAAACCCTTTCTGGCCTATCCCTTTGTCCCTCTGTGCCTTTGTGCCTCTGTCCCTCAAGCTGTCGGCTTCAGCCGACAGCGGTTTGCTTCTTCGAAACAACGACGTGCTGCATGGGCAGGTTGTTGATCATGAGGCGCTCGCAGAGTGTTCCCAGCAGGTCTTCGACGAAGTACACACGCTTTTCCAAACGATCCTCAATCTTCGTCCAGAGAGCCGCATGAAGCCCGGCCGCAACCTGTCGGCAACTCCCGCTGACCCCGGGGACATTCCCCTGCGCTGTGGTGTTGAAGAAGTACTCCCGTGTTTTCTCGTATTCGAGGCAAACGCCCACGGTCGCCTCCCCCTTCAACCGGACCTTCCCATTGTCTCCCAGCGCCAGAGTGTCGAGAGGGATTTCCTTCTTGCCGTCGTAAACCTCTTCGAGGTAATCCATGGTTTCTGTTTTGAGGGAAAAAAGGAACCGTGAGGGCACGTCGTATTCCTGGCCCAGGGTAATATTTTCTTCGTGGAGAAGAAGAAAACCTCTTGGGTAAACGCGAAGGTTCATGATCGGCCGAAGAATTTCCTCCATGGAAACCCGGTTCTTAAGAGGGTTGGGCGGGACCAATTTGATTCTGTTCCTTCCTTCAACGCACCCTGCGGGGTCATTGACGATCTCGTCCAGGAGCGTCTCCCGGCTCCAGGCAATGACCGGCGCGCCGCCGTCCACGGGTTCCCCTGTGTCATATTCAAAGTGAACAATGTTCTTCGGTACCCCGGATGCCGCAATGGCCCTTCTGACCCACATGTTGACGACTCCGGGATTCATTCCGCTGCAAAGGATGTGAGGGGCGTTCCAAGAAGCGGTCCTGCGATGAACCAGATCGAGAACCACCTCGCAGAAGTTCTCGCCCGGCCTGTTCGCCACCCCTGTGTTGATGTAGCTGACCCCCGCCCTGTCTGTTGCCGCGAGCATCGCCCTGGTTTCATTGACGCTCAGGTCTATGACGACATCTATCCCGCGGCTCTTCAGCAGGCCGAGGTAGTCGTCCTGATGATGGTCCACATCAATGGTCGCTTTCAGAAACTCAGCCTTCAGTTCCTGAAAGCACAGGCCTCCGTCTCCAGCCCACAGCGCTTCCTTATCCACAAGCAGGAGTTCCCCAAGCTGCCCCCGCTCCTTGAGCAGCGTGCGGAGAAAGGCTCTCCCCACACCACCGCAGGCTCCGATGATGAGGATATTCTTCACAGAGGGATTCCTGCCCATTACTCCATTACTCCATCACTCCAGTACTCCAGGTCTTCTAGGGTGTCACATCCGCGAACTTGGCCGGTGGCACGGACAAGCTCTGCTTGTCCGTGCCACCTCTCACTTGTCACTCTGCTGATCCATGGACGGTTTTCAGCAACCTGCTACGGCGTCACATCCGCGAACTTCGTGAGGTGTGCGGAGCGGTAGAGGTCTCTCGGGGTAATCCCCTTTTCGAGCATGAGCTCCGCGATCTGAGCGGCATGGTGTTTCACCGTCTTCACGTATTCCCGCATCATGAAGCAGTACTGCCGCGCCCGTCCGATACCGCCGGTGTTGGCTTGCACAGGGCACCTCCCCCCGCAATAGGGCTCAACCCCGCAGGCGCTGCACCCGAGGTCTGATTTGTAGCTCACCATCTTCTGAAGTCTCGCCTTCGCATCTGGTTCAAAGGCAATCTCGCCCGATTCCAGAATGCGGCCGATGCTCATGGCCTCGGGCAGGTCTGCACAGGCATGAACTTTTCCATCGCCGATGATGTCGAAGTTCTCCATTCTTTCGACCGCGCAGGCTGTGGTGCCTCTCCTTTTCTTTGTGAACAGGTAAAGGAGGAGGTCGTTCACGTGGATGAGCGACAGGAGATCGCCCCGGCTCAGGTGTTCGAGGTAGACCTCCATGATTTTTTCCAGGTCGCGGCGATAGTTCTCAAGGTATCCGGACAGATTAGGAATCATCCCGTCTCCTTCATCGCAGTGCCAGAAAAAGTGTTCCGCCTCCGCGCGCTTCCGAAAATACATGAAGGAGTCGAAACAGTCCCAGAGGGACATCTCGGGCCGCAGGGTCGCCCAGATGAGCACCTCCCCCTTCCGCACCTGATTCAGAGCTGCCACCTGGCGCCTGATTTTCTTGAGGGATGTCCCCCGTCGCATCGCATCGTGCTGTTCTTCGTTTCCGTCAATCGAAAGGGCCGTGAGCCACATGCCGGAGATCAGATCAGGGCTTTTCTTGATCGCTTTCTCCAAATAGTGCCCGCTCGTGATCACCATGTGCTTGAGGGACGTGGACTTGCCTACGATTCCGGGCAGGACCCGGTGGAGATGGGCCATGGGCTCAAGCCGGAGCATGGGCTCACCCCCGTAGTAGACGATCACGGCCGTATTCTTGCCGCTGTCTTTGATCAAGCGACTGATCCCCAGAAGGTCTCTCTCAAGATCCTGCCCTTTGTCTTTCCCAGGGAAGAACTCCGAGCGACCGCTGTTGCCTTTGCCTGCGGTGAGTGCATTGATGCACCCCCTGCAATTGAACGGGCACTCCTGGGTCACGGTGTAGTGAATCATGACCTCATCTATTTCTTCATAGGCCGGAAGAGCAGCGATCTTCCCATAGGGACCCGCACCAAGAACCATGTCCACATCATCAGGTCCAAGAAACATAAACGGCAGTCCTCTCTTCATTTTGCCCAGCGCTGGTTTTAAGCGTCTTTATTCTTATTCGATTTTTCTATATGATGCCAGATCAAAAATCTTGTTCTGCGAGGTTCTGTCATGGCGCCCAAAGCCGCAAGCCTACCTTATCCGCCCCGCGTCCCATTGGCGCGCACTCCCACACCTCTGGAGCCGCTCAAGCGCATGAGCGCGAGGCTCGGGGTTGATCTCTACGTCAAACGGGACGATCTCACGGGCGTGGAGCTCACAGGGAACAAGGTGCGCAAACTCGAATTCGTGCTTGCCGATGCCCTGCAGCAAAAAGCAGATATTGTGCTCACCTGTGGCGGCGCCCAATCCAATCACAGCCGCGCTACCGCCGTGGCAGCTGCGCGGCTCGGGCTGCGCTCCCGTCTCATCCTCAGAACCCCGGACCCCTTCAATCCTCCTGCGCTTGAAGGCAACCTTCTGCTGGATCGGCTGGCAGGGAGCGATATCGTGTGGATTACGCCGGAGCACTACAAAAGGCGCGATGAGGTCTTTGCCCGAGAGGCAGACCGCCTTCGCCGCGCAGGCTCAAAACCCTACGTCATCCCTGAGGGCGCATCCAATGCCCTCGGTGCCTGGGGCTACATTCACGGCGCCGCCGAACTGAAGCAGGACATCAAGAAACTCCCCCGCGGCAGCAGCCGACGGACGACGATCGTCCACGCCGCAGGGTCCGGAGGCACCACGGCCGGGTTGATTCTGGGGACAAAGCTTCTGGGTCTAAACGCAAGAATCGTTGGGATCAATGTTTGCGACGACCGGGATTACTTCATCAAAGCGATCGGAGAAATCTGCGAAGACTGCATCTCTCGCTATGGGCTCAAGATCTCTTTTTCCAGGGAGTCGGACATCGAGATCGTGGACGGCTATGTGGGGCTGGGCTATGCCCAGTCACGACCGGAGGAGCTCTCCCTTATCGTCGAACTGGCCTCAACCGAAGGCCTTTTCCTCGACCCCGTTTACACAGGCAAAGCCTTTTTCGGCATGGTTCAGGAGCTTCGCCGGGATGCAAGGGTCTTCGGAGATCAGATCATTTTTCTACACACCGGCGGGATCTTCGGGCTTTTCCCGAAGGCGGCAGAGCTGGCCGCTGTCCTGCGCTAGGCTTCTTCGCAGAGCACGCGAAAAACGCAGCACGGCAAACACCTCCGCCGAAGCTTCGGCGCTCACGGGTCGGCGGAAGCCGCAACCATGGCATTCGGTTCCGTTTAACCCCATCCCTTTACCCCGCATTCGGGGGAGAGGGGAAGGCTGAGGGAGCGAGCCAGGTGTCAGTGAAGGGGCATTTCCCCTGTTTCCAGGTAAACGTGTAACTCTTTGAGGGTCAGCCCGGCAATCCCGAGGGATTCGGCAGTGCGGAGTCCTTTTACGGAATAGTCCTTGTCCATCAAAATCTCTCCCATTTTGATCACCGCTTCGCACGCGGGCGTGGGCACCTTGAGCATCTTTCCGAGAGAGCTGAACAGCACGAGACCCATGCCGATGTCTTCGTGGAAGTAGCGATTGTCGAGGGTGTTCGGGAAGCGGAACTCTGCGAATCCCGGGCCGTGCCTGTAACAGTCGTGGTAATCCTTGCTGGTCGCGTACCCCTGTTCCACGGAGGTCACGGGGTCCGGTTGCGCGGGGTAACCGAGGGCACGCAGAAGGGCCATCCTTTCTCCATCCAGTTTCCTGATGAGCCGCGCCACTGCAGGGGAGACGCCGTCGCCGTAAAAGAACTTTTTCTCCCCCTCCCGCTCGATAAGAGCGGAATTGAGGATCGTGATGGGAGGGTGGATGACGGGGTTGGCATTGTTCAGCCCTGCCTCCAGAACGGTCGCACCGCGGCGCAAGCCCGGGTAGAGGGCTTCAAGTTCAGGCCCCACCGACGACGCAGCTCTGGCCGGAAGAGTGCCGTAAAGGACGCGGTTCACCTTGACCGGAATATGGACGGTGGACCCTCGCGCCCGGCAACCATAGGTCAACGTCGCCAGTTCGACCAAGGTGGGGAGTTTTTTAAGCCCCGAGTCCCGAAACCTCTTTGCAAAGAGCAGGGCCCCACCCGTGGAACCCGGGTTGAGGATAACGAGTTGATGCGGTTCAACCAGGCGAGCCAGATCCTGCGCGGTCCGGTCATGGACCAGAGCCTGGGTGCAGACCATGATCGTGTCCGCACCGGACACGGCTTCCGAAAGATCCGTGGTCACAAGATCAAGGCGACCCTCTCCGGCCACAGCCCCGGTGGCCGTCAATGTGGGGGGCTCGGCAAGTCCTTCGATATTGCTCTTGAACTCGGGGAATTCGAAGAGGCGGACGCGCTTGCCCTGGAGGGTGAGATCAACAGCACTCGCTTTCCCCCCGTTGCCGGCGCCGATAACGGCAATGGTATCCATCATGAAAACCTCCCTTCCATGTTTTGTGGACTCGGCTCGTGTGTTTTCCTTACCCATTCCCCCGACAGCATTTCCGACTATCCCAGGAATTCCCTCCCTGATAGGGGCCCGGTTAGGCTACAGTTCAAATCCAATCGGCTGTCTCCTAGTGGGTCAGAATCTTGCTCAGGAACAGCTTGGCCCGCTCGGTCCTGGGATTCTTGAAGAAGTCATTGGGAGGAGCCACTTCGATGATCTGCCCCTCGTCCATGAAGACGA
>Ga0209450_10000469_pt1 | contig 20606 bp, 16 predicted proteins | sample FrelakmetLWP11LW_FD_187149 | JGI IMG/M metagenome (GOLD analysis project Ga0209450, IMG submission 187149) | Freshwater lake sediment microbial communities from the University of Notre Dame, USA, for methane emissions studies - LWP11 LW (SPAdes)... | ecosystem: Environmental > Aquatic >...
GCGCGCAGCGGTCTCGAAACTCTGCGCCTCGCCCGCGCACGCGAGCGCGAACCGGCGGCGCACCTCGTCGCGCTGCTCGGGCCCGACGACGGCTTCGATCGGCATGTTCATCAGGGCTTCGCGCCGCAGCCCGGACCGCACCACGGTGCGCTCGTTGCAGTCCACGATCCGGCCGTCGAGCCCGACCGCCATCACCGCGTTCGGCGAGCGCTCGAACAGGGACTTGAACCACTGGCGCGAGACCTCGACCCGCGCCCGCGCGGTCTCGCGGTCGAACACCACGCCGGCCAGCGCCGCCACCGACTGCAGCGCTTCGCGCTCCTCGGCGTCCGGCGCCCGAACGTCGGCGCGGCAGACCTCGAAGGCGCCCAGCGTGCAGCCCTGCGCATCGCGGATCGGCGCGGCCCAGGCGCTGCGCACGCCGGCCGCGCGCGCCGCGCCGCGGTGGCCTTCCCACAGCTCGTCGAACTCGACGTCGCCGGTGACCACCACCCCGTTGCGATGCAGGCAGGTGCCGCCGCCGCCCGCCTGGGCCGACGGCATGCGATCGCGCCAGTACGGCGCCCACTCGGGAGGCAGCGACGGCGCGACCACGGTGCTGATCGGGCCGCCCGGCTGTGCGATGCCGAGCACGCAGCAGCGCGCACCCGGGAAACGCGCCTCGAACGTGCGGGCCACCAGCGCGAGCACGTCGTCGATCGGCCGCTCGGTGGCCAGCGCCACCAGGGCCTCGCGCTGCGCACGCTCCCACGACGCGCCGCGCCGCAGCGCGGTGTTCGCCGATTCCGCGGCGTGCGCGCGACGCCGGCCGATCAAGGCCAGGCGCAGGGTCAGCGACAGCAAGGCGGCGATCAGCACGCCCGACCACAGCACCAGTGGCGGCAGCGCGGATCCGGTCGCCGCCGGCCCCGAGGGACTCAGGCGCAGCGACCACGGCATGCCGTCGAGCGGCAGCTGCGTCGGCGCGACCAGCGCCCAGTCCACGCGCCCGGCGGTCTCGCCCTGGCTGAACGGCGGCACGTCCGGCGCGTCGAAAGAAATCTGGATGTCGAAGTCCCGCGCGGCGCCCTGCAGCGCGTCCTGCAGCCAGATCTCGGCATCGAACGACAGCACGAGAAACTCCACCACGCCGCGGGTGGCCGGCGAGGCACGGACCAGCGACAGACGCGAGGTGCCGGCGACGGGACCGGGATAGGGCCCGATCCAGCGCACGGCGTCCCCGCGCTCGCCCATCTCGCGCACGGCGAGCGCGATCGGCACATCGGCGCCGTCGGCCGCGGACGACCACCCGCGGCCGCTGCGATCCGCGGCCGCGCGCAGGCGCCCTTCGGCGTCGACCCAGCGCACCTCCGCCAGACCGGCGTCGTCGGCGAACACCGGTGCGGCAAGCGCGGCCAGCGCGCGCACCGGGGGCTCGCCGGCACCCATCGCCACCGCGCGCGCCATCGGCTGGGCGACCTTCTTGAAGCGCTCGCGCGCCGATCGCAGGGCGTCCGCGATGTCGTTCTGCGCCACCGCCTCGGCACGCACTCGCTCGGCGAGGTCTTTCTGATATTGCGCGTTGGCCAGCCACGCCGCGCCGGTACAGACCACCGCGCCGACCCACAGCGGCAGCCAACGCTCGCGCGTCGTCGGATCGACCATCCGCACCGGGCGGCTGGACATCATGCCCACGCCCAGGATGCCCATCGCCAGCACGGTTGGAATCGACCCGCTGTGCGCGGCCGCCGCCGCTTCGCGCGGCACGCCGCTGAGCACCGCGACGAGGGCGATGGTCGCCACCAGTGCGGCCAGCAGGCCGCCCATCCAGAGCAGGGTCGCGCCGCTGCGATAGCGGCGCAGCATGGTGCCGAGCCCGAGCGCGAGGGCGCAGGTCAACAGCGTCATCGCGGCGGGCGGCGTGATCCCTGCGCGCAGCCAGTACTGCAGCGGCTCGATCCCCGCCAGATCGCCGAACGCCGGCATCGCATCGCGCGCGGCGAGCGCGTACAGCGACACGACCACCGGCACGCCGGCCAGCGCCAGCGCGAGCCGCCGGTGGTTGAACTCCAGCGCCAGCAACGCAGACGCCAGCGCCGTAGTGCATGCGCTGCCGAGCCCCGCCATCTGCACGTGGTCGGGGCGGTAGCCGGCGACGAACGGCGCCCCGAACCACAGGCCCAGGGTCGCCGCTGCGACGATGCCGATCGACGCCGCCGCCGCGAGCACACCCTGCGCGGGCGGCCGCGACCAGTCCATGCGGTGGATCATCAGGCAGGCCGTGCCGAACGGCAGCGTGACCGCGAGTGTCCCGGCGCCGCCATCGAGCCGCGCCTCGGGCCACAGGATGCCGACGAAGGCGAGATAGGCGCTGGCCGCCGCGGCCAGCATCAAGGTGACCTGGCAGGTGCCCGTGGTCGCATGCCGCGAGCGCGCCCATGCCGCGGCGGCGGCGGCGGCGCAGGCGCTGGCGAGCAGGCCCGCGAGCGGTGCATCCGCGGTGCCGAATGCCCGCGCCGCATGCAGCAGCACGACGCCCAGGCACAGCAGCATCGCGAAGCGCAGCACGGCGGGGCGGTCGTCGAGCATCGACCACGCCCAGGCGGCGAGCGCCAGCAGCAGCGGCGCGGTCAGGGAGCCCGGCCCGTCCTGCGCCAGGGCGATCCCGCCGAGCGCCAGCGCGACCAGGATCGTCGGCAACGCGAACGCGACCGCGGCCCCGGAGCGCGACTTCCGCGGCGCGTTGTCTCGTGTCGTCGATTGCACGCCCATCGCGGGTGACCCGGGCATCGCGGAACTCCAGTTCGAACAGCGGGAGTCCCGTCCCCGGGCAGCGCGCTCCTGCCCGCCCGGGCAGCCAGCCGACACCACGAGTGCGTAATGTAGCGCATCCGGCCGGAACGGCGCGGAGGCTCCACCCGCTCCAGTGTCGGGTCCGTGACGGTTCTCCCGCCGTGCGGCATCCGGCCCCGCTATGCTCGCGCTTTCGCTGCCTGGGGCGTGGACGATGATTCGCAGGACGACCGCCCTCCTGGCCCTGCTGCTCGCCAGTCCGCTCGTCACCGCCGGCGAACGCCTGCCCGCGGTGAGCTACGACACGCGCGGCGCCAGCGCCGCGTCGCTGGAGGCGCTCAAGCGGCAGGTCGACGCGGGCTTCTGGCTGGAGACCGGCGACGCGCTGGTGGTGGTGGCGCCCCCCGCGGTGCACGCGCGCATCGGGCGCCGCGCCAAGGTCGACCGCGAGCACGGCCTGCTGTCGGGCGACGAGCTGTTCCTGCTGCCGATGGGCTGCGAGGTCGAGCGCCACACCATCCCCAATCCGATCGCCGTGGGCGGCCGCCACGCGCTCGTGCGCATGCCGCCGATGCTGGCCCGCCAGATCGCCGACGCGCGGGCCGTGCAGCCCGACAGCGTGCTCGCACGCGAGCACCGGCCGGCACCCGGCGCGAAGCGCGCGCCCGATCCGGTGATCCAGTCGGTGGTGGATCGGGTCGATCCGGCACGCTGGTTCGCGGACCTCGAGACGCTGGCCGGCTGGAACCGGTCCAGCTACGGCAGCGGCACGGGCGGCGGCGGCATCGACCTCGCGCGCGACTGGCTGGTGGCGCAGTTCGAGGCGCTCGGCATGTCGACCACCACGCCGCAGGTGGCGGTCGGGGCGAGCCGCCCCAACAACGTCATCGCCGTGCGCCCGGGCACCGACCTCGCCGGTGAATGGGTACTGGTCGGAGCACACTACGACTCACGCAACCCGACCAATTCCTCCGCCGGCGTGGCCAACACGCCGGGCGCGGAGGACAACGCCAGCGGCTGCGCCGGCGTGGTGGAGATGGCGACCGTGTTCGCCGCCGTGCCGACCCGCCGGACGCTGGTGTTCGCCTGCTACGCCGGCGAGGAGCAGGGCCTGCTCGGTTCGATCGCGCAGGCGCAGGCGCAGGCGCTGGCGGCCTCCGGCGACCTGTCGCGGATCAAGCTGGCGGTGATCATGGACATGATCGGCTACTCGGGCGACCAGGACTTCGACGTGCTGCTCGAGAGCAGCGGCACGCCGACCCAGCTGGCCGTGCTCGAGCAGTTCGCGGCGCTCGCCACCGACTACGCGCCCGGCACCCGCGCGGTGATCGACACCAACCCCTGCTGCTCCGACCACATGCCATGGATCAACGGCGGCATCCCGGCGCTGCTCACCATCGAGAACGACTGGTCGCAGTACGTGCACTACCACCAGACCAGCGACCTGCCGCAGAACATCACCAACGCGCAGGCGATGGGCGGGCGGATCCTGCGCCTGAACGCCGCCGGCATCGCCGTGCGCGCCGAGGTGCTCGCCGCCGCGCAGTTCAGCGACGGCTTCGAGCCGCAGGGCGCCGCAGGGGACGCGACCACGGCAGCGGCGCAGGCGGCAGGCGACCGCTGATGCCGCGCACCCGTCGACCTGGCCGCGCACCCACCCGCATGCCGCAACCATGAGCGCCGCGCCGCCGCCCGGATCGTTGTGGCTGCGCAGCCTCGCCGGGGTCGTCGCGGCGGCCTGGCTCGCGGCCGGCGTCGTCCTGCTGGTGTTGGCATGGCGCGAGCGCTCGCGCTGGGGCTTCGCCGCGCTCGCACCGCTGTTGCTCGGTTATGGCGTGGTCTGGATCCTGGTCGCGCTGCACGGGCGACCGCGACGGACCGGCGAAACCATCGCCGGGCTGAAGGCGCTCGTCCGCCTCGACTTCGCGCACCTCCGCCCGCCGTCGCCGGCGCGCATGGACTGATCGCGCAGCGGACGCGCGCCGGCGCGCCTACTCGAACCAGTTCTCGAACAGGCGTCCGCTGTCCAGCGACGCCGTCGCCAGCCGCGCGACCAGCGCGCTCTCGCCGGACGGCACGGACGAGCCCCAGCCCGGGACACCGGTCGTGGGCACGGCGTTCGGGCGCGCGAGCGCGGCGCCGAGCCCGGCACAGGTGCCGCTGGTGCTGCCGTCGCAACTGCGGTGCATGCCCACGGCGATGATCGCGCCCGGCGCCGCCGCGAGCCCGAACACCTGCGTGTTGTCGCCGCCCGCACCGGTCGCCGTGTTCCAGGCGCCGGTCAGCAGCGACGAATACAGCACGCTGCCGAGGCGCGCGTCGTAGGCGCGCACGAAATGGTTCCAGGTGCCGGTCAGCCCGCTGGACGGCGTCGGCATCTGCTGGTGCGCGTTGCTGGTGGTGATCGAGCGCCGCCCCTGGCAGGCGAGCAGCACCACGCCGTCGCTGCGTACCACCAGTTCGCCGCAGTTGCGCGTGGTATTGACGTTCGGCCAGCCGGCGTTCGGGTTCGGCCAGCCGGCCAGCAGCGGGTCGGTGAACGCGGCACCGAAGTTGGTGTTGCCCTCGACGTACTCCGCCACCCAGGTCGCGGCCTCGACGCGCAGGGTGTCCAGCGCGTACTTGCCCAGCCAGGAGATGTGGATGTTGCCGTTGGTGCCGGTGAAACGGTTCTGGAAGCCGTTGCGCCCGGGCGCGGCGGCGAGCGTGTTGCCGCTCCAGAAGTTGTCGACGTTGTTGCCATGGGCGCGCGCCAGTACCACCAGCTGGTTGCCGGCGTAGTCGATCGCCAGCCCATCGACGTACTGGTCGGGGGTCGAGTTCTGCGCCGTCTCGCGGTACAGGCGCGCCCACCACTTGAGCGAGCCGTCGGCGCGCATCGCGACCACCGCCGGCTCGAAGTCCGGATTGCCGTCGGGCAGGCGGCTCTTGGTCGAGTAGCCGAAGTAGATGTGGTTCGAGCGCCGATCGATGGCGATCCCGCCGAGGCGCTGGGTCTCCGGGCCGGGAATGCGGTAGCCGGTGTAGCCCGGCCCGCCCGGGCAGGTCGTGCCGCTGGCCAGCGGGCAATGGCCGCTGAAGTAGTAGTCGTCGGGGAAGCGTCCCTTGCGGCCGGGGTTGCCGTTCTCGTCGGACTGCAGCAAGTCGAAGTCGGTCGCCGTGGGCGAGCGCAGGCTGCCCTTGCGCGAGGCCTTGAGCACCACGCCCGAATGGCGCAGCGGCAGCGTACCGGTGTAGCTCGAGGCGGGCGTGCCGTTCCACTCGCCGGCATCGCCCCAGTGCGCATGCCAGTGCTCCACGACCTCCTGCGCGCCCGCCGCGTCGAGGCGATGGATCGCCGCCCAGTCGGGGTCGTAGGGCGCGCCCATGCCGTAGACCACCTTGCCGTCGCCGCCGACGTCCCACGGCTGCAGGCTGCGATGGTCGCCTTCGGCGGTGACGTTGAACACCCAGGTGAACGCAGTCGGCACGCCGGTGACGAAGTTGGCGTCGAGGCGACCGATGAAGTAGCCGCCGGTGGCCGCGCTGCCGGTCTCGCGCTCGCCGGACACTTAGAGCACGCCGGTCGGCGCGCCGGGCACCTCGGTGCTGCGGATGCGCGCGAGGTTGACCACGGTGCCGGTCGGCAGGCGCACCACGCGCAGCACGCTGCCGAGGTCGGCCGACAGGTGCAGCAGCAGCCCGACCTGCCCGGCGGCGCTGGAGTTGATCCCGGCCGCGCCGATCTGCGTCACCGGGGCGCCGGACGGCAGCCACGCGAGGTCCTGCGCACTGCCGGCCACCAGCCAGGTGCCGTCGGAGAGCGCGTGCACGTCGTGGAAGCGCTCCTTGCCGGACCCGCCGGCATAGAACACGCGCGACTGCGCCACTGCACCGGCCGAGGCGAGCAGCAGCATCGCCCACGCGCCCCACCACCACGCCTTCCAGGTCCTTTGCCGCACGCCTGTCCCGCTCCGACGACCGATCAACCCGTAGTATCCCAAAGGCGCGCGACGCGGGCATGCGCGAGGTGACGCAGGGCGCGTCCGCCCGTGCCCCGGATCGCGGCCGGTCATCGGAACGCAGGCGACGTGCGACCAGCGCCCACGGCACACGGATCGCGCAGTTAACGACAACCGCTCAGCGCGGCGCCGGATCGAGCGCCGCGGCGCGGCCCTCCAGCCGCGGGTCCGCGCCACCGCGCAGGCCGCCCGGCGTGACGTGGATGACGTGGGTGCCGCTGTGGAGATCGCCCTCGACGATGTGCCAGCCGCGCTCCCGCAGCGCGGCGCTGGTGGCCGCGGGCATCCGCCCGCGCTCGACCACGATCTCCGGCGTGCGGGCGAACATCGCCGGCGTGGACACGGCCTCCTGCGGCGTGAGGCCCCAGTCCAGCACGCCGATGATGCTGCGCGAGACCGAGGCGATGATGGTGCTGCCGCCCATCGAGCCGGTGACCAGCACCAGTTTCCCGTCGGCATCGGTGACGATCGCCGGCGACATCGAGGATCGCGGCGCCTTGCGCGGCGCCACCGCATTGGCGACCGGCTTGCCGTCGATCACCGGCTCGAACGAGAAGTCGGTCAACTGGTTGTTGAGCCAGAACCCGCCGGCCATGCGCTGCGCGCCGTACTCCGATTCGATGGTGGCGGTCAGCGCGACGGCGTTGCCCGCGGCGTCGACCACCGACAGGTGGGTGGTGCCGCGCTCCTGCATCGCGGCGCTGCCCCAGCGCGCGCGCAGGGCTTCGCCGGCCGGCGTGCCGACGGGGATCGCCGCGCGACTCGCGTCGAGGTCGATCAACGCGGCGCGCGCGTCCAGATACGCGGGGGCAACGAGGGCCGCGGTCGGCGCCTCGACGAAGCGATCGTCGGCCATGTAGTGGTCGCGATCGACATAGGACAGCCGGCTCGCCCACAGGTAGGCCGCCCAGTCGTCGACGTCGTCTGGGCCGTTCGGCTGCGGACGCGCGCGGGCGTAGAGGCCGAGGATCGACAGCATCGCGTTGGCCGAACTCGGCGACGGCATGCTGCACACGCGGTACGCGCGGAACGGCGCGCACAGCGGCGCGAGCCGACGCGGTGCATACGCCGCGAGATCGTCCAGCGACAAGGTCCCGGCCCGCGGCGCGCGGCGCGCTGCTTCGACGATCGCCTCGGCGATCGGGCCGCGGGTGAGCGCACGCGGGCCCGCGTGCGCGATCGCGCGCAGCGTGTCCGCATAGGCCGGATTGCGCAGCCGGTGCCCCTGCGGCCAGGGCCGTGCCTGCGCATCGAGGTAGATCGCGCGCGCCTGCGGGTCGGCGGCGAGCGCGTCGCGCCAGGTCGCGAGGCTGCGCGCGAGCCGCGGGCCGACGACGAAGCCGTCTTCCGCCAGCCGGATCGCGGGCGCCGCCAGCCGCGCCCATGGCAGGCGGCCATGCGCATCGTGCGCGAGCGCCAGCATCGGCACCAGCGCCGGCGTGCCGATCGACAGGCCGCTGGCCTGCGCGAGTTCGAACGGCAGCGGCCGACCGTCGGCATCGAGGAACTGGTCCGGTCGCGCGCCGGCTGGCGCCCACTCGCGGCCGTCGAAGGCGTCGATCGCGGCATCCGCGGCCCGGTAGTGCAGCAGGAATCCGCCACCGCCCACGCCGGAGGACTCGGGCTCGACCAGGCCGAGCACCAGCACGGTCGCGATCGCGGCATCCAGCGCGGTGCCGCCCTCGCGCAGGATCTCCAGGCCGGCGTCGACGGCCAGCGGGTCGGCGGCGGCGACCATCGCCGACCCGGCGGCGTGCTCGCGGGGCGGCTTGCCCGCCGCGCAGGCAGCCAGCATCGCCGCCAGAAGGACCACGAGCACCCGCGCGGTGCGGACTGTCAGGGCGTTCATCGGCGGGCTCCTCCCGATCTCGGCCGGAGCATCGCACGCCGCGGCGCTGCGGGCGACGGCCGGCGCCACCGCCTGTACCGATTCACCGCAGATTCAATCCATGCAGCGCAAGGTTGTGGCGAGGCCATGAGGGCAAGACATGATCGATCGCAGGGGATTCCTCGGCAGCCTGCTCGCCGGGTTCGTCATCGCACCGCCCGCCGATGCCGGCGTCACCGACTGGTTCAACGGCGTGAAGCTGGGCGCGACAATGCCCGACCACGACGCCACCTTCGTGCAGGGTGCCTGGAACGGATCCGCATCCCTGGTGCTCGTCGACTTCTGGGCCACCTGGTGTGCGCCCTGCATCACGGCGATCCCACACCTCAACGCCATCCACGACCGGTTCACCGCCGAAGGCCTGCATGTGGTGGGTGTCAGCGACGAAACGGTCGAGGTCGTGGCCCTGTTCGTGACCCGCAAGGGCATGCGCTATGCGGTCGCGGCGGGCGGCGAACGGCCGCTGCGCAAGACGCTCAAGGTGCGCGCCCTGCCCTACGCCATGCTGGTCGACGCACGACGCCGCATCGTCTGGCGCGGCCAGCCGGAGCAGCTTGACGACGCCACCCTGCGCGCGCAACTGGACGCGGTGCGCGCAGCGGGCTGACAGCGCAGCCGCCGACGGCGACGCATGTTCAACAAGATGTGTCGGCGCGCGCGTCGGGAGGCTCCCGACACGCCGACACCGCACCCACGCGGTAATGTCGCGCTTCCCGACGCCGCCCACGGTCCATCCGCGTGGCTCCTGTCCCGCAACGCCCCTCCACCTCGATGGCCGCTGGCGATCTGCTGGCGGACGACAGCCTGCCGGGCTGGCGCGGCCACCTGCTGCGCATGGGCGCACGGCGCTCGGTCGCGCTCATCACCGTGGTGTCGCTGCTGCTGTCGGTGGGCACGGTCTTGGTCAACCGATGGCTCGGCGATCCATCGCGATGGGCCACCGACCTGCTGGTGGCCATCCTGGTACCGTTGATCGTGGCACCGCTGGCCAGTTCCGCCGGCATGCGCCTGCTGGCCGAGGTCGAGGCCGCCCGGCGCGCGCTGCGCGAAGTCGCTATCCGCGACGGCCTGACCGGGCTCTTCACCCGGGGCTATTTCCTGACCCGACTGGACGCCGAGGTGCGCCGCGCGCAGCGCGATGCATCGCCCCTTTCCGTGCTGCTGCTCGATATCGACCGCTTCAAGGCGATCAACGACACCTGCGGGCACGCGATCGGTGATGCGGTGCTGCAGCGGGAGGCGGTGGCGCTGGCCGGCCAGCTCCGGCCGCAGGATCTCGCGGCACACTTCGGCGGCGAGGAATTCGTCGCCCTGCTGCCCGGCGTCGCCGGCCCCGATGCAACCGCCATCGCCGACGCGATCCGCCGCGCACTCGACACGCCGGACCCCATGCTGGACGCCCTGGCGAGCGGGCTGCACGTCACGGCGAGCATCGGCATCGCCAGCCTCGGGCCGGCGCCGGACGCTGCCGAACCGCTGCTGCGGCGCGCCGACCTCGCGATGTACGACGCCAAGCGCAACGGTCGCAACCGCTGCGTCACCGCGAGCACGGTCGGCAACGTCACGCCGCTGCGCCGCGGGGTCTGATCGGCCGAGCACCGCCCTGTTCGGCGCCGTACCGGGCAACAGCGCGGGCAAGCTGACCGCCAGCGTGCCCGCCGCGCAAGCACCCAACACCCCGTTCAACCTCGCCGTGCAGTGGACGCTGCCAGGTCTCCAGACCACCCCGCACCTTGCCGCCATCGACCTCGGCACGGTGCAGGCACCCACGACGCTGGGCAGCGCGGTGCTGATCCTGACCGCCGACCCGGTTGGCCGACTGTTCGCGGATGGGTTCGAGTAGCGGCGCACGCCACACCCGATGCACCGGAACATCCCGGCGGCGCTTTCCGCGCCGCGTCGCTGCGCGCGCGGCTGGCTCGACGCCGGTCCTCGCGCACCGTCAGCGCAGACGGACGAAACGCGAGGTGCCGGCCATGACGGCACCGAGCCCGAGCAGCAGCCAGAGCGCGAGCGCGACACCGAGCACGGTTGCATGCGCGGGTACGTACACGGCCAGCACGCCGAGCACGGCGACCCCGACTGCAACGATCAACAACCGCGCACCGGCCCAACGATGCAGCGCTTGCGGATCGTCGACACGCGCATAGTCCACACCATTGAGCACCCGCGACGAGCCCGCGGTGAGCACCGCGAGGCCCAGCACGGTGAGCAGCGGGGCGAGCAGCACAGCGACGACCACGATCAAGCCCATCAGATACAGCCCTCTGGTGGATGCGTCGGCCGCTCCGCCGCCGCAGGGGTCAACCGGGTCATTGGCGTCCGTCGAAGTGAGTCGGTGTCACGGAGGCCGCAAATGTACAGTGGCCACCGTCCCACCGCTCAGGCTGGCGCACGAGTCCCGCACCAGCGTCCGGGTCACGCTCAGTTCGAGACCCGCCGTGGCCCGCACGCCGCCACCGGAGTCCACGCGCGCGAGCCCGCGCGCCGCCGCGATTCCCAGGGCAAGCGAGGGCACGCAATCGGTCTGCCCCGCGCACCCAAAAGTTCGGTATCCGGACCTTGATCTGACGCAGGACGCCCCCCAGATCAGCGACGGCCTCGCGCAAGGATCCGGCATGCAGCCCAGATTTCGACTGCGGCACCTCGCCCCCCTGCTGCTGTGGTCGGCCACAGCGTCTGCGGCAGAACCCGACTGGGATCGCCTCGACGCCGCGCCGACGCCGCTGGCCGCGCTGACCGAAGCGGCCACCTGGACCTCCAACGACCCGGGCATCGCCATTCGCCTCGCGCTGGAAATCGCGGTGCTGCACGCCGAAGCCGGAGAGCCGGCTCGGGCGCTGTCGACGTATCCGTTCGGCCCCGGCGGCGACATCCCCAGACCGCCGGCCGCGGGGCCTCGAGCCTTCCCACCCGACCTGCGCTGCGAGCCCGCCGTTCCTGCACTGGCCGCGCAGTCGCGCGACGCGCAGTTCGTCTTCATCAACGAAGCCCACCACGTGCCGCAGACGCGGCTGCTGACGCTCGCCGTGCTGCGCGAACTGCGCGCGGCGGGATTCACCCACCTCGCGGTCGAGTCGCTGCGCGAACCCGGCACGGTGCTGCAGGCCCGCGGCTATCCGGTCGCCGCCACCGGCAAGTACACCCGCGAGCCGGTCTTCGCCGAACTGTTGCGTGAGGCGCTGCGGCTCGGCTGGCGCGTCGTGGACTACGAGCCCCGCCAGCACGACGGCATGGAAGCGCGCGAGGCCGGCCAGGCGGAGAACCTGTGGAATCGCACGCTCGGCACCGATCCCGACGCACGCGTGCTGGTGCATGCCGGCTATGCCCACGTCGACCTCGTCCGCGGTCGTCTCTTCGACATCCTGCCACTGGCCGGTCGCATCGCGGAGCGCGCACCGGGCGCGGTGCTCAGCATCGACCAGGTCGACCTGCGCCCCGATCCCTCGCGCCGCGAGCACCCGCGCTATCGCCCGCTGCTGGCGCGGTTCCACTCGACCGGACCTCAGGTCTGTCGACTCGGCGACGACCTCTGGGCGCTCGACCCGACCCGCAATACCGTCAGCGTGCTGCTGCCGGACGGCGGTACCGCCGAGCGACCGGAATGGCTTGCCCTCGACGGCGCACGGCGTCCGATCGCCGCCCCGTCGCTGTGCGGCGACACCCTACCTTGCCTCATCGAGGCACGGCGGCTGGGTGATCCACCTGACGAAGTGGCGGTCGACCGCTGCGTGCAGAGGGATGCTGACCGTTGCGTGCTGTTCTTGCGGGGCGGCAGCTACCAACTGCGCGGCAGCGACTCGCTCGGGGCGCCCATGGGCCAGACCACGGCCCGACTGTCCGGACCGGACTGATCCGACGCGACCGTGCTGCGGCATCCCCCTGTGAGCGGCGTTGCGGCGCCACCGACCAACGTCAGCTTGCTACGTTCCCGGGCGCTCGCAACCGGGAGCATTGAAGTCAGCCATGGCAACGGTCACCGTGGACCACGGCGGACGCGGCAGCAATCTGATCTGGCATGAGGGCAACAAGTCCCTCACGTTCCGCTGGGTGGATGCCAGCGTCGGCTTCGAGGTGAGTGTCCCGACCCGTGGTGCGCGGACGCGACTCGGGGTGCTCTATCAGTTGCATAACGACCGATGCGTTCCGGGGGCAGCATCTCCCGCAGTTGGACACGCGATCGCGACCTGCCCGTGAACTGCTCTGCGGGGCCCTCGCGCGGCCCGACACTGCTACAGGCGGGGATCGACCGGCTCGCTCTCCAGCGCCAGCACCCCGAACACGCATTCGTGCACGCGGTACAGCGGTTCGCGTTCGACGAAACGGTGCAGTGCCTCGTGGCCCAGGATGTACTCGCGCACGGCAAGGCTGCGCTTCGGACCCAGCGCACGCTGACGCAGGCGCTCGAGGTTCTCGGGCTCGGTGTAGGTCGGACCGTAGATGATGCGCAGGTACTCAGGCCCGCGGCACTTGAGCGCCGGCTGCACCAGCCCCTTGCGCCCCTGCCGCAGGCCATCGACGGGTTTGACGACCATGCCCTCGCTCCCTGCCGCCGTGACGTCCCGCCACCAAGTCGTCGCCGACGCCACGCTCGCGGCATCTGCCAGATCGACGTAATGCCGCTGGGTCGCACGAAAGGTCGTCGAATCCGCCGCACACAGACGATCGATCAGCGCCAGGTGCCAGCGGTGGTCGTTGTGCAGCGTGGCCGAGCCTTCGAAGGCCAGCACGTGGAACGGCGCAAGCCGCAGATCCTCGACGCCACGCACGGGCCAGCAATACCTGCGGTACTCCGCGACATAGCGTTCGATCGCCGCACCGCGCCGCTGCAGGAGCTGCTTCAGCGGCTCCAGAGCCACGCCCCGAGTCGCGGCGCGATCGGCCCAGGCGCTGGAGGCGGCGAGCGCATGGCCGGCCGCGGTGCCGGTGGGCGCGTACTGGCTGCGCAGCAAGTCGCCTGCCTTCGCGGACCAGGGCAGGAGTTCGGTATCCAGCGCGATCCAGTCCGTGCCCAGTTCGTCCCACAGTCCGGCCGCCGCCATCGCGGCGTCGACGCGCGCAAGGAGCGCCTCCTCGCTGGCCCCGTCGGAGAAGAATCGACGACCGGTGCGCGTGTGGATCACGCCACGACCGTCGCCGCGGATGCCGAACCGCCGCGCCGCGGCCGACTCGTCACGGCACAGCACGACCACGGCGCGCGATCCCATGTGCTTTTCCTCGCACACTAGCGACGTTGCGCCTTCCTCGCGGAAGTAGTCGAACACCTCGGCCGGACGCTCCAGCAGGTCCCCGTCGCGCGCCGCGGCCGGCGGCGACATGGTCGGCGGCAGGTAGATGAGCCAGCGCGGATCGACGGCAAAGCGGCTCATCACCTCCAGCGCGGCGCGCGCGTTTTCCTCTCGGATTGTGACCGTGCGCCCCAGTCGTGGCGTGATGACGCGCTTGCCGAGCACGTCGTCGATATCCAGCACCCCGGCATCGCGCTCCGGTGGCGGCGGAACAACCAACGGACGCACCGGCTCGTAGTGGACGCGCGCCGCTGGAACGCTGACAAGCTCCCGCTCGGGATAGCGCAGCGCGGTCAGTCGCCCACCGAACACACAGCCGGTGTCGATGCAGATCGTCCGGTTCACCCACTGCGGCTCCGGCACCGGCGTGTGGCCGTAGACCACTATGGCGGAACCGCGATACTCGGCCGCCCAGTCATAACGCTCCGGCAGGCCGTACTCGTCGGTCTCGCCGGTGGTTTCGCCATAGAGCGCGAAGTCGCGGACCGCGGACGACGCCCGGCCCTGCAGTGCTTCTTTCATGCCGGCATGCGCGACGACCAGCTTACCGTCGTCGAACACCAGGTGGCTGACCAGCGAATACACCCAGTCCGCCACCTCGCGCCGGAACGCATCGGGCTCCCCTTCGAGCTGCGCCAGGGTCTCGGCGAGGCCGTGGCTGACCTTGACGTCGCGGCCACGCAGCTTCTTCATCAACTTGACGTCGTGGTTTCCCGGCACGCAGAGCGCCGTGCCGTCCGCCACCATGCCCATGACCAGGCGCAAGACGCCGGGCGAATCCGGCCCGCGATCCACAAGGTCGCCGACGAACACCGCACGTCGTCCTTCCGGCGCCGTGACCCTGGGAGCCTCCCGCGTACCCTCGACCGCATAGCCGAGCTGGCGCAGCAGCTGCACGCACTCGTCGAGGCAGCCGTGGACGTCGCCGATGATGTCGAACGGTCCGTGCTGGTCGCGATGGTCGTTCCAAGCCTTCTCGCGGAGGATCTCCGCCTGCGCAACCTCGTCCGCGCTGCGCAGGATCGCCGCGAGCTTGAAGCCCTCCTTCTCGAGACCGCGGAGCGCACGGTGCAGGCTTTGCACCTGCGACCGGATCACGTGCGGCCCGAAGTTGCGGTCCGGGCGCGCCGCATTGCGCTCGTGCAGGATGCGCTCCGGCAGGTCGAACACGATGGCCGTCGCGAGCACGTGGTGTTCGCGCGCCAGCGCAACGAGTCGCTTGCGATCCTCTGGTCGGACGTTGGTCGCGTCCACCACGGTCAGCTTTCCCGCTGCGAGCCGCTTGCCGGCGATGTAGTACAGGATGTCGAAGGCGTCCCTGGTCGCAGCCTGGTCGTTCTCGTCGTCGGAGACCAGCGCGCGACAGGCGTCGGAGGAAAGCACCTCGGTCGTCCTGAAGTGGGTCCGTGCGAACGTCGACTTGCCCGATCCGGACGCACCGACCAGGGCGACCAGCGACAGTTCGGGAATGCGCAGGGTGCTCATCGGCGAAACACCCCCATCTGCGTCGGCGGCCCGTGCTGCGGGTCCACGTCGCCGATCGGAAAGAACTGCACGCCGTAGCCGAATCGCTCGCAGACCGCCCGTGCCCACTGCGCGAACTCGGCCCGGGTCCATTCGAAACGATGGTCCCGATGGCGCATCCTTCCGGCCGGCAGGTTCGGGAACAGCGCGTTGTACTCCGCGTTGGGCGTGGTCACGACCACGCAATCGGGGCGCGCGAACTCGAACAGCGTGCGCTCGAAGGCCCCGAGGCGCGAGGGATCGATGTGTTCGACCACCTCGATCGCGCAGGCCACGTCGAATCCGGACATCCGCGCATCGCGGTACGTCAGGCTGGCCTGCAGCAGCTCGATGCGGCTGCGCTGCAACGGCGGCAGGCGATCGAGCCGCAGGCGTTCGGCCGCGCGTTCGAGCGTGACCGGCGACACGTCCATGCCGACCAAGTTGCGGAACTGGCGATGCTCCAGCAGCCGGCCGAGCAGCCGCCCCTCGCCGCAGCCGACGTCCAGCACGCGCGAAGCGCCGCTGCGCAGCAGCACGTCCTCCACGGCTTCGAGCCGGCGCTCGTTAAGGCTGAGCGGACGTTCGAGCTGCTGCTCGCCGGCCTCGCGCTCGCGATCCGCCTCGCCGACGTCGTCCTCCGGCTGGGTCAGCAGCTTGCCCAACGCCTCGCGTACGAGTGACCGCTGCCGCTTGAGGTAGCTGGAGAGGATCCAGTCGCGCTCCGGGTGCGTCGCCAGCCAGTCGGCGCCCTTGTCGAGCAGCTTCTGCACTTCGTCGCTGCCGACGTAGTAGTGCTTGTCGCCGTCCAGGGCGGGCAGCAGCAGGTACAGGTGCTGCAGCACCTGCGACAGGCGCAGGGTTGCCCGCAGCGTCAACCGCACATAGGTGCTCGGCCCCCAGTCGGGGAACGAGGTGTCGAGCGGCAGGGCCTCCACGTCCACCCCGTAGCCCAGCGGCTCGAAGCAGGCGCGCAGCTTCCCGAGCCCGGCGCGACACCGCACCACAGGGACCTCGACCTCCAACGGAATGGGCGATGCCGCAAGTTCCGCCCGCGCCTTGCTGTTGCCCGACAAGCCGCTCGAGAGCACCTGCGCGATCGCCACCGCCAGGAAGGACGACGCGGTGAATGGCCGATCGTTGACGTACTGGGTCAGCGGACCGTCGGCATCGCCGCGCCCCCGCACCAGTCCGACTGGATCGACGTCCACGACCAGCGCGACGGTGCAGCGCTCGGGGGTCGCTTCAGGATAGAAGACATGCGCGATGCCGAATGCGAGTTCGAAGGTCTGATGGCGCTCGGGATTCTTCGAAAGCAGGTAGCCGAGGTCCGTCGCAGGCCGGTGCGTGGTGGTGATCGTGAGTTGCATATCCCTGTCGCAGAGTCGTCAGTCAAGGGAGCATAGTCGACGCCGCGGACGAGTCCAAACGCCTTGGGATCGACCTGTTGCCCGGTAGGGAAGCAGGAACCAGGACGCGCGTGGGATGCGAGGCCCGTGCTATCCGCGATGCCCGGCGCGCCGCGCGCGCGGGTCCGTGCGGTGCCCAGCCCGGCCGCCCCGCGCCCGTCAACACTCGCTCGAACCGGTCGGCAAACAGTACCCTGGCTCCACGACCGACCGCTCGACCGCAGCCACGTCAAACAGAACGCAGCCGTCCTGATCGACGTTCAACGGCCGGTCGGAGCTGGGTCGTGGTGCAGAACTTCACCGCCTCGGCGGCCGACGCGGCGGATGTCGTCCCGATCCTGTTCGGCGCCGTACCGGGCAACAGCGCGGGCAACCTGACCGCCAGCGTGCCCGCCGCGCAAGCGCCGAACACCCCGCACCTCGCCGCCATCGACCTCGGCACCGCGCAGCCGCCCACGGCGCTGGGCAGCGCGGTGCTGATCCTGACCGCCGATCCGGAGGGGCGGTTGTTCGCGAACAGCTTCGAGTAGGCATGGCCCGCGCACCCTGCACGGCGCGAACCGGGCCACCAGCGGTCCCTTGTGCCCGCGGCACTCTCAGCGCACCTCGTCCCGCGCGAGCAGCGATGCCACCGGCAGCGCACAGATCCCATCGTCCCGCGGCGGCGCCGCGCACTGCAGGTTCAACACGGCACGGATCGTCGTGCCACCCTGTCCGTCGCTGCCGGTGGTGCGCATCGAGGCGCGCAGCATCCCGTTGTCGCGACCGAAGCTCGCGTAGCCGGCGTCGAATTCCGCCGCGTTGCCGGCCGTGCCTTCGAAGCGAATCGTGCGGCCATCGACCTCGAAACGACGGAACACGAACGACGGGCCGAGGGCGCGCGCCACGAGGTCCCGCAGTTGCGCGGTGGTGCAGCGGTCGGGCGACGCGGGATCCGCCGCGAGGCAGGCGCTGGGCTGCCCGGGAGCCTCGCAGTGGAAGTGCGCCATCACGGTGAACGGGACTGTACCTGCGCGGCGCGCGAAGGACACCTGGGCATGGCCGAACTCTCGCGACGCTTCGAGCACGGCGCGCACCCGGTCCGCGGTGGCGAGGTCCGGCGCCGTGCCTTCGATGCGTCCGCCTTGCTTCCACAGGGCAACGGCACCGATTCGGACGCCCAGCGGGAGGTCGCGCGCCACGACGTCGGCGACGCGCTGGGGGCCACTGGGCGGGAGCGCGCGCGCGGCGGCGGCGGCCGAGGGCAAGCCCGGGGTGTCGTCACCGGGCAGCGCGGCACGTGGGCCCGAGCGACCGAGCACCGCGGCACGCAGCGCGACCGACGCATCGCGCGTCGCCTGCGCGATCAGCCGCGGAGACACGCGGCCCGCCGGCACGTCCAACAGCGCCAGGGGCCCGTCAACCTCGATCGGATACAGGTCCGCGAGATCACCGGGCGCCGCCGCCGGCTGGTAGTAGCCGGCCCAGGTGCCGCTGCCCGTTCGCACTGACCACTGGGTCCGCGAGGTGGTGGCCGACACACCGGTGCGCTGCGCGCGAAAGCCATGCAGGTAAACCACGCTGGCACCGTTCGAACTGTCGGCATTGAGCCGGTCGACTGACCCGGTGCCACCGATCCTCACCGGCGCATTGATGCGGATCGACAGCAATCCGAGCTCGACGTCCTCGAACCAAACGCGCTGGCCAACATTGCCGCCGATGCTGATCCGAAGGGCCGGCTGGCGCACGGCATCGACCAGCAGGTCAACGCCGTCGCCGCTCACGTTGATGTCGTGCGCCGTCGCGAGCTGCACCGTATAGCAAAGCGTGTCAGCCCCCACGCGCGGTGCGGCCACCACCTCGGTCACCGATACCCCGCACTGGCCGACGCCCGGACAAGCAGCGGTGCCGGCGGCGGCCAGCGTCACATCGCGTGGCGCAGGTTGCTCGTGCGGGGCGCGATCCAGGATGCGCGATTCCTCGACCACCACCACGTTGCTGGCACCCGGGAACACGCGGTTCTCGCCGCCCGACACGATGCGCACCGCGCAGTCCTTCGCCACCAGGTTGAGCCGCCGAAGATTGCCGAGGCGACCGGACGCCGGCGCCCACGGACGGTCAACCGACTGCCGCACGCGGTTCGCCTGGTCGAGGTAGGCGTCGGGATTCGTCGGCAGCGGGGTCGACGGCATGGCGGGCGGGCTCGCGAAACCCAGCAGTGCCCCGAGGAACAGTGACCTGCTGATGCCGGAGCGAAACGGAGGCATCTCGACCTTTCCTGGACCCGGGGCCCACGCCCCTTCGTCGCTAACATAGCGCGCCGCGCCAGCGCCCGATATCCGCGGACCGCATCGCCCAGATCTTTCTGCATCGCGGGTCACGACGATCGCGTGCGCAATCGTTCCTCGCAATGGGTGCGCCTGCAACGGGCCGCCCGGCAGGGATCACGACGTGCCCATGGGTCCGATGGAATCGTCGCAGCGCGTGTATCTTGCCTCCAACCCTGCACCCCCGCCGGGCGCGCGCCTTTCTCACTGCGGACGGCAAGTCTGGATCGCCGCGCTGCTACGATGCGCCGGCTCCGGGGCCACAACACCGAGGTGGCGATTGGCGACGGTCACCGTGGATCACGGCGGGCGCGGCGGCGACGTGATCTGGCAGGAAGGCGGCACGTCCCTCAGGTTCTGCTGGGAGGGAGCCAGCTTCGGCTTCGAGGTCGGCATCCCGACCCGCGCCGACTGGACCGAGCACACGGGTCTCCCGGAGTCCCGCCGCGCCGAGGTGGTGCGCGCGCTGGGCGACGCATTCATCCAACAACGGACGCGGGGTGGACACTGGGTGCTGATGGAGCACGATCACGGGTGCTGGCTTCAGATCCACCCAGGCTGAATCCCGCCGCCCAAGCTTCGTATCCACCACCGAACCGGCAACCGGCAGGCGCAGGATCTTCGCCGCACCTGCGACAACCCGCCGCGGCGCTGTTCGACACGCGGTCGAGGGCACCGCCCGCGGGCCAATCGGCGCGACGAATCACATGTTGCGCCGATACTCCCCACCCACCTCGTACAGCGCGTGGCTGACCTGCCCCAGTGAGTTGTACTTCACGGCTTCGACCAGGGCCTCGAACAGGTTGCCGCGGGTGCGGGCGGTGTGCTGGAGGTGGGGTAGCGAGCCGGGACCCTGCGGCGTGCCGGCGTCCGGCGCGGCCATGCCGCGAGCCGCGCCCGCCGCCTTGTTGCGCGCGGCGCGGAAGGCCTCGACGTTGCGGATCTGCTGCTGCTTCTCGGCTTCCGTGGAGCGGATCAGCTCGATGGTGGTGGCGGTCTCGCCCGCGTGCTCCTTCGGCAGGTAGGTGTTGACGCCGATCAGGGGCAGCGAGCCGTCGTGCTTGAGCTGTTCGTAGTAGAGGCTCTCTTCCTGGATCTTGCCGCGCTGGTACATGGTGTCCATGGCGCCGAGCACGCCGCCGCGCTCGCTGATCGCCTCGAACTCCTTGTAGACGGCTTCCTCGACCAGATCGGTGAGCGTGTCGACCACGAAACTGCCCTGCCAGGGGTTCTCGCAGAAGTTGAGTCCCAGTTCGCGGTTGATGATCAACTGGATCGCCACCGCGCGGCGCACGCTTTCCTCGGTCGGGGTGGTGATCGCCTCGTCGTAGGCGTTGGTGTGCAGGCTGTTGCAGTTGTCGAACAGGGCGTACAGGGCCTGCAGCGTGGTGCGGATGTCGTTGAACTGGATCTCCTGCGCGTGCAGCGAGCGGCCCGAG